>Ga0194132_10013110_pt1 | contig 10144 bp, 6 predicted proteins | sample TA2KigOf80mmetaG_FD_148612 | JGI IMG/M metagenome (GOLD analysis project Ga0194132, IMG submission 148612) | Freshwater microbial communities from Lake Tanganyika, Tanzania - TA2015054 Kigoma Offshore 80m | ecosystem: Environmental > Aquatic > Freshwater > Lake | place: Tanzania: Lake Tanganyika... | reverse complement strand
GACGCAGCAGAAGCTCGACGTGATCGCCAACGAGACGCTCTTGCGCTGCCTCGGCGGCCGCGGCGGCGTGGCGGTCGTCGCGAGCGAGGAGAACGAGCAGCCGGTCGTGATCCAGCGCGCCTCGGGCCACGGCGAGCGCTACTGCGTGCTGTTCGACCCGCTCGACGGCTCGAGCAACATCGACACCTGCGGCGGCGTCGGCACGATCTTCTCGATCCTGCGTTACGAGGACGGCGAGCCCGAGCAGGCGATCCTGCAGCCGGGCTCGAAGCAGGTCGCGGCCGGCTACGTGCTGTACGGCAGCTCGACGGTGCTCGTGATGACCCTCGGCCAAGGCGTGTCGATGTTCGTGCTCGACCCGACCATCGGCGCGTTCCTGCGCGTTGCGGAGAGCCTGCGCATTCCCGACACGCAGAAGGTCTACTCGTGCAACGAGGGCAACCGGCCGACCTTCGAGCCGGGTTACCAGAAGTACCTCGACTGGGCGCAGCAGAACGGCTACTCGACGCGCTACAGCGGCACGATGGTCGCCGACGTGCACCGCATCCTCGTCAAGGGCGGCGTGTTCCTGTACCCGCCGACGAAGAAGGCGCCGGACGGCAAGCTGCGGCTGATGTACGAGGCGAATCCGATGGGGATGATCATCGAGCAGGCCGGCGGCAAGGCCTGCGCGGGCAAGCAGCGCATCTTGGACATCGCGCCCAAGACGCTGCACCAGCGCACGACGGTCGTGCTCGGCAGCACGGCCGAGGTCGAGCACGTGTTGCGGCACCTGTAGGTTTCGGTGCGCTGCGGGCAAGGCGGCCCGCGCGGTAGGCTCTGCTCACCGCCATGGCCTCCCGCTCCGCCTGGATGCGCCGCGCGCTGCTCGTCGTCGTCGGGCTCGCGCTCGCCGAGCTCGGCCTGCGCGTCGTCGGCTTCGGTGTGAAGCTCGCGACCGGTCGCGACGGGGGCGTCGAGCGATCGCCGGGCGCGCCGGCCTACCTGTGCATCGGCGATTCGTGCGTGTGGGGGCCGAACTTCGATCCGCAGCGCAGCTACCCCGCGCGCTTGGAGGCACTGCTCGAGTCGCGACCGGCTTCGAGTCATGCGCCGCGGCCGATCGTGCTGAACTACGGCTCGCCCGGGCGGCCGTCGTGGGAGGTGCCGGGCGAGCTCGAGCGGCTGCTCGAAGCGCGCCGCTTCGAGGCCGTGCTCGTCACGGTCGGCGCGAACAACGTGTGGCGCGATCCGCGGGCCGAGCTGCGCGGCGCGTGGGCCGATCGGATCCGCTTGTGGAAGCTCGCGCGGCTCGCCGCGGCGCGCATGCGCGGCAAGCCGGAGGTCGACCGTCCCGCCGATGCGGTCGCGCGCGCGGAGCACGCGCTCGACGAGGCGCGCTTGCTGCCGCAGTTGCGCGAGGACCTGCGCGCGTCGTCCGAGCTCGCGCGTGAACACTCGGTGCCGCTCTTCGTCGTGTGCTACGCGGCCGACGAGTCGAGCTACGGGCTCGCCAACCGCTGCCTGCGCCAGGCGGCGAGCGAGCTCGCGATCGGCGTGATCGATCCGGCGCCGGCCGCGCGCGAACTCGCCGCGCGCGTCGGGCACGAGCGCGTCTTCTTCCTCGACCTGCATCCGCGGCCGGTCGGGTACGAGATCGTCGCGCGCAGTGCCTACGAGGGCCTGCGCGCCGCCGGCGTACACAGGGGAGCGCCGCTCGGCGACCTGCTCGACGGGCTGGAGGCCGAGGTCGCCGCGCGCCCGCTGATCGAGCTGTCGGCGGATCCGGGCACGGCGGCGACACTCGTGCTGCGCGACGGCCCGCCGCGCGCGCGCTGCGTGCTGCTGGCTTGGGAGGCTCAGGACTGGAGCGGCGCGGCCCATCCGTTGCCCGCGCAGGCGGAACTCGCCGGATTGCTCGGCGGCAAGCAGATCACCGGCGCGCTGCCGCGCGGCGCGCACGCATTCGCGTTCGACGAGCGCGGTGAGGCCCGCATCGCGCTCTCCGAGCTGATGCCCGGCGACGCGCCGCCGAGCGGGTATGCATTCGAGGCGACCTATGTCGCGCTGCGGGACGGGCCGGCGGGCGAGGAGCTCGTGCCGAACTCGATCGCGCCACCGCGGCGATTTGCCGTTCCCTGAGGGCCGTTCCCTGAGCGCGCCCGGCTCCTAGCGCGCGAACAGACGCTCCAGTGCCGGCTCCTCGCCGGCGACTGCGCCTCTAACGAGAGCGAGAGTCTCGACCGGGAAGGTCATCAACCCATCGTAGGGCGTCAACTTGTGGAGATTCTGCGACAATCCAGCGGCACTTGTTCAGGCGCTTGCGCCGTCCAATACGAGCGCAATGCGCGCGCCGATCCCCAGTCCCGCGATCCTGGTCCCGATTCCATGCGCGTCCTGATCTCCTGCGTTTTCTTGGGTGCGACCGCGACCGCCCAGCTCGCCAGCAGCCCGAATGCGCGTCTCGACGCGCTCGAGTTCGACCTGAGCGCCGGTGGCACGAGCTCACTCTCCTACGTTGCGCCCGCGGCCGGGCCCTGGCTCGCCGGGGCCGCGAACTCGGCCGGCTACCGCGCCGAGTTCGGTCTGCTCGCCGGCTACGACCCGCTGCCCGCCGCCGCTCCGCTCGCCTTCGGCCTCGCGCCGTGGTTCGGCACACGCGACGGCGGCACGAGCGCGCTGCTCTCCGGCATGAACCTGCAGAAGGCGGGGGCCGGCGCATCGCTCACCGTGCAGTTCGGCCTGACCCCCGCGACGAATCTGCAGGTGTTGTCGAACACTCAGGTCGCGCTGACGACGCCCGCCGGCGCGATGGGGCCGGTCGACGTACACCTGAGCACGCTGCATGGCGGAGACACGCTCGAAGGCGGCTATGTCTACACGCCGGCCGTGCTCGCCGCGCCGAGCGCGGCGATCGGCGCACAGGTGTCGGTGCGCGACCTCGGCCCCGCCGGCGCTCCGTTCGAGCTGTGGACATCGCCTTTTTCGACCTCGCTGCCGCTGCCGCCCTACGGCGTGCTGCTGATCGGTCCCGCGAGCGTGTTCAAGCTCGTGCAGGCCGCGTACCCGGCCCATGGCGTGCACGAAGCCGTGTTCCCCGTGCCCAACGACGCAACGCTCAGCGGCGTCCCGTTCCACTTCCAGGCGGTCGCGATCCTGTCCGTCGCGCCGCTCTCGATCCTGCTCACCAATCGCTCCTCGACCCTGTTCCTGTAGGTCTGCCATGTTCAAGCTCCTCTCACGCCTCGTCGCTCCCGCCTGCCTCGCGACCGCCGCGCTCGCCCTTCCATCCGACCCTCCGGCGCTGTTGCACCTGCAGGCGCGCCTTTCCGATGCCAACGGCGTCGCGTTGCAGGGCGCGGTGAGCCTGCAGCTCAAGCTGTACTCGCTGCAGAGCGGCGGCAGCCCGTTGTGGAGCGAGAGCGAGGCGGCGACGGCCGCCAACGGCGTCGTGCAACTCGTGCTCGGCGACGCGACCGCGATAGCGCCGGGCCTGTTCAGCGGTTCCGATCGATGGCTCGGCATCACCGTCGGCGCCGATCCCGAGATGACGCCGCGCCTGCGCATCGGCTCCGCGCCGTACGCGCTGCACGCCGGAAGCGTGGCCAAGCTCGACGCGTCGACTTCGATCGCGAGCGGCACGATCACGTCGGTCCACCTCGCCGACGGCGGCGTCGGTCCCGCGGATCTGGCCGGCGGCGCCGTGACCGCGGTCGCGATCGCGCCGGGCTCGATCGGATCCGCCGCGCTGCTGTCGAATTCGGTGGACACGCTGAAGATCCTCGACGGCTCGATCACGAACGCCGACGTGGCCACGGCGGCTGCGATTGCCGGCACGAAGATCACTCCGGGCTTCGGCTCGCAGAACGTCACGACGCTCGGCTCGATCGGAGCAGGAACCGCGGCGCCCAATGCGCGCATCCACGCCAACGGGTCGTCGGAGGTCGGCCTGCTCGCCGAAAGCGCGACGAACAACGGGGTCGTCGCCTTCGCGCACGCCGGCGTCGTGGTTCCTGGGGTGCCGCCCGTGGCGGCCGTGTACGGCAACAACGACGCCGGCGGCGATGGCCTGCAGGGCACGACCTCGGGCGGCTCCGGAGCGGGGGTGCGCGGCTACTCGTTCGCGCCGTCGAGTTACGGCGGCTGGTTCGAGAACGACAACGGAGTCGGTTTGTACGCGGAAGGATCGAAGGGTCTGCGCGCGACCACGAGCGCATCCGGCGGCGACGCGGTGTGGGCCAGCGCGACCGCTACCAGCGGTTCGGCGTGGGGCGTGCGCGGCGAGTCGGACTCGACCAGCGGGATCGGCGTGCGCGGCGAGGCCCACGCGATCAGCGGCACGAACTACGGCGTGTATGGCGAGGCGAGTTCGCCGTCGGGCTTCGGCGGGTACTTCCGCAACACCGCGCTGGGGACCGGCGCGTACGTCGAAGGCCGCGTGCACGGCGCCAACCAAGCGGCGCTGCGCGTGCACAATCCTGAGACCGCCTCCGCGCAGGCGGGGTACTTCACCAATGCCAGCAATTACCACACGCTCGTGCTCGAGAACACCGGGACCGGCGGCACGCTGTGGATGAAGAATGCCGGAGCGGCAACGTTCATCACGGCCGTCGACGAGAGCAACAACCCGAAGTTCTGGGTCGAGAAGAGCGGCAAGACGGTGACGAAAGTGCTGCAGATCCTCGGCGGCTCCGACTTGTCCGAGGGCTTCCACGTGTCGGCGATCGAGGACGATCGCGCCGCCGCGCCGGCTCCCGGCATGGTCGTGTGCATCGATCCCGAGCACGAGGGGCGGCTCGTCGTCAGCTCGCGGGCCTACGACCGCACGGTGGCCGGAGTGATCAGCGGCGCGGGCGGCGTGAGTCCCGGCATGCTGATGGGCCAGGAGGGCACGATCGCCGACGGCGACCAGCCCGTCGCGCTGTGCGGACGCGTGTACGTGTGGTGCGACGCCGGCGGCGGCGCGATCGCGCCGGGGGATCTGCTGACGACGGCGGCGGTCGAAGGCCACGCGATGCGCGTCACCGATCCGGCGCTCGCGCAGGGAGCCGTGATCGGCAAGGCGATGGGTCGCCTGGAACGCGGCCGCGGCCTGGTGCTCGCGCTCGTCAACCTGCAGTAGTGGAGCCGGCCCAATGAAGTCGAAACTTCTCTCGCTCCTCGCGGCGGCAGCATTCTGTGCTCCGTTCGCGGCCCAGGAGATCGATGTGTACGTGTCGGTGAAGTGGGTGCTGAACTCAGCGGGGAATCGGCCGTTGGGCCTGTGGGACAACGAGGCTGCCGTGCAGTCGGCGATCGAGCAGACGAATCAGTACGCCGAGCGGATGGGGCGAGGCTATCGGTACGTCGTCATCGAGATGGAGAACGTCTCGCATGCCCCGACCAGTTCCTGGCAGTACTTCGACTTGTATTTCGACGAATTCAAGCTGCTCGAGTCGACGGCCAAGGCGAACGCGGCCGCGTATTTCTGGCGCACGAACGCGGTCAACATCTACATCGTCAACTCATGCGACAACTCCGGCGGCCTCGCGGCGATTCCAAGCGCATCGAGTTGCTCAGGATCTCAGGAAGAGATCGTCGTATTCAAGGTGGGCATGACGCCGGAACTCCTGTGGCCGCACGAACTCGGCCACCACTTCAGCATGATCCACACCTTCGACGACGACGGTTGCGCGGATACGAAGTTCGATCCCGAACTCTCGTGTGTTGCGGACTTCTCGTGCACGACGGGCGGGAACTTGGAGTGCTGCTGCAGCACGAAGCTCACGCTGCTGAATGCCCAGAACTACAGCGCGACCGACAAGAACAACCTGCTCTACAACGTGATGAGCTACTACGGCGCGAACGACTGCGTCGGGCCGATCCAGCCTCCCCACGACTGGTCGTCGATCCTGATGACGAGCGACCAACTCGACCGCTGGTCCGATGCGACGCGCAAGTACTGCCAGTTGAATGGCGAGGTCAGCGGCTACACGTACTTCGTCGACAAGACTTTCGGCGGCACGTCGACCGGCTACAGCACGAGCCCGTACAAGACGGTGCAGAGCGGCTACCAGGTCGCGAGCGCATCGCCGGGGAACATCCTGAACCTGCGGCCTGGCAACTACGCCGAGACGCTGACGTTCACGGCGCCGGTCACGCTGCGCGCCTCCCGCGGCAATGCGACGATCGGGCAGTGAGCCGTTCGACCGCTCGGGCAGGCTCCTAGCGCGCGTCCTGGATCCGGAACACGACGGGCAGCGTCGCGAACGACGGCTCGGGCACGCCGTCGCGCGTCGCCGGCTCGAAGCGCCAGCGCTTCACCGCCGACAGCGCGGCTTCGTCGAGGCGCGCGTGGCCGCTCGAGCGCGCGATCTTCGCGCCGATGACGCGACCCTCGGCGTCGATCTCGAGCCGGCACAGCGCTTCGCCTTGCTCGCCGTAGCGAATCGATAGGCGCGGGTAGGTGGGCTTGGGATTGGAGGTCAGGCGCGCGGCGCGTTGCGCGCCACCGGCGAATCCTTCGCCGCCGCGCGAGCTCGCGCCGTTCACGGGGAGTGCGGGCAGCGCAGCAGCCGCAACCGGCTCGGGTGCCGCGGGCGCGGAGAGGACCGCGGATCCGCCGTCCGCTCCGCTCGCCGCGGGCGAGCCGACCGGCGGTTCTACCAGGCTCGCGCCGGTGCCGATCACGGCAGCACCGGCCGCGGCTGCGGCGACAGGCTCGGCCATCGCCACAGGTGTGGCCGGGGTCACGGGTGCCGCCTCGGCGACGGGCTCGATCACCGGCGCGGCGACCGTCTCGGCCGTAGGCTGGGCGATCAGTTCGGCGATCGCTTCGGTCGCGAGCTTGGCGAGCGTCTCGGCGTCCGGCTCGCCCGGCGGCTCGTCCGCGAAACCGAGCTCGGTGAAGCTCGACCGGCTGACGCGGATCGCAATCGGATCCTCGTCGCCGCCCTGCTCGGCAGCCGACACCGCCAGCGGCCAGCGCGCGGCCGCGAGCAGCGCGCCCGCGTGCACGAGCGCGGCGAGTCCCCAGGATCCGGCGAACGTGAGCGCGGATCTCCGGGCTGCGTTGCGGGCGCAGGCGTGGCGCGGGCCGTTCATCCACTCCAGGATAAGGTCAAGATCGCTCCGAAGCCGGGCGCGTCGAGTCCGGAGCCGTGGATCCGGTACTGCTGGTCGAGCAGGTTGTGCAGACCGAAGCTCCAGGTCGTGCCCTCGACGTAGCGCGATAGCGAGCCGCCCACGTCCACGTTGAACACGGCCCAGCCGGCCGTTCCGGCGGGGTTGATGCGCGGATCGGCGAGGTCGTCGGGGCTGAGCTCGTCCTGCTCGTCGGCCGCAATCATCTCGAGGCGGCCCCACGCCAGCGACGAACCGGCCTCCAGCGCGTCGTAGGTCAGCGCGAGCGACCCGAAGAGCGGCGGGATGCGCCGCGCAGGCACGTCGTTGTAGGTCTTCTCCCCGGTCAGCAGGTTGACCGTGTCGTCGTACTGGCGACCCTTCGTGAAGGTCAGGGTGCCCTCGGCGCCCCACGCTGAGTCGGTGTCGAAGCGCCGTGCCAGCCGCGCCTCGGCGCCGTGGATCGAGATCGAGCCGACGTTCTCGCGCATGTAGGTCTCGTCGCCGGTCGTGGCCGGATTGCCCGCGTCGATGAGCACGCGGCCGAGCGCGTCGCTGATGCCGGTGTGATAGATCGCCAGGCCGCCGTGCCACAGCGTGTCGCTGTAGTCGAGCCCGATCTCGCCGGTCAGCGCGGTCTCCGGATCCAGGTCCGGGTTGGCGATCTCGGTACCGCCGAAGATCGATCCGTTGTTCGCCAGGCTCTCCAGGCCCGGCGCTCGGAAGGACCGCGAAACCGTGCCGGTGACGCGCCAGCGCTCGCCGAGATCGCGCGCGACCGCGATGCTGCCGGCGAACGCGTCGAAGCCCCCTTCTTCGTGCGGATCCGCCGCGACGAAGGGCGTGAACCCGAATTCCGAACGCGCGTAGCGCACGCCGACGGTCACGTCGAAGGGCCGGAACGAGCGGATCTCGTCCTGCGCGAACACGCCGAGCGTCCAGAACTTCGAGTTGTCGGCGAACGCGCCCGGGCCCTCGGTCGTGACCTGCGTGAGCACGTTGGTGTTGAAGCGCGTGGACGTGACCTCGTCGCGGTGGAAGTCGACGCCGTAGACCAGCGTGTGATCGACGCTCAGTTCCTTGTGCAGGTCCAGACCGAAGCCGTAGCCGAGAATGCTGTCGCGCTCGTCGCGGAACGTGTTCGATCCGGTCGCCTGGATCTCGCGCTCCTCGGTGTAGTGCTTGACGAACAGGCGCGCGTGCAGCGAGTCGGCGAAGGAACGGCGCTCCGTATCGACGAGCTCGGCGACGTAGCCCTCCTGCTCCTGCAAGCTGAAGTTGAAGACCTGGTTCGCCGGCTGCGTCTGGCCGTAGCCCGTCACGAGCCGGTCGGTGCGCGGCACGTCGAAATCGCGGTGCACGCGTATCGACAAGCGCAGCATGCGGTGGCGGTCGAGTTCGCGCGTGTACGAGCCGAAGACGCCGTTGGAGTGGTAGCCGGTGAAGTCCTGCTCCTCATCGGCGCTCTCGAGCTCGTTCCACACGCTCTGCGTGCCCTGCACGTACAGCGCATCGCGTTCGCCGGACCAGGACAGCCAGGCCGATCCGCGCGCGCCCTCGTTGACCGACTGAACGGTCGCGTCGACGCCGTAGCGCAGCGACTTCTCGCCGTCCCTGGGCGCGCGGCGCTTGGTCCAGATCAGGATCGCGCCGCCCACGGCATCGGAGCCGTACAGCACCGCCGCCGGGCCGCGCACGATCTCGACGCGCTCGACGATGGCGGGGTCGATCGTGTTGAGCGATTGGTTGGGACCCAGGCGCGTCGTCGAGTCGTTCAGGCGCACGCCGTCGACGACGATCAGCACGCGCTCGCCGATCACGCCGCGCAGGATCGGCGCGCCGCCGCCGAGGTTGGTCTCCTGGACCCATACGCCGCCGACCGCGGCCTTCTGGATCATGCGCGGCAGCGAGCGCTCGCCGGTCTGCTCGAGCTGCTCGCGCTCGAGCACGGTCACGCTGCTCTCGCTCTGCGTGGCGGGCGCCACGGAGCGCAGCGCGGTCACGATTTCGGCGGGCAGCACGACCTCCTGCGCCTGCGAGGCGGGAACGGGTGCTGGCGCGGAGGCGGGATCCTGGGGGGCGGCGGCTAGCAGCGCAGGAAGAAGGGGCATCGGGGAGGACGGGCTTGAAGGCCGTGGATCGGTCTCGTACGGCGGTCTGTTCCAACGCGCGAACCCATGCGAGGTTCAACCACGCCCGCTACCGCCGCTTTGGGGCCGAGGTCAGAATAGCGGCCCGTGCCCGCGCAGTTTCCCGAGATCGACATCGCCGCCGCCGAAGTCCGCCTGCGCGGCGTCGTGCGCGAGACGCCGCTGGTCTCCTTCCCTTCCGGCGATCCGCGCATCGAGCTGCGTCTGAAGCTCGAATGCCTGCAGGAAGTCAACGCGTTCAAGGCGCGGGGCGCCTGGAACCAGATCGCGCAGCTCACGCCGGCACAGCGCTCCGCGGGGGTCGTCTGCTCGAGCTCGGGCAACCACGGCCAGGCGCTCGCCTGGGCGGCCAAGCGCGCCGGCATCCACGCGGTGATCGTGATGCCGGCGAGCGCGTACCCGAACAAGATCGAGGCCTGCCGCCGCCACGGAGCGGAGGTCGTGCTGATGCCGACGCGGCAGGCTTGCGAGGACGAGGTCGCGCGGCAGGTCGCCGCGGGCCGCGTGCTCGTGCACCCGTACGACGCCGCGCGCACGATCGAGGGCGCCGGGACGACCGGGCTCGAGCTCGTACGGCAGTGGCCCGAGGTCGAAGCCGTGCTCGTGCCCGTCGGGGGTGGTGGCCTCGTCAGCGGGATCGCGCTCGCGCTGCGCCGCACGCTCGGCGAGCGCGTGCTCGTCGTCGGCGTCGAACCGGCGGGTGCGCCCACGCTGACGCTGGGAATCGCGGCGGGCGCGCCGGTCGCGCCGAAGATCGAGACCAGCGTGCAGGGCCTGTGCCCGCCGTCCTCGGGTCAGTGGAACATCGACGTGTCGCGCTCGTGCGGCGTGCGCACGCTGCTGCTCGACGACGCGGCGATCCTCGCAGGACAGGAGCGCCTGGTGAACGATGGCGGATGGACCGTCGAACCCGC
>Ga0194132_10013107_pt1 | contig 10149 bp, 6 predicted proteins | sample TA2KigOf80mmetaG_FD_148612 | JGI IMG/M metagenome (GOLD analysis project Ga0194132, IMG submission 148612) | Freshwater microbial communities from Lake Tanganyika, Tanzania - TA2015054 Kigoma Offshore 80m | ecosystem: Environmental > Aquatic > Freshwater > Lake | place: Tanzania: Lake Tanganyika... | reverse complement strand
AGGGGCGTAGTCCGTCCAATGAGCGAGAATATCCCCCAGGATCGAGCCCTGACGCCCTTCCAACGCCCCAAGCTGGGGCGTTCGGCAAGCCATACCCTCAATATCCGCGCGTCTCTACGCCCGCAGGTAGAAGTTGCGGGTTTTTCAGAGGTTCCTTAATTTAGATTCGGGCGTTCTGTCCCACGCGTAGAGCGGCGAGATCACGCTCGGCGACCTGAGCCATGATCCACACCGTCGACAGATCGGTGATCTTGAACAGCACATCCCCAGCCGAAAACCGCTGACCGTTCAGCGCCGGTTTTTCCACCACGGTGCCGCCGAACGGCGTAGGCAAGACGATGGAGCGAACGGGTTCGCGCATTCCCCTAAGCCCCTCGATCACCGAGTCGGGGATGCCGAACTGGCGCAGGTTGGCCTCGGCGCGCTCGACATCGCCGCCGCGCCCGCCGATCCCCCGCAGCGCGACCAGCAGATCCGACTGTTTTTGCAGAATTTCCCGACTGTCGATCCAGACACGCAGAAGACGCTGCCCGGCCCGGACCTCGGCACCTGTGACGGCGACTAACAGTTCCTCGATGAAGCCGTCGAACTTGGTGGTCACGATCGCGATTCGCCCCTCGTCGGCGACGACGGTTCCGACCGCGCGAATGGCGCGCGCCAGCGGTCGTCGCTCGACCGCTTCCGTCCGAACGCCGGCGCGTTGGATTTTCTCCGGCGAGATACGGACCGTTCCGGCGGGAGCGCCAGCTTCGTCGCCGTAGACGGGGATGTAGTCCATCCCCATCGCGTCCTTTTTCGGTGTCGGCGACACGTCTGCAAATCCCATGGGATTGCGGTAGTACAAGATGCGCCGTTCCCCCGCCGCGGGCGCGGCGGGAGCCGCGTCCGAGCGTTTTTCGATGGCGGTGAAAATGACCACGCCTTGGATCGGCTTGCGCGACCCCGCGACGATGCCGGCGATGGTCAGAGCCCATCTTCCGGCCATCGGAATATCCGATTCGAACACAAGCGCGCCCGGCTCTGTCGAGGATACCGGCCGAACCGGGGCCGTCATCGTTTTCATTCCATCGGGCCCCATGTCGAGCCGAGTTGAGGTGACGGAGACGTTGCCAGCGACCGGCTTCGAATCGGCACCGACGAGACGCACCTCGATGCGAACGCCCTTGCCGATAGGAATTTCGCTTTTGACCGCTTCCCACCGCAGGACGTGTTGGTTCGCAATCCCGACACCGGGCATGACGGACACAAGAAATATCGCCGCGAGAATTACAATAACCACGCCGCCCGCAAGCGACGCGACACAACGCGATTTCATGGCATTGGTTCCTTCGTTGCCGAAAGTGCATGGGCATGGGATCGTCGGGGCCGAGCGGGCCTCGACGCATCCTACGGCCGCGACGGGCTCAAGGAGCCGCCGACGGCCTCAAGCGGGAAACGAAGCGCGAGGCGGTCGGAAAGGTGGAGAGATCAGCCCAAGCGCAACCCGACCGGTGTCGGTCGCCGCCCCCGCTCGGACATGAAACGGAACGGCGAGCGCCTCATCGCCGCCGATCGATTGGGGCGGCGGCGTCGTGCATCGGGCCATGCACCCGAGCCAATCCTTGCACCTGTGGTCCTGGTCCGCCGCGCACTAATTTTCGCCGGGCGGACAAGGGCATTTTTCCCCGGTGGCCGCAACGGACGCCGCTCCGGCCGCAATCCCGGCTTTCGCGACGCCTTGGGAAAAGCCGTGCATCGCGACCGCCGCGACGAGGAATAATGCCAGGATATTCCTTATCATCCGGCGACAATAGCAAAACGATAATGGAATATCCAACTCACATCGCCGCGATCAGCCGTTCGCGCGCGTCCTTGACGCGGGCCTGGTGCGCGCGGGCCTCGGCCAGGCGTTCGCGCTCGGTCTCGACCACTTCGGGCGGCGCCTTGGCGACGAAGGATTCGTTGGAAAGCTTCTTGTCGAATTTGACGATCTCGCCTTCGATCCGGGCGATTTCCTTGTCGAGGCGCGCCTTCTCGGCGGCCAAGTCGATGACGCCGGCGAGCGGCAGAATAAACGTCGCCTCGCCCACTACCACCTGCACCGCGCCCTTTTCGGCCCCGGCCGAAGGCCCGATCGCTTCGATCCGGGCCAGCCTGCGGATCAGATCCCCGTAACGCCCGAGCCGCGCCGCCGTTTCGGCGGAGGCGCCGCGATGGCGGAGCGCGATCTTGGCCGCCGCCGGCACGTTCATTTCAGCGCGCACGGCGCGGATTGCGGAAATCAGTTCCACCAGCCCGTCGGCTTCGGCCTCGGCCTTGGCGTCGCGGAGAGAGAGGGGAATATCGGGCCAGGGTTCGCTCACCAGCGCGCCGGAACGATCGGACGCGATGCGTTGCCACAATTCTTCGGTGATGAACGGCATGATCGGGTGGAGCAGGCACAGGACCCGGTCGAGCACCCAGGCCGCCGTCGCCTGGGTTTCCGCCTTGGCGACCGCGTCTGCGCCCTCCTCCTGCAAGACCGGCTTGATGAATTCGAGGTACCAGTCGCAGAAGGTGCCCCAAGTGAAGCGATAGATCGTGCCCGCCGCCTCGTTGAACTTAAATTCCTGCAACGCGGCGTCCGCTAGCGCCGCCGCTTCCGCCGTCTTGCCGACGATCCAGCGGTTGAGGGTGAGCCGGACCGACGCCGGATCGAATTCCTTCTTCGGCAGGCAGCCGTTCATTTCGCAGAAGCGCGCCGCGTTCCAGATCTTGGTCGCGAAATTGCGGTAGCCCTCGACCCGCGATTCCGAAAGCTTCACGTCGCGCCCCTGGACCGCGAGCGCGGTAAGCGTGAAGCGGAGCGAATCCGCCCCGAACTTGTCGATCAGGTCCAGGGGGTCGATGACGTTGCCCTTGGACTTGGACATCTTCTGGCCCTTTTCGTCGCGCACCAGGGCGTGGATGTAGACGGTGCGGAACGGGACCTCGTTCATGAAATGGAGGCCCATCATCATCATGCGCGCGACCCAGAAGAAGATGATGTCGAAGCCGGTCACCAGTACGCTGGTCGGATAATAGCGCTCGAGTTCGGGCGTCTTGTCCGGCCAGCCGAGGGTCGAAAACGGCCACAGCGCGGACGAGAACCAGGTGTCGAGCACGTCCTCGTCTTGTTTCAATTCGACCGCGCGGCCGTAATGGGCGCGCGCGGCCTCGGCCGCTTCTTCCGCCGTCAATTCGACGAAGATATGTCCGTCGGGGCCGTACCAGGCGGGAATCTGGTGGCCCCACCAAATCTGGCGCGACACGCACCAGGGCTGGATGTTGCGCATCCATTCGAAATAGGTGTTCTCCCACGATTTGGGCACGAAGCGGGTGCGTCCCTCCTCCACCGCCTTGATCGCCGGCTCCGCCAGTTTTTTCGCGTTTACGTACCACTGGTCGGTCAGCCACGGTTCGATCACCACGCCGGAGCGGTCGCCGTAAGGAACGATCATCGGGTTTTCCTCGATCTTTTCGAGGAGACCGAGGGATTCCATTTCCGCCACGACTTTCTCGCGCGCGACGAAGCGATCGAACCCACGAAACCGTTCCGGCACCTCGTTGTTCATCTTGGCGTCGCGGTCGAGAACGTTGATCGCCGGCAGATGGTGGCGCCGGCCGACCTCGAAATCGTTGAAATCATGCGCCGGCGTGATCTTGACCGCGCCCGAACCCTTGGTCGGATCGGCGTATTCGTCGGCGACGACGGGAATCTTGCGGCCGACCAGCGGCAGAATTACCGACTTGCCGATGACGTCCTTATAGCGCTCGTCATCCGGATGAACGGCGACGCCGGTGTCGCCGAGCATGGTTTCGGGCCGGGTGGTGGCGACGGTGACGTGCCCGCCCCCTTCGAGCGGATAGCGGAAATACCAGAGCTTGCCCTTGACCTCGCGCTGTTCGACTTCGAGGTCGGAGATCGCGGTGTGCAGCTTGGGGTCCCAATTGACCAGGCGCTTGTCGCGGTAGATCAAGCCCTGCTTGTGGAGATCGACGAACACCTTGCGCACCGCGCGCGAGAGTCCCTCGTCCATGGTGAAGCGCTCGCGCGACCAGTCGCAGGAGGCGCCGAGCCGGCGCAACTGCCCGGTGATGGTCCCGCCCGATTGTTCTTTCCACGTCCAGACCCGGTCGATGAACGCATGGCGCCCGAGATCGTGACGGGTCTTTTTCTCCGCCGCCAACTGGCGTTCGACCACCATCTGGGTCGCGATGCCGGCATGGTCGGTGCCCGGCTGCCAAAGCACGTCGTCGCCCTTCATCCGTCGCCAGCGGACCAGGATGTCCTGCAACGTGTTGTTGAGGGCATGGCCCATGTGCAGGCTGCCGGTGACGTTGGGCGGCGGGATGACGATGGCGAATGGCGCGGCCCCGGCTTGCCCGCCGGCGGCGAACGCGCCCGAGGATTCCCAGGCGGCGTAATGACGCCGCTCCACTTCGGCGGGATTGAAGGTCTTGTCGAGCATGAAACCGCGCCTCTCGAAGGGGCGTCAATCTAGCCAAGGCGCGCGGCCGTTTCTAGTCGGCTATTCCTCGAGCCGTTCGGCCCGGTTGACCATGATGTCGATCTCGCGCTTGACCAAGCGCTCGATCAGGTACGGCAGGTTGCGATCCAGCCATTCGCGCAGGATCGGGCGAAGCATTTCGCGCACCATGCCCTCGAGGGTGATGTCGCGGCCGTCGTGGACGGCGAAGTCACGTCGATCCAGGATGGCGCGGGCCAGTTCGGCGAGCACGTCGGACCCGGCGAGCGATGTCGGCGGCGAGATGATGTGCTCCATCGGCGCCACCATTTCGCGGGTCAGCTCAAGCACTTCGGGCTCCTCCCGGAACGGCGGCGGTGGCGGTGGCGGCGGGGGTGGCTCCATCGCGGCCGCCATGTCCATCTCGGGTTCCGGCGGAGGTGGAGGCGGTGGCGGCGCGGCTACGGGCTTCGGCGGCGGTGGAGCAGCCGCAGGTTTTGGCGGTGGCGGAGGCGGCGGCGCAGCCTGTTGTTCGTCGTCGGAGAGGATCCTCCGGATGGAGGAAAGGATATCCTCCATCGACGGTTCTTGGCCGGCTTGTGCGCTCTGATCGCCCAACGATTCACCCTAGCGGCGCGCGAATCCCGCGCCTTGTCCCCATCGGTTTCTTTTACCCCAAGCCGTCATTCGGCGCCACCCTTGACGGACGTTCCGAACCACCTGTCCCGCGATTCGTCGTAGTTAACGACCGGATCGTAGAGATCGACCTTGAGTCCCATTCGCTCGGCGGTGAGCAGCCCGATCGCCGATTTAAGCTCAAATGCCGCAACCAATTCGTCGCGCTGAGCCCGGACATGATTGACCTTGGCGTCGAGCAATTCCTGTTCCGCGTTGAGCACATCGAGCACGGTGCGCGAGCCGACGGCGGCTTCCCGCTCGACCCCCTCGAGGGCGACGGTGGCCGCCTTGATCTGCGAATTGAACGAATCGACCCGGGCCCGGGCCGACAGCAGGGTATCCCAGGCGCGGGTCGCGGTCTGGACCGCGTCGCGGCGTTCCTTGTCGATCAGGTTCTGGCGCTCGGCCGCCGTCTGCTTGGCGCCGCGCACCTTGGCGTAAGTCGCCCCCGCCCCGTAGAGCGGCATCGAGAACTTGAGCTTGGCCTCGAGATTGGAGATGCGCGAGCTTTCGTTCGAGGATTCCCAATCCTTCCCGGCCGACGCCACGATGCGGAACGTGGGCAGCAATTCGCCCTCGGCGCTATCGACCCGGTCCTTCGCCGCTTTCTGGTCGAACTCGGCGGCGATCACCGCCGGGTTTTGCACTGCGGCCTCGCGGATCGCCTTGTCCTTGTCCTCGGGCAAGCGATCCGGCGAGGCGGGCAAGGCCGGGGCGGCCGGCGGAGCGGCGCCGATCACCTTGACGAAGGACGCGCGCGCGATTTCGATGTCGCCTTCGGCCTTGATCCGGTCGGCGGTGGCGCGAGCAAGGCGAGCCTCGGCCTGAAAGACGTCGGTACGGGTGATTTCGCCGACTTGGAAACGGTCGCGGGTGGCCTCGAGCTGGCGGCGCAGAACCTGTTCGTTGTTGACGTTGAGATCGAGAACCGCGATTTCCCGGTACAGATCGAGATACGCGGTCGCCGCATCGAGCAGCACCCGCTGTTCGACGGCGACCAGCCGCGCGCGCTCGGCCTTGACGTTGTTTTCCGCCTCCGACGTCGCCGCCCGGGTGCGGCCGCCGCGATAGAGCGGTTGAGTGAGTTCGAGTTTGGTGCTTTTCGGCTCGCGATGCTGCAGGGCCGGACTGGAAGATGACGGGATATTCGTTTCGTAACGCGACGTGCCCGCGTCGGCGGTCATGTCCACGGTCGGACGCCAGCCGGCGAGCGCCTGCGGCACCTGTTCGTCGGTGGCCCGAACGCGAGCGCGCTGTGCCAGCAATTGCGGGTTGTTACGGTAGGCTTCGGCCAACGCGTCCTGGATTCCCTGGGCGCGCGCGCCGAACGGAAAGGCGCCCGCCGCGACCGCGCATGCGAGCGCGCAGCCGACCGCCGCCAGGTTGTTCGCGAATTTCGCCAACGTCATTGCCCGCCTTGGCCGGAGGCTCGAAGCGTTCGGCACAGCCTTAATCCCCTTTTACCACAAGATATTGTGGCTTCGAGGGAATCATTCAACTTCACCTTAGTTAACAAAACGACCAGAAACCCCTACCGACGGTCAATGGCATGAAAAATATCATTTTATTCAGATCGTTAACGATCCGAAGCGGTCTCGTCCCCGGAAATCCGCCGAATAGACCGCTTGAGGCGCGGCTAGAAAACGAATGCCGGCTTGCGCGCGAATTCCGGGAGCACGGGCGTGCCGCCGTCGAACATCTCGCGGCGCGCGAACGCGTCGCCGACCCGCGTCATCACCACCGCCTTGCCGCCCCGCAGCGTATCGGGGCCGGGACGCGTGACAATCGCCACCAGACGCCCGCCGTCGGCGAGTTGGGAAAGAATAGCTTGTGGAATATCCGCGATCGCGCCGTCGAACACGATCACGTCGTAAGGCGCCTGACGCGGATACCCGAACGTCAGCGCGTCTTCGATCACGGCGACCGTGTCGGCGCCAACCTCGCTTAACCGCCGGCCGGCTTCCTTGACGAGTTCCGGATCGCTTTCCAACGCCACCACCGCCGGCGCGAGCCGCGCCAGCACAGCCGCCAGGTAGCCGCTCCCGGCGCCGATCAGTAGAACAGCATCGGTCGGCCGAATCGCGGCGGCCTCGATCAGGCGCGCGGCGAGCATCGGCTCCATCAGATAGCGACCGGGGGCGATTCCCACCGCTTCATCGGCGTAGGCCAGCGCGCGCCGAGCCTTGGGCACGAACAATTCGCGCGGAATCCCGCCCATCGCATCGAGGATGCGTTCGTCCGTGACCCGGTTGGGACGGACTTGGCCTTCGATCATGTTGCGCCGGAGCGTCGCGAAATCCATCGGAGCGGCCCATGTTCAACGGACGTGCGCGGTGCCGGACAGGCTAGCGGGAGAAGGCCGAAAACTCAACCATTACCGAACCGTGCGCGAGGACGTTGCCCTCATTCCGGCCTCTATTGCCTCCGCAAGAGCGGTATAACCGCGCTCATTGAAATGCCCGGCGTCATTCGGCCCATGCAAATGCCCCCAATCGAAAGCGCGGCGGCGCAAGTGCGGACGAGTATCGATAAAATCAACATCGACCTCGATTGCGGCCCGATGAATCTCCTTACGGACACGCGCGTCGGCGGCTTCCAGATCCGCCGCGGAGAAACGGGTTTCTGGCCCGCGCGTTTCCGAGGTTGGCGCGCGAATGCGATCCATCAAGATCGTGCCATCGGGAAGATCGTAGACTCCCGCCGGACTCGGAATGTAGACGACCGCGATATTCGAATTGGGGAATTTCTCTTTCAAAACACGCAGGGACTCTTGAAGCCAAAGTCCCGCGATTCGGATATCCCGATCCGTATCGAAAGCGAAAGACTCGACGGTGGGCGCGGGATGGCGCTTGAGGCCGTCACGGGTAACGAAGGCGATCCGGGATTGCTCGTAACGGCTCCAGTCTTCCCGATATTGGCCTCCGCCCCGAAATAAAGGATCGGTCGCATCCAGGGACGGGCGCCGATGACCCCAATTCTTCGCAAGCAATTTGATCAATTTGGTGGCTGTGTCAAACAGGTGCGCATTACGCAAAGGGTGCCAGCGGGCCGCGCTCGCGTTTTCCGCGTGAGTGCCGAGCGCGGACAGGTAGGCATACATGTAATTTCTATCACCGGCCCTCGCACGATCGAAATCCGGCGGCATGAAGAATCGCAATCGCGCCATTTCGTCGTTCACATCGTTTCCGGCATAGAAGAAAACGAGAATAGAGTCGGGGTCGGCTAGGCTCATTCCCCAGTAAAGTCTGATGCCGTGTAACGCCGCGGGTGCCTGAAAGACGGCGGTCCAACTGGGCGAGCCGCCCCGAAACCCGAACGTCACGACATCGCGTCCGGTTTGGTCGTGCAGTATGTGAGCCGCGTTGAATTTTGGATTTCCCCTGTCGACGACCTGCATCAACCAATCGCCAAGTCCTTCCGCGTATGAGTCACCGATGATCATAATATAATTATTTGGAATCACCCTCGTCTTCGACGGTTGGGCGAGCCATTGCAGGCGCCCCAATTCTTTGTGAAGGGTCAAGGGCACCCGATCGAGCGCGTGCCGCCATATGATTTCGAGCGGGATATAAGCGAAGATCGTCGCGACAACCACCAGTAAAAGGTTCTTTTTCATCACAGGCCCATTGCCGCTTCAATCAAACAGACGTCAAAAATCCGTGTCCGGCGGGTGCGTTCGACTGGGCGACGCAGAGCCTAGCATTACGCTCCATCGCATACACGCCTCCAGGCCTGTCGGACCAACTTGGCGGCCTCAACGAAATCGCTCTCGAAACGTTTCGGAGCTACCTTGACGGGGGGTCGGGGGTACCTCTAAGGTCCCCACCCTCGCGCGGGGCCCATGTAAAAAGGGCCTGGGGTTTCGGCGCGGTGGCAGAGTGGTGATGCAGAGGATTGCAAATCCTTGAATGCCGGTTCGATTCCGGCCCGCGCCTCCAATACTGTTGTGATATTTTATCGCGATATTCCGGCGTAGCTCAGTCGGTAGAGCAAGCGGCTGTTAACCGCTGGGTCGTAGGTTCGAGTCCTACCGCCGGAGCCAATTGAAGATAGGGGACTTTTCGCCATAACTGGCGGGAAGTCCCCTAGCTGTTTTTTTGCCTGGGGTAACATATGGGTAACGCCGGTCATCATTTCGAGATTAGAAACCGATGTTGGTTCCGGGAAGAAAAGTTCCACCAACTACCGAGATTCATCAACAATTTTTGACCGGAAGTGTTCAAATCGAAGTTCGGGCGGTTAGTTCCATCGTTTCGTTGTGCCCATACCGATCCGACACGCGGCGTCGACGAGCCGATCGTCGACAGGACGATGTCGGCAGCGAGCCAAACCCGCATAATGCTTCGCGGGTCCCATCTGGCCGGCTGGCATCCGACAATCGAACGCAAGCGGTTGCCCGCGGGAGGCTGGGAGAAAACCCCGGGGGACACCCCTTCGATTTTAAGGGCAATCGTTCCTTGCCTGTTATTGAACCCATTTCGACGCCAATTGAGTGAATTGTTGTGGAAAAAACGCGGATGCCCATGTCACCTGTTGATGATTACGAGTTCCAACAGGTGACATAAGATAAAGGCGTTCGCGAAGTTCGGGAAAAACGGGCGGAGCGGCGGGGGACACGGGCAGATATGAATGGCAAACAGTATGCCGCTAAATGCCCGCCACTCATGGTCTTGTTGGACTACGGAGAAGACTTCTCTGCTTGAATTATTCTAATGCGGCTGGCTGCTAGCGTCTGCATATAACCAATTGGGGTTATTTGCTTTTTGACCAGACAGCAGTGGGAATTTTTTGTGGATCTGTCCTCTGCTTGCGGACAAGCGATCTGATGATCTTTTCGATATTGATTAAATTTTTAGGGATGCGATCAGAGCGATTGGCCTGACGGATATTTTGTACCAATAGGACTGAGAGATTATTGCATCGGCGCTCCATGATCCAGGGGCTGCGGAACGGGGCTGATGGCCTGCGGCGCCGGCGGCCGGTAGCCCAGTGACGAGTGCGGTCG
>Ga0194132_10013106_pt1 | contig 10149 bp, 6 predicted proteins | sample TA2KigOf80mmetaG_FD_148612 | JGI IMG/M metagenome (GOLD analysis project Ga0194132, IMG submission 148612) | Freshwater microbial communities from Lake Tanganyika, Tanzania - TA2015054 Kigoma Offshore 80m | ecosystem: Environmental > Aquatic > Freshwater > Lake | place: Tanzania: Lake Tanganyika... | reverse complement strand
TGCGCGGCATTACCCTGAACAAGACAGCCATGCGGACGGTCGAAGCGCGACTGGAGCGTCATCCCAAGTTGCCCAAGTGGGACATCTTCATCCGCCCCGCTACTCCTGACTGATATAGGGGGATTTTCTTTTCCAGAATTCGCCTTGGTAATCGTTGTCGGGCGAGAGGCAACAGCGCCGCACAGGGTGGAACGCTCGACCGTCTGGATGTCTTGCCCGCTAGTCGCACTGCCTTTTGGCGCGAGCTCGCTCGCGAGTCCTGGCCACTGGTGAATCGGGATCTCACCCAGGTACTCTAACTCACCACCTGCCAAAGGCTTGAAGACCACCGTCACGCCCTCTTCTTTCGGCCACACGCCAACGGCTTCTTTTAAGTTGGCAGAGTGGGAAATAAAAATCGAATTGGTGCCATCAGTTGGCGCCACACTCATCATTTGTTTGAGTGACTTGCCTAGGCGCTTCGCCTCTGCTTCATCTGTCCCAATCGCAAAAGCGAGCTCGTCCGATACTTCGCCTTTTCCAAAGGCAAGCCAACCGGTCTCAACTCCTCGGCAGAACGGCGTCGTCACGACTCGCCCAACAGGAATACCGAGGGTACGGAGGGCTTTCCCGAGCGTAGTTGCTCGGGCTTTACCATCTTCGGATAAGTTCCGTTGGGTGCTAGGGTCAGTGTAGGTGACGGGATCTTGGTCACTCGAGTTGTGGTCAGTGGTTGAGTGGCGTAGATAAATAGCATGGCCACCCTTCTTGAGGGCTTCAACCAGCTCTTTGCCCTTCAAGGGTTCCGCATTGACTGAGCCCGGAAGACTCATCAACCCAACTGCCATCATCCCAACAATTGGTGAAACGAAACGAGACGTGAATCGCATATACGCTCCTCTATAGAGAATAATTTGTGAACTTCATGGCTACTCGCAGGTGAGGAACACACTCGATTCGCCACCGGTTGCGGGCAGTCGCTGTTGCTTTGTGTTAGCCAGCTTTCCCGACAACCTGTTACGTTCAACCGAAGTGTCATCGCGAGCCCTTCGACAAGCTCAGAGTAAACGAATTCGAAGGACGCTCAGGATAAACTCCGCGAAGCAATCTCTGTTTTCTGGGGAAATTGCTTCGTTGCTAACGCTCCTCGCAATGACAGTGATTCCCTTCCCTAATGCCATTGTTCGTCAACCCCTCACATTCCCTACCGCTTCTCATTTCTTTATTTCGTCACTTTCTGACAAACCTTTATTTCTTTTCCTACGCTCTGGTTTTCTGCGCCCGTGCCGCCACTGCGGGCACATATAACTCCTACATAATTCGTGCCTTTTTCCTGACCCTAAAGGAAAGACCGGGCATGCCGACATATCTGGCAAGGATGAGTGTGGGAATAAGGAGACTCATTAATGCAGGAGAAAAAAATAACAAAGTGTTTCCTTGCCGTGCTTCTGGCACTATGCTGTTCAGGCAGGGCACTGGCGGGGGAAAAAGCCGCTGCTGAGGGAAAAGCCGCAACAGCGGAGAAGAGCGTAGCGCAGGAAATCCTTGATATTCTGCGTGCAAATAATCAAATCGATGCGCAACAATACGAAACGCTCTTGAGCAAAGCCAAAGCCGAAGAGGCAAAACGGCAAGGTGGCGAGAAGAAGACCTCTAACGTATTGACGGCGCGTTGGAACGATGGGCCTGTCTTTGAAGGGGGGGGACGACGCCAAGTTCAAAATGCAGCTCAGTGGCTTACTGCAAATGGACTGGGGCATGGTCAGTGGGAATCGCAAACTGACGCCACCGCTGAAGGAATCGACGGGGACGCAGATTCGTCGGGCCCGACTCTCAGTATTAGGGACAGTGTATGATCGGATCGATTACCGCTTCGAAACCGATCTTGCCAACGGACAGTCAAAAATTCGCGACGCCTACATCCGGATCAATCAACTACCGTGGGTAGGCAGCCTATCGATCGGTCACTTTAAAGAACCCTTCTCACTGACGGATATGTCAGGGACACGATATGTGACGTTCCTCGAGCGGCCGATGAGTGTGGATGCCTTCCTGGTGTCACGCAACATGGGCCTCATGATCAACAACACGGCATTGAACAAACGGTTGACCTGGGCGATCGGTGGTTTTCGTGAAACTGACGACCAAGGCAGGAACTTTAGTGCCGACTCCGCCTACAATCTCACCATGCGTGTTACCGGGCTGCCCTGGTACGAGGAGCAGGGGCGAAAGCTCGTTCACCTCGGGCTCTCCTACAGTCACCGCTTCCGTCACGATGACAGAGTACGCTTCACCATGCGGCCGGAAGTCAACCTCACCCCAATGTTTGTCAATACCGGAGACATTACGACGAACGGGATCGATCTCTTCAATCCTGAGTTGGCGCTTGTCTATGGTCCGTTCTCGTTCCAGACCGAATACACGAAAGCCTTCGTTGGACAAACCACTGGCAAAAGTCTTGATTTCTCCGGTTACTACCTGGAAGCGGCCTACGTTCTGACAGGCGAGCACCGTGAATACAGGATGAACACAGGCGCGTTCAACGGCATCACCCCGAAACGCAATTTCGATGGTCAAGGCGGGTGGGGCGCGTGGGAACTTGCCCTGCGGTATTCGTCACTCAATCTCGACGACTCAACAGTAAGAGGTGGGAAGTTGTACGGCCTCAACACTGGGGTGAGCTGGTATCTCAATCCTCATGTGCGGCTCCTCGCCAACTATGGCGTTACCGATGGTCGTACAGGAAACAAAACTTTTGGTGTCATGAACACCTTTCAAATGCGTGCTCAGTTTTCTTTCTAAAGCTGACGAGAAGAAACACATAGGGTGGGTCGAGACCCACCCTACTCATAGGACGTGACAGCTAAACAGCGGGGGCTGTTCTCACGAACAGGGTGTAACAGGGGGTGACTATGTATCGATTCTAAATACCAACAGAGGAGACCTTCACTACATGTCTAACCGGAATCCGCTGACTCCACCTGATGAGACCTTCGGTGCGGAGAGCGACGTTCTTGCTCCCCCTGCCGAAAAATCTCTTCCGCAGCACCCACCGTCTGCCCTTGACAGTGATAGTATCACTGCCAAACGCATTGAAATCCCGACCGGCCCTTTGCCCCCCCCTGAAGACGTCAATGAGGTCGACGGACAACTGCAAAAGCGTGACCATGACCGACGCTGGACGTTCCGCTGGCCCAACTCCGACCGGCGCACAACTACACGCTCACCCAAAGCCCATCTGTTTGTCACGGTAACCCACTGGGCGATGGTCATCCTGTTAACCTGTAGCTTACTCTCCGGTATGCGGATCGGGTGGGCTTATATCGACAGCCCACTGGTAGGACCAAAAGGATGGTTGTCGGAACTGTCAAACGCCATCGCCCCAAACGGGACGATTTTCGGCATCAACTTGATTACGTTTCACGTCTGGTCGGCGTTCCTGATGCTAGCAGTGACCGGCGTCTATCTCGTCTATCTGTTCCGCACCAGCGCGTGGAAACGTCTGCAACTGACCGTCAAGGATCTGAAACACCTTACTCCCACGGGCATTCGCGCGCATGGCTTCTGGCGCTACAAACAAGCGCTGTGGTCGGCTAACCTGCTTACCTATTGGATGGCCTTCTCCTTCTTCGGCATCCTCTTGGTAACCGGCTTTGCCATGTACCGGGTTGATTGGGAATTGGCCAACTATCTGGGTGGCCATTACGTTACGCGTTGGGTGCATGCATTCTTTTCCTATCTGTTGATTCCGTATGTGGTCCTGCACACGGTTCTCCAGTGGGTCTTTGGCCGCTTCTGGACTATCTTTAAGGCACAGATGTACCGCCCGCACCTAGTTGCAGGACTGGTTGGTGTTGCCGCCTCGGCTCCCATCGTCTGGGGACTCTATTTCTGGGATGCGGTGCCTGACACGTTGACGGTTTCACGCATTCCTAATGGCGTTGTCGTTCCCACTCTCGACGGTAAGGAAGGCGACCCGGCCTGGAATCATGCACAGACTGTGATGATTCATACCACCAAAGGCGTGAACAACCCAGAGGAAGACGTGGATGTGACAGTAAAAGCGCTCCACGATGGTGAGCACATTTACTTCAAGTTCCAGTGGGCCGACCCTGATGTGAGCTACAAACGCTACCCACTGCAAAAGACGGCAGAAGGCTGGAAAGTCTTGCAAAATGCTTTTGCCAATGCTGACGAAAACGAATTCTATGAAGATAAGCTCGCCGTGTATATCACAGATGTGCCTAACGGTGGCTGTGCGGCAACCTGCCATCTCGGGGTCGGACCGGACGCCGCAAAGGGATTGAAGCATGGCGTCCACTACACCAACGGTGAAGTCGGCGACATCTGGCATTGGAAGGCGGTACGTACCGATCCCATGGGAATTCCCTTTGGCGAACCTGGCTTCACGGATGACCAGCATTTCCGCAAATTCGAGCCCGTGCCAGCAGAAATTAAGAAACGCTACACTGCGGGCTATTACGAAGACCCAAGCCCAGCTGGTGGTTATAAGTATAACTTCGAGAAGCTGGACCCCAGCAAGACGCTCGACCAAACGCTGGTCCGCCCGATCATGCTGATGCGTGGGGATGCAGTCCGTCCCAATGTAGACCCCACGACCTCTGACTATGGTGTTGACTGGTGGATTCATTCCAAGCAGGGAATTCCGTATAGTAAAGAGCTTGACACCTATCCGGTCGGAACGCTGATGCCCAACATCATCATCGAACCGTTCCAGGGTGACCGCGCGCATGTGCGCGCCAAAGGTGACTGGCGCAAAGGGGTGTGGACGCTGGAAACGCGCCGACTCCTCGATACCAAGAGCGAGTATGATGTGGCGTTCAACTTTGAGCGACCAGTGTACATTTCGCTCGGTGCCTTCAACCGCACGCAGACCCGGCACTCTGAGCATATCAAGCCGGTCAAGGTGGTGTTGGAGAAATAGCATTGAGATTGCGATTGGTGATGGTTACTATTTGGTAGGGTGGGTTAGATTCCACCCTACTCTGACCATCATCAATAACCGTGTGGGAAATATCCATTATGACCGTCCTCCATCCAGTTTATTTTCGTAAACCTGTCTCAGCCAATTTACCTACACCTCTCCGTGTGGCCGTTATTGGTGCGGGTCCCGCAGGGTTCTACGCGGTTGAGGAATTACTGAAGCAGACGGATCTCCCGGTTGCCGTCGATCTCTTTGATCGACTGCCAACTCCTTACGGCCTCGTCCGTGGAGGGGTTGCTCCAGATCATCAAAAGATCAAGGCGGTGACCCGACAATACGAAAAAATTGCCCAGCGTCCAGGTTTTCGCTTCTTCGGGAATGTCAGTTTTGGTCGGGACCTCACGCTTGATGAGTTACTCGCTCATTATCACCATGCGCTTTTCGCCACTGGTGCAGAATCCGATCGGCGTATGGGAATCCCCGGTGAAGATCTGCTTGGAAGTTTTCCGGCGACGATTTTTGTCGCGTGGTATAACGGACACCCAGACTTTCAGGATTTACGGTTTGATCTGAGCAGCACGGAGAGTGTTGCGATTGTTGGCAACGGCAACGTCGCTATCGATGTCGCTCGCATTCTCTCTCGTCCAGTCGATGAGCTGGCAAAAACTGATATTGCTGAGCACACCATTGAAGCCTTACGACAGAGTGCGGTAAAGAACATCTACGTACTCGGCCGTCGCGGTCCGGCCCAGGCAGCATTCACCAATCCCGAGCTGCGCGAGTTGACGGAACTCCCTGGGGTCGATCTCGTTGTCCGCCCCGAGGATATGGCTCTCGATCCGTTGAGTGACGAGTTCTTAGCCCAGCAGTCAGAGCCGATGTCACAGCGCAACCTGGAGACCCTGACCGGGCAACTCGTGAAAGGTGAAGGAACGCAGGCCCGCAAAATTCGCCTGCATTTTTTGGTGTCCCCTGTAATGGTGCTTGGCACTGAGCGTGTCGAGGGCGTGCGCATCGAAAAGAATCGGCTGGTGAAAGATGAACACGGCAATCTGAAGGCGCAGGGCACAGGCGAGTATCAAGACCTTCCTTGTCAGATGATCTTTCGCTCCATTGGTTATAAAGGCCATCGGCTCGCGGGGGTACCATTTGACGAGCGCGCTGGTGTCATCCCGAACAGCAATGGCCGGGTGCTTGATCTGACCTCTGGTCTTCCCGTGCCTCGCCTCTATGTCGCCGGTTGGATCAAACGTGGACCATCGGGAGTCATTGGAACCAACAAAGCGGATGCGAGTGCAACTGTTGCAGCGCTACTGGCTGACGTCCGGCAGGGAATGGTTGCGCCCGAGGTCACTACCGACGCAGAGGCGATACCAACGTTACTGACGAGCAAACAGGTACAGTATGTGACGTTCGCCGGGTGGCAACGTATCGACCAGCACGAATTATCGCGCGGACAAGAGCAGGGCAAAGTGCGCAATAAATTGGTCACTCGCGATCAACTTCTTGAGAGTGCAGAGGCCGCGTAAGACGTGGTCGTTCAATCCCGCAGCTCTCGTTCATGAGAGTCGGTTTGAGAACTAGTAGTCAGTCATGTTGATTCTGAGGGGTGAACGTAGCGGCGTCCTTCCCGCGCAAGCGGGAATCCAGGGAGGTTACGTTGTGGTTCCTGCTTGAAGATCCTGGATGCCCGCCTGCGCGGGCATGACGAAATCGCCCCCGCAAATTCAGTGTGACTGACGACTAGGGAAATGCTGTCAGTGCGAAGAGTCGGAAGCGACGAAGCAATTGCACCGTCACGCATTTTCCCATCGAGATTGCTTCGCTCCGCTCGTAATGACGCAATTCCTCGGCTTTTTCAGACAACTTCAAGACCATTGTTTTTAATGCTCGTACCCTTCTGCCGATAGAAAACAATTGAGGAGGATGTATGAAACAAAAACTCGGAACGCTCCTTACAGGTATCGTATTCGCTAGTATGACCGGGTGCGCAGCAAGCGTACCGTCGCCACAGACGTCAACAGCCTTACCGTCGTCACCCGGTAGTGGAGCAAGCTCCATTCAAGCAGCAACGCGTGAGCCACAAACGCTGACTATCCCCGGCACGGGTGATAGCCAGGACCTGTTACGTAAGGTCGCCGCGGCTTACGAGAAAAAGCATCCAAACGCAAAAATTGTTATCCCTGATTCTACTGGATCTTTCGCGACTAAACCCAATACGCTGGGCGGGCTCGAATCTGCCGGAACTCGAACGACTGAGCTTGGACGAACCGCGGTGCGTCCTCGCGAGGAAGATCTCAAAAAGTTCGGCCCCATGTATTACCGCGAATTTGCCCGTGTGCCGGTGGCATTCGTTGTCCACAAGAGCGTGACCGTGCGGGAACTGACCAGCAAAGATATTTGCGCGCTGTATGCCGGAGAGATCAGCAATTGGAAACAACTGGGTGGGTCTGACTTGCCGGTGGTCGTGCAAACCCGACCGGAAGGCTCAAACATGATCGCCATTCGCGACGGCCTGGCTTGTTTCAAGAGCCTCAAAGTCACCGACAAAGGGCACAACAACCTCCGCAATGCCGACGCGGTTAACAGCATGCGCGACATGGCCGGATCGATCGGCTTCATGCCACTCAGCGAAGCTGACCACTACAAGTACACGATGGTGAAGATCGACGGACAGTATCCGTTCTCAGAGGGGTATCCAATCTCTGTAGGGCTCGCGTTTGTCCACATGGACTCCCTCAAAGGATTGGCCAAAGACTTCGCTGACTTTCTGATTGCTGAGGAAGCAATCAAAATCCTCCGCCATTCAGGACATCTGCCGGTAAAAGCTGACAGCGAGTTAGTCGAGTTGAAGAAGTAACACGTGGTCAGTATCTTCAGCACGTGTTCCGTCGATGAATCGATCCACAGCACCTTTGCACCCTGTATGCGCAGACATCGCGCTGTTATCATTCTGAGCGAAGCGAAGAATCCCTCAGAGAGGCTCTTCGTTTCACTCAGGGTGACAAAGTCAGAGTGTCTATCTTTCGTGGTTCGATTGAGCTTACTAGTACCGTGTCTCATCACTTCGTGAGCAGTCGTAGGGCGTGCGCAGCGCGCCAACTGACGGGCGCGTGGCACGCGCCCTACGATTTCACCGCGAATGAACGTGCGAGACACGGGACTAGCTGTACACCTCAAGGTTGAGTGTCTGGGCGAGTACCGAATCGGTGAGAAACTTCACCACAAGTGACTACCTTCTAAAACGCGAACAACGCATCCAGCTGCATACGATTGACCGTGGCATTGGTGAGTCCTCGGGGGCGATCGATCAAATCAACGAAGTACCCTTTGGCAGTTAGGGTGAACCGTGGCAGCAACATATAATCAACCTTCACAATCGGTCCTTGCACGTTGGTTCCGCCACGTCGGCCAAAGTCACTCAAGGTAAACATCGAAATCACCGAGTCAGTTTCAACGCGCGTCCACAATGCTGAGAATGCCCAGTCACCGGGATTTCTCGTCTGCCCAATGCCTGCACCGATCAGATAAGCGTCGTTCTTGCCGAATTTCGCTTCAGTGTTGTGCGCATAGTCGAACATAAAGGTGAGCGGCCAGCGGGCAGATCCAGTGTCCAGAGTGAACTGGGCACTCGCATTGACGATGTTGAATCCCCCAGTAAAGCGTTGAATGGGATTGCTCGTATTGGGCGAAATCAAATTGCCACCACGTACGACTTGTCCGTTGCGTAACCGCACCGAATTGGTCAGCACCAGCTGAGAGTTGCGGTTCCGCTCTAAGGCAAGCGCATCTGAGCGCCCAAAATAGTAGTCAGCAAAAGCAAGCGTCAACTGCGACTTGGCCGTAGGAGCGACTGTCAGTTGGATTTGTTCCCCCAACATGTAGGAATCGCGCCCTGGGAAAAACTCTTTGATTGACCACTGCCCTGCCGCGAGTTTGAGGCTGCGAAAGAAGTCTTTGCCTTCAAAGAGGGTCAGCTCCTCGGCAAGGCCTTCAGGGGAGAGGTCTTCATCAAAAATCAACTCCGATCCCATGACTGCCCGAGGCCGAAAGAAGTTCACGCCAAACTTTCCTGCTGTCAGGGAAAAAAACGACTTTTCTAGGCCAAAACTTTTACCAGGGCGAAAAGTGACATAGGCGTGATCAAGGTTAATCGTTTTGCGGTTAAACACATCAGTCAACGTCTGGTTATTGGAGATAACTTCGTTGGGGTCGCCAGTAACGATACGCACTCCCGCTTCTAACTCGTCACTGAGTTGCAGTCTGGCGCCAAACCGTAACCGTAGTCGCTGACGATTACGCGCAGTGACATCATCTTGATAGAAGCCTTCATGTCGCACGCGGATATCGCCAAAGAAACTGAACCGATTGAGCCAATCGATATTTTTCTTCACATCCGCAACGGCAGTTTTCTTCAACTCTTCGACCGCTTTGGACTGCTGCTCAGCTTGGGTTTTTTGTTGCTCCTCGATACGCGTGAGCCGTTCCGAGACATTGCTCGGTACCACACCCGGTGACTTAAGGTTTGCGAGATCTTGATCGGTCAGGACCCCTTTGGCTTTGAGTAAGCTAATCAACGCTTGCTGGTCATCTTCTCCACTTCCACCTTTGCCCCCTCGCGCGCGGAGCTTTTGGATATCTTCCTGACTGAGCACGCCTTTGGCTTTGAGGATGTCAATCAGTGAAGTTTCTTGGGCATGAGCTGGAATAACCAACAAGCAAACCATCAACCCCACAATAATGTACATGCATTTCTCCCTTCTTCTCACATCATGAGGCTTCACAGCCTGCTGCGACACTTAGCCCTTAAGTGAGACCCCCTGGTTAGATTTCAAATTGGACCTTAAGTTATGACCCCAATTCACCCCTTAGTTAGACCATAACCGAAAGAACGGATTGAAGTCAAAAATCGCGGCAAGACGTCACCAACCCTTCATTTTCCTCCCGGAGCAGGGAGTGAGGCCGTTCTGGCACGAACGACAGCCAAGGAGACCAAACAACGAAAATCTTGTGCTTTTCAAAGCACTTACAAGAGAGGCTGACAGTGAGTGAGTTGAATTGAGGACGGAGGGAAGGCAAACAACACAGGGGCACGGCCTGGCCTGATGAACGAAGAGGAAACACGAGAGGCAGGAAGGAGGAAAGAGCGACACCCGATTTGTTCCGCGGGAGCAAGCAAAGAAGGTCTTGTGAGCGAGCAGCGATGGAGCTAAGAGCGACATAGG
>Ga0194132_10013104_pt1 | contig 10151 bp, 8 predicted proteins | sample TA2KigOf80mmetaG_FD_148612 | JGI IMG/M metagenome (GOLD analysis project Ga0194132, IMG submission 148612) | Freshwater microbial communities from Lake Tanganyika, Tanzania - TA2015054 Kigoma Offshore 80m | ecosystem: Environmental > Aquatic > Freshwater > Lake | place: Tanzania: Lake Tanganyika... | reverse complement strand
GGTCACCATGTAATCGACGGCGGCCTTGACGAGGTCGTCCGAAAGGTCAGCTCGTCCGCCCTTGGCGGGCATCACGCCTTGCTTGCCACTGAAGCCTTCGATGGCGTGCTTGTAGAGCGTGTCTTTGCCTTGCGCGATCCGCGGCGCCCAAGCTGCGCGATCACTCGAATTCGGTGCGCCAGCAAGGCCATTGAGATGACAGACGCCGCACACTTGTTCGTACACGCCGGGACCGTCGGTGGGAATGGCGAGTTCGGCGACCACGGCACCTGCTGCGGGGACGATGGTGAGTGCCGAGTTGTCACGCCCGGCAACTGCAACACGGCCGGTGGTCAGGTTACTTTCGACTTCGGCCAGGTACCGTGGGTCGGCGAGCACATGGGCCGCTTGGGTGTTCTTGCCCACGCTCCGCGCCAAGGCGAACAGCAGGATGGAGATGACGAGAAGGATGCCGAGTACGAGGCTGAAGGTATTAAAAAACTGGGAGTCCTGCTTACTCACGGCGATTTTCCGGGCGCGGTTAAAAATGACGCGGGAGTATATCTGCTACCGGGGGGGTGACGCACCCTTCGGACGGCTCTCGAGGCGTAGCGTGACTCCCTGCAGGTTCGCACCGCGGGCACTGATCTTGCCGAAGTGAGTCCGGCCATCTAGCGGTAAAAGTCCTGCAGCAGCTTGCCGGGAAAGGCGAGTGGCGCCTCGGGGTCGTCGTCCGTCTCGCCACCTAGGGCCGCCGTATATTTTTCGAGATCGAGGCGATCGATCTCGAGCGCCAGACGCACAGGGTCGTCGAGCAGCACGTCACCACGAATACGCGACTCGTCGATGTTCACGACGAGCTCGTCGAGACGCAGCAGCTTGCCATCAAACCGTGCTTGCATGACAAGTTCGCGCACCTGCAACAGATCGGCGGTACTGCGAAAGGGTGGCTCGACGCCTGTCACGCGCAGTAGCTGGTCGAGTACGATCGGTTCGAGACCGACTGCGGCCGCGATGGCTGGCGGGCGAAATGCGAGCGCGTCGGTTTTTGCACGCAGCGCATCGAAACCGAGTTCGACGTTGGCGACGTCGATCAACATATCCGCGTCTTCAGGAATGCGTGCATCCAAGTCGCGCACGCGAACATTGAGAGGCCCTGCCAAGCTTGGCTGCGTCATCTTTGCGTTAGCTGTCAACGATAACGCGCCGACTTCCCAGTGCGCACCTTCGCTCACGCCTGCACCACGCGATATTTTTTCGAGAGTGAGGTTCGCTCCATCAAGGACAGCCAGCGGCGCGGTGGTTTGAGCTTCGTCGGTGTAGCGGAAACTCGCGTCGCGAAGTTCGATGACCGGCATGGCAAGCGCCGCTGCGGACGGACTGCTGGGCTCGATGGGACCGATGTCGCTGAAATTGTCGCGACCCTCGCGATCGCGACGCAGATCGGCCACCACGCCCGTGATGGTGATGCGATCGAGCAGCGGCGCTGGCTCGTAGAGCGTGCTGTAGTGCACACGCAGCCTGATTTCTTGCCATGACAACAACGGTGGTCCGGCAAAACCCGGCGGATTGCCGATAGAGCCCATCAGCATTCAACTCGCCGCAGACCCACATGGCGAATTTCTTGTTGCGCTCGAGCAGCATTGCGCGACCGGGGCCGAGGGTCGAATAGAGCGGCTCGTGAACCATCCGCACCCGCGGCCCGAACTTGCGGGGACAGCGCTCGAGCCGGTAGCTCAGGCGTCGGTCGCGGATTCGGCGCTCGAGATCACGCCGCAGGCCGCGCGCATGGCGGTCACTGATGGCAAGATCGGGCAGTTCGAGCACATCCGTCTCCGTGCGGAGGTTACGAGTAGGGGGTGGGATGACCCCCTCAACCTCGTTATCGGTCAGGCGCCCGGAAGTTTTACCGTATTCACCCTTACAAAGCGGGCCGATGTCTCACTTTGCAGTGATCAGCGTCAGCGCTTCTGCAGCGCAGCGAGCTCGGCCAGTACCATTTTGGAGTGTCCGTTCGGGTTGACGTCGTCGAATCGCTTCGCGACCCGACCTTCAGGATCGATGATGAAGGTGTCGCGGCGGGCGATATTGAACAGCTTGAACTGCGGGTAGCTGGTCAGCGACCCATAGGTCTTGGTGGTCTCTGTGCTCGCGTCCGAGAGTACCGGGAAGGGCAGGCTATGCTCTTTGGCGAACGCCTCTTTTGAGTCGACCTGGTCGACGCTGACCCCGAGGATCACGGCGTTGGCACGACGAAAAGCGAAGATCTCATTGCGGAATTCGCAGGCCTGCGTGGTGCAGCCCGGGGTGTTGTCCTTCGGATAAAAGTAGAGCACGACCCACTTGCCGCGGTAGTCGGTGAGCGATCGCCAGGCGCCGGTTTGATCCTGCAAGCGGAACTCGGGGGCAGCCTTGCCCACCTCGGCGTTGGCCAGAGCAAAAGGGGCGGCGAGCGCCAGCAGCAATGCGAATAGTGTTTTCATGAAGGGTCCTCCGATGAGCGACCATCATGAACGCGTGATCACGCGGGGTCAAAGCGCTTCGGCTAACGCGGCGCTTCGCTCTTTTCAGGTGCCACGGTCGTCATGGACAATGGCCGTGGGGGTTGTAGGCACGGGGTACCGGAACTTGCGTGGCAAGTTTCGGTCTCACCGTCGCATGTTGTGACGAGTCGGTCAGCCTCGCCAGTTCCTCACCGGTCACCCGTCAAAATTAGTGCGCACACCCTTAACTCCGCCAGGCTTTTGCCGCTTTCACCTCGGGATCCCGCTGCTGCTCGTTACGACCGTGCTGTTTGCGCTCGCTTGGTTCAATGCCGATCGGGCGATCGCCAGTGCGCTTTTTTTCAGTACGCGCGATGGTCAGTGGGTCGGCCGAGACAGCTTTTGGATGAATGAAGTGCTGCACATTGCGGGTCGTAACCTGATGCGTCTGATCGGCGTCCTTGCCATCGGCGCTTGGGCGCGCATCGACGCTCACTCGGCTATTTCGCGCTCTGCATGGCCTTGGTTCCGCGCATCGTGGGCGGGCTCAAAACGATTACCAATGCAGATTGTCCGTGGGACATCGCCGGATTCGGCGGGACACGACCCTATCTCGAGTGGTATCTGTCCCGACCCGCAGGGTTGCCGCACGCGGCGTGCTTTCCGGGTGCGCATTCGTCTTCGGCCTTTGCCTTGTTTGCCCTTTATTTTCTTTGGAGAGAACCGCAGCCGCAGCGTGCAAGGGTCGCGCTGGTCGGGGTACTCGTGCTTGGCGCGTTGTTTTCGTTCGCCCAGCAGTCACGCGGCGCACACTTCTTGTCGCATGATCTGGCGTCGGCACTGATCGCCTGGCTGATCTGCCTCGGGCTTTATCTGCAATTCTTTGACTATGGAAAACAACCGGATGCAACGCAGGCTTGACGCGCGCGCAAGATCGATCAACATGCTGCGCCTCGCACTGCTAGCGACCGCAGCGTTGCTCGTGGCCCTGCCGCCGGCCGCCGCCGCCTCCGGCGTTCGCTCGCTGTTGACTGCGCGCAACGATGCTCTCGAGCAGAACCGAACGGCCGACGTTCCGGATGACGCCACGCTCGAGTCCGCGGGCGCCAAGATCGGCAAAGTCACGGTACGCGCCCTCGACGTCTTCGATACCGCTCGCGAAGACGAGGACAACTGGCTGTTCCGTACGGTCAACCGTCTGCATATCAATACGCGCGAATCGACCCTCGTCAATCGGCTGTTTTTCAAGGAGGGTGACATCTACCAGGGTCGCCTGCTCGAGGAGAGCGAGCGATTGCTGCGCGACACTCGCTATCTCTACGACGCCGCGGTACGCCCTGTGCGCTACGCCGAGGGCGTCGTCGATATCGAAGTGGTCACGCGTGATGTATGGACGCTGAATCCTGGCGTCTCGTTTGGTCGCACGGGTGGCAAAAGCACTTCGGGTATCGAGATCGAGGAGTTGAATCTGCTCGGTCGCGGCCCGCAGATCAACGTCAAGCAATTGAACGAGGGCGAGCGCGATATCACCGCGATAAGGTTCGCTGATCGACAACTCGGTAGTACGTGGTGGGCGCTTGAGGCCGAGTACTCGAACTTCAGCGATGGTGGCGCCAAACGGTTTTCTTTGGAGCAGCCCTTTTACGCGCTCGACACCCGTCGTGCGGGTGGTGTTTCTTTCTTTGATACGACCCGTATCGATTCGCGCTATGACCTCGGTGAGCGGGTGGCCGAATATGGCGCCGAGCAGCGGCTGCAGAGTGCTTGGTTTGGTCTCTCGCAGGGGCTACAAGGCAATTTCGTGACCCGGTGGACGGTGGGGGTCACCAGCGATGAATGGCGGTTTTCCAAGGTTCCAGGCAGCGCCTTCAAGATGGCGCTACCCCCGGATCGCAAACTCGTTTATCCCTGGGCCACCGTCGAGTGGGTCGAGAATGATTTTCGCGCTGTGCGCAACCGCGATCAGATCGAGCGAACCGAAGATTTTCAATATGGTTTGAACGCCGCATTGGGTATCGGCTATGCGACTACCGGCCTCGGTGCCGATCGCAATGCGCTGGTGTTCAACTCGCGCGCCAGCAAGGGCTTCGAGTTGAGCGGCAAGCGCAGTCTGCTGCTCGCGGCTTCGCTCAATGGCAGATACGAAGAGGGAAACCTTGCCGATACTTTGTGGAGTGCTACGGCACGTTATTACCATCGTCAGTCAGATCGACGGCTTTTCTTTGCAGGGCTCGCGGTAGATGCCGGCGAGAAACTCGATATCGATCGCGAGCTGATGCTGGGTGACGATACCGGCCTGCGTGGCTATCCGCTGCGTTATCAGGGTGGTCAAGGCCGCTGGTTGTTGACATTCGAGCAGCGCGCTTTCACCGACTGGTACCCATTTCGACTCGTGCATGTCGGCGCTGCGGCGTTCGTCGACGTCGGTGGCACCTGGGGCCGCGATCCCTACGCGAGCAAGACACACGAAATACTTGGCGACGTCGGCGTGGGTCTGCGACTCGGCAACAGTCGCTCTGCGCTCGGCAACGTGTTGCATATCGATCTGGCCTTTCCGGTGAACGGTGACAAGTCACTGCAGAGCATGCAGGTCGTCGTCGAGACCAAGCGCAGCTTCTGACGGATAAACCGCCTCATCTGGCATGTCATCTCTCATGAAATTCAAGTTTCCTCGTCCGCAGTTTCATTCCACGACCCTGACCGCATGGTCGGCGCTCTGGTGTCTGATCGCCCTCAATCTGCCGTTCTGGACCCGCATACTCGAGATCCGCCCGGCTGCTTCGATGGGCGATGTGATGTATCTGGCGTCGTTCGGTTTGCTGGCATTTTTGGTGATCAACATGTTTTTGTTGCCACTGACTTTGTTGCGACCGCTGACCCGGCCGTTATTGGCGGTCGCCCTGTTCCTGGCGGGTCTCGCTGCATATTTTGTTGACGCCTACGGCGTGCGCATCGACAAGGTGATGATTCGCAACGTCTTCGAAACCGATGGCGTCGAAGCGGACGAGCTCGTCAATCTCAACCTGCTTGTTTACGTGGGCTTGCTCGGCGTGTTGCCGGCTTTGCTGGTGATGCGCGTTGGTCTGATCGTCGCCAGCTGGCGACGGGAACTTGCGCATCGTGGAGCGGCTTTGGGGCTGACGGCGCTGAGTATCGGCGTGATCGCGGCATTTTTCTACCAGGATCACGCCTCCACGTTGCGCAATAACCGCGAGCTTCGGCACCTTCTGGTGCCGGTCAATTACCTGACGGGCCTTGGCAGCTACGTCGGTGATATCACCAAGCCTGAGCCGCCCTATGAAGCCATCGGCAGTGACGCCAAGCCCGGCGCCGTTTGGCAGCAAGCGAATGCCTCGCGTCCATTGATCGTGGTATTAGTGGTCGGCGAAACCGCGCGTGCCACCAACTTCGGACTCAACGGCTACGCTCGACAGACGACGCCTGAACTTGCGCAAATTCCGCGCCTGGTCAATTTCACCAATGTCTCCTCGTGTGGCACGTCGACGGCGATCTCCGTGCCCTGCATGTTCTCTGACCTCGGTCGTGAGGGATTTTCCGTCGAAAAGGCCCGTACGCGAGATAACCTGATCGACATCGTCTCCAAGGCGGGGTTCGACGTCGATTGGTTCGGCAACAACACCAACTGCAAGGGGGTGTGTCGCGCAGTTCCCGAGATTCGCGCAGTCCGCGCGGAGCATCCGCAGTTTTGTGTTGGCGACAGTCCCTGTATGGACGGTGCCATGTTCGGTTTATTCGAAAAAACTTTGATGCAGCCTGCGGGTCGGCGCTTTGTCGTCTTGCATATGTTGGGCAGTCACGGACCGGGCTATCACCTGCGCTATCCAAAAGAGTTCGAGCGCTTCACCCCGGTGTGCCGCGAGACCGATTTTTCCAAGTGTCCAGTGAGCGATATCGTCAACGCGTACGACAACACGGTGCTCTACACCGATCATCTTTTGGCGAGTACGGTCCGCGCTCTCGAGGCGCTGGCCGAGCGCGCGGATACGGCATTGCTGTACGTGTCGGATCACGGTGAATCGCTTGGCGAAAATGGCATTTTCTTGCATGCGCTGCCGTACGCGATTGCACCCGACGTGCAGACCCGCCTACCCATGGTGTTTTGGGCTTCGAGCGGGTTTGCCGAGCGTATGGGCCTCGATGGCGGCTGCCTGCAGGCTGAACGCGGACAACCGTTCTCCCACGACAACGTCTTTCACTCCGTGCTAGGTTTGCTGCAGGTCGATACCGCAGCCCGCAAGCCTGCACTCGACCTGTTCGCAAGCTGTCGCAATACACAAATCAAAGCAGAGGGAGCGTCACCATGACCGCAGAGATCAAGCCCACTGGCGTACGCAGTCGCCGCGATTTCATTACGGCTTCGGGAACGGTGGCAGCAGGCGCCGCGGGAACGCTGGCAATGTCGTCGGGCGCAGACGCAGCGATCTCGACGTCATCATCACGCCCACGCATGTCGAACGACGCTCTGCGTGCGCTCTTCAAAGATCCGGTCTGGAACCGCGAAACCACGGCGCGCATCGAGGGTGACACGGCACTCGGCAAGTACGTCAATGGTTACGTGACGGGTACGGTGCTCGGCGTGCGTGACGGCGAGGCGGTTCGCCCGTTGTTTGGTTTTGAGGTGTTTTCTTCGATTCGCGTGGTCAAACAGCCGAACGATTCGTATCAGCGCATGTGTCGCGAACTGATTTTTTATCGCGATCTCAAGACCGGCGAAATGATGGATAGCTGGCTCAATCCGTACACCAACGAAGAAGTGCGTGTGGTCGATGTGGCCAACGATCCGTTCAATTATGTGATCTCCGAGTATTACCCCGACCCACCGAGCTATGGCGGCCTCAATGCCGCGAAGCCACCGCGTCGACCGTTCTTGCGCGACTGGGCTTTGCTCAACGACGACACGGTCATCATGCAGAGCGACATCCATCTCTATTACCGCAACGCACTCGATCCGACCGTATGGCAGCGCGAGTCTTCAGGACCGATGAATCGCGTGTCCGAGATGTTCCGTTATCAGATCCGGCGTGACGATCTGGAAAATCCCGCGCTGACTCATCTGCCGCATACCGGCGTGTGGAATCGCGTGACCCCGTGGTTGCCGTGGATGTTGATGGGCCCGGCGCCCGGCCACATTCTCTACGCTGGCTCGTTCACGACTGTGCCCAGTGTGAATGCTGTGCCGCCTGCGGTGGCGAAGCGCGTGCTCGAGCGCTTCCCGCAATACCAAGTGGCTCCAGAGAAGTGGGTCGACCCCAGCCTTTCCAGCCTCGAGAATTACGCGCGCACGCAGAAACCCGCTGCGGTCAAAAAATAAGCGTCAGCGGGTTTTGATGGCGCGCCCGGCGAGATTCGAACTCACGACCCCTGCCTTCGGAGGGCAGTACTCTATCCAGCTGAGCTACGGGCGCATCCCATCGGCATTATATCGGAGCGTTCGCAGTCGGACAGTTTGGCGAGGTGGTGACCATGACGATTGCTTCGATGCGCCTGCGGCAGGTCCATGTCGCGATTTGGACTATTTGCTTGGCGGCCCTCGCGCCGCTGCTGTATGCCGTCCCCGCGAGCATGGGCGACCCGCTCGAGGCGCGTCTGCGCAGCATGACCCGGGGTTTTCTGGGTACGGTCACGCTCCATGCCCGCAATCTCGATTCGGGTCGCGAAGCGAGCATCGATGCCGACCGGCCGGTTCGCACCGCAAGCACCATCAAACTGCCCATCGCCTGTGCGCTGGCTGCCGAAGTCGCAGCCGGTCGTGCGCGTTGGGATGAGCCGCTCGTCGTCGATAATGCCGCGAAGGTTTCGGGCTCTGGTGTACTTTCGGAGTATGCCGATGGCGAGGCGGTCAGTCTGCGTACCGCACGTAACCTCATGATCGTGGTCAGTGACAACACCGCGACCAACTTGATCATTGATCGTATCCGCGCCGACACGGTCAATGAATTCATGGCGCAACTGGGTTTTTCGGCCACTCGTTCGATGCGCAAGATTCGCGGCGATGGTGCGCGTCTCAAACCCGCCGAGGGCTGGAGTCGCGAAGGCGAAAAAGAAGAAAACAAACGCTTCGGAATCGGCCGCTCGACACCGCGCGAGATGGTGTGGCTGCTCGAGTTGCTCGAGCAGGGCAAGATGGTCGATGCGGCAAGTTCAAAAGAATTGCTGGAAGTACTCGAGCGGCAGCAGTACAAGGATGGCATTGGTCGCAAGACTGGTGATCTGCGCGTGGCCAGCAAGTCCGGCAGCCTCGATGCCCTGCGCAGTGATGTTGGCGTGGTCCATACCAAGCACGGCCGTATCGCGATTGCGATCACGGTCGATGACATGCCGCAGATCGATTATTCGCCCGACAACGTCGGTAACAAGCTGATCGCCGATTTGTCGGCGGTCCTGATCGAGGAGCTCAAGTAGTGCGAGTCGCGCGCTGGGATGCGGCGATGCCCCACTGTCCAGCCCAGTAGAGCAGCACCAGCAATAACTGGAACGCGAGCACCGGGGCAATGAAACGGTTATGGGCGACCAGCGTGTCGCTGAGACCGAAGCTGCTGGCACCCAAAGCCGCCGACCAAGCGAGCGGACGTGCGACACCTTCGTCTGCCACCAGCGCCCATGCGCGCCACATCATCACGCAAATTACCACCACATAACCGAGCACTGGCAAAGTCATTGCGCCGAGATGCGGCTGCAGCCAAAGAAAAGTGCCGACGCCAAAACCGGTTACCGGAATCGCCGCCATTATTGCCAGCCGACGCGAGTACCGCAGGAAGGCTGCGATATAGCTGAAATGTGCGGCGAGAAAAGCGCCGAGCCCAGCAAGAAAAAACCGCGGCGAAGCCTCGAGACAAATATCGCCGATCGCCGAGAGTAGCAATCCGAGCGCGACGAGACCTGCTTCGCGCTCCTGCCAAGGTGCGAGCCAGAGCGCCATCAGTATGACGGGGATACCTTTGAGCGCCAAGCGCAGCGCCGGTGCATCGGCTTGCAAGCAGAGCAGATACGCGATGGCGGTGAAGATACCGCAGCACAACAGCAGTCGTGCGCGCGAACTCAAGCCTTGGGCGCCCGCCGTCGAATCAGCAGTCGCTCGAGTCTTTGTCTTTCTTGGCAGAGCGCGACGCCGGCAAGCAGCAACAGCCACCAGAGGTCGAAGCTGCCGCCGCCGCCGCGGGGTGCATTGATGGTCAGGGTCAGGCTTTGCGGCGCGCTCGTGAATGTGCCATCGGTTGCGGTCACCGTGAGCGTGTAATTGCCGGCTACAGAGCTCGGCCATAAAAACTCGCCGGTATTGGCGTTGAAGGTGGAATTGAGCGGCGCCCCGGTAAGTGCATAGGTCAAGGTATCGCCATCGGGATCAGTGGCCGAAGCTTTGAAGCTGACGGTGCCACCTGCCGTGGTCGTGATCGGGGTGAGCAACGCGAGCACCGGCGTACCGTTCGAGCGCACGTCGACGGCGCTGCTGGTCGCTGCGATGCCATCGGCATCGGTCGCCGTAAAGCGAAAACTCATGCGTGCCGCATTCGGCGGCACGAACGTAGCTTGCGGTGTATTGCCGTTCGTAAGCGTGACGGCAGGTCCGCTGGTCTGCTGCCAGCGGTAAGTGAGGTTGGTATTACCCGAAGGTTTCGGTGTCGCCGTACCACTCAGCGTCACGGCAGCGCCGTTCTCGACGACGGCTGC
>Ga0194132_10013102_pt1 | contig 10155 bp, 10 predicted proteins | sample TA2KigOf80mmetaG_FD_148612 | JGI IMG/M metagenome (GOLD analysis project Ga0194132, IMG submission 148612) | Freshwater microbial communities from Lake Tanganyika, Tanzania - TA2015054 Kigoma Offshore 80m | ecosystem: Environmental > Aquatic > Freshwater > Lake | place: Tanzania: Lake... | reverse complement strand
ACTAACTTGACCCGAAAACTTGACTCAAATTGAACAACTTTGGCCCCATAAGGGGTCTAATACTGCTTGACGTAGCCGGAGCCAGACAAAGCAGGAATTTGAGAACACTAAAAACCTCTCATTTCCACTCATTGGATGAATTAGCGCTTATTATACATGATCACCCTTAATCCCTCCCCGATTCAGTTGCTGCCGACCCGTTCACGACCCGCGGAGGCAAACGGGGCCTGGCACCTTAGGCGCATTGTCATGCGGACTTTGTCATTCGGCATCTGCCTCCCGTGCGCCACCGCAACGCTGGCGGCCGATCCTTCGCTGAAGGGTTACCAGGAGCAGACGATCCGCGCCACGATCGGCGGCCGGGCCGACCAGCCGGTCAAATTTCTGCTGCTCAGGCCGGCCCAGATCGAGCCGGGCAAAAAATACCCTGTCATCCTTTTTCTGCACGGCGCCGGGGAGCGGGGCAGCGACAATCGGGCGCAACTGGTGCACTTCCCGGAGAAAATGTCGGAGCCAGACCGCCGCGCGCAGTTTCCAGCGTTGGTCGTCGTGCCACAATGCCCGGCCGGCAAGCGGTGGGTCGAAGTCAATTGGGCGGCCAAACAATCGACGCCGCAACCGGCCGAACCCACCGAGCCGATGCAGGCCGCCATCGCCGCCCTTCAGCACGTGCTGAAGGCCGAACCGGCCGACGCCGCCCGGGTATATCTGCTGGGTCTTTCGATGGGGGGCTATGGCACGTGGGACCTGGCCGCGCGTCATCCAGAGTGGTTCGCGGCCATCGCCCCCGTCTGCGGCGGCGGCGACGAGCGGCAGGCGGCCAGGCTCAAGGACGTTCCCATCTGGGCGTTTCATGGCGAGAAGGATACCGTGGTTCCGGTAGCCCGGTCGCGGACGATGGTCGAAGCGATCCGCGCCGCGGGGGGAAAGCCCAAGTACAGCGAGCTGCCCGGCGTGGCCCACAACTCCTGGCAGCACGCCTTCGATGAGAAGTCCGGTCTGCTGACGTGGATGTTCGAACAATCGCGCGGGCGGTGATTGGTACGCCGGGAGGGGAAATCATGGCGGCATTGGCATGGGGAAGAGTTTGGTGGCAGCGCTTCCGGGTCAATCCGCTATACGCGAACGCCATCGTGGCCAGGGTGACAGCGAACAAAGCGAAGATGACGCCGAACTTGGTCTGATGGCTCATGAACTCAGGGACGCTTGATAGTTCAAGGGGACCCCCGGCGCATGCGTGTTGGTGGCGTCAGGGGGACGGTCCTCACCCTACAGCGTCCACCCCGGCCGATACTCCCGCCGCAAAAATTGCTCTGCCTTCGGACAGTTCCCGGCTTTGAGTTGTTCGCCGTTCCAGTCGAGCTTTTTGCCAGTGCGGTAGGCTACGTTCCCCAACAGCACCGCTTCGGTCAGCGCGCCGCTGTATTCGAAGTTGCACGTGGTCGGCGTCCCTTCCTTGCACGCTTTGATCCACTCGTTGTAGTGGCCGATCGAGTTGGGGATCGTTTGCTCCGGGCGCTTGAAGTCTTTGAACTTCTCCTCCGGGTAGAGGCGGTGGCTGCCGTAGTTGGCAAACATCTGCCCCTCGCTACCGACGAACATCACACCCGACCCGGGCACGTTGTGGCCGGCAATCTGGCGCGGCGTCATCGTGCCGTCGTGCCAAGTGAGCGCAAGCGCCGGCGTGTCGCCCCGAGCGGGGAACTCGTAGCGGACGGTCAAACCCAGGGGACAGGTTTCCGGGTGGACGGGTGGGCCTTCCGCGGCCACGCTGGTGGGATGGCGGAGGTTCAGGGCCCAGAACGGCAGATCCATCAGGTGGCAGGCCATGTCGCCGAGTGTACCGTTGCCAAAATCCCACCAGCGGCGCCAATTTGCTGGGTGATAGCGGCCCGCGGCAAAGGGGCGCTCCGGCGCGGGGCCGAGCCATAAATCCCAGTGGAGATTTTTCGGCACCGGATCCGCTTTCGTTGGCCGCTCGCCGCCCCCCCAGCCTTTGCCGCACCAGACAAAAACTCCAGTCACCGGGCCGATCGCGCCAGCCTGAATCAACTCGACGACGCGGCGGTAGTTGGCGCCCTCGTGGATCTGGGTTCCCATCTGCGTGGCCAGCTTCTTCTCGCGGGCCACCTCGGCCGCCACCCGCGATTCATGGACGCTGTGCGACAGCGGCTTTTCGCAGTAGCAGTGCTTGCCCAGGCGCATAGCCATGACACTGGCCGGGGCGTGCGTGTGGTCGGCGGTGCTGACGACGACCGCATCGAGCGTTTTTTCCGTCTCCAGCAATTTGCGGAAATCGTTGTACCGCACAGCCTGAGGAAAGCGCTGGGCAGCAGCACCCAGGTAGTTGTCGTCGATGTCGCACAGGGCCACCACATTCTGGCCGGCCACGCAGCCGACGTTCGCGGCGGCCCGGTTGGCCACGCCGATGCAAGCGACGTTGAGTTTTTCGTTGGGTGACTTGGAGTCGTCCGCGCGAAGTTCGCTCCAGACGCCGCCGGCCAGCAGCGCCGCGCCGGCGGCGGCGGCCGATTGTTTGACGAATTGGCGCCGCGTGGGACGCGACGCGGGCGATGCAGTGGAATTTGCGCAGTTGTGGCGGGACATGCTGACTCCTGCGTGGCGGGATGAATCAGGCCCCGATTTTAGATGAGCTTACGGCGAGGGGCAACCAAGTGATAGCGAGCAACTGGGAGACCAGCGGTCGGACGCGTGCTGCGGTCGGGAGACCGCGGCACAACGTAGGGAGACCGCAGCACAACGTGTCCCATCAGTCCTATCCGTCTCATCCGTCTCATTCACCTGGCCATGAACCACCGGGGGGCTTACGCCCCCGCTCGTCTAGGAGGCGGTCGCCTGGGAGCGCGGCGCTCGGCCGGAAGATTACTTTTCGGCGCTGGCCAGTGGCCTTGCGCTGCTGCAGCCGATGACGGCGTCGGCCACATGATGGCCCGCGGCCACTTCGCCGGCGTCGTTGTGGAAGAAGTCCGGATCGCTGGATCCGTCCACCTGGTGGCTGGTGGTGGTGTAGCGGACGTGGCCGTCGTCGTAGAGAACATTCTGCCCATAGCCGCCGTGGTTGCTGCTCTGGTTAAAACCGAGCTTCGGACACGGCGCGTCGGACATGATGGGGAAGTTGGTGCGGGCCAAACGGCGCGTGGGATGGTAGACGCCCTGCGCATCCATGTGGCCCAGGGTGTAGCCATAGCTTCCGCCGGCATTCCGCACGAGTTTCGCGGCCTCCTGAGGCGAAGCTTCTTGCAGTTCTTCCATCGTCGGGATGGGGGCAATTTTAGGCTGCTGGCAAGCTTCCATACTGCAATGAAAAACGTTGGCGTCGCGCGGGGCGACGTAGCCGCTCTTGAGCAACTGGGGTGCATACATCCCGGCCGCGGAAAGTCGGCCGGAGACCGGAATCACTGGATAGTTCCCCTGCGGATCCTTGCTGCTGTAGTCCGTCAGTGCGTGGCCGATCGTGGCCAGATTGTTCTGGCAGCGGGCCACCTGGGCGTTGAAGCGGCTGTGGTTGATGGCCGGGAAGAACAACATGCCGGCGGCAATCAGGATGCCGGCGGCCACCGCCACATCGACCAGGCTCCAGCCGAAAAACGACCGCCGGGGGCGCACGGACCTGCCGGCGGAGATCGCCACGCGGCGCTCGGCCGGATGAAGCCGCTCCACGCGCAGGGCAGCCACCTTGCGGCAGGTCGCTGCCGCCAGGCCCAGCGGCGGATCGAGATGGTCCCGGTCGCACGACAGCGGCGCCACCGCTTTGTGCGCCCAGTCCAGATCTTCTTGCAGGCGAGCATCCGAGCTGAGAATCTCTTCAACGCGCTGATGTTCCGATGCTTCCAGTGCATTCAGAACATAACCAAAGAGTTGGTCTCGCATGGCAGGGGCAAACTCCACGGGCAGGCTATCGGTCGTCGAGGGGTCGTGCAGCGGTCAATCGCTGCGGCTGTCAGGATGGGTCGCAAACCAAGCTTCGTTCAGCTTCAGCAGGGCGCTGTGCATCCGGCTTTTCACGGTTCCCACGGGGACGCCAAGCACTTCGGCAGCCTCGCGATATTTCAAACCTTGATAGTAAACCAGCGTCACGGCCGATCGCAATGTTTCCGGCAACTGGGCCACGGCCTCCTGCACCCATTGCCGACGCTCTTCCAATTCCATGTTCACACCGGGCGATGCGTCCGCCCCGCGGACCAGTTCAATCAGGGCGGCCAGATCCTGGTCGTCTGAGTGACGCTGCGGAGCGTCGAGGCTGACCATCCGGTGCCGTTTGTTTCTCCGTTGCAGGTCGATGGCCTGATTGGTTGCAATCGTGTATAGCCACGGGCGGAACCGGCGCTCCGGATCGTACTGATCGCACTTCAGATGAACCTGCAAAAAGGTCCCTTGAAACGCGTCTCGTGCCAATTCGGCGTCGGCCAGGTATCGCCTGAGATAACTATAAATCTCCCGTTCGTAGCGATGGACCAGCGTCTCGTAGGCTTCGGCATCGTGCGCATCCCGATAACGGACCATCAACTCTTCGTCGGTGGCGGACGCCAATTGATCGGGGGCTAATGCCTTGTCAGTGCTGGACTTCATCTTGCCATACGGCCGCCAGGGGCGGCTGGTTCGGCGGGTGGCCGTGCGGCCCCCCTGGAAACTGCTGGTGGCAGGGGCTTCTAACCCGTGCCGTCTGAATTTGGGCCTTCGCCGTGTCCGTTCGGCGGGGAAAATCATTGTAACACCTACAACCTGCGGGAGACCGCCGTGCGAGGGCTAGCATGGCCGAACGGCCAATTTGACAGGTTCTGGCGGTCCCCCTAAACTCGCGGCCTACCCTGAAGCAACTTCCATGCCCCCGGTCGCAGTAGAGGCTTTAGGCAGCAGATCGCTCCACAAACGCATATCTGACAATGGGTTAGAAACTTTGGACCCAGTTCGCCCATCTGGCAGACAGGAATGTCTGCCCCACGGGGGATTTCGCCATGAACCGCTACCGTTGGGCCGCTCCGGGGGACGTGAATGCCTTCTTTGGCTTGGTGCTGGATAACATCGCCGGGCTGGTTCTGATTGTCAGCTTGCTGGCGACGGTTTTTGGCCTGCCGGCCGATTTTGTGCTGACCCACATGGTACCCGGCACCGCACTGGGGGTGCTGGTGGGCGACCTGGCGTTCACGGTTTTGGCCTTTCGGCTGGCTGCGCGTACCGGGCGGGGGGAGGTGACGGCCATGCCCCTGGGTTTGGACACACCCAGCACATTCGGGATTATTTTCTTTGTGATTGGGCCGGCCTTTTTGGATGCCCCGAAGTCGGGTCCGGAGGGGGTGGAAATGGCGGCCCGTCACGCCTGGCACATTGGCATCTGGTCGTTGATCTTCAGCGGGATCCTCAAGGTGACGGCGGCCGGGGTGAGCGGTTGGATCCGCCGGTTGGTGCCGCGGGCCGGTTTGCTCGGTTCGCTGGCCGCGATTGCGTTGGTGTTGATCAGTTTTATTCCGTTCCTGGAAGTGGCGCATGTTCCGGTTGTCGGCATGGTTTCGCTGGCGATTGTGTTGACGACGCTGGTGGCCCGCGTTCCTTTGCCCGGGCGCATTCCTGGTGCGCTCGGCGCGCTGTTGGTGGGGGGCGTCATGTATTTTGTGATGCGGCAGTTCGGCTGGATCGGGGCGTCCGAGGAGCAGGTAGCGCCCGTCGTTTGGCTTCCGCTGGGCTGGTTGGAAGCGCTGCGTTTCGAGTGGGTGAGTTCATTTCGCGACGCGCTGGTATACCTGCCGGTCGTGATTCCGTTTGCGATCGCCACCATAGTTGGCGGGATCGATTGCACGGAGAGCGCGGCGGCAGTGGGGGATGAATACTCAACGCGGCAGATCATTTTTGTCGAAGGAATGGCCACGCTTATCGCCGGTTGCTTTGGCGGCGTCGTGCAGACGACACCCTATATCGGCCATCCGGCCTACAAGATGATGGGAGGCCGCGCGGCGTATACACTGGCGACCGCACTGGTGATCGGTTCGGCCGGCATCCTGGGTTACTTCAGTTTGCTCTATTTGCTGATACCCAAGCCAATCGTGTATCCGATTCTGATCTTCATCGGCCTGGAGATTACGGCGCAGAGTTATTTCGCCACGCCGCGTCGGCATTATCCGGCGGTGGCGCTGGCCTGCCTGCCGGCGCTGGCGTATCTGGTGATGTTGTTTGTCGATCAGACGCTCGCTGCCACGGGAAGTTCCCTGGAAAAGGTAGTAGCGCTGCCCGGGCCGCTTGGCGAGCAGTTGCAGACGATGCGGGTTCTTTCGGCCGGGTTCATTCTGACGAGCCTGCTGTGGGGAGCGCTGTTGGCTTCGCTGATCGACGCGCGATTGCGGGCCGCGGCCGGGTTTTGCGCGGTGGCCGCCTTGCTCTCCCTGTTCGGCGTGATTCATTCGCCGCTGGAAGGGAGTCCGCTGGTCCTGCCGTGGCAGGAGTTACCCGGGCACGCCGCGGGCCGCACACCGCTCAACATGGCAGCCGCGTACAGTGCGGTGGCGGTGCTGCTGTTTGGCTGGGGGTGGCTGCGAGTGGGCAAAGCGGAAATGATTCAACACGAGGAGTGAGCGGCCAGGCGCTAGCTCCCGGTGCATCACTTGCGATTTGCGTAAGACCGGCGGCTAGCGCCGTACCGCTCACAATTCAGTCCCACAGCCATGCTCAGCCGCGTACTTGAAGTCGAAGCGATGGATACGCCGGAGGAGGCGCTGGCCTACGACACCATGGACCACTCGGAGGTCAATCGGCTGTTCGTGGACGATTTGTTTGCTGCCGGCTTGATTGACGGGCCGAGCGTGGAAGTGCTCGACCTGGGGACGGGTACGGCGCAGATACCGATTGAGTTATGCCGCCGCACGTCGCAGTTGCGAGTCGTGGCCGTCGATCTGGCAGAAAACATGCTCCGCATTGCGCGGCAGAATGTGACCCAGGCAGGCCTGGCGGACCGCGTCACGCTCGAGCCGGCCGACGCCAAAGTCCGTTCTCTGCCGCCGGGCCGTTTTGCCGCGGTCATTTCCAACAGCTTAGTCCACCACGTACCGGAACCGGCGGGCGTGCTGGCGGAAGCAGTTCAGGCCGCGGCCCCGGGCGGGCTCCTGTTCTTCCGCGATTTGCTCCGCCCACCGGATGACGCGGCCGTCAAGCGGCTGGTGCATCAATATGCCGGCCAGGCCACGCCCCACCAGCAGCAGCTTTTTGATGCCTCGCTCCGCGCTGCGCTATCGCTGGACGAAGTTCGTGGACTCGTGCTGGCGCTTCACTTCGACCGTCTCGGCGTGCGCACCACCAGCGACCGCCACTGGACGTGGACGGCTCGCAAGCCGGTTCGAGGTTAAGCTTCCTCACCCCAGTTCTTTCAGCTTGGACATCTCGGCTAGGATGTAGACATGAACTATGAGCCAACTTCAACGGGCGCCGATCCGGACACAGCGGACGATGCCGAGGCCGTTTTGGCGCCAGCGCAGCTTGAGGAGGCCAAGCGCTATGGGCGGCTCGATCTGATCTGCGATCTAACGGCGCGCGTGGTCGATCTGGCGTTTCTCGTCGTGCTGGCATTCGTGCTGGGGGGGCCGGACGGGTGGTTGATGCGGCAGGTGCCGGGGGCCGACGCGCCGGAGACGTTGCGGCTGGGGGTGCTCTATTTGCTGATCGCCGCACTCAATATGCTGGTCGCGTTTCCATTCTCCTTCTACGGCGGCTTTGTGCTAGAACACCAGTTCAATCTGTCCAAGCTCAGTTTCTGGCGCTGGCTGAGGCGGTTTGCCGGGCAGCAGGGACTGCAACTGCTGTTCGGTTTGCTGCTACTTCTGGGTCTCTATTGGCTCATCTGGACCACAGGCCGCTGGTGGTGGCTGACGGCGGCGGTGGCGGTGTTTGCCGTGGCGATTGTGGCCGGGCAGCTTGTACCCGTGCTGATCATGCCGCTGTTTTACAAGATCACGCGACTGGACGACGCGGAACTTGCCGCGCGGATGCAGCGGCTGGCAGAAGGGACGGGTTTGTCCATCGAGGGGGTCTATCGGATGAACCTCAGCACGGAGACCGTCAAGGCGAACGCCATGCTGGCCGGGTTGGGGCCGACGCGGCGGGTGATCCTGGGGGACACGCTGCTTATGAGCTTCTCGCCCGACGAGATCGAAGTGATTTTAGCGCACGAGATTGGCCATCATGTCCATCGGCATATCCACCGGATGATCGTCCTGGGTGCCATCTTCTGCGCCGCCGGATTCTGGGCTTGCGACGCGCTGCTGACACTGTGGATCCGCAGCACCGATCCGACGCTGATCACCGCCGCAGGCCGGATCGATTACGCGCAGTTCCCGATCTGGACGTTGCCGATGATGATGCTCATCCTGAGCCTCTTTTCGACGTTCTTGGAGCCGCTGCAAAACGCAATCAGCCGGCATCACGAGCGGCAGTGCGACCGCTATGCGTTGACGAGCACCGGTAAGTCGGAAGCCTATCGTTCTGCCTTCCGCAAACTGGCCCGGCTCAATAAGGACGACCCGGCGCCGAACCCGGTTGCGGTGGCGCTGTTTCACAGCCATCCGCCAATCAGCGAGCGGCTGGCGATGGCGGAGCGAGGATCGTAGCGTTTGCTTGTTAATACTCCGGCCAGCCTACGCTTGGAGTCGCAGAATAGTCGCTTGTTTGGATTTTCCATGTTCTACATTCGTCAGCCCTCAGCACAACAGATCCGATCATTGCTCGATTCGCAGGCGGACCTGAGCGTAGCTTACAATCCCGAATTGGCCCGGCAGGCCTGGGCAGGCTTGGAGCCCGAAGGACTGGTGCTGCGGCAGTATCGCGTGTTGCTGGGACAAGGGGAGCAGACGTATGCCGCAGCGCGCAAGGCGATTGACGCGTGGCAAATGTTTCCGCGCCGGATGACGATGCCTTGGCCGGATCGTGTGCCGATTGCGGTGGGGCATGACGTGGCGGTTGTCTGCCGCACGTGGGGGCTGTGGTCGATTCTGCCGTCGCGGATTGTGGCCGTGCATCAGGAGACGGGAGCGGTTGAACGTTACGGTTTCACCTACGGCACGCTGCCGGCCCATGTGGAGTGTGGCGAGGAGCGGTTCACGGTGGCGTGGGACCGGGCTACCGATGAGGTGTGGTACGAGCTGGCAGCGTTCTCGCGCAACCAGTGGTGGCTGGCCAAAGTGGGACGGCCGTTGGTGCGCTATCAGCAGACGCGGTTTGTGAGGCTGTCGCTGGAAGCGATGGTGAAAGCGGTTTATCGGGCAGCATGAGATGGATGGGAGTTTCAGACATGCCACCGGCTTCGGAACAACTCCCCGCTATCGTGCTCCTCTTGGCGGCTTTTGTGCTGGTGCCGCTGGGATTGGAACTGATCCAGACTCACGGAGATCCCGCATGGCCGCGGCATCGGCTGCGCGGGCTCATGTGGGCCGGATTACCCGCGGCAACGGCGCTGGCCGCTACTTTCTGCGTGCCTCAATCGCCGCTGGCAGCCGGGTTGGCGGCACCCTGGATGCTGATCACCTGGGGTCATGCCGGCTTTGGCTTGCTGCATTGGGCGCGGCGTCGGTTCGCGATCGATCCGGTTTTGGGAGCGGATCTGGCGCTGATCCTGATCAGCATCGGCGGCACCTGGGCGTTTATGTATCGCTTGGGCCGCTGGCCCGGCGGCTTTGAACCGATCATTGCGCTGCTGACGGCGGTCCACTTTCACTACGCAGGGTTTGCCTTGCCGTTGGTGGCGTCGCTGATTTCCCTGGAGATCGACAATCGTCTGACGCGCGCCCTGGCTCCGGGCGTGAGCCTGGCTGCGTTGCTGCTGGCGCTTGGGATCACGTTCTCACCGGCCCTGGAACTGTTGGCCGCGGCGCTGGTTGTGGCAGCGTCTCTGCTGATCGCATCCTTGCTGTGGCAGGTCGCGCAGCGAAAGAGCAGATCCGCCGTCCGTTGGCTGCTGCGGGTGGCCGGCGCTTCGCTGGCGGCGGGAGCCATGCTGGCCATGCTCTATGCCGCAGGCGAGTTCAGCGGCGAAAGGTGGATCGATATGCCGGAGACTGTAGCAACGTTACCGGGAATGTTATGCCGCTCGGGCGTGGTGTAAGGTCTGTGTCGTATTCTGGCGGGCGGCGGTGGCGGCCTCACGTTGGAGATCCAGGG
>Ga0194132_10013098_pt1 | contig 10155 bp, 4 predicted proteins | sample TA2KigOf80mmetaG_FD_148612 | JGI IMG/M metagenome (GOLD analysis project Ga0194132, IMG submission 148612) | Freshwater microbial communities from Lake Tanganyika, Tanzania - TA2015054 Kigoma Offshore 80m | ecosystem: Environmental > Aquatic > Freshwater > Lake | place: Tanzania: Lake Tanganyika... | reverse complement strand
GCCCCCAAGGTTATCAAGGATGCCATACTTGGAAATTTTGGCAGTCCGCTGACGTACGTGGGGGATCCGGACAGCTATTTTCGGAATGCCACGTGGGACTCCCTGGGCGAGCGGCAATTCAAGACCTCGGTCCTGAAGCTGGATCACAATATCGGGACCAAGCACGTCCTTTCCGGATCGTGGAACCAGTATCGATACACCTTCTACAAGCCGGGGATGGGAACCGGTGAAGGCGGTCCGGGGTTCAACCGATATACCGACGCGCCTCAGCGCAGGGTGAACGTAGGGCACACATGGGTGATATCACCCAAGGTGGTCAACCAGTTGCGGGTCGCCGAGACCATTCGAGGCGAGGACAATTTCACGCCGCGCTCGTATACCGATCGGACGCGACTCCTTGGAAACGATCTGGTGAAAAGTTGGGGGCTCCAGGGAATCTCTGGCAACGACCTGTCTGGTGGGCCGAAGATGGCCATTTCAAGCGGTGTGGGTGTCTTCCTGGATCACAATGTGCAGGAGAGTGGGGTTCGAGATCGCCGGAAGCAGGTGTACGAGAGCCTCTCTTACAACACCGGCAGCCACACGGTCAAAGGCGGGGCGAGCTACGTCCGTCAAGAGAGCGATGTCCTGCAGAATCCAAATGAAGCGTTCGGACGGTATACGTTCACCGGCCGGTTCACCGGGGTGCCGTTTGCGGACTTCCTGTTGGGGATCCCCAATGAATCGTCCCGCGCCGCAAGCCGTGCGGACGTGAACTATCGGGGCGGAGAACTCGCCGCCTATGTGCAGGATGACTGGCGTGTAACTCCGAAGCTCACGCTTTCCTACGGGCTTCGATGGGCGCGCATCCAGGCGCCCATCGACGCCGCGGGACTATACTTTAACTTCGATCCCGCCAGCGGGAAAGTGGTCGTGCCGAATCAGCTCGCTCTGGATCGGGTGAGCAAGTTGTGGCCGACCAAAACGCTGCCGGTCGTTCTGGCCAGCAGCCTGGGCTATCCCGAGAAACTGCGCATTCCAGACCAACAGTGGATGCCGCGGTTTGGTTTTGCCTACCGGCCTTTGACCGGATCGGACCTGGTCATCCGGTCGGGCTTCGGGGTTTACAACTCTATCTTCTTGTGGGACGGCATACAGACGGGAGGTCCGTTTGCCCTATCGGAGACCGTGCCCAATGAGCTGATCCCGGGCACGGGAAGCGTCATGGTTCCGCGCTATACGCTCCCGAATCCTTTTGGTGCGGCCTCGGGCCAGGCAAGGGGCGTGGCGACGGGTAACAGTGTCGCCACGAATTTGCGGTCGCCCTACGTCATGACCTGGAATCTGAGCGGCGAGAAATCCCTGTTCTCGAAGAGGACCACATTGAGACTGTCGTACATGGGAAACAAGAGCACTCAACTGATTCGGACCTTCGACCTCAATACGCCGCAGGCCAGCAGTCAGCCTTTCAGCCAGTCGCGCCGGCCTTTCCCTGCTTATAATCAGATCTTTCGCACAGAAAACGGGTTCAATGCGGGTTACAACGCCTTCGAGTTGAAGGTCATCCAGCCATTGCGCAATGGGCTTCTGATGGACTTCTCCTGGTTCCTGCAGAGGGCGTGGTACAACACTCAAGCCTACGCTTGGGCGCCGCGGGAGAGGCCGATCGACGGGAGTTGGCCCACCCATGACGTGGTTGCCAACTTTTCCTACGATGTGCCCTTCGGACCCGAGAAGCGCTGGCTTTCCAATGCGAGCGGCGCCAAGTGGCTCCTGGCGAGAGTGGTGGGGGGCTGGTCCACAACCGGTGTGTTCAATTGGCATACCGGAAGACGAGCCACTCCGACCTACTCGGGCTACGATTCGCTCGGCATCAACCAGTTCTCGGGAAGGCCGGACTTCGTATCGGGCTGTGACCTGTACACCCGTCCCCAGAAGTTTGTGGCTAATGAGCCTTTCTACAACATCTCTTGCTTCAAGCCCCCGGCGCCGGGCACCTACGGCAACGCCCCGCAGGAGATGATCGAAGGTCCTCCCATGTGGGTGCTCAGCATGGCGCCATTCAAGGAGTTCCGCATCCCCGGGTGGGAGAATGGCAGGTTGAGGATCGGCGCCTCGATCTACAACATTCTCAACAACAGCAGCTTTTGGGGGCCGCCCAACGGCAACGTGGGAGTGTACAGGCAGCTTGCCGACGGAAGGTTCACAATCACTCCTCCCAACTTTCCGGCATCGATGGGAACGAACTGGGTGCGGCGCACCGGTTCAGTCGAAGCGGCGTTCAACCGGAAGCTTTTTTTCCAGGCCTATCTCAAATTCTGAGCTTCGTTTTCGGAGTTTCCGCCCCCTGCTTGGACAGCAGGGGGCGGAGTTCCGCAAGTGCGATGGCTCTGCCTACTCTGGCGGTTTGCCGGGCTTAGAGGGTGTTGATTTCCAAAACCAGCCACGATTTCCTCTCGAATTTCCCCTGCGACGGGCCGCTGGACCAACAGTAGCATGAGAATCCGGGGATCATCCTTTGCAATCCGGAGTCTCTTAGGGAAATCCGCGAAGCGAGCTTGTGCCCTGATTCTCGCCATTCTATCGACAGGCTCCGCTATGGCAGTTTTTCCCGACTCCAAGTTTCAGGATTGCAAACGACTCTTCGTGCGTGGAGAGATCGGCGGCGCCACGGAGTGCCTAGCCCGGCTGAAGGAGGGCGCAAGTCCAGGAGAACTGCTGGCCGGCGGGGGACTCCTGATGGATTACTCGCTTTATGCCGAGGCTTTGCCGTGGTTCGAGCTGGCCGCCGAACGCGGGGGCTCGCTCGAGGCGATCGGTGGCATGGCATTCGCCAACTTCCGCCTGCGGCGGTACGGCGAGGCGTTGAGGGTTATCGATAAAGGATTGGCGCGAGAACCGCGGAGTGAAGACCTGCGTTTGCTTCGCGTCATGACACTGACTCGACTGGACCAGTACCGGGCAGCATGGGAAGAGCTGCAAAAAGCGAAGAGCTCGTTCCCGCTGACCGATCGTTGGCTCTTTGCGGAAGGACAGCTTCACCTGGCCGAGCGAAATCTGGCAAAGGCTGGGGACCTGATGAGGGAGTGCATTCGGCTAAATCCGGCGGTTCCCGATTACCGGCTTGAACTCGTCCATGTGCTGCGAATGGTGGGGAACGCCAAGGCGGCTCTGAGCGAAGCCCAGGCCGCAGTCATCCAGATTCCCGGACATGCTCACGCGCATTATGTCCTTGGTTTTTTGTTGAAAGACGAAAAGCGATTCGACGAGGCGGAGCAGCATTTTCGCAAAGCCGTGCGCCTGGCCCCTCAACACGGGGATGCAGGACTGGAGCTGGCCAGTATCTTGACCGACAGAATGGATTTCCGCAGCGCCGCGGATGTATTGCAGAAGCTGGTCCAACTGCCAGGTGTCGCCTTAAAGACCCGAATCGCGCTGGGCCGATGCTATCGCTCGCTTGGTGAGTTCGCAAAAGCTGAAGAGGCATTCCGGTCGGCCCTGAGAATCGCGCCGGATTCGTCCGAGGCACAGAGGCTATTGGCGGACGTCACGCCGCGAGAACTTTCGGCAAAGCCGATCTCGGCGTCGGCGAGTCCCGCCGGGGCTCCCGCCATAACATTCAAAAACATCACCAAGTCTGCTTCTGTCGACTTTGTCTTGAACAATAGCGTGACTTCGAAGAAGTACTCGATCGAGACCATGATCGGCGGTGTGGCGCTCTTTGACTTCGATAACGACGGGTTTCTCGATCTTTTTCTCCCGAATGGAAGCCGGCTTCCCGAGATGGACAAATCCGACCCGGCATTTTTTAATCGCCTCTATCGAAACAACGGAAACGGCATGTTTTCCGATGTCACTGGCCGGTCCGGAGTGCGGGGATTCGGCTACTCAATGGGGGTCGCGGCAGGGGACTATGACAACGATGGGTACGTGGACCTTTACGTTGCTGGAGTGGATCGGAACCAGCTATTGCACAATCTGGGCGATGGCGCCTTCGCCGACGTCACCGTGAGGGCGGGAGTCACAGGAGTCCATCCGAAGTTCGGGAAACTATGGTCAACGACCGCGGGGTGGTTCGACTACAACAGAGACGGATTCCTGGATCTTTTTGTCTGCAATTACCTTCGCTGGTCGATCGATCGGGACCCGCCCTGTGCTGTCAAGGGTCTTCCCACCTATTGCCACCCGGATGTGTTCGAAGGAACACCCAACATTCTCTATCGCAACAATGGGGACGGAAGCTTCACGGATGTATCACGGGAATCCGGCATCGGGGCCTCGATCGGCAAGGGAATGGGAGTGGCATTCAGCGACTATAACGCCGACGGCGAGCCGGACATCTTCGTTTCGAACGACTCTTTTCCGAATTTTCTTTTCAAGAACATGGGAAACGGCAAGTTCGAAGAAGTTGCCCTGCAGAGCGGCGTGGCGTACACGGAGCACGGCAAGACCGTTGCCGGCATGGGCGTCGATTTTAAAGACATCGATCAGGACGGGAGGCCGGACATTCTTCAGGCGGCGATGTTTAACGATGGCTTTCGATTCTACAAGAACGCCGGACGCATTTTTGCGGACTGCGCCACGACGGACGGTCTCGCCAGCCAAACAATGGGACTCACCGCCTATGGACTGGGAGCATACGATTTCGACAATGACGGCCGCAGGGAACTCTTCACCGCCAACGGAGCCATCCTCGACAACTCCGCGCAAGTCATGAACATGCCTTTCGAAATGCCAAACAGCCTTTTCCGGTACGAGGAGGACGGCAGGTTCCGGGATGTCAGCGCCACCTCCGGCGATGCATGCCTCCCAGCCGCTGCGCACCGGGGCGCAGCCTTCGGGGACCTGAACAACGACGGACGAGTGGACATGGTGGTGGTCGCACTCAACAAGAAGCCCGAGATTCTTCTAAACCAAACCCGTGGCAAAAACCATTGGCTTGTCATCCGGCTGGTGGGAAAGAAAAGCAACCGCGACGGCATCGGCGCCGTCGTCAAGATCACTCCATCAACGGGCGCCCCTCAGCATTGGGAAGTCAACAGCTGCCTCGGCTACAATTCCTCGAGCGACAAGCGCGCGTATTTCGGTTTGGGAACGGCGAAGAGCGTGAAAATCGACCTGATCTGGCCGAGCGGCACGCGCCAGACCCTGCCTTACGTCGAGGCTGACCGGATCTTGACGGTGGAAGAGAGCGGAAGTGAGGCCGGATAGGAGATTGGGGGGACCACCGGGCGCGAGCGGTTCCCTCGCCTATAGAGGACGTGGAACCTGCACACCGAGGCTTGAAAACCATGGGCGACGGAGGCTGCTTGAGGCCGGCGGTCTCTTTGGCCCCGCTGATTCGAATCGCTGGCATTGCGACTCGCGAGCGTTACTACCGCAGACCCGCACACCACGCGGGATCTGCTACGTATAGCATCCGCAGGGGACCCGCTTGAAACGAAAAGGCGCCATCGAATGACAAACGGACAACAGTGCATTTCTAGGCCGGCACGACCGGCATCCGAGCCAGGCCTGACGCGCCGTGCCGCATTAAGCGGGAGTGGCGCGGCGCTGGCGCTACTGGCTGGCGGCGGTTCAGGGCGCGGCTCGGTTTCGGGCGCAGCGGCAAATGCGAGTCTGGCGGCAACAACGGTGTCTGGAAGTCCCGACGGTTTGAGCAGTGCCCCGTACCGTTTCAAGATTGGAATGTACCTCACGGAACTGCGTCTTCCGCTGGACGATGCACTCGCAAAGGCGAAACAGATCGGCGTGGACCAGGTCTGGTTTCATAACCTGCTGAACGAAAAACCGATCGCTGAAATGAGCGATGCGGAGATCGATCGCTTGGGGCAGAGAGTCGGCGGGCAGGGTCTCAAGATTTTTCTGATCAATGCTGGCAATCCGTTCAAGACCATCCACCTGACGGAATTCGATCTGAAAAGCATGGCCAACCATGAAGGCTTTCGGAAAGAGTTTCAGGCGTTAGTGCGGTCGATGCAGATCGCGGTCCGGCTCAAAGTCAGCACCGTTGGAGCGTTCACCTTTGCCTGGCCGGGCGAATACTCGGCGGGCAAGCCGACCTGGCCGATGCGGTGGTTGACGCGCGGCGGAGTCATTGCCGACGTGGATATGGAAAAGCTGGTGAAGGCATTTTCGATGGTGGCGGAAGAGGCCGAACGGTATGGGGTCGACGTGGCGCTGTCGATGATGCCGTGGAACTACACGAACACGACGAATAACTTTCGCAGCGTTGTGGAACGGGTGGGTTCGCGCCGGCTGAAGGTAATGTGGGGTCCGGCAGACAACCTGAACTGTGGCGAGTGGGACGTCGCGACCGCTGGGTTCCATAATGTTCGACCGGCGTTGCACAGCCTCCATGTGAAAGACCTGCACCTCATCGATGGCCTTCGTCTCGAGTTCGAGTACCGGCCGTTAGGCGCCGGCGATGTCGACTACCTCACCATTTTGCGGAACATGAAAGCGTATCGTTCGGACGCAGTTCTGGCGCTGGCGACCCATTTCACGCCACCCAGCGGCTCGCGTGTCGAGGCGATGCAAATCAACTATGCAAACCTCAAGCGGCTCGTCGACAAAGTTGAGGCAGAGAGCTGAGTTCAAAAAGACGATTCGAGCAGCGCCAAGGAGCCGGCAGCCCGAAGCTGCGAAACTGCCAGGCTGGCGGTTCTCCACATCCGCCGGGGCTGGCAAGAAATTCAGAACTGGACGAGATCGGAGGGGCGAGGCTCCCGCCGAGCCGCTCAGACCAAGGGCTTGCTGGGATGACGGCTCGCCGTCGCAATTTGCTCCCGGGAAGCCGTGAAAAAAGTCGCTGGTAGGGACGCGCTGCTGCACGTCCGCGACCGTAAACCCGATATGGACGCGGAGCACCGCGTCCCTACCGGATCAGGTTCATATCCCAACCGAATTTTTTCCCCGGACTGGGGAGGCGTGAGAATAGGAGAAAACGAAAATGAGCATGGAGCGAGTTTCACGGCGAGCCTTCATGAAGCGATCGGTGGCCGCCAGTGCCGGCTTTAGGGTGGCATCCGGTTCCAGCATACTGGGCGCCAACAGCGACATCCGTGTGGCTGTGGTCGGCTTCCGCGGACAGGGTCGGCACCACATCGCTGGATTCCACAAGCCGGGCAGCGGCTCGCGCGTTGTGGCCATCTGCGATGTGGACGAAAAGGTCCTGTACGGCAAGGAAGACGAATTCAAGAAACGGGGTGAATCGGTTGCGACTTACATCGATTTCAGAAAGATGCTCGAGGATAAGAACATCGATGCGGTTTCCATAGCCACTCCCGAACATCAACATATCACGGTTGCTTCCCATGCGGTGATTGCCGGCAAAGACGCCTACGTGGAGAAACCTCTCAGCCATACGGTGGCGGAGGGGCGCTATTTCTACGATCTGGCGCGCAAGCAAAACCGGATCGTTCAGCATGGGACGCAATCTCGCAGCAGCGAAGGGGTGCAGGAAGGCATCGAGTTTGTCAAGTCGGGCAAGCTTGGCAAGTGCCGGGTAGCGAAAGCCATCAACTGCCAGCGCCGTGGGCCGATCGGCCACAAGGAAGACATGCCCACGCCCGCACACGTCCACTACGATCTCTGGCTTGGCCCTGCGCCGGTGCGTCCATTCAATGAAAACCGGTACCACTACTCATGGCATTGGTGGTGGGACTACGGCTCGGGCGATTGCGGCAACGACGGCAGCCACCAGATCGACGTCGCCCGATGGGGGCTCGGAGTGGATCTCCCCAGCGCTGTCACGTGCAGTGGCGGCCAGTTGTGGTACAGGGATGACCATGAGACACCCGACACTCAAACGGCAACCTTCGAATACGATGGCTGTCACATCGTATGGGAGATGCGCCTCTGGACCCCCTATAAGCAGGAACAGCACGATAACGGAAACATCTTCTACTGCGACGAGGGATGGGTTTCGATTGGGCGGAGCGGGTGGGAGGCGTTTGCGAAGGACGGACAGAGAGTCGGCGGTGCTCCCCGCGGCAAAGAGGAGCACAGAGAGAACTTTCTTCAAGCGGTCCGCAGCCGGAAAACCAGCGACCTCACCGCCGACGCCCGTGAAGGGCATTACACATCGCTGCTTTGCCATACGGCAAACATCGCCATGCGCACCGGGCAAAGGCTCGTCATCGATGCCAAGACGGAAAGGTTTGTGGGCGACGGGGCCGAGAAAGCCAACCGGCTCCGGACGAAGACCTACCGAAAGGGCTTTGAACTACCGGGATTCAAAGGGTAGCTCGCGCCTGCTCGGACAGTAAAGCCTCGGCGCCAGCAAGCTGCACCCGGAGCATCGATTGGTCGAACCGAGATTCGAGTTTTGGGGCTTTCCAACCTGAGTCCAACCGTCCTAGACCGTCGCAGTCAACCTGCTCGAGGAATGTGAGCCATGACATCAAAGTGTTTTCCAGCACGATTGGCCGTGTACGCTCTGTCTCTGGTTCTTGCGTTGGCCGTTTGTCTGGCAGCCGAACCGAAGCTTGGGCCGCGGGATCGATCGAAGCGGCCACCGGCCGCGGAAGTGGGCTTCAAGTTCGCACCCTCCAGGCTGCAGATCACGATTGCCGGCAAGGAATTCGCAACCTATGTTTTCGGCCATTCTAAGATTCCCCGGCCGTTCTTCGCCTTTGTCACCACACCTTCCGGCGTACAGGCAACCCGGAACTTTCCTCCCGTGGAAGGTGTTGACGATATGGATCACGACACCTACCATCCCGGCATCTGGCTGGCATTTGGCGATGTCAGCGGCAGTGACTATTGGCGCAACAAGTGCAAGGTCGAACACGAACTGTTCTCGGAGGACCCGCAGGGTGGTCCTGGAAAAGGCTCGTTCACCGTTCGGAACTTCTATCAGGATGCCAACGGCAACAGGAAAATCCTCGAGATCTGCAAGTACACCATTCTCGCCAGGCCCCAATACACTCTTCTGATTTACGACAGTACTTTCTCGTCGGACGAGGAAGATTTCTATTTCGGCGACCAGGAAGAGCTCGGACTTGGCATTCGGGTGAATACCAAGATTGCCGAGCGTCACGGTGGGATGGTCACGAATGCAGATGGACTCAAGACCGCAAAAACGTGTTGGGGCCAGCCGTCCGATTGGATCGACTACAGCGGGGTCGTCGACGGCATCACGATCGGGATGATGATCATGCCGAGTCCCAAAAACTTCCGCCCCAGTTGGTACCACGCGCGCGCCTATGGTTTCGTCGCTGCCAACCCATTCGGCAGAAAAGCGATGGGGAAAGGGGAAGAAGACAAAACCTGGGTGAGGAAAGGCGAGAAATTTCATTACGGCAATGGCGTCGCGGTTTACTCTGCCCGTGAAGGCCAGAAGATCGACCACCAGGCGATTTACCGTGAGTATCTCAAGGCGCTCGGTGTCAACTAGCCAAGGGCTTCGCCCTTGATATTCCGGTTGCGACAGGTACGGCGTGGTGTCCTCACCGCGCTGTTTCCCAACGCATCGGCACTTCGCGGCGGGCTGAGGACAGCCCGCCCTACCTGCTGCCCGTGTCGCGATGAAACGAGAACAAGATTCTCGTTTCATCGCGCATGACCGTCTAACAACGATCGACGGGTCTCGCACCACACGGAGTTTAGATGACCAACGCATTTGCCGGATCGGAGGCGCTGCAATGACACAGTGCAAGACCCGCGGCACGTGGCCGCTTCTGTTGATCGCAGGATTCGTCGTTCTGAGCTCGAATCTGGCGGCCGCGGATCGCAAGACCGCAGGGGCGAAAGAGTGCCGGTTGATCGTTAACTGGGACCAGATGAACATGTGGGCGCTGCAGCTCACTTATGCCCACCGTGGCAAGACGCCGGAACCGGGGGCGGTCAAGACGATGCTGGATCAGATCGTCGACGATCACGCCGAGGCAAAGATCGATCGAATTGTCCACTGTTTTTTCGCGCTTCCCAGCGGATCCGTTCCCCACGGCCTTCGAAGTTTTTCCAGGGCGTACTACCTGGGCGCGATGTACGAGAACACCGAGAGCGGGATGCGGCATTTGGAGGACGCGGGCTATGACTTCGTGCAGATTCTGCTCGACCGGTCCCGTCAAAAGGGGATGGAATTCCTGGGCGGGTTGCGGATGAACGACCGGCACGGGGACGCGGGGAAAACCGAGTTTGGAAAGGCACACCCGGAGTGGGTGCTGACGG
>Ga0194132_10013095_pt1 | contig 10158 bp, 9 predicted proteins | sample TA2KigOf80mmetaG_FD_148612 | JGI IMG/M metagenome (GOLD analysis project Ga0194132, IMG submission 148612) | Freshwater microbial communities from Lake Tanganyika, Tanzania - TA2015054 Kigoma Offshore 80m | ecosystem: Environmental > Aquatic > Freshwater > Lake | place: Tanzania: Lake Tanganyika... | reverse complement strand
TCGTGCGACCTCCCTCCGCGTTGGCGATCACCACAGGCTCCCCTCCCTCCACCACCGCAACACACGAGTTCGTCGTACCCAAATCTATCCCTATGATCTTGCCCATAAACGCTGCTGTCCTCCTGAGGAGTAAAAACGGGACTATTCCGACTCGGGACGGCGGGTTACGATGACTTTGGCCGGCCGGATGACCCGTTCGTTGAATACGTATCCTTTTTCGATTACGTCCACGATCGTTTGGGCCGGGCGTTCGGCGTCCTCTACGGTCATGATGGCTTCATGACGGTTGGGATCGAACGGCTGGCCGGCGGCATCTATGTCTTGAAGTCCTTCACGGCGTAGGGTGTCCATAAGTTGTTGGCGGATCATCTCGAACCCTTCGACAAACGTTCGGGTTGCATCGGTAGTCTGGGCGGCCTGCAAGGCACGTTCCATGTTGTCGATAGCGGGCAAAAGCTGACCGATGAGCGATCCGTTGGCATTTTTAACCAGTGTGCCAAATTCACGTCCCGTGCGTTTCTTGTAGTTGTCGAACTCTGCGGCCAATCGCATCCAGCGGTCTTTATACGTCTGGATTTCCTCGTTCATCCGGGCGATTTGTTGCTGAGAGATTTCGATTTCAGAGACAGAGGGTTCGGCTGTCGTTGCCTCCGTTTTGTCTTCGGAATCGGGTTGGGTGATTTCGCCAGATTGAGAAGGGGCCGTTTCCGTGTCTACGGCCTGATCGTGTTCCATAGGAAAAAATGCCTCCTGCTTATTTCGTGTTCATCCGCAAAACAACCCGCAGCTTGTTGCGGGGATTGCTTCGAGATCGCATTCAAATAAGGAAGCGGGCGTAAACATCCCGTCCGCTTCGAAAACTCCCGTCGCCAAAGCCTTTCAAGCCCGGATCGTCGGGTTATGCGAATATGGCGTTAAGCACCCGTGCGGTGTATCCTACGATAGAGATCATGTGTGGATACGGCATACGGGTCGGGCCAATCACGCCGATCACGCCCGTCATATCTCCGATCCGATAGGTTGCGGTAACGACGCTGCACGTACGGATTTCGTCACGGCTGTGTTCTTGACCGATGCTGACCATCACACGGTCTTCGACGGTGCGTTCGTTGAGCCATCGGGCCACGGTTTGGCGGTGTTCGAGAAAATCGAGCAGCCGAGACAGCCTTTCCGAGTCCGTAGAGAATTCGGGTTGGGACACGATATGGGTGGTTCCGCCGAAATGCACTTGTTCGTTTTGTTGAAAGTCGAACAGATACTCTGTGTATTGGATAAAAAGCTGGATCACCTTCCGATTGCTCTGTGGGCCGTCTTTGAGGCGTTCGTCCAATTCCCGTTTGATTTCTCGAAGCGAGTTTCCGCTCAAACGTTCGTTTAGAAACCGGGCGGTTTCGGTTAGCGTCCGGGCCGGAATGTCCGTGTCGAGTTCGGCTACGATATTCCGTACAAGACCGGAGGAGAGCATGAGCACTAGCAGCACTTTGCGCGGAGCCACGGGAAGAAGTTCGATGCGTTGGAAGACGCCGTCGTACAAACGCGGGGCAAGCGCCACACCCACTTCCCGGCACACCATGCCCAGCACTTGGGAGGCATGGCTCAGCACTTCCTGGACGCTGTTCCAGCCGCCTTCCAGATCCTGTTGGATATGCTGGCGATCCGATGTGGAAACGGGTCTAGGACGGAGCAGGGTATCTACATAGTACCGATATCCTTTGTCCGTGGGAATGCCGCCGGCGGAAGAGTGAGGACGCGATATATAGCCGGCCTCCTCAAGTTCCACCATGGTGTTTCGTATAGTGGCGGCGCTTACTCCCAATGCCGATCGTTTGGCAAGGGTGTGCGAACCGACCGGAGAGGCGGTATGGACGTGCCGGTCTACGATATGCCTGAGAATGTCTTTATCCCGTTCCGTTTGAAGCGGGTAGAGCATAACCGACTCCTGCCGAATAACCACCGATGGTACGAAAACAACATCGGAACTCTTTATGCAACCCTATGAACGGCAACAATAAACATCGTTCTAAGATAATCGGAGAAGAGACGGGTGTCAAGCGAAAACGGTGAAGTTTTCATGGTTTCGGACAAGACGACAGACGGCGATCTACGCTAAAAAAAGCGTTGAAACGGGGCGTGCGCTGCCTTCGGGGGTGGGAGAGTTTTGGCTTGACTATTTCCGGACGGACGGATATATTCGGCGTAGCATTTCTGCATGATTTGCCCTCCGAGTCGCGTATGCCCTCACTTGTATTTCATCCGGCTCCAATGGGTTAAAGAGGGTGCCCGTAAAGACGCTAAGCGCGTCGTCCTAACGTCTGCAGGATGGAGTATGCGATGCTGGGGTCATCGAAAGTCAAAACTTGGTATGTCAATTTGTTGGAGCCGGTCACGCGGACGTCGGTGCGTTTCGGAATACACCCCAATGCATTGACAGTCCTCGGTTTCGGAATTACCCTGCTTTCTGCGGTTCTTTACGGTATGGGCGCTTTTCGCTGGGCGGGTCTGGTACTGTTTATCGGAGGAAGTTGCGACGTACTTGACGGGCATTTGGCACGCGTGACGGGCACCAAGAGCGTTTTCGGCGCGCTGTTGGACTCCACGCTGGACCGGTATGCCGAAATCGCCATCTTTATAGGTATAGCCATATTTTATCTGTATCGCGCTCCGGAAAACCCGTTTAACGAAGTATGGGTCTTGACGGCTATTCTGGGTCTTACCGGTTCTCTTATGGTGAGTTATGTCCGCGCACGGGCCGAGGGGCTGGGGCAAGAATGTACGGTAGGTTTTATGCAACGACCGGAACGGGTCGTTTGTCTGGGGCTGGGCGCACTGCTCGGAGAGTTTTACATTCCGGCGGCTCTGGTGCTGATCGCGGCCGTATCGAACGTGACCGCAGCTTCGCGTCTGTATTATATATGGAAACGGTCAAACACCGTCTGAGCGTTTGACATTGATCGAATAGTAAGAAGGAGCCAAATCGCATGGGAAAACGGGTAAGGGTTGCAGTAATCGGAGTGGGCAACTGTGCCTCTTCTTTGATTCAGGGCGTGCATTTTTATCGCAACGCAAAAGAAGACGAGTTTGTTCCGGGGCTTATGCATGTCAACCTCGGCGGTTATCACATTCGAGACATCGAATTTACAGCGGCGTTTGACATAGATCAACGCAAGGTGGGGCACGATCTGACCGAGGCCATTTTTACCTACCCCAACAATACGGTAAGGTTTGTGGAAGATTTGCCGAAATCCGGGATTAAGGTAATGCGTGGCATGACGCACGATGGTCTGGGCAAGTATCTCTCGGAAGTCATCACCAAAGCCCCCGGATCGACCGACGATATTGTGGACATCCTCAAACAGACGCAGACCGACGTCGTAGTCAGTTATCTGCCTGTGGGAAGCGAAGAGGCGACCAAGTGGTATGTGGAGAAGGTTTTGGATGCCGGATGCGCCTTCGTAAACTGCATTCCCGTGTTTATCGCCCGCGAGGCATACTGGCGCAGAGAGTTCGAAAAGCGCGGTCTTCCGGTCATCGGCGACGACATCAAGTCGCAGGTCGGTGCAACCATCGTCCACCGAACCCTGACCCGGCTGTTCCGCGAGCGCGGCGTCAAGCTCGTCCACACCTATCAGTTGAACGTGGGCGGCAACATGGACTTCTACAACATGCTCGAACGCGCGCGTCTGGAGTCCAAAAAAATCTCAAAAACCAACGCCGTAACCTCGCAACTCGATTATGACATCGGTGAGGAAAACGTGCATATAGGACCAAGCGATTACGTGGCGTGGCTCAAAGACCGAAAATGGGCGTATATACGTCTGGAAGGCATCACGTTCGGCAACGTGCCGCTCAACTTGGAAGCCAAGCTGGAAGTGGTGGATTCCCCCAACTCGGCGGGTGTGGTGATAGACGCAGTTCGTTGTTGCAAACTGGCGCTCGATCACGGGCTAAGCGGTGCGCTCGACGGACCGTCCTCCTACTTCATGAAATCTCCTCCCACCCAGTATACGGATGACGAGGCACGGGAAAAAACCGAGCAGTTTATTCAACAACACCGATCCGACGCATCGTCCGAATAAGGCGATGTCGGAGATCGTTTGTCTGACGCCTGTCCTTCGCGTCGAGTAAGAGAGGAGATCGGGTATGTTCTCATCCCATCGCAGAATCCTCGCCGGAGCACTCATGGTCGTCGCCCTTGTAGCGGGCGTCGGTTGGGTGGTGGCTTCGGATCGCGTACAGGCCGTCGGGGAAACGCAATACAACCTCAACCTGCTCTATCAGATCGTCAATCAGATCCGAACCAAATACGTAGACGATCTCGATGAACAGCAGGCGATAGACGCCGCCATCCGCGGAATGCTCGGCACGCTGGATCCGTATACGGAGTTTCTAGAGAAGAAACAAAACGATGAGATGAAGATGATGCAGATCGAGGGCAAGTATGGGGGCCTCGGTATCAAAATCACCAAACAGGACGACGGGCTTATCGTGATGGCGCTTTTTGACGATACACCCGCCTATAACGCCGGACTCCAGACAGGTGACCGGATCGTAAAAATCGAATCCCAGACGACCTCTTCGATCGACGTCTCACGCGCCGCCGACCTGTTGCGCGGAGCGCCGGGAACAACCGTGACCATTTCCGTACAGCGTGATGGCATGGACGCGCCGGTAGACTATCATATCACCCGTGCCATTATTACCATTCCGGTCGTTCCGTATACCGGGATCATCGAGGGCGGCATAGGCTATATCAAACTCAATCAATTTACCGAAGAGGCCGGTGCGGAAGTCGAACGAGCGCTTAAACGTCTCAAGGAACAGGGCGCGCAAGGGGTGGTATTCGATCTGCGCGGCAATCCGGGCGGACTTCTCGAACAGGCCGTAGCCGTAGCCGGAAAATTTCTCGACAACGGTCGTCTGGTCGTGTATACCAAAGGCCGAAACGCCTCCCAGGAAAAAAGCTATCATTCTTCCGGTACGTTTGTCCTGCGCGACCTTCCGCTTGTGGTGCTGGTCGACGAATACAGCGCCAGCGCTTCCGAAATCGTGGCCGGAGCCATACAGGATTGGGACCGAGGTGTCGTGGTAGGCGTTCCTACGTTTGGCAAAGCGCTGGTACAACAGATATTCCCCATGTCGGACGGCACCGCGCTGAAAATCACCACGGCGCGTTATTATACCCCCAGCGGTCGGCTTATTCAGAAAATGCCCCGCGATGGCAAAGAGGGGACCACCGCCGCAGGTCCGGATAGCACGAAAAAAGAGCCATCCCAAGACCCCATTTCACCCGAACTCCAGTTCAAGACGAATACGGGCCGTGTGGTCTACGGTGGCGGGGGTATCATGCCGGATTTCAACGTGCCCTTCCCCGACAATCCGCCCATCGTGGCTGAGTTGTCCAACCGAAGCCTGTTTATCAAATTCGCCGCGCAGTACACCGCTCGGCATCCGGAGTTCAAACGCGAAACCTTCCAAGTGACCGACGCCATGCTCGACGAATTTCGCCGATTCATGGACGATAAAGAATTTACCTATACCACCGAAGCGGAACAGGCGCTCGACCACCTGGAGACCTTAGTCAAAAAACAACCAGTTTCCGCCGGGGTCGTCGATGCCATGACCGTTTTGCGTGGACAATTGAAGAAACAGCATACGGCAGATTTCGAAACGCATCGGACGCTGATCATGAATCGGCTGGGTGTAGAACTCGGCGCAAAACTCGGAGGCAGCGCAGGCCGCTATGCCTTTGCTGTAAAAGTCGATCCTCAGATTCAGGCTGCCGCCGATCTCATTCGGGATCGGAGTAAATACAACCGAAACTTTAGCATAGAAACCCGTCCCGCCCGAACAGACGGACTTCACTGATCCTCCGTTCGCCGTCTTTGGGCGAGAGTGGCGGAATTGGCAGACGCGCTGGACTTAGGATCCAGTGGGGCGACCCATGGGGGTTCGAGTCCCCCCTCTCGCATCACTTAAACGACTTATGACTCCGGTTGTAAGTCGTTTTCTCTTTTGGAGAAACTGCCATGAAGCGTTTTTCTCTTCCTGTTCGTTGCGCCATGTATGCAGGGCTGGCCGTCTTCTTTTTTTTTTCTCGGCAGACACTCGGCGCATGGGGCATCGAAACAGATTCCTATGACGACGGATCAGTTTCTGATCGTCATGGGAACGGTAAAGACGACCATAGAAACGTTCCACTGCTCGCAGGACCGTATCGTACAAGCCATGAACGACCAGATTCGCGGCCGATCGACCCCGACCCAAACCCAGCAAACCGTTCAAGCCGAACGCGACCGCCAGGAAAGTCAGGTATCGGCTGCCGTCGAGGGTTTTTTAAGCCGAAACGCTCAAGTCGGAAAGGCGGCTTTTGGCGTACCTCCCGGCGAGATGTCCGACGAAATGCTCAATGTAATCGAATACCTGCAAACCAAATTCCCCGGTCTTTTCAGACGGTACATGGACTGACGCAAGTCACTTTGGCAAAGGGCGATTTCGCTTGACAAACAGACGGTTGTCGCGTTAATTGACGGGACCGTATTCCCGGTTTCAAGACCGGCAAGACGATACCCCGATCAGGAGGACAAGTTGAAATTTACGGTAAGCGAACCAAAACCATGGAAACGCATACTCGATATCGAAGTCCCCTCCGATGTAGTACAAGGAGAGCTGAACTCGACCTTCAGGCGCTATCAGAAAGAAATTCGTATGCCGGGGTTCCGGCAAGGCAAGGTTCCGCTCGACGTACTCAAGGCCCGATACGGAGACGAGATTCGCGCTGAGGTCATCGAACGTCTTATCCCGGAATACCTGCAACAGGCAGGTAAAGAAGCGGAGATAAAACCCATCTCTTCACCTGTGATCGAGAACCTCAATTTCGATACGGGCGAAGACCTTCGTTTTCGAGCCGTTATCGAGATCAAACCGGCTATCGAACTCAAAGACTGCATGGGGATGCGGTTAACACGGCGTCCGGTCAATGTTACCGGCGAAGATATAAACCGGGTCATCGAGTCCCTGCGCGAACGCCATGCGAATGTCGTCCGAATAGACGACGCGGCACAGAATGACCATTATCTGGTGGCCGATTTTCAACATCTTGATCCTTCCGGCGTACCGATTATCGGTCGTAAGGAGGAAAAACAACTGTTCAGACTCGGCTCCGGTCTTATGGGCGAAGCGTTCGACACCGGTCTTGTGGGTATTCGGTCGGGTGAGAATCGAACGGTAAAGGTTCGCTATCCCGAAGACCATACGGATGCACAGTTGGCCGGCCAGGAAGCCTTGTTCGACGTACATGTACAGGAGATACTGGAAAAGACGCTCCCCGAACTGAACGACGACTTTGCCATAGATATAGGCGCGGAGAATCTTGAAGCCCTGCAGAACTCGATCCGCCAAGATTTGGAACGCGAGCCGGACCGGGAAGTGCGCAGCCAACTACTCAAACAGTTGCGTGAGACGCACGATTTCGAAGTACCCGATTCCATGATAGGGCATTATCTCGACCATACGCTGGAAGACGCCCGTCGGGGATCGCGTCAGCCGATCGACGAAGAGGCGCTACGCGAAAGCTACCGCCCGCTTGCCGTCGAACAGATCAAACAAACGCTTCTGCTTGACGCCATCGCACAAAAGGAACAGATCAAGGTATACGAATCCGAGATCGACGAGCGTCTCCAAAGGATGGCCGACCGGTCCCATTTACCCCTTGATTCGTTAAAACGCCTTTTCCAGAAAAACGGACGAATCGACCGGATCGAATTTGACATTCAGGAAGAAAAAGTCATCGAATTTCTCATGCAGCACGCCGATATTCAGGTGGAATAGAAGGAGTCTTCCATGTTGATCCCCATGGTAATCGAGCAGACGGGGCGTGGCGAACGTGCGTACGACATTTACTCGCTTCTGCTCAAAAATCGTATCATCTTTCTCGGAACTCCGATCGACGATACTATCGCCAATCTGGTTATCGCCCAGTTGCTGTATCTCAATTACGAGGACGCCGAGAAGGACATCAAACTCTATATCAACAGCCCCGGAGGCAGCATCTCCGCCGGGTTGGCCATTTACGACACCATGCAATTCATTCAGCCGGACGTGGAGACTTACTGCATGGGTATGGCGGCCAGCATGGGCGCGTTTCTCCTGGCCGCCGGTGCTAAGGGAAAACGATACGCGCTGCCTTATTCCCGGATTCTCATCCACCAACCCTCGATAGGGCACATGGCCGGCACGGCTAAGGATATCGAAATCCAGGCCGAGGAAATGCTGCGCATGAAACGTATGATGAATCAGATTTTAGCGCATCATGCCGGCCAGACCATCGAAAAGATCGAACGGGATACGGACCGCGATTATTGGATGTCGGCGGCTCAGGCCGTCGAATACGGGCTGGTGGATCATGTCCTCGAAACGCCTGTATCAAAGGCGATAAACGAAACAACACCGTCCTAAGGGCGCTTGCTAAAACGGCGACTGGCGGAAATGGTCTGGCTGATCATGGTATCGAGGACGCCCTCATGATGAAAAAACGTGTTCCGTCGCGCGATCTGCGGTGCTCGTTCTGTAACCGGAGCGCCGAAGAGGTTGACCGGTTGATCACCGGACCCAACGTATACATCTGTAACGATTGCGTGATGATGTGCAACGACATTCTTGCAGAGGAGATGACGCGCAATACCCTGACTACGGTGGATAGACTCCCCACCCCCCCGGAGATCAAGTCCTCGCTCGACGAGTATGTCATCGGTCAGGAACAGGCCAAAAAAGTGCTATCCGTTGCCGTCTACAACCATTACAAGCGGATTCAGCACGGCACCGCGCCAAACGAGGTAGAACTCGAAAAAAGCAACATCATGTTGATCGGTCCGACCGGGACGGGCAAGACGTTGCTGGCGCAGACGCTGGCGCGGTTATTGCACGTGCCGTTCTGTATCGCCGACGCGACGGTATTGACCGAAGCCGGATATGTGGGCGAGGATGTCGAAAGCGTGCTGGTGCGTCTGCTCCAAGCCGCCGACTACGACGTACCCAAGGCCGAACACGGTATCGTTTATATCGACGAAATCGATAAGATCGCCCGTAAGTCCGCCAACCCGTCCATCACGCGCGACGTCTCCGGAGAGGGCGTTCAGCAGGCGCTTCTCAAAATGCTGGAAGGAACCGTCGCCAACATACCACCCAAGGGTGGACGAAAACATCCTGAACAAAACTTTATCCAACTCAATACCCGAAACATCCTCTTTATCTGCGGAGGGGCGTTTGACGATCTGGACCGGGTGATCGAACGGCGTATCGCCGAAGGCACGATAGGCTTCGACGGGGTCTCGAAACGCAAAGCCGACCGCAAGTTAGGGACGCTGCTCGCACAAGTGGAACCAGACGACCTTCTCCAGTACGGACTTATCCCGGAAATCATCGGACGTCTGCCGGTCGTCGCGACACTCAACGAACTGGACGCCGAAGCGTTGAGAAGAATACTGACCGAACCCAAAAACGCGCTTCTCAAACAGTATCAACGCCTTTTGGAAATGGAAGGCGTGAAACTGACTTTTCACAAAGACGCGATCGATGCGATCGTCGAACAAGCCCTGACCAAGAAAACGGGCGCTCGTTCGCTACGCTCCATACTCGAAGACGTGATGCTCGACATCATGTTCCAAACCCCGTCCCAAAAAGGTCTCCAAGAAATCGTAATCACCCGGGAAGCGGCGTTCAAACAAACTCCCCCCATATACGTTCGCAACGAAGATACCAAGAAAAGCGCCTGATGATTCATTTCCAACGTGACGACGAAGCCCTGACGTTTGAAGACATCCTTCCTTTGATTCCACTCAGGGAAGTGGTGGTCTTTCCCTACATGGTCACCCCGCTGATCATCGCACGGGAAGCGTCGATCAAGGCGCTCGAAGAAAGCATCGGGCGAGACCGGCTGCTGTTTCTGGTCGCCCAGAAAAACGCCGAAGTAGAACAGCCCGAAAAGGGAGACGTATACCGCGCCGGTGTGGTGGCGCGCGTTCTTCAGGTACTCAAACTCCCCAACGGGCTTATCCGGGTGCTGGTGGAAGGATTGGTACGCGCGCGGGTTACCCGGTTTACCGCGACGACTCCGCATATGCGCGTCAAAATCGCCCTTGTGGAAGACGCCTCGCCAGCCAC
>Ga0194132_10013092_pt1 | contig 10161 bp, 9 predicted proteins | sample TA2KigOf80mmetaG_FD_148612 | JGI IMG/M metagenome (GOLD analysis project Ga0194132, IMG submission 148612) | Freshwater microbial communities from Lake Tanganyika, Tanzania - TA2015054 Kigoma Offshore 80m | ecosystem: Environmental > Aquatic > Freshwater > Lake | place: Tanzania: Lake Tanganyika... | reverse complement strand
GGGAAACCTTCAGGGCTAGGAAACAGGAAAAATAACGATTGCGACGGCGTCCCTTCACCAAGTTTCCCTTCACTTCCGTCAGCCGCATGTCGCGTAAACTACACGCTGTCATGACTTTGCGTTCATAGGAAGGGCTGGCTGAGCTTGATGACCTGCTCGTCCACAACACCCGCCTCGAACCGCAGCTTGCTGCGCCCGCCATTCATTTCTCGCCTGGAGGTTTGGCCTCCGACATCACTGCACCGGTCCCTTTGCCTGCTGGCTCGGTGCGACGCAGCAACTTCGCTGTCGAAGCTCGGGTGCGCGTTAAAAAAAAAAAGCGGGCAAAGCCGTGACATCCTCGAAGGGGACCACGAACCGGGTGGCTGGCCTGTCAGAACGTGATCATGTCGTTTGCCTGCCCGCAGTGCGGACAACGCGATCGGTCCACGTCCGGGTCGTCGGTGTAGACAAAGTGGCATTGGGTGCACCTGAAAACATGATCCTCGCTGGGGGTGAAACCGAAGAGCTTTCGGCGTCGCTCAGACAGCCACGCGAAACCAAGCAATCCCAGCAGCACCACTCCCACCACCAGCGCGATCAAGGTTTCGTAGCTCATGCTAAGGCGGGCCAGAGGGCACAACAGCAGGCGCGGGAGCGACGGCACTCCACTGGAAGACAAGCGTCCCTAGGACCAGCCCGGGCTCCGAGTCGAGCACGGTGCCCGGGAGACGACGAGGCATCGGCTCGAAACGCAAACCCCAGGCGATGGAAACCGCATGGCGGTCAGCGTCAGGGATGCGCCCAGGGCGACCAAAACTAAGTCGGGTGGCTTCGCCTTCGGGATCCGCCAGAGTGGCCGCCTGCACCTGGCCTTCGTTGTCCACCAGGACCCGCACATGCGTGTCGGCAAGCACATCCGATGACGGCCAGACCGGCAGCGTGGGCGGGTTGAGCAATTTCCTTTGCTGAAGGGATCCTTCAATGAGCAGGGATGAAACCCTGGGGCTTGCGACGTTGGCCGGGAACACATCCCGCCAGACGACCGGCAGATCCGCCGTTTGTGAAGGCGCGAGGGTGGCTGCGGCGATCTGATCATCCAGCGCCTGAATCCGCCCTCCCTCCTTCCATTCCATCCAGGACACAGCGGGGTCGAAAGAGGCGGAGCCCGCATCACGAATTCTTCTGCGTTCCTGCCAGGCTGAACCGGAAAAACCGCTGGTATCAGGAAGCGCAAACAGCGTGGGCGAGAGGACCGCGTAAACGTTCCCGTACACCCTGGGATCATCCGGCATGACAAGGGTTGTACGGGACTCGTGAGCCGGCGGCAGGCGGAGGGGAGCACCCTGCTTCACCAAGAGACCGATCGTCGCCGCCTGGACAAGGGTGAGCCCCCCGATCACGAGAACCCATTGTCGAGGTGTGACAGGCAGCAGGCTCATGGGGCCCGCGATGGCAGTATGCCGGGGTAGGAGGCCATCGGACGGACTTCCAACAGCGTCTGTTGGATGCCCGCATTTCTGGCCATCACCAGCAATGACACGAGGTTGGAGTGTCTGAGGCCCGCATCTGCTCCAATCACGAGGGTGAGAGGGCCGGCCTCGTGCGACAAGGCCTTCAGCTTCACGCCGAGTTCACGTTCGCTTGTGATCTGGTTTTCGTAGAAGCAAGCGCCATTGGCCGTGACGGCCACGTGAATGGTCTGGTTTGTGATTCCGGGAAAGCCCGACGCAGTGGGCAGCTCCAGCTGGATCCCGGGCACCATCACGAGTCCGCTTTGGAACGTGAAGAACAGGAGCAGAACAAAGAACACCCCCGAAAAGGCAGCGGCATCGAGCTTTCCACGAAAAATCTTATGGCGTCGGGGGAACCTCATTTTTCAGACCTGGGGGGATCCGTGACGATGTTGACGATTTCCGCAGCCGCTCTTTCCATTTCCAGCACGATGGAATTGACCCGGCTCACCAGATAGTTGTAGGCGGCGTAGGCCGGAATGGCGAGAGCCAGACCGGCTGCGGTGCAGATGAGCGACTGCCATATCCCAACCACCAGAAGCTGCCGGTTGGCGAAAACATTCTCGACCTGCAACACCGTGAACACCTTGATCATTCCCAGTGTGGTGCCGAGCAAGCCCATCAGCGGCGCTATCTGCGCGATGGTGGCGAGAAGGTTCAGTTTCTCCTCCAACGGCGGCACCTCGATCAGTCCCGCCTCCTCCAGGACGCCGCGAAGCCCTTCACGGCCTTGATCCCGGTTCATGATGGCCACCTTGACCAAACGGGCGACCGGTCCGGGAGTGGCATCGCAGATCGAGAGGGCCTCGACCACGTTCTCGCGTTTGAGCACGTTACGAACTCCGGTGAGAAACTCCATGGAGTTGATCTGGGCGCGATGATAATGGAGCACGCGCTCCACAAACACGACTGCGGCAACGCCACTCGTTGCCAGAATCAGCCATAACATCGGCCCGCCGGCTGTCAGGATGTTGACCATGGGCGAGTCTTATTCGTCCTGAGGGATCGTGTAAAAATAAATTCCAGCTCCAACCAGCCGGAATTCCACCCTGGAGCCAGCCAAATCCAACGAGCATTCCGAAATAACGATACGGTGGCCAGAGCCACAAAGTCGGACACCCCGTTCGTTGTCCACCCTTGAGGGTGTTCCTTCCTGGGCGAACGTAAGCAACGGGAGCGAATGTTCTTCGGAACGCGCGGGGGAAAGCCAACTCGCCCGCATGGTCAGATCGGTGGCGGACAAGCGGGCGTAGTGATGTGGAAGTTACGTTTCTCGAACATGCGCCTGCCGGCGCTTGAGCTGCTCAAGGATTGCTTATCGGCTCGGGCGTCGGCTGACCAGCGATCCTGTAGAATCGAGTGCCAGTCACCGGAATGGAGAGGCGACGTGAAGTAAGATCCTCAGAAACATTCTCCCATTCTCCGGCGGAGAGAGAGCTTCGTTGCTGAAGGCGGAAAGGCGGCCGTCCTCCGCACCACTCTAGCTTCATTTCCTGACCTTCCCTCCGCGCAGAGGTCACGGTGAGCGGGATGGTAAAGAGACGACCTTCTCCGTCCCAGCCGGCGGTGGCGAACAGTGAGCCATCTGGAGAGACTTGGATGCGATAGGGCTCCTTTTGGCTGAATGTGACGGCAGGCTTACCCACAGGCACGGTGAACAAGTGCCGAAAGTCCCGGGCAGCCCAGCCTTTGGCAGTTCCGTCGTATCCGCGTGTGAGGACAATGGTCTGTTCTCGATCCACAGCGAGCTCCCGCACTCCCGTCTGTTTAGCCTTCACCTTCCGGATTTCCGATCCATCGGCAGTCGCGTAAACCCGGAGGTCATCATTGAAGGAACCTGAGTAGATCGACTTTCCGTCCTCCGAGATCACGGCGAAGGCTGCGAACCCCACCTGATTGGTCATGGTGCGTTCCAGGGAGAGATCGTCGAGATTCCAGATATAGACCCTTCCGTTCTCGCTCGCGGATACGACACGACGCTCGGAGTGGCAAACCGAAAGCCGATGGCTCCCAACATCGAGCCCTCGAGATTGCGCGATCAAGGACCCAGCAGCAGCTGAATACCTCCGAATTTGAGCATCTTGTGGAACTAAACACACTCACGCTCGACGCCCATCTTTCTGGGCAAAGACTTTGCCACTTCCTCACGGCTCTCCATGGCGGGTTGGCCCGGCCTGAATTCCGGAGTCGGAAGCGCACCCACCACCGGAACCAGATCCATCAACGCTGTGCTCTCAATCAGAAAGAATCTTCCATCCTGCTCCAACCATCGTTTCGCGACAGGAATGGACTTCTGCTCAGCCCCTCCGTCAGGCACCAAATCGATTCTCGCAGGCGTCAACCCGTCCCTCGCAACATCCTGGTTCAAGTCAAAGGCTTTGCCTTCCACGAAGAGCAGATCTCCAAAGTCGAGAATCGCATCGACTAAATCCGGCTCCACCATGGCTGCTCTGCGAACAGGATCGGTTTCTTCCGCTAGCACTCGCTCTGCAATCCTCGGGCGCGGCGGGTCAATGAACTCTGTCCAGGTCTCGAGTCGGAATGTCGGATCAGCCAGCAACTCAGCCGCCACTTCAGGATGAGCGGTGATGTCCTCTCGAATGATGACGTCGCTCTCAAACGCTTGTCGTGTATAGGTGATTCTTAAGTCAGCCTGAACACCCTCAAAACAATCGCGCCAAATCACTTGGTTGGGCGGCAGGATCTCATCCGATGGAATCTCGGATCTGGGCCAGCGGGATGCCTCTGCCGGAAGCAGGGGAGTAAAGGAACAAACCCGCCGGATGAGACGTGAACCGAAGTCCGGAGGGGGTGGTTAATTCGACAAGGCCTGCACTGTTGGCATTCGCGGCCAGGTGCAGTTTGAGAGGTCCGTTGATCGCTGAAGCTCCTCCTGGGGAAGGATCGATTCGTTCTTCCGTCTCCTTCCAATCCTGGCCGTCCTTGTAAAAACGTCCGCCTTCCAGAACAACATGCTGATCTTCTTGGGATGCCGATGACACAAGGGCTTGGGCTTCGGCGAGGATTTGTTTCCCTCCGGTTTGATTGTTCTCAGCAGCTCCGATACCCAAAACCACCGCGCCTAAAAGCAGCGACGGGAGTATCGACCGACGGGGGTGGGATGTGAGTGGGCAGATTTCATGTGATCAGCGGGGCATTACGAGTTCCTGAATTGGGATCGCGTCTCCACGGATTCCTTTGTTTGTTGGCTTGCTGGAATGAACCAGCATCACTGCCGAACGTCAAGTGCGCGTTTAAAAAAAACGGGTAGAGGGGCAGAGCCCGAGCACCCTTCCGAGTAGCGCGTCCGCCCCCCTGGGAGCGCTGGCGTCTCGCCGGCCTCTGGCTTGCTCATCGCGCCTTGCCGGCGAGACGCCAGCACTCCCGGGGTGTTTTGAAAACGGGTTGCTGGACCACGGACCCCACAGCTACGGTCAGCGCGCATGAATTGTCTCTCGCGAGCCCGCGAAGTTTTCGACATTGAAATCGCCGCCCTCAAAGCGGTTCGAGCACGGCTCGGCCTCTCCTTCACCCAGGCTGCCGACATCCTGGTTCAAACGCTTTCCACCCGGGGCAAAGTCGTGGTGGCAGGAGTGGGTAAGAGCGGAAATGTGGGACGCAAGATCTCTGCGACTCTCACCAGCACCGGCTCCACAAGCGTCGTGATGGATCCGGTCGATGCCATGCACGGTGATCTGGGAATGATATGCGATGGCGATGCCATCCTCATGCTCAGTTACTCCGGAAACTCGGAAGAGCTGGTCAACCTGATCCCGGCCATACGGCGCTTTTCGGTCAAGATAATCGCTCTGACCGGTTCTCCTCGCTCCCTTCTCGCCCGACACAGCGACTGCCTTCTGGACATTCGAATTCCCCGCGAAGCCTGTCCTTTCAACCTCGCGCCGACCGCGAGCACAACAGCAATGCTCGCCATGGGGGATGCACTGGCCATGGCAGTCATGGAAGCTCGCGGATTTCGCGCACAAAACTTCGCCAAACATCACCCTTCAGGGGCCATCGGCCGGGCGTTGCTCCTAAAAGTGAAAGACATCATGCGTGGCGGTGAAAGGAATCCAGTCGCATCCAGAGAGCTCACCGTCAAACAGGCACTGCTCGCCATGACCAAGGCCAAATGTGGATGTGTGAGCGTGGTGGATCAACGAGGACGATTGGTGGGTGTGTTCACCGATGGAGATTTCCGTCGCGCCATGGCCAGGGATGAATCGGTCCTCGGACGCAAGATCGCTGCGGTCATGTCCCCCAACCCAATCTGCATTCCAGAGGACAGCCTTGCCGTCGAAGCGCTCAAGATCTTCAACGAACGCAACATCGACGACTTGATCGTGGTGGATGCACGCAAACGCCCCGTGGGCCTGGTTGATTCCCAGGATCTCCCTCGCCTCAAGCTCATGTGAACCCAAGGGTCAGTTTGTCGTCTGAGTCAGGAACTCCAACAGGTCCGCCATATCAGCCGGAGAGAGCCCTTCCTCCAAACCCTCCGGCATCAAGGAAAGCCCCGATACGGATTGATGTTTGATCTCCGCCCGATTGACCGCGGTCTCCAATCCACCCGCTTGTCGAATCCTGATCGCATCAGCTGTTTCGGAAACAAGCAGTCCTGAGAGAGTGTCGCCCGACTTGAGCTCCACCTGGTGCGCCAGAAACACGGGCGCCACCTCCCGATTGGGATCAAGAATATGGGTGAGCAGTTTCTCCTTTCCAGCACCCTGTACGGATTCCAGATCAGGACCCACTGCATGGCCTGCTCCAGCCTTTCGATGGCAGGTCACACAACGTTGCTGGTAGGTCTGGCTTCCTTTCGCCGGGTTCCCTTGAAGGGCAAGGGCAGGAAGGTAGTTGTTCACCTGGCCCTGTCGGCTTGCCTTGGAGGCGTCTCCAAAAATCTTGATGGCTAGCTGACGCAGATTCTGATGGGAGGAACCCCTCAGCCTCATGACTTGTTCCACCGTGAGTTCTGTCCGCTGAACCCTGCCCTGATTCACAGACTCCAGCAGTGCAGCCGACCGGTCCGGATGTCTGCAGAGCCAATCAACAAGCAGGGCACGGTTGCCGGGGTTGATGCCGTCCCAAGCCTTCAATACATCCTGCGCAGCCTCACTGCTGCTCGAGCGGGTGATGGCCCTCGTGGCGACTTGACCCACCGAGGGTGGCTGCTGGGGTCCAAGTGCCTGAAGAAGCGAGCTTCTCGACAAGCTCCAAGGCAGCCATGCCGCCAGTTCCAAACCCAGAACACGACGATCAGGGGAAACGTTCGGCGTCATGTCTCCCGCCTGTTCAAGACCGGCACGAAGGTGAGGTTGTATCGACTCTTTTTCGACCCAGGGCAGGAACGGCAATCCCGCCCTTGCTGCACCGCCTGCCGCACCCGTGAGCAAGACGATGGTTCTGTCGGAGGGCGCCCAGCTCTTGAGCACAGCCTCGACTACCTCAAGGCCTTTTCCGGTTTTGTCAGCTCCGAGTACACCGCCGATTCGCCCCAGCCACTCAACACTCGGCACATTGGAACCTTCACGGGCTTGCTGAAGAAGCCAGGCGCTCAGGAAGCTTCCCGCAGCCCGCAACGTAGGAACTATGAGCTCAGGTTCCGGAGGCTTCGACATCAGGACTGCTGCAATGCGCATCCCTCCCTCTTGTTTCAGTGATCCAGCCGTCCATGCTACCTGACATCGAATCCGCAGGTCAGAATCCCTCGCAAGGGCTTCGAGCTGGTTCCAGATCGAATCCCCCAGCGGATGGGAAAGCTTCTCAACCAGTTGAACGGCGAGTTCTCTAACCTTGGGAGAAGGATCCTTGAGCGCGGCGGTGATGTGTTTGTGCTTCAGCATCCCAAGCCCCTCCAGGGATCTCAAAGCATGCATGCGGCCTGCTGGCAGGGCAGAGCTGAGAGCAAGGGTTTCGAGGCGGGGCGCGACGGATGCATCCTGCGACTGGAAGATCAGCCGGCTGGCGGTGTCGCGATGCCAGCCATTTGGGTGCTCCAACAAGGCCACCCATTCCTCCGGGGAAAGCTTGCCCAATTGCGGCGATCGAGGCGGGCGGAAACCTTTGGGCGCAACACGATAAATCCGGCCCCGATCCCAACCACTGTTCAGGTCCAGTCGCTTCTTCAAGTTCTCGGGAATCGACCACGGGTGTTCTATTGTTTCGCGATACATGTCCGCCACCCACAAGGTTCCATCCGGAGCGTTCGCGAACTGCACGGGTCGATGCCAGTTGTCGGTGCTGGCGACAAATTCTGTCGTCAATTCGTCCTGTGCACGCTCTGCGGTGAAACTGGTGCGATGCTCCTTCACCCGCTTGCGGTGAATCAGGTTGCTCCCGCAGTCCGCAATGAAAGCGTCGCCGAGATAGTCGGACGGAAAGGCATTACCGCGATAGATCGTCGCACCGGTTGCGCCCGTAAAATAGCCGGAGGCGCGACCCCCTCCCTCAATAATGCCCGGCACGGCTCCCGTGACGCGCCAGCGCGTGCGGATGATGCGCCAGGGTTCATCGGGGCTGATGCGGAACACGGGCGCTGCGGGACCGTCCGCCGCGATGCTCTCGCGCGTTGGCGGCGGGTCCAGCCCTGGCGGAATGTTCTTCAGATAGCGATCGTGAACCAGCACTGCCTGGAGGTGGTCGCTGTTGCTGCACAGAAACTTTCTCCCGAAGTCATCGAAACTCATGCCGTGCTGTCCGCCACCGGTTTCCAATCGGAAATCCAGCGTGCGAGGATCGAATGAGAAATCGCGTCCTCTCAACGGAACCGGCTGCAAGGTTGGGTCCTGGGGCGATGTGATGGTTCCGCCCCCGAGGCTTGAGGATCCGTGAATCCGGTTATCGAGACCCCAACGGAAAGAGTTGAGCAGTGCCTGGACGTTGAGCTTTGAAAGCGTGTCCACAGCAAATCCGGTGAAGACCACTTTGGTCGAGTCGGCCCGCAGATCTCCATCGCGATCTTCCAGGAACAGTATGTCAGGGGTTCTGCCCACGAAGATCCCACCCTTCCAGCACACCACGGCTGTGGGCCACCCAAGTCCTTCGGCAAAAACCGTGCTCCGATCGTAAACCCCATCGCCATCGGGATCCTCCAGAACACGAATCCGCCCCAGCTTGTCGTCGCGACGCTCCGAATAGTCGCGCATCTCAACAACGAAAAGGCGTCCGTTTTCATCGAAGTCCATGGCGATGGGATCCATCACCAGAGGCTCAGCGGCGACGAGCTGGACTTCGAACCCAGGTTTGACCTTGAACGCCTTCAGGGCTTCCGCGGGCTCCAGCGGCGCGCGGCGTGGCAGGTCGGCGTCTGTCACCTCCGGTTGAGCGTCCTGCGCGAGACAGGAGCAGGCTGGAGGCAGGAGCAGCCAGGTGATGAGGAGGCTAAAGCAGCGCCGGATCATGGAGGCGACCGTGCCTGGATTGACCCTGGAACTCCAGCGACAACCGCGCTACCAGCGAACCTTCCCAGGGAAAAACTCCGCAATCAGGTCTTCGTAGAAAGGACGCAGAGCCTTCACATCGGGAGGTGTGTGACTCTTGGTATAGAGGTCGTAAGGATTGAAAGCATGTACCCACTTCAGGTTCTGTTTGTCCTGATCGTTGAGAAGGTGGCTGTATTCAGCTTCACGATGCCAGGCATAGAAGCTGTGGTATCGGAGCATGTAGAGTCCTTCGATGGGCAGGTAGTCTTTGCAGACGTTGTAAATGTATTCGTCGTGACCCCAGGAGAGCTGGACCTTATCAAGACCGCATCCGGGCTCATACATGCCGTTTTCGCTCTGGAGCGCGGCGTTCTGGAAGTCCGGGTTGAGTTGGAAGAACTTGGGAAAGACAACCTTGTCTGAGTAGCGGCAGCCAGTGGGGAACGTGTCGCCGACAACCGCCCATTGAGGCTCGCCCCATAGACAGAGAATCTTGCCGAGGTCATGAACCAGTCCGGTGAGAATGAACCAGCGTGGATGACCATCACGGCGAATTTGCTCTGAAGTCTGAAGAAGGTGCTGGAGTTGGGAGAGATCCGTGTCGGGATCACTGTCGTCCACAAGCTGATTCAAGTATTCCATCGCCTCCCAGATCCCCATCTGACGACGGTTCAGGGACAGAAACTCTTTTCTTTTGGCCTGGGCGAAGTCGTAGGTTTGGTAAGTGTGATTGAGGCGATAGAACTCTCGCACAGTGGGGCGGGCGTCGGATTCGTAGTCCCGGAACTGCTCCTTCTGTTTCTCGGGATCGGTCGCCTGGAACGGGCGGGCGGCAGATTTGCCGGGCTCGGGATAGACTTCTTTGACGAAATCTTCCCACTCCTCGAGGTTTTGGAGCGGCGTCGGATTCGGTGCAGGGATCGAGTCCATAAAATCAAAAGGTCAAAAAAACAACATGATAGTGATCGACCAAAAGGGCCCCATCCGCAAGCCCGAAAAGCCGGGTGTCAAAGGTCGTGAGGCATCTCAATCCTTGATCCGTGTGGAAGCGAGAACCAGGTCTCGATTCAAAAGAAATGCCATCCCGGGGCTTTCGGCCGGGAGTCCTGTTCGAGCTCGGGTCCATGTTCGAGCCGCGTCCTCAGAGTAATAGATGCCTTTCGATGCCCCGACGAAAGCCCGATCATCAACAGCCGCCAGCTCCCAAATCGGGGCCTCCGCCAGCAGCTCCCCGGAATCATCGG
>Ga0194132_10013089_pt1 | contig 10163 bp, 6 predicted proteins | sample TA2KigOf80mmetaG_FD_148612 | JGI IMG/M metagenome (GOLD analysis project Ga0194132, IMG submission 148612) | Freshwater microbial communities from Lake Tanganyika, Tanzania - TA2015054 Kigoma Offshore 80m | ecosystem: Environmental > Aquatic > Freshwater > Lake | place: Tanzania: Lake Tanganyika... | reverse complement strand
GACGCGCCGAGGTCGATCGCGGACGTACGTGCGAGAACAGAGTCGACAGCAGAGCGGAGATCGTCACGCCGATCGACGCCAGCCACGGAGCTTGCGCCGTCGTCGACGCGCGAGGTTCGACTCGCTCCCGAACCAACTGAAGACGCGCCGGTCGGCACGGCGTCACGCCGCTCGTCGAGGTAGCCATCGGCGATCCTCCGCGAGACGCGTCAAGGCCAGCGCGAGCCGGTCGGCCGCGTGCGCGTACGTCCATCCCTCGTGAACGCGCCGCGCGAGCCGGAGCGCGTTCCGCGCGGCAGGGCGGTAGTTCCGGACCACGTCCAGCATCGCTGCGCTCAGAGCGTCCGGATCGACGCGCCAGCCGTACTTCACGGATTCGTCGTCGCCGACCTGCAACGCGTGACGCCGCGTCGGCAGCGCCGCCGCGACTAGCCGCTGGTCGAGGAACTCGCCGATCGCGCCGCCCGCCGAGACGATGAGCGGCAGACCGACGGCCGCAGCTTCGAGCGGCGTCAGACCGAAGCCTTCGCCGAGCGTCGGGAAGACGAACGCGTGCGCGCGGCGGTAGAGAACGCGGAGCGCCTCGGCCGGGAGCGCGCGGTCGTCGTAGATCACGCCGTTGCGCTCGACGACGCGGCGTCGCGTTGCGTCGCCAGTGCCGGAGATCTTCATCACGAGCCGTACGCCGGGGACGCCGTCGAACCGCTCGAACGCGCGCATGATGAGATGCGTGCCTTTCCTGTCGTTGAGCGCGCCGACGTAGAGGAACGTGAACGGCTCCGCGCTGTCCCACGCACGCGGCCCGGTCGGCAGCGTCCAGACCGACGGGTCGAAGCCGAGCGGGACGACGACGAGCGGCGTCTCGCGGTTCATTCCCATCCGGAGCAGACGCGCCGAGTACGCCGACGGCGTCAGCACCGCGTCGGCTACGCGACTCGCAGCCGCGAACTCGGGCGGCGGCGGATCGAGTTCGTACATCGTGAACAGGACGTTCCGCTTGCCGTCGACCGGAACGAAGTTCCTCGGGTGGCAGTAGTGGACGACCACGTCGGCGTCCTGCGCGTCGTCGACGATCTCGACTCGGCCGCTCGCACGGAGCGCGGCGAGAAGCGCGACAGACGAGGAGGTGTAGCCGACCGCGTGGCTGTCGAAGATCACCGCTCGGTGCATCGCCCAGCAGACGCGCATACGACCTTACCTCCGGACGCGCGCCGTCGCGCGTCACGCTTCGAGCGTCAGCGAGCCGCCGTCGACCCGCGCGCCATCCTGTTGACCTTGACTCCTACGCGCGCGACCGCGTCGATCTCCTCGTCGGGGATCAACGAAGCCGTGCGCTCGGCCGCGCTGACGGCACGCTCGTCTACGACGAGAGCGCCGATGCGCGCGAGCCGCTCGTACTCGAAGTCGGGTACCGGGTACTCGTACCCCGGCATCAGCGTTCCGACATAGGTGCTGATCTCGCGGTTCACTCGAACACGGTGCATCGCCCCTCCTCTCCAAGCGCGGAGCGCGGAGAGCGCCGTCGCACTCTCCGCGCTCCTCCCCCCAACCCCGCCGCCGCTTACGCGGTCTTGATCGTCGCGAAGCCGTCCGTCAGGACGTTCAGCGCGGCGAACCGCTCACGGGCGCGCATCACGAGAGCGCCAGCCGTGAACGCAGCCTCGCTGCTCCACTGAATCGCCATCTGCTTCCGGTCGCCGAAGAAGTGACCCTTGGCGAAGTTGCCGTACAGGACGAGGTGCTTGCCCGAGACGCTGACGCCGCTCGGCATCGCCTCCGTGATGTAGCACGGATCACCGAGCAGAGTCGTCGGCCGACCGACCGCCGGATTCGGCACCGGGTTCGCGCCGGGGATGTTGCCGGTCCACGACGACGAGAGGATCGGGTATCCGTCCGTCGTCCGGAGTGCCTGAATGTAGCGGAACGCCGCCTTGTTCATCACCCAGCACGCGCCCTCGCGCGCGTTCGCGTCGATCGTGTTCTGCACGGCGACGAGGTTGTCGTACGACACCGAGGAGAAGTGCGACGACGAGGTCGTGACGATGTTCGTGCCCGCCGTCGTGACGGCCTGCACCGCGCCCGTGAACGCGCTGGTCGCCGCGTCCGGATCGTTCGCGGTCGACGAGAAGACCGCGAGGTTCTCCTTGAGCGAGAACGAGTCGAGGAAGACCTGCGCCCAGAAGGCGCTGTAGTTCATGACCGTGTCCTCGACGAGTTCGCCCTCGACGATGTTCACGGCCATCAGCGTCTTGCTGACCAGCTGCTTCGTCGCGACGAACGTGATCGGCGAGTTGTTGCCGGGAGCCGAGCCGTTGGAGACGTAGTACGCCGACGGCGTCCCGCTCGTCACGGCCGGAACGTCGACCTTGTCGCTCATCATCGGCAGCACGAAGCACAGCTGCCGAGCGAGCGTACGCTCACGCTGGAAGTACGCGACGTTGTCGTACGTCAGCGTCGGGACGGTGATGCCGCCGAGGGTGTCCGACTCCTCGTACTGGTCGGCGGCGCGCTTCGTGTTCCGGTACTTCTCGGGGATGTTGCGGTAGCCCGAGCGGAACGCCTTCCACGAGTCGGTGATGACCTCGCCGACGGCGCGGTAGACCTGAAGCTCGAACGGCGAGTTGCCGGTGAAGTGCTTGTCGTCCTGCTTCGCGTCCTGCTCGCGGAGCCGGTTCTCCAGCGCGGTGATGAGCGAGCGCTGCGCGACGAGTTCCTTCTGCGCTTCCTGCGCGGCCTCGACGCCCTGCTTGGCGAGCGCTTCGACGGCGGGCATCTGGCCGTCGAGATAGTCGACCATGCGCTCGGCGATTCCGATCATCGGGTGGAGGTCGCCCTCCGCCTTGACGACGACGTTGCCCGCGTTCGCGGGCGCGGTTCCTGCGGCCATTGTGACTTCCCTTCTCTCTGTCGTTCGTGATCCAGACGCGCGAGTCGCGCGCGAGATCAAGTCGTCAGCCCAGTATCGTCACAGCCGCATCGACGGAGTCCGCATCGTTGCCGCGCCGTCTCGCCGTACGTCTCTGCGCGCGGTGTCTGTCGAGCCGTGCTCGACTCCGTGCGCCGTCCGGCGAGTTGCCGCGTGGCAACTCCACCACCCATCGACCATCGAACCTGTCGCCCCTTACCACCGATGCTCCGCTCCGATCAAGAGCGGACGCGCGCGTGCTCGGGCAGGAGCACGCCGGGGATCTTGAACCGCGCCGCGCGCTGCGCGATCGCCTCGACACGCTTCGCCGCTGCGTCGTCCGGCGGCGCGACGACGGCCTCCGTGTCGCCGCTCGCGACGACCGCCGACGACCGCTTCGCGATCTCGGCGAAGCGAGCCTCGATGGCGGTCGCCTTCGCGGCGATCGGCTCGGCGATCCGCTGGTCGAGCAGGCGCGCGGCGCGCGTCAGTAGCTGGTCGAGCGCGGCGCGTCCGACCGCCTCGTCGGCGGCTTCGGCCTCCTCCGGCGTGATCTCCTCGCCGTCCTTCGGCTCGACCTCCTCGTCCTCGTCGTCCTTCTTCGCGGGCGGGTCTTCGTCGAGCACCGCCTGCAACGTCGTGATCGCGGTCTGAAGCGTGTCGACCGCAGCCGCCAGCTTCTCCTGCGCGCCCGAGAGCCGCTCGCGCCGAGCGGCGGAGATCTTCTTGCCAGCGCGGACGACCGTCTCGACGCCGCCTTCGGCATCGCCGTAGAGCGACACCGCGTCGCGTAGCTCGGAGAGCGCGTTGCCCGATCGCGCGAGCGCGGACTCGGCACGGACGACGGCGCGCTCCAGATACGCGTCGGTCATCGCGACCGCGCTCGGGTCGGCCGCAAGTAGCGACATCCGCTCGGCGAGCGCGTCCATCCGAGCGCGGACGACACGCCGCGCGTCGTCGGCCGAGCGCCCCTCGTAGAAGACGCTCGACGCGGAGCCGCGAAGCTCCTCGGCGCACTGAGCGAGCACCATGACGTTCGCGTACAGGGCGTCGACGGCGGAGTCGACGGCCTGCGAGACGGGACCACGGAGAGCGACGTTGTCGCCGTTTGCCGCGACGAAGCGGCGGAGCATCCCGAGCGCGGCGCGCACGGTCGTCGCGTCGTCGTCGGTCGGCTCGCCGCTCGGCGGCGTCTCGACCGGCGCGGCCTCCGGCTCCGGCTCGACCGGAGTCGCCTCCGGCTCGACCGGCGTCTCGACCGGCGTCTCGACCGGCGCGTCGCTCGGCGTCGGCTCCGCGACTTCCGGCGTCTCGGGCGTATCGCCGCCGAGCGCGCGGAGCGCCTGCTGCTTCCATTCGCCGATCGGATTGTGATCCATGACGTGCTCCTCGACGAGCGTCCGCTTCTCGTTCGGCTTGAACGCTCGCTCTGCTCCTTCGGTGCGATCCATGCTGCGAACCTCGTACGCGACACCCGTCGCTGCGATGCGCGCCGCGCGCGCGAACTGGTCGACTCCGTCCGGCTTGAGAACTCCGCGCGCGACCGCCTCCTGCACGGCGTACTTGTCGATCCCGACCGCGCACGAACTCGTCTCCATCCAATCTGACGCGAGGTACTGGATGCGCTCCGGCTGCCCGCTCGCGCCGCGCACGACGCGGATACGCGTCCCCATCCAGCCGCCGCTACAGGCGCGCAGGAAGCCGCGCGCGTGCATCTGCCCGACCTGATAGCCGAACGGGTACAGGTCTTCGGGCGTGAACTCGATGTCCTTCCACAACTCGTAGGTCGAGCCGCGCTTGTACGTCCGGCGCGCGAGGCAGCGACCGATCGGCAGACCTTCCCAATCGTGCGCGAACAACCACACGGGGTTGAGGTCGTAGCCGGTGAAGTCGATGCCCTCGATCAGCAAGTCCTTGTCGTCGCGCGCTTCCTCGCCGGACGACACGACGAAGCGGACCACGGTGCGATCCGCGCTCGACTCCGGATGCTTGCCCGAGTAGCGGACCGCGAGCGGCTTGTGGATGAGCGGGCGCTCGTCGTCGCGCGACAGCACGCGCGTATCGGGGTCGCTCTCCGAGACGGCGACCGAGCGCGCGATCAGCGCGTCGATCAGGCCGAGCGACGGCACGCGCTTCAGGCAGATGTCGGTCGGCACCGGGCCACTGACGTACTCTCTCGCGGGCTTCACGCTTCCTCCGCTTCGTCGAGCGCTTCTTGCGCGTGTTCGAGCGCAAGCTCGCTCGCGGTCTGCGCGCCTTCGTCACGCTGCTCCGCGTACGCCGTCCGCGAGAGCGGCACGGTCGTACAGCGGCAGTTGATGACGAGGCTCGGATCGGGGCAGTCGGGATCGGACGGATAGCGGAGCCCCGGCAAGAACTCCTCGCCGACCTCGGCGATCACGCCGTCGAGTTCCGCGTGCTCGTCGCGGACGTGCTCGTCGCCAGCCGTGAGCCACTGGTGCTTCTCGACGCCCTGCTCCATGTAGGCGATCTGCCGCGACGACGACATCGCGATCGCCGTCTCCGTCCGCGCGATCGTACGCGCGCGAGAGAGCGACGCGTCGAACACGTCACGGATGCCGTCGATCGTCTGCTTCAGGTTCGCGCCCGTGTCGACCGCCGAGACGATCACGGAGTTGACCGCGTCGCGCGTCGCGTCCGTCACGGCCGTCGGCAGTCCGGTCCCGAGTCGCTTGTCGATGTAGCCGTTCACGAGTGCCGGGAGCCGGTCGTCTTGGAAGCGCGTGTAGTTCTCGATGGGCACGCCGATCGAGTCCATCACGTCGCCCAGCGTCGCAGTCCCGGCGCGGTACGCCTGCCTGATCCCCGGCGTGATCGCGCGCCGGAGCGACGACGCGTCGATCTCGTCGAGTAGTACCGCGATCTGCTCGGCCGTGAGCCGGATCTCCGCGAGGTCGCTCTCCGCACGGAGCACGGCACGCGCGCCGGAGCCGCCCGACGCGGCGTTCAGCTTCACGAGACGGCGGAGCACGCCAGCGCGCCACGACATGATCGTCGACCGGATCTTGTTCTCGATCGTGTGCTCGATCGACTGCGCCTGCTTGAGCGCCGCGCGTTTCGCCTTCCGGATCTGGCTCGCCGAGAGCGGCTTCCTGCGAGGTGCCGCCGCGCGGACGCTCCGGAGCCCCGGCGAGCGACGATCGAACTGCGGTGGCGGCTCTCCTACGTCGCCGTCCTTCTGATCCTCTCTCGCGGGCTGCGCGCCGTCTTCGACCGGCGGCGGCACGGGGACCGGCGGCGGCGCTGGCTCCGGCTCCGGCTCCGGCGTCGGGTTCGCGACGAGTTCCTTCGGCGTCCCGGCGGAGCCGATCACGGCCGTCGCATCCTCGCGCGACATCCCGAGTCCGGCTTCCAAGATGCCGACCGCCGAGTCGCGCGGGATCTCTCCGGCGACGACCGCCTTGACCACGTCCATGATCGCCGTGATCTGCAAGCCGGAGAGCGCGACCGGCGCGGCCCCGATCGCTGCGGCCGGTCCGGTCGTCGCGCTCTGCGCTTCCATCGCGGCTTCGAGCGCGTGCTCGGCCTCGTAGTCGAAGCCGAGATCGAGACGCTCGTCGACCTGCTCGCGCGACCAGCCCGCGCTGACCAACTGGACGGCGACCGTCGCCTTCGAGGTCAGGTCGTCGCGTAGCGCTTCGACCGTGTCGAAGTTGAAGACGCCTTCGAGCGTCGGGTCGACGCGCTGGATCAAGAACTCGTTGAGAAGCTCGGCGACCTTCACGGCGAGCGGGATCGTGTTGTTCTCGTAGAGCAAGCGTTGCTGGACGCGGAGTCCGGCGTCGGACAGGCCAGCGTTCTCGAACACGCCGAGGTAGAGCGGCGGAAGGTTCAGCAGGCGCGCGAACTCGTCGAGCGAGAACTTCCGCTGCGCGAGGAACTCCATGTCGCGCGGCCGGAAGCCGAGTACCTGATACGTCCACTTGCCGGTGAGGAGCGCGAGCTTGTTGCCCTGCGACGCGCCGCCGAACTTCTTCTGCCACTCCGACTCCAGCTTGTCGGCCTGCTCGCGCGGAAGCTCGTCCTCGTCGCCGTCGAACGAAAGGATCTGCCCCGGCGCGCCGCCGTTCGCGAGAGTCGCGCGCTGGTACGTCCCCGCGAGGTACTCAGAGTCGGTCGCCATCCGGCCGGGACCGAACGGACCGATGCCGATGAACGGATCCTCTTGGTTGACCGCGTACTCCAGCCGCATGACCTTCGCGACGGGCAGGATCGCCGTGTTGCCGTCGCCCGGTCGCCGGTACTCCCAGCCGCGAATCGTCATCGGGTCGTCGCCCGGTTCGCGGTACGGCCGGATGCGCGTCGGCTGGAGAAGACGAAGCTCCTGCGGAACTCCGTACACGTCTTGCGCGTACGGATAGATGTACGCGTTGCCCGAGTGGTAGTGGACGATGAGCGTCTCGATCAGCTTGCGCCACGTCATCGCGGCGCTCGGTCGCTTCGTCAGACGGACGAGCCGCGAGCGCGGATCGTCGCCGTCGCCGCCGAGGAGCGGCTCGTCGCGCACCGTGTCCCAGATCTCGAACGGGACGCGCGCGAGCGAAGTCGCGACGATGTTGACGCCACGGAAGATCGTCAGGAGCTTCGTGTACGGGTCCGAGACGCCCGTGATCGGATCGTCGTCGAGCCCCCTCATGTACCGTTCGAGGACGCCGAGATCGGTCGCCTGACGGAACGACGCGCGTACTCGCGTCGGCGGAGGTGTCGGCTTCGCGCGCTTCGAGCGTGTGCTCGATGCGCTACCGCCGCGCGGCTTGCGCGCGGTCGGGGAGCGTTCTGCCATGCTCACTCCGCCTGCGCTTCCGCCTGCACCCACTCCGCATGGAGGCGAGGTCTATGCGAGATCGCGTCCCGGCGCAAGCGCTCAAAGACGTACGCGTCAGAGCAGGCGGATCGTCGACGCGATGTTCGTCATCCCGAGCTTCCGGAGGTCCGCGAACGCGAGCACGAGCGCATCGGCGCGGTCCGGCGATCCGAGCCCCGCCTTCCTCATCCGCTCCTTCGACACCAACCGCATCTTCGACTCGCGGCCGACACTGTACTCGTACTGGCGCGAGACGAGTTGGTGGAGGAGCGCGTCGTCGGCGATCGCCGAGAGATGCGCGGTCGCGAGCGCCGCCTTCAGGTCTTCATCCCACAGCTGCGTCGCGAGATTGTCGTACTGCTCGCGCCCCTTCCGTCCCTTCGGCGACGACCCGTTGTGGACGCCCGCGCAGCGGAAGCCCATCTTGCGGAGCGGGTCGATGACGCCGGAGCCGTAGCCGCCGCCCTCGTCGACGCGGATCGTGACGAGGTCGCGCACTTCGTCGGGGATCGGCGCGCCCGCGCTGACGAGCCCGTAGTGCCGCACCCAGTGGAGAATCCGGCCGAGCACGAACTGGCTGTCCTTCTTACCCATCGTCTCCATGCGAAGCGCGTGGTCGCCCGAGCGGTAGACGATGACCGTCTCGTCGTCGCCGAACCTTGCCATGTCGACGCCGATGTCGAGCGGCGCGACGAACGCGCCGTTCGCTCGCGTCCACGTCGCCACGGAGCGGCGACCGAACGCCGCCGCGACGAGATCCTCGTTCAGGATCGTGTCGATCGAGCCGCCCGTCGGGAAGCGTCCCCAGACGCGCGCCTGAACGAACGCCGAGTTGCGGCCGTGCTGCCGAATCCACTGGAGCCGGATCGCTCTGCCCTCCGGCGTATTCGTCCGCGTGCTCTGCGTGAAGTCGACGTGGAAGTGCTTCCATCCGGCCGCGAACGCCGGACGGCGGAACACGTCGTGGAAGCGACCGCTGCGCCGGAGCGGGTTGCCGAGATACAGCAGCTTGCAGTCGGACGTGTTCGCCGTGCCTTCGAGCGAGTCGAAGACGGCGTCGTCGACGCCGGACGCTTCGTCGACGACGACCAGCGTGCCGCCCTTCGCGTACATCCCGGCGATCGACTCGGCCTCCTTCTCTCCGGTGCCGACGCCGCTGCCCGTCGAGTAGTGCGCGCTCGACGTGCGCGCGATCAAGTACCACGTCTCGCGATGCCCACGCGCGCGAACGCTCTGCGTGTCCATCTCGAAGAACCGCTGGAACAAATCCGACGACCTGTAGAGCGCGGCCAACTCTCCCCAGAAGTTCGTCCGCAACGTCTTCCCCGACGCGCTCGTCACGCCGACCTTCGAGAACGGATAGAGTATCAGCTTCGCGGCGGCGGCTTGGCTCGCGACGAAGTCCTTCCCGACGCCCTGCGCTCCGGCCGTCGCGACCTTCTGGTTCGCTTGGATCGACCAGAGCACGCGCCGTTGCCATTCGTCGTTCGTGATCCCGAAGTGGTCGGCGCAGAACGCCTGCCAATCGTCGCGGTACGCGAGCAGGCTCTCGCCGAGCCGCTCGATCGCGCGCGTCTGCGACGGGTGGATGCTCACGCGGACTCTCCTGCTGCGATGCGCTCGCGAGCGCGGAGCGCCTGCCAGCCGCAGTACGGCGTACCGCGCACGATGTCGCGCGCGTAGCGTCGGCACTGGCGGCGGCTCGACGCGGTCGCGGCGCAGCGCGGACGGTCCGCGTCCGCAAGTCCGTAGCGACCCGGCTTCGTCGGCCGGTTGAACAGTACGGGGCGCATCACTCGCACAGGTTGTAGATACTGAGACACTTCGGCGTTTCCAGCAGCGGTAGTTGATGCTCGTCGACGCTCTCCAGATAGCGGAACACGTCTTCGCAGCGCGGGACCATCATCTCCCTTCCGTCTTTGGTCGTGTACGGCTTGGTGCAGTAGCGCTCGGGGATCGTGCCGACTCTGAAGAACGTCGCCGAGAGATCATGGTGCGCTTCCGCCATCGCGGCCTCCAGTTCGATCAACCTCTCCTTGATCCCCGGCGTCGTCTTGAGCAACGCCTTCAACTCTCGAAGGGAAACCATCACGCACGGCCAGCATCCGACCCGACCTGCTCCGAGTAAGTACAACGGATTGGGTTTGACGCCGTGTCGCTTCGCGATCTCGAAGCATTGCGCCGCCGTCCAGTGGAACAACGGACGCTCGATCCAGTACCCGCTCGCGTCGTCCACCCATTCGCGCTGCGGCATCGTGCTGCGCTTCCGACTCTCGTCGGCACGCACTCCCTGATAGACAGTCGCGGTGTCGTCGAGCGACTCGATGAACTGGTGCAAGGGAAAGACCTTCAGTTCGTCCGTGCAGAAGCGACTGCGAGCGCCGGGGATACGGTGCCGCTGGATCACGAGATCGCGGAAGCCGGTGTACTTCT
>Ga0194132_10013087_pt1 | contig 10164 bp, 10 predicted proteins | sample TA2KigOf80mmetaG_FD_148612 | JGI IMG/M metagenome (GOLD analysis project Ga0194132, IMG submission 148612) | Freshwater microbial communities from Lake Tanganyika, Tanzania - TA2015054 Kigoma Offshore 80m | ecosystem: Environmental > Aquatic > Freshwater > Lake | place: Tanzania: Lake... | reverse complement strand
CGTTTCTTCGCCGGGGGCATGGATGAGCAGGAGACGGGACACATCGCCGGGCTGTACCGGCTCGATCCGGACCTGACGGTGACCCAGGTCGATGGCGGCATCGTGTGCTCGAACATGCCGTGCTGGAGCCCCGATGATCGGACCTTCTATTTCGCCGAGACCTGGGAGGCGATCTACGCTTACGACTACGACATCGCCACCGGCAGCCTCAGCAACAAGCGGGTGCTCGTCGATCTGCGTGATGAGCCCGGCGGCGCCGATGGGTCGACCATTGACGAGGAGGGCTACATCTGGAACGCCCAGGTCATCTCGGGGCGCCTGATCCGCTATGCGCCGGATGGCACGATCGATCGCGAGATCCCGTTCCCGGTGCGCAACCTCACCAGTTGTACCTTCGGCGGCGACCGGCTCGACGTGCTCTACGTCACCTCGCTCGCCCGCGTCGTGCACCCGCCGCACGGCCGGTTCGTGAAGGAAGCGGCGCCGCAGCCCCACGCCGGCGGCGTGTTCGCCGTCCGGGGCCTGGGCGTGCGGGGCTTGCCCGAGCCGCGCTTCGTCGGGTAGTCGCATGGCCCGCCAAGCTGCCGCACCACAGCGCAATTTGAGTGAAGCGGAGCAGCAGACCCGCGTCGACCTTGCGGCATGCTATCGCGACTTCGCCCGGCGCGAGCTCGACGACTCGATCTACACCCACCTCTCGGCCCGCATCCCCGACAGCGACGCCTTCCTGTTCATCGGCTTTGGCCTCCTTTTTGCGGACATCACCGCCTCCCGGCTCATGAAGGTCGACCTGGCTGGCGCGAACATCGGCGGCACGGCCGACAGGGTGAACCCGGCCGGCTGGGTCGTGCATCAGGCGGTCTACGAGGCGGTGCCCGAGGCACAGTCGGTGATGCACCTGCACACGATCGCGGGCGTCGCGGTGTCGGCACAGACCCATGGGCTCCTGCCGATCAACCAGTTCGCGATCACGCATGCCGGGCAGATCGCCTACCACGACTACGACGGGCCCGGCCTGCGCCCGGCCGAGCGCAAGCGCTTCGTTGCTGACCTCGGCGTTCGGCGCATAATGTTTCTGCGCAACCATGGCACACTCGTGCACGGTCGGACGATCGCCGAAGCCTACACGCTGATGCACTATCTCGAACGCACCTGCGCGACCCAGGTCGCTGCGCTGGCCGGGGGCAGCAAGGTCGTCACGCCGCGCAAGTCGGTCGTCGCGCGAACCGTTCGGACGGCGCAAGGCACCGGGGATCGGGCGTTCGGCGAGGTCGGCTTCCGGGCCATGATGCGCCGTCTCGATCGCATCGATCCGTCCTATCGCGACTAGGGGCAGGGCCATGGGGCGGGGCACCGCGGCGGGCACGGAGACGATCAACGGCAAAGAGATCGCCGTCGAGTCGCATGGTCAGGGCGCCGAGGCGGTCGTCATGGTCCACGGCCTGGGCGGCACCTCGAACACGTTCACCGCACAGGTCGGGGTGCTGGCCCGCACCTTCACCGTCATCCGGCCCGATCTCGAAGGCTCTGGTCGCTCGCCGCTGACGGGGAAGCTCACCGTCGAAGGCTTCGCCAAAGATATACTGGCGCTGATGAAGGCGCGGCACATCGCCGCCGCCCATCTCGTCGGCCATTCTATGGGCAGCATCGTGTGCCAGCTCATCGCGGCGCGGAGCCCGGCCAAGGTCAAGAGCATGGTCCTCCTCGGGCCGATCGCCGAGCCGCCCGATCCGGCGCGCCAGGCGATGCGCGACCGGGCCAAGCTGGCGCGGAGCGAGGGAATGGTGTCGATCGCCGACACGCTGCTGCAGGTGGCAATCTCGGCGGCGACGAGGGCGCACCGCCCCGCGGTCGCGGCCTTCGTCCGCGAGATCCTGATGCGCCAGCCGGCCGAGGGTTATGCCGCCACGTGCGAGGCGCTCGCGGCGGCCCGCGCCGCTCCGCTCGCCAGCATCAAGTGTCCGACGCTGCTCATCACCGGCGATGAGGACGGCGTGGCACCGCCGGCGGCGGTGCAGAAGATCGGCCAGGCGATCAAGGGCTCGCGCGTCCAGATCCTCGCCGAGTGCGGCCACTGGACGCCGGTCGAGTGCGCCGCCGAGGTCAGCGCCGCGATGCTCAATTTCTACTTCGGCTGACCGCCGAGGTTCCGCATGGGTCACGGCCGCGCCGTGACCGGAGGGAGGAAGCGATGGCTCAGACGCTGTTCACGAACGTCGAGATCTTTGATGGCACCGGCAAGAAGCCCTACCCCGGCGAGGTGCTGGTGCAGGGCAACCGCATCAAGAGAGTCGCCAAGGGCTCGGACCAGATCGCGCGCGAGGGTGCCAGGGTGATCGATGGCCAGGGCGCCACCGTGTTGCCCGGCCTGGTCGAGGCGCATGCCCACATCACCTATTCGGATGCGCCGACGCTGAAGTCAATGGGCGACATCCCACCCGAGGAACACACGCTGCTGACCGCGCGTAATGCGAAGCTCATGCTCGACATGGGCTTCACCAGCCTGTTCTCGGCCGCGAGCGCCAAGCCCAGGCTCGAGATCGCCGTGCGCAACTGGATCAACGAGGGCAAGCTCCCGGGGCCACGCCTGAAGGCCGCATCGCCCGAGATCGTGGCGACGGGCGGGCTCGGCGACGAGCGCCAGCTCCACATGTACCACACCAGCATCGAGATCATCGCCGATGGCCCGATCGAGGTGCGACGGGTGTGCCGCGAGATGATCCGCGAGGGTGTGGACACCATCAAAGTCAACATCTCGGGCGACAACTTCACCGCGACGTGCCGGGCAGAGATGCTGTCCTATGCCGAGGACGAGATCGCCGCAGCCGCCGAAGTAGCGCACTCGCGGGGCGTCAACCTCGCCTGCCATGCCCGCGCCGATGCGGCCGTCCGCATGGCGCTCAAGCACGGCTACAACGTGATTTATCACTGCGACTTCGCCACCGAGGAGACAATCGACCTCCTCGAGGCGAAGAAGAAGGAGATCTTCCTCGCGCCGGCGGCCGGCGCCATCTACGCGACCTGCTACGAGGCCGGCGACTGGGGCATCACGCCCGAGGTCGCCGACAAGGTCATGGACCTCCCGCGCAAGATGGAGAACACGGCGCGGGTCTATCGCGAGATCCGCAAGCGTGGCATCCGCGCCCTGCCCGGCGGCGACTACGGCTTCGCCTGGACGCCGATGGGCACAAACGCGCGCGATCTCGAGCACTTCGTCAATCTGTTCGGCTACGAGCCCCAGGAAGCCATCATGGCGGCGACCAAGTGGGGCGGCGAGCTGATGGGGATGGGCGATGAGCTCGGCCTGGTGAAGGCCGGCTACCTCGCCGATCTCATCATGGTGGATGGCGATCCGTGCCAGGACATCACGCTGTTCCAGGACCAGCAGAACATCCTGATGGTGATGAAGAACGGCGAGTTCCACCGCGCGCCGCAGCCGCGCCGGCGCGCCGCCCGCCGGGCCAAGGCCGCCGAGTAGCCGGCCTCGCACGCTGACGAGAAGGCCGCCCAGCGGGGCGGCCTTTCGGGCTGACCTACGCCCGCTCGGATCGAGCGGAGCGAACGCTGAGCCCCTAGGCGCCGAGGGCGCCGTCGGCAAACCAGACGCGGTCGCGCCCCAGCGCCTTGGCGCGGTAGAGGGCCCCGTCCGCGGCGTTGATCAGGGCCGTGAGGTCGGGCGTCGCCGGCCCCAGCGTGGTCACGCCGATCGAGACCGAGAGCGGAATCCGCTGGCCCGCATGGTGCAGGATGGACTCGGCCAACGCCACCCGGATGCGCTCGGCGATCACGCGCGCCGAGCTGGCATCGGTTTGCACCAGGCCGATTACGAACTCCTCGCCGCCGTAGCGCCCGACGACATCGACCAAGCGGGTGTGACGCTTCAGGGTTTCCGCGGTGTGCTGCAGCACGCTGTCGCCGGCGCCATGCCCGAACGTGTCGTTGATCCCCTTGAAGCGGTCGAGATCGGCGAACAGCACCGTGAATGGGTGGCCATAGCGCACCGAGCGCGCGAACTCGATGTTGAGCGCTTCCATCAGGTAGTGGCGGTTGAGCACCTGGGTCAGGTCGTCGATGCGGGACATCTCGCGCAGCCGCGATTCCGCTGCCCGTAGCTGCTCGACCAGCGCCTCGAGCTGGCTGACCGAGCTGTGATGGTAGGCCTCGATGGCGAGCAGAGCGTCGAACCACAGCGCCTTGCTGAGGCTGATCAGCAGCCGACCCGTCCTTGCCTTGTCGAGCTCGGGCCGGGTTAGCAGGCGCTTGGCCATCTCCTCGAAGAAGACCTCGACGCCGACGAGATACCAGCGCGGGTCGAGCCCGACCGCCTCATGGGCGGCGCCGATGCGGGCGCGGCCGTCGGCGTAGTCGGCCATATCGTGCATGGCACCGAGGCTTGCCAGGTAGGCGCGCTGGGCGCGCTTCAGACGGGCCAGCGTCGCCTCGTCGGCGAGCCATCGGTCGAAGGCGCGAAACGAGGCGAGATGGGCGTAGAAGTCGGCGATCACCGCATCGAGATCATCCGGGAGGAGGGCGCGGATGTGGTCGAGGTTGTGTGCAGTGTCGGCATCGAAACGCAGCAGGTCGCGGCACAGCGCGACCTCGATATCGGTGAGGGACCGCGACGGAACCGCCGCATCGCCCCTTGCCGGCGGCAGCGGCGGTGGTCGCGACTTATCGTTCACCGGCCTCTCGCGGCGCGCCGCGACCCCGGCGCCTCGACGCGCCGCGCCGCGCGCTCCTGGGCATAGATCTCGTTCCAGTTGTTGAGAGAGAACTCGCTGACGCTGCGTTCGCGGTAGGGCGCGACCGTGCGCTCAACAGGTGCTCCGGCGTGCCATACGGTGATGCGCTTGCGATCGATCAGCACCGACGCCGGTGAACAGCCGCTCGCAGCGGAGATGGGTCTTCATCGCGTACCAGCCGGATATGAACTAGACTCGGTGCTCGTTGGACGCTAATCGCCGCGCCCAATACACGTCAAGGTGCGGCACGAGGACAGTGCGATGCGCCTCAGCACGGATCGGATCCTGACCACCCACGTTGGCAGCCTGCCGCGGCCTGACGACCTCGTCGCCCTGCTCTACGCCAAGGACAACGGCGAGCCCTATGACGAAGCGGCGCTCGCGGCCGGCGTTAGGCGCGCGGTCGATGACGTCGTGGACCAGCAGGTTGAGGCGGGCATCGACGTCGTGAGCGATGGCGAGATGGCCAAGATCGGATACTCGACCTACCTCAAGGACCGCCTCACCGGCTTCGGTGGCGAGGGTGGCCGGCGCGTCCCCAAGGACCTCCAGGACTATCCCGAGTACTCCAAGTTTCTGGTCAAGACGCGCGGTGTGCCGGTGGGGCTGAAGCGCCCGCTGTGCCAGGGACCGGTCGCGGTCAAGGACAACCGGCCGCTCGAGATCGATCTCGCCAACCTGCGCGCCGCCGTCGAGCGCCACCGGCCTGCCGAGTCGTTCATGAACGCGGCCTCGCCCGGAGTGGTCGCGGTGTTCATGCGCAACGCGTACTACCCGACCCACGATGCCTACCTCGCGGCGCTGGCCGAGGTGATGCGGCTCGAGTACGAGTCCATCGTCGCGGCCGGTTTCGTGCTGCAGATCGATGCTCCAGACATGGCGATGGGGCGGCATATCCTGTGGCAGGACGAGTCGGATGAGTCTTTCCGCCGCATCGCCGCGCAACAGATCGAGGCGCTCAACGCCGCGACCGGCGGCATCGCGCCGGAGCGGATGCGCATGCACGTGTGCTGGGGCAACTATCAGGGCCCGCACCACTGCGACATTCCGTTCGCGAGGATCGCCGATATCGTGTTCCGGGCGCGGCCACAGGCCCTGGTGATCGAGGGCGCGAACCCGCGCCACGAGCACGAGTGGGAGGTCTACCGGACCGCCAAGCTGCCGGACGACAAGGTGATCATCCCGGGCGTCATCGACTCGACCTCGAACTTCATCGAGCATCCCGAGCTCATTGCCCAGCGCATCCGGCGCTATGCCGATGTCGTCGGACGCGAGCGGGTGATCGCCGGCGCCGACTGCGGCTTCTCCACCTTCGCCGGCTTCCCCCAGGTGACGCCGCGCATCGCCTGGGCCAAACTGCGGTCGCTGGCGGAGGGCGCCAGGCTTGCCTCGCAGCAGCTCTGGTCACGGCGCTGAGGAGCTAGGGCAGCTCTCGGCTCACGCAATCGATGGGCGTGCTCGCACTCGAGATCGTGCGGCAATAGGTCAGCGAGAGCACCGCGCCGCGCTCGCGCACGAGCCACACGCCGGTGACCTCGGCCGTGGCGGCCGAGACGTTCTGCGCCGCCACCAACTGGGTGCCCGTGGCGCGCTGATCCTGGCTGCCAGCCGGAGCGAGAACGGCCGCCACGGCCAGCGTCGCCGTGGCTAGAACCGTGGTCTCCACCAACTTCATGCGGTCTCTCCCTTGCGCGTTCCCTCCGCTTCGTCCACCGGCATCTCGGTGATGCCGTAGCCAGCCTCGGCCGGAATGCAGCGCACCAGGCGGCCGGCGCGCCGCTCGGTCCAGGGCAGCACCGTGACCACGGGGCGCCTTGCCGCCGCGGCGATGGCCCGAGCGGTCGAGGCGCTCTCGGCGAGGCGCATCAGGTTGAGCCGGGTGGGCAGCATGAGGGACCAGCGACCCGCATCGGCGTGCCCCAGCGCTTCGGCCGGGGTCACCCACAGCGCCTCGGTCAGCTCGGTGCCGTCGTGGTCGGCCTGCTGCCCGACCGGCGCCGCGGCGATGAAGAACCGAGTGTCGAAGCGCAGCGGCCGGTTCTTCGGTGTGATCCAGTGGGCGAAGGGCACCAGCTGGTCGAGCGCCGGCTCGAGTCCGCGTTCCGCGAGGAACGCCCGAAACGAGATCTCGCCGCGGGCGAGCCGCGCGCGCTCCGCGGTCCAGGCCGAAACCGCCGCGCCATCGACGAGCGCTGCGCCGGGGCCGGCCGCCGCCAAGAGGATACCGCACTCCTCGAAGGTCTCGCGTAGCGCCGCGATGCGGAAGGCCATCTCGTCTCCGTTGTTTCCCCGCCGAGACACCGCTGCCGTGGCCTCGTGATCGTCGGCCGCGACCTTACCCCCGGGGAACACGGTCGCCCCCGGCGCGAAAACGCTGCCGCGATGGCGTACGACGACCAGGACCTCGAGCCCGCCACCGCCATCGCGGACGAGCAGCAGGCTCGCCGCCGGTACAGGTGTTGGCGGGGTCACGGTGTCCCCTTGCCGCGTGGCGCCGCGGTGCTAGGCTGCTGCCGCTCACGCCGCAGGAGGGGCGCGCCGATGACGGAAGCCAGGGTGACCCACATCAATCCCCCCACGCTCTACGACAGCGTCAAGTACGGTCTCTCGCAGATCATAACAGTCGAGGGCGGCAAACTCGTCCTGATCTCGGGGCAGCCGGCTTACGACGTCGCCGAGAACCCGATTGGAGCGGGCGACATCAAGACGCAGATCACCGCCGCCCTGGATAACGTGCGCCTGGCGCTTGCGGCAGCGGGTGCAACCCCGGCCGACGTCGTCCAGATGCGGACCTACATCGTCGGCTACAAGCCGGAGCACCTCGCCATCTTCACGCCGCTGGTGCGCGCCTTCTACCCGGCGGCGACCCCGCCCACGGCGGTCCTCGTCGGTGTCGAGACGCTTGCCGTACCCAACATCCTGGTCGAGATCGAGGTCATGGCGGTGGTGCGGTGACTCCACGGTCATTCTCACCAGACGCCGACCGGTATTGGCGCTAATCGGCGAGCTTGCGGCGGCGCCTTCCCGGCTTTCATGCACGACCTTGAAAACGGCTCGCCGTCGTCCGGTGCCCACCATGCTGGGCACCGGTCCACCGCCCTGCGCGGCACCGTGCTGCGCGGCATCATCTACATGTGCATCGGCGTCTCGATCTTCCCGCTGATGAACGCGACCGTGAAGTACTACTCGCTCGAAGCATCCATGGTGTTCATCATCTGGATCCGCTATCTCAGCCACCTTGCGGCGATGGCGGCGGTGTTCGTGCCGCGCCACGGCCTGCAAGCCTTTCGCTCGTCGCGGCCGTGGACCCAGGCGTTCCGCTCGGTGCTCCTGCTCGCATCGACCGGGTTCTATTTCGTGGCGCTCAGTCAGGTCTCGCTGGTGACCGCGGCGGCCGTCGGCTTCACCGCGCCGCTGATCGTCGCGGCACTGGCATTGCCGCTGCTCGGCGAGGCGGTCGGCGCGCGCCGCTGGGGCGCCGTGGTTCTCGGGTTTCTCGGCGTGCTGGTGGTGGTGCGGCCGGGCGGCGACATCACCCAATGGGAGGCGTTGCTCGCCCTGGGCACTGCGGCATGCTACGCGCTCTACCAAGTTCTCACGCGCAAGCTCGCCAGCCACGACCCGCCGGAAACGACCATTCTCTACACGGCGCTGGTCGCGGTCGCCATCATGAGCGTGATCGTGCCCTTTGCCTGGTCGCCGCCAGACGCCACCGGCTGGCTGCTCCTCGTGGGCGCCGGAGTGATCGGCGGGTTCGGGCACCTGTTCGTGGTCAAGTCATACCAGTACGGCCCCGCTGCCGTCATCGCGCCGTTCGGCTATGCCCAGCTCTTCTGCGAGACCATCGTCGGCTACCTCGTGTTCAGCGACTTCCCCGACGCCTGGACCTGGGTGGGCGCCGCCATCATCATCGCCAGCGGCGGTTACATCACGCTGCACGAGGCGGGCCGGGCACGGCGTCCGGCGGGCCTGAAGGCCTCCACCGCGGCCTCAGCGCCGCCCGCCCCGCGCGACCGATGATGGCTCACCGCTACCCGAGGATGACGAGATCGATTGGCGCCTTGACGTCGGCAATGCCGGCGCCGGGCCGCTCGGCGTGCGGATGCGGGGCGGCATAACCCTGGGCGAGCGCCAGGCGATAGGTCGGCCGCGTGGTCAGCGCCCACACGCCCAGCACCTTGGCGTGTTTCTCGAGTTTGGCGGCGAGGTTGACCGGATCGCCGATCACGGTGAGCTCGAGGCGCGTCTCATCGCCAACGGCGCCGAACACCACGGGCCCGGCGGCCACCGAAAAGCGAACATCCAGCGCCGCCGCACCGCCGGCGGCCCGCTCGTGGTTCCATGCCGCCATCGCCTCCGCCATGCCGTCGATTGCGCGGAGGCCGCCCACGTCTCCCACCGCGTTGTCGCCCCGAACGTCGCCATGATGCCATCGCCCAGGAACTTGCCGATGCTGCCGCCGGCGCGGCGGATGACGCCGTCGAGCCGGGTCTGATAGTCGGCCAGCAGGCGCATGACGGCGTCGGGCTCGAGCCGGGCCGCCAGCATCGTGAAACCCTTCACATCGCAGAACAGCACGGCTGCCTCGCGCACCTCGCCGGTACCGGGGGCGAGGCTCTGACCGGCGATGCGGATGTGGCTCGCCACCTCGGGCGCGAAGAAGCGCGAGAGCGCCGCCGCCGTGCTCTCGCTCACCGACCGGAGCAAGAGGCGGCGCGCGCGCACGATCGCCACCGCGAGGATCGCGGTCACCACCAGGATCGAGACGATCTTGTCGAACTCGGCGCCGATCAGCACGCTCGCCGAAGTCATGTAGCACACGTAGTCGCGCGTCAGCATGGTGTGCGGCTCATCGGCCACGGCGTAGGCGACCATCGCGAGCCAGCCGAGCGCCGCGGAACCGCCCGCCAGGAAAACGTAGAACGGCGAGAACCGCAGCGCGCGGAGCGCGATGAAGATGAAAACGTAGAGCAGCGTCGGCGCCTTGAGATAGAACGCCGGCGGCTGCTGGTATTGGAGATGGAAGCTCCAGATCAGCCCCATCAGGAGGGCGATGTCCAAGATCACTGACGCGGCAAGGAACCAGTGGGGCGGCGCGCCGCGGTAGGCCCAGGCCAGCCGGCAGAGCGTGAACGCCGCATAGAGCGCGAGCACCCAGGGCACCGGCGCGAATGTCGCGCCGGCGCCGAAGGTCTTGGGCGAGAGCCCGTAGAGCAGCCCGAACACAGCCACCGCCGCAAGCTGCACCCAGCCGACGACGATCTCGCCCTCATGCTGCTGGCGGGCGATGTCGCGTTGCACCGGCGCGGGCAGGGTGCCTTGGGGTGCTTCGCCGAAGACGAAGGCGAGCAGGCGCCGCGCCGGTTTCACCGCCGGCCGCGGCGCAGCCACAGGCTGGCCTCGAGCGCGCCCGCAGGCAGCG
>Ga0194132_10013086_pt1 | contig 10165 bp, 9 predicted proteins | sample TA2KigOf80mmetaG_FD_148612 | JGI IMG/M metagenome (GOLD analysis project Ga0194132, IMG submission 148612) | Freshwater microbial communities from Lake Tanganyika, Tanzania - TA2015054 Kigoma Offshore 80m | ecosystem: Environmental > Aquatic > Freshwater > Lake | place: Tanzania: Lake Tanganyika... | reverse complement strand
CGCCAACGACCACTTCGGCGCCAAGCGCCAGCGGTACGCCAGGGTTGCGATAGGCAAGGCGGTCCTGCTTCCAAACGCTGGTGCCGCTGTTGCGGTCGAGTGCGTGAACGTTGCCGCGGTCATCGCTGACATACAAGTGACGGCCATCCGCCCCAATCCCCGACACGCTCGAGAGTTCTCGCCCCCAGTGGGCATTGCCACTGGCGAGATCGAAACAGGCAACGCGCCCCTGGAAGGCCACGGCGCAGGCATCGCGCTCCGAGATCCACGGCAGGCCGACCACATCGGCCACCCGCTCCAGTTCCGTCGCCCCGCGCGGAACCGCGACGGTGGCCTCCCAGCGCAGGCCGCCATTGCCCAGTGAAACGGAGACCAGCTTCCCGCCGGGAAAACCCGCATAGGCATTGCCGCGACTGACCACCAGGCCGGCCGGTGTCCTTATCGCCAGCGACTGTGCGGCGCGCTGGTACACCCAGCGCCGCTTGCCATCCCGCGAATCCAGCCCGAAGATCCGGTTGTCCGCACTGCGTACGACCACCAGATCCCCCGCCACTTCGGGCGCCGCGAGCACTTCGCTCGATACGCGGGCGCGCCAGCGCACGTTGCCGTCCGCGGCCTCCATGGCGACGACCTCGCCCTCCCCGGTGCCAACCACAACCAGGCTGGCGTCGGCCCCCACGCCCCCCGTCAACTTGCGCCCGGCGCTGGCGCGCCAGGCCACGCGCCCGCTCTCGGCGTCGATGCGCGTCACACTGCCGGCCTGATCGGCCGCGAACACGTGACCCGCTGCCAGCGCCGGGAACAGCACTGCCTCGCCGGACGCGCCGACTGCCGACTGCCAGAGCGGGCGCAGCGGCGCCGTCTGCTTGAACTCCTGCAGCTCGGCCATCTTCGGACCGGCCTTGCCGCTCCACCAGTTCAACGGATTGACGCTGGGAAGGTTGGAGCAGCCGGCAACGAGGGCCAGGATCGCTGCCAGCGCGGTCAGCGCACCACTCGGCAGTGACCGGAACAGGGTCATCAGCCGTCACCCAGTGCATCGAGCTTCAGCTGGACGACATCGCGCAGCGTGGGATCAAGGCCCTCGCGCTTTTCAAGGGCGAGCTTGTAGGCCGCACGGGCTTCCGCATCCTTCTTTTGCAGCGCGAGCACGTCGCCGCGGGTGGCCGCAAGCGCGGCGGCAAAGGCGTCGGGCGCCGCCACCGTCAGCACCTTGAGCGCAGCTTCGAGCGCGCCCTCGTCGATCATCACGTTGGCCAGCCGCAGCCGGGCCAGCGTCTTCAATTCCTCGCTGCGCGCGTTGTCGGCTGCCCACTGCAATTGGGCACGTGCCGTCTTGAGGTCGCCATTCTGGAAATGCACCTTCGCCGAGAGCAGCGCCGCCATGGCTGCATAACTGGTGCGCGGATAATTCTCCAGGATCGTCCCGGCGGCCTCGCGTGCCGCCTTCGCATCGCCGGCGCGTGCGGCCTTCTGCAGTTCCGCATAGACGGGCGCGGCCTGTGCCGCCTGGTTGCGCTGGTACCAGGTCCAGGCGTTCCAGGCAGCGAATGCCAGCAGCACCACGGTGATGGCCATGACGACCTGGTTGCCGTGCTGACGCCACCATGCCTTCAGTTCGGCCAGTTGTTCCTGCTCTTCGAGATCCAGATTGCTCATGCTTCATCTTCCTGAAATAGGTGTGATCCGACCGCATCCGCGATGGCTGCAATCTTAACGCGTTGCTGCGCCTTCTCTTCGCGCAGGGGCTTGAGCGTCGCCTCTCCCGCCGCCACCTCGTCGTCGCCAAGGATGACGGCAAGCCATGCGCCGCTGGCGTCCGCCTTCTTCATCTGCGACTTGAAACTGCCGCCGCCGCAATGCTGCACGACCTCGAAGCCGGCCGCGCGCAGATCTTCCGCCACGCGAAACGCCGAGCGCGAGGCCAACTCCCCCTGGTTCACCAGATAGACATCCGGGCCGGCGGCATCCGTCGCCTGGCCTTCCTTGGCCATCAGCGCCAGCAGGCGTTCGATGCCCATGGCCCAGCCGCAGGCGGGCGCGGGCTTGCCGCCGAGCTGCTCCATCAGGCCGTCATAGCGGCCGCCGCCGCATACGGTACCCTGGGCCCCCAGCTTGTCCGTCACCCATTCGAACACCGTCAGGTTGTAGTAATCAAGGCCGCGCACCAGCCGCGGATTGATGACATAGGCAATGCCGGCGTCCTTGAGTATCGTCTGCACGCCATCAAAGTGCTTCAGCGAGTCATCGCCCAGGTAATCCAGCAGCCGCGGCGCCCCCGCAATCAGCCCCTGCAGGTCCGGATTCTTGCTGTCGAGCACGCGCAGCGGATTGGCATGCATGCGCCGGCGCGAGTCCTCGTCGAGGTACGCCTCGTTGTCACGCAGGTACGCGACCAGCGCCTCGCGATGCGTGACGCGCTCAGGCAGGGAGCCCAGCGAGTTGATGTGCAGGCTGATGCCCGACAGGCCGAGGTCATCCCACAGGCGCTGACACATCAACATCTGCTCGGCATCGATGTCCGGCCCGGCGAAGCCCATCGCTTCGGCCCCGACCTGGTGGAACTGGCGATAACGGCCCTTCTGCGGACGCTCATGCCGGAACATCTGCCCGAAGTAATAGAGTCGCTGCGGGCCAGGGTACAGCAGGCTGTGTTCGATGGCCGCGCGTACCGTCGATGCGGTTGCCTCGGGCCGCATGGTCAGCCGCTCGCCATTCAGGTCATCGACGAAGCTGTACATTTCCTTCTCGACGATGTCGGTCGTCTCGCCGATGGCGCGGCGGAACAGCGCGGTCTGCTCGAGAATCGGCGTGCGGATGTTGCGGTAGCCGTAGCCGCGCAGCCATGCGCGCAGCACGTCCTCCAGGGCCTCCCAGCGTTCGGACTCGCCCGGCAGGATGTCGTTCATGCCGCGCACGGCAGTGATGCCCGCGCTCATGGCATCAGCGCCTTGACCGGAATGACCGTGCCTTTGGGCGGCTGCCCGGCCGCAGGGGCCTGCCGCAGGCGCCCGCCTTCGCCATAGGTGCGCCCCACGTAGGCCTCGACGATGGCCTGGAACTCCTCGGCGATGCGCCCGCCCTTGAGTGTTACGGTCTTCTGCCCGTCCTCGTACACCGGCGCCACCGGATGCTCGCCCGCGCCAGGGAGGCTGATGCCGATGTTGGCCTGCTTGGACTCTCCCGGCCCGTTGACCACGCATCCCATGACCGCGACATGCATGTCCTCCACACCCGGGTACCGCGCGCGCCAGAGCGGCATCTGTCTGCGCAAATAAGCCTGGATTCTCGAGGCCAGCTCCTGGAAATAGGTGCTGGTCGTGCGCCCGCAACCGGGACATGCGATGACCATGGGCGCAAAGGAACGCAGACCCATGGTCTGCAGGATCTCCTGCGCAACGACCACTTCCTGGGAGCGGTCGCCACCGGGCTCCGGCGTCAATGAGACGCGGATGGTGTCGCCGATCCCGGCCTGCAGCAATACGGCCATGGCAGCCGTCGATGCGACGATGCCCTTGGAACCCATGCCCGCTTCCGTCAGCCCCAGGTGCAGGGGGTAGTCGCAACGACGCGCCAGGTCGCGATATACGGCGATCAGGTCCTGTACGCCGCTCACCTTGCAGGAGAGCATGATGCGATCCCCGGGCAGGCCCAGTTCCTCTGCGCGCGCCGCCGATTCGAGCGCCGAGGAGATCAGCGCCTCGCGCATGACCACCTCGGCCGAACGCGGCGCAACCAGTTTCGAATTGGCGTCCATCAGCCGGGCCAGCAGTTCCTGGTCCAGGCTGCCCCAGTTCACGCCTATTCGCACCGGCTTGTCGTGACGGCAGGCCAGTTCGATCATGGTGGCGAATTGCTCGTCGCGCTTCGCCCCGCGCCCCACGTTGCCTGGATTGATCCGGTACTTGGCCAGCGCCTGCGCGCACTCCGGATAATCCTTCAGCAGCTTGTGCCCGTTGTAATGGAAATCCCCGACCAGCGGCACTGCGCAGCCTGCCGCATCGAGGCGTTGCCGGATGCGCGCAACCTGTGCCGCGGCCTCGGGGGAATTGACGGTAATGCGAACCACTTCCGAGCCCGCGCGCGCCAGCGCCTCGACCTGCCTGGCGGTGGCCTCGGCGTCGGCGGTATCGGTATTGGTCATGGATTGCACCATGATCGGCGCTCCGCCGCCCACCGCCACCCCACCGACCTGCACACGGCGTGAAACGCGGCGCTGTATGGTTTCCGACATCCCTACTCCAGAATCAGTCGAGCAACGTCGACCTTGTAATGCGGCCGCAGGTCCACTGCCTGGCCGTTGTAGAAGAGGCGAACGCTCGGCGCGTTGCCGATGACCACGTCAAACGGCGGCTTGCCGCCGAGTTCATGTTCGGAGCCGCCGCGATTCATCTGCGACAGGAGAATGCGGCCATCCGCCTGCCTGATTTCCACCCACGACTCCCGCTGGAACTGCAGCACGAGCCGTGCAGTTCCGGCCGCCGCCGGCACCGGGACGCGAACCACAGCCGGCGCGTCCTTCGCCTCTGCCACCGGGGCCGCTACGGGCTTGGCCGCGGCAGCCGGCGCCGCAGCCTGCGGAGCCGCCGGCGAGCCAGAGGCGGCGGCAGGACCTGCCACCCGACTTTCGGACAATGGCGCTGGCGTTGCCTCAGGCGCGGGTACAGCGACGGGTGTCGGCGGGGCAGCCGGCCTCGGCGTGCGGGCACTCCATGGCAAGAAACCGGTCTGCCATTCGTAAGCGACGGCCAATGCCGCCAGCACCACCAGCACCGACAACACCGCGTACACGCGCGTCGATCGCCTGGCGCCGTCGGGAAACGGTATGCGCGTTGCACGCAGGTCGACCGTGGCCGGCGCGGGAATTTCCCGCCGACCCAGTTCGTGCAGCAGCGGCGCGGCATCCAGTTCAAGCAGTTTCGCGTAGCTGCGGATCATCCCGCGCACGAAGGTCGCGCCCGGCAGCCGGGGAAAATCATCCTGCTCAAGCGCCTCGATCTGGCGCACCCCGTACTTCAGGTCCTTGGCAACGTCGGCGAGCGACAGTCCACGTTCCATGCGCCGCCTGGCCAGCGCGACGCCAGGCGAGAGCTGGGTCGGCGCAGCTGCCGGCGTTTCCGTCGAACTGGTGTCCGGTATCGCGTCATTCATGCGTCACCCGCCATCACTTCAGTCGTACTGCCACTTCAGGAGCTCCTGATGCTCGGGCGATCCCGAAAACTGCCTGCGCAACTGCGACGCATAAACGGATTCCGCGCTCTTGTCGCCGAGCCGGCGTTCCACTCGCAGAGCGAGCCAGAGCGACTCGGCGGACAGCTCCACCAGCTTGTTGTAGCGACCGACCAGGCTGCGCGACTCGACCAGCTGTCCGCGCTTGTAGCGCAGCTGCGCCAGGCCAATCACCGCTGCGGGATAGTTGGGGTCCAGCCGCAGGGCGCGCTCGAAGAAATCGAGCGCCTCGGCCTGCAGGTTCTTGCGCATGGCGCACTCCCCCGCTAGGGTGTAGGTCTTCTGCGGTGTCGAGTAGAGCGGGTTCCGCACGGCGGCCAGAAAATACCGCAGCGACTGCTCCTCGCGGTTGGTGCGGCACAGGAACCAGCCGTAGTTGTGGTTGACATCGGGATCGCTGGCATTGAGCCGCAGCGCGCGCTCGAAGTTGGCCTGCGCCTGATCGTTCTCGCGCAGCTCCGCATGCACGAGCGCCAGGACGTTGTAGGCGGGGGCGTAGCTCGGATCAGCGGCAATCGATATCCGCAACTCCTCCAGCGCCACGGCGAGGTTGCCGCGCTCGTAATAGGCGCCGGCCAGTTCGGTATGGATCCGCGCGCGATCGCGCGGCGGCCCCTGCTGGGCAATCTGGTCTCCGGAATCGTCCTGAGAATCAACCGTGCGCTCGAGCCCATCCGAGCCCTGAGGGGTTCCGGCGCAGGCGGCGACAATCAGGACCGGTACCAGCCCGGTCAGCAGCCGCATCAATCCTCTCATGGCCATCACGCCTCCGCCCGTGCGATGTGAAATTTGCGCCGCGTCCTGTCCGCAATGCGCCCGGCCAGTTGTCCGCAGGCCGCGTCGATATCCTCCCCGCGCGTCCTGCGCGTCGTCGTAACCACCCCCGCACCGTTCAGCGTTTCGCTGAATCTGCGGATCGCCTCGGGACGCGACCGCCGGTACCCGGCCCCGGGAAAGGGATTGAACGGTATCAGGTTGATCTTGCACGATACCTCCCCCGCAATGCCAATGAGTTGCTGCGCGTGCGCAGCGCTGTCGTTGACGCCAGCGAGCATGACGTACTCGAAGGTGACGAAATCACGTGGTGCCCGGTCCAGGTACCGCCGGCAGGCCCCGAGCAATGCCTGCAGCGGGTACTTGATATTGATGGGCATCAGCCGGTCCCGCAACCCATCGTTGGGCGCGTGCAGGGAGACTGCCAGTGCCACCGGGCACTCCTCCCGCAACCTGTCCATCAGGGGCACGATACCGGAGGTCGACAGGGTCACCCGGCGCCGGGACAGCCCATAGGCATTGTCGTCGAGCATCAGCCTGAGCGCGGGGACCACTGCCTCGTAGTTCAGCAGCGGTTCACCCATGCCCATCATCACCACATTGCTGATCACGCGCTCGCCGCTGGCGCTGGCGCCAAGCAGGCGATTGGCCAGCCACAGCTGCCCGATGATTTCCGCGGTCTTCAGGTTTCGATTGAAGCCCTGCTTGCCGGTCGAACAGAACCCGCAGGCCAAGGTGCAGCCTGCCTGACTCGATATGCACAGCGTGCCGCGCTGCGCCTCCGGAATGAACACCGTCTCGATCGCGCTGGTTCCCACGTTCAGCAGCCACTTGCGGGTTCCGTCGGCAGCGACCGAATCACTGATGACCCCGGGCGCCTCGACGACGGCCGTGCCGACGAGGTTCTCGCGCAGGGAACGCGCGAGGTCGCTCATCGATGCGAATTCGCCCTCCCCGCGCCGGTGGATCCAGCGCATGACCTGACGGGCGCGGAAGGGCTTCTCGCCGATCTCGGCGAAAAATCCTCTCAGCGCGTCAGAGTCGAGGTCGAGGAGATTGGTAGTCACGGCAGGCGCAGGCTCAACGAGCGTGCACGTCCAGAGATGAAAAGAAGAAGACAATCTCGGCACACGCCGTTTCCGGCGCATCGGACCCGTGCACGGCGTTGGCGTCGATGCTGTCGGCAAAATCAGCGCGAATGGTGCCCTTGTCCGCCTTTTTCGGGTCGGTGGCGCCCATCAGCTCGCGATTCCTCGCGATGGCGTTCTCGCCCTGCAGAACCTGAACCATGATCGGACCCGACACCATGAACTTCACCAGGTCGCGAAAAAACGGCCGCTCCTTGTGCACGGCGTAGAACTGTTGCGCCTCGGCTTCCGATAGCTGTAACATGCGGGCCGCAATCACGCGCAATCCGGCATTTTCGAATCGCGAGTAAATCTGCCCGATCACATTCTTGGCAACGGCATCAGGCTTGATGATCGACAGCGTCCTCTCTACAGCCATGCAAATCTCCAGTCGTTTTCTCGAGAAAATGGGTGTGACCCTCGGAACCGGACAGGTCCTTCAATCTGGTCGGTGAATCCGCCACTGCGGCCCGCCCAAGGGGCGCGGTCGGCAGGGCATCGATCGCGGCGGGTCATGCGGCTGGCAGACAGCGCCCGAAAGCCCTGCGCCGCGCCTCGCGAAGCAGACGCAAAAACCTTCCTAACTTTTTATTTTATCAGGCTTTTGCTGCATTGTCCGCGCGCTCAGCGAAACGGTTCCCAGCTCGCAATGACCCCAGGTTCCCCCTCCCCGGCCTGCCAGTCGCTGCTCTCGCCCAGTCCCGGCACGCAGACGAGTTCGCCGCCGCAGTAGATCAACGGTACGCGATCACGCCGCCACGGCGGGATGCCACTTTCCTGAAACAGGTTCTTCAGGCTGCGGTGCGGGCGCGCGGCTCCCACCCGCAGGCGTTCTCCGCCCCGCCGCAGCCGCAACTGCAGGCTCGCCCGCTGCAACCTCAGGCGCGCTGCGGAGAGCCCACGGCCAAGTTCCGGCTTGCAGCGCAGCACGCCGCCCAGCGCCATGAGCGGCACGGCCGGCTCGGCGTTCCACGGCTCGGAAAAATCAGCGCCTGCCAGTCCCGGCTGGCGGTCGAGATACAGCAGTCCGCGATAACGACGGAATGTCCACTCGCGGCAGGACACCGCCATGACGGCATCGTCGCGGGCAACCCGCGCCTGGCGCAGAACTTCGGTCAACCGCGGACTCCCTGGCCAGGGCGCACCACGCAGCTCGCACCAGCGGCGCAGCGCATTGCGCGAACGCGCCTCGCCCAGTTCGCCGAGCGTGCGCACATGCAATGCGTCGGCCCGGACCGCAACGGCGAGGTCCAGGTCCGCGAGCTGATCCAGCAGAACCCCGGCTTCGGCAAGGTTGGCCGCACCGAGCACCACGGAGTCGCGAAAGGCGGGAAAGACTGACTCGAAGTCCGGAACGATGCGTTCGCGGATGAAATTCCTGCGCAGCATTAGGTTCGCATTCGATTCATCGACGACCCATTGCAGGCCGCGTTCGCGCGCGTAGGCTTCGATTGACTGGCGCGAGGCGCCGAGCAGCGGCCGCAGCAGCGTCGCGCCGGAGTCATTCACGCTTCGGGATACCGGCATTCCCGACAGCCCCCTCACGCCGGCTCCCCGAGCCAGATTCAACAGGACCGTCTCCACCTGATCGTCCCGATGCTGGGCGAGCACGATGAAATCGGTCGGCATGCGCGCGAAGGCCTCGAAACGCGCCTGGCGCGCCGCGCCCTCGATGCCCAACGCGCGATAGGGACCGATGTCGACCGTCTCCGTGCTGAACGGCACGCCGAGCTCCCGGCAGCGCTCCATGCAGAAAGCGGCCCAGTTTCCGGCATTTGGACTGATGCCATGGTTGACGTGCAGGACCTGCAGGGAAAAGCGCATCTCCGGCGCAAGGCGCACCAGCAGATCGAGCAGCACCAGCGAATCGATGCCCCCCGACAGACCCAGCAACAGGTTCGCGCCCTGGGAGATGCGCGGCCGCAAGGCGGCCGCGACCACCGCAGTCAGGTCAGCCGACTTCGATTTCCTTGAACTTGCCATAGCTCATGAGGCGCTCGAAGCGCTCTTCGACGAGCTCGGCCGGACTCTTGTCGCTGAGAGCCCGCAGCGCATCCTGCAGCGCCTTCTTCAGCAACTGCGCGGCGGCGGCCACGTCGCGATGGGCACCGCCGAGCGGTTCGGCGACGATTTTGTCGATCAATCCCAGCGTCTTGAGCCGAGAGGACGTAATGCCAAGGGTTTCCGCCGCCTCGGGCGCCTTGCTGGCGCTCTTCCAGAGGATCGATGCGCAGCCCTCGGGCGAGATCACCGAATAGGTGGCGTACTGCAGCATCATCACCACGTCGCCCACCGCGATCGCCAGTGCCCCGCCCGAACCGCCTTCGCCGATCACCGTGCAGATGATCGGCACGCGCAGTTCCGACATGACGAACAGGTTGCGCCCGATCGCCTCGGACTGGCCGCGTTCCTCAGCGCCGATGCCCGGATAGGCGCCGGGCGTATCGACGAAGGTCAGCACCGGGATGCCGAACCGTTCAGCGAGCTTCATCAGGCGCAGCGCCTTGCGGTAGCCCTCGGGCCGGGGCATGCCGAAATTCCGGTAGATCTTGTCTTTCGTGTCGCGGCCTTTCTGGTGGCCGATGACCATCACCGTGCGGCCGTTGAATCGGGCCAGGCCGCCGACGATGGATGCGTCGTCGGCAAACGCTCGATCGCCGTGCAGCTCTTCGAAGTCGGTGAATATCGCGTTGATGTAGTCGAGCGTATAGGGCCGCTGCGGATGACGTGCCACCTGCGCCACCTGCCACGGCGTCAGCTTGTCGTAGATGTCCTTGGTCAGCGCCTGACTTTTCTTCTGCAGCCGCTGGATCTCTTCCGAAATGTCCACGGCCGAATCGTCCTGGACATAGCGCAGTTCCTCGATCTTCGACTCGAGGTCGCCAATGGGCTGTTCAAACTCAAGGAAGATGGCATTCAACGCGCAAACCGGAGCTGAGCCCTTGGAGAAACGTGCCCAATTCTACCGCAAGCCCGTCCGGCGGCCCTCGCATTCCTGCCGCAGGTCGCACCGGCCCGCATCGGCAGATGCCCTG
>Ga0194132_10013085_pt1 | contig 10165 bp, 8 predicted proteins | sample TA2KigOf80mmetaG_FD_148612 | JGI IMG/M metagenome (GOLD analysis project Ga0194132, IMG submission 148612) | Freshwater microbial communities from Lake Tanganyika, Tanzania - TA2015054 Kigoma Offshore 80m | ecosystem: Environmental > Aquatic > Freshwater > Lake | place: Tanzania: Lake Tanganyika... | reverse complement strand
CATGCCCATGCTATGGCCTGTCAATCCTTGACCAGGTAAAACCACCGACTGGAGAGCCGTATGCGGGAGACCCGCCTGTACGGTTCGGAGGGAGGGGGAGCAGCACGCTCTCCCTACCCCTATCCTGTCGCAACCCGGATATCGAGGGCGAAGCAGTCAGTTAGACACCAGTCTAAGTCTGTCTGGTGGCTTTTGTCCCCTTGCCGGCCGGAAACACTGGTGAGGCATCAAGCGTCCGGGACTGCTTGACTGTGAGGTCCCCAGCGAGCTTCAGGCGGGCGCTGGTTGTTCAGGCGACCAACACAGCTTGGGGCTCGCGGGCCGGCATTTCCGATGAGGGCCTCGTCTTTCTCATCGTTGATTCGAGGCAGAGCCGGATCGGATTCTTTTTTCCCAGTCTTCAAGCGACGACCTGTAGCCTTCGTTTGAGGCCAGCAGGCCAGCCTGTTTGCCAAACCTTTCGGCGGCTCGACCGCCACGAACCTGGAGCTTAATGAAGACGTTACAAAACCAGCAAACTTCTTTTTTTGAGCGCGAGTACAAGTGGGTAGTGGTGGCCCTGCTCTTCGTTTCGGGATTCTTGAACCTGGAAGACCGGGTCGTCATTTTCTCGATCATGCCGTTGATGCGCCGGGACCTTCACCTGACCGATGTCGAAACCGGGGCATTGATGACGGCTTTTCTTTGGGTTTATGCGATCTTTTCGCCGTTTTCGGGTTTCTTCGGGGATCGTCTGTCTCGGCGCCGAATTCTGATTTTTAGTGTCTGTGCCTGGAGCATTGTCACAATTCTCGCAGGTTGGGTCACGACGGCGCACCAGTTGTTTGTGACGCGCTTTCTTTTGGGTTTCACGGAATCCTTTTATCTGCCTGCTTCGTTGGCTCTCATGGCTGACTGGCATACCCGTGCGACGCGCGGCAAGGCGTACGCAGTTCTCACGTTAGGAGCCAATCTCGGGCCGATTCTGGGAGGCGCTTTTGCTGGGTTTGTTGGAGAGCATTTCGGCTGGCGGTATGTGCTCTACGTGCTTGGGGGCATCGGCGTCATTCATAGCGCGATCCTTTATGGCTGGCTTCGAGACGCGCCAGTCGGTGCGGTCGAGTCGGAACCCAGAGCACGACCGGCACAAAAACCTTCTTTTTTGGCAGTGCTTAGAACGTTAGCATGCACACCTTCGCTCCTCTGCATCGGTTTGGTCAGCGGCATTACGGCCGTTGCCAGCTGGATGATGAACACCTGGCTTCCGGTCTATCTTTACGACCGGTTTCACACCAGCCTGACCCAGTCTGCCTTTGTGGGCAACGCGGTGCTGATGGTGCCTGCCATGATCGGGGTCACGCTCGGAGGAGTCTTGTCGGATGCCGTCGGACAGCGCCAACCCAAGTACCGCTATCTGTTGTTTGCAGGATTCTTGACGGTTGCTATTCCCTGGCCGCTGCTGTTCTGGTGGGCGCAGAGTTTTGCGGTCGTCTTGGTGGCGGTCGCTTCGTTCATGCTTTGCCGGTCCCTCGGAGAATGTAACTGGTACCCGGTCATGTATGAGATCGTGTCGCCGGAAATGCGCGCCACAGCAGGCGGTGTGTCCAACAGCTTCAATTGCCTCATGGGGGGACTGGGGGCACTCCTGGCTGGGTACTACAAATCGACGTTGGGATTGCAGGCCGTTTTCGGTTTGGTGTCGATCCTGATTGCGATCGGCGCTGCCACCCTGTTCACGGCGTATCATGTGTTCCTGCCCCGAGACTTGGAACGCGCGCAAAAACGGCGCCAGGAAGCGATTGCCTCTTCGGTTTCCACCGCTGTTGGCATTGCCCACTAGTCCCCGTTGGTCGCACGCCAGTGAGGCCCTCGGCCGTTGGTAGTGTCGCACGTCAGTGCGACCCCTGCCGGGGGCGTACTCCCGAAACGACACGGACCCCCTGCCCCACGATGCGCGGTGTCCCCCTTCAAATTCAAAAGGGGGACAAATGTGGGTAGAGTCCGTTGCAACAGGCTGTGCGGCTACAAATCACTCCACCAGCCGCAGAAGCGTTGGTCCGAATCAAAAGCCACAACGAACTTGGACGTGAGCAGGGTAGCGGCCTTCCGGTGCCTCGGCCGCGAGCAACCCGGTGGCGGAAAGCAGACAGGCTGCCGCACCCAAGAACGCTAGGTCCCGTCAAAGTCGTGAGCCCTCCCTCACGGTCGGGCTACTGAACTGCCGAGTGAGCCAAAGTCAGTAGCCCGCGCGTTAGCAGGGGCTCTATCTCAGCTCGACGACTTACGAGACTTTGACGTGGCCCTGCCCAAGAACGCGGTTACCCAGCCTATGTTCAGCCATTCCCGTATTCTGTAGAGGTCGACGATGATGGGTTTCGGACCAAGACAGCCAGTCATTGAACTGTTCCTCGACGACGAACACCGCAATCGAGCGAGCTATTGGCTGCCAGAGCTGGTGTTTCGGGGCCATACCGATGAAGGACAATTCTGGATCACCCCTGGAGTCAAGTGGATGTCTGACGGGGAAGCTTGGCGGTTCGAGCATCTGAACGAAGGCGGCCTGCTGTTCGTTGCCGGTGAAGTGCGGTCCGCTGCCGACGGCTGGCACACGGCGTTGACGGTTCAGAACCGGAGCGACAAATCGTGGCCCAACGTTGCCGCGGCTGCCTGTCTTTTGCTGTCCTCGGCTATCGACTACGCGGACTCGAACAGATCCCGGACGTACTATCGCACCGAAGGCCGATTCCAGACTTTTGGACAAAGTTCTTTCGACGGCGGCCAGGAGGTCTACCGCATGAGCCGCGTCAAAGGAGTGAATCTCATCGAGCGCAGCCAGCGCCACATGGCCAAGTGGGGCTTCACGCGCACACCAAGCGATGATGGCGTCATTGCGGTCATGCATGCCTCGACTCATCGAATCCTCACCGTCACTTGGGAGTCTGTGAATCACCTGCAGGCGAACGCTAAGCCTGCCTTTGCGTGCATTCATGCGAATCCTGGTTTTGGGTCGATCGCTCCGGGAAAAAGCAGTACGGTGAAGGGAAGTGTGCTCATCACGGACGGCAACCTGGAAACGGCCTGGGCGAAAGCGCTGCGTTCGGTTGGAGGCGGCTGAACACTCGCGGCACGCACCGAATATCCAGGGGCCAATGTGCCTCGCCGCAGGCTGCAGCAATGCATGGAAGGACGCTTCAGGCCAGGGTTTCAGTTCCGAAGGGTCGACAAATTCTCGCCAGGGTACAGCGATCCCGAGGCTAACTAGGCAAGGGCTTCGCCCTTGATATCCGGGTTGCGACAGGTAGGGCGCGGTGTCCTCACCGCGCCGTTTTCCCAACCCATCCGCACTTCGCGGCGGGCTGCTGCCCGTGTCCTCCGAAACGAGAACAAAATTCTCGTTTCATCGCGCATAACCGGCTAGGCGTTTTCGGCGACAGAGGCGCCGAAAACGTGGCCCTCTGGGCAGCAAGACAGACGTAGGGTGCGTTGCGCTTTTCAACGCACCACTAGCACCAACCGCGGAGGCGGTGCGTCGAAAAACGCGACGCACCCTACCTCTTTGAGTTTCCATTCGGCAGGATCGAAAACATTTTTTACAAGTGTTGCCCCTAAGCGCCTAACTACAATCAACCCAGGCGCCCCGGATTCGTGCGTCGGCTTGGCGCGTTTCTGGTTGGCGAACATGTTCCGTGGCTGAAACGAAACCGGTGAGACTGGCGGTGGCTGGCGCGGGCCTGATCGGAAGCAAGCACGCAAGGCTCATCGCGACTCTGAGCGGATGTCATCTGGTGGGCATTGCGGATGTCGACGCGAGCCGTGACGCCGCTGGCCAGCTCGGCGTTCCGTTCTACCTGGACGTGGAGACTTTGATCGAACGCGAGTCGCCGGATGGGCTCATCGTCGCAACTCCGAACGGAACGCATGCCCTCATCGCGGAACTTTGCGCGAAGAGATCTGTCCATGTCCTGATTGAAAAGCCGATCGCAGCAAGCCTTCATGAGGCCGACCAGATAGTCGATGCAGCAGAGCGGAACCAAGTCCAAGTCCTGGTCGGCCATCACCGCCGCTACAATCCACTGGTTCAGGAGACGCGTTCGATTGTCCAGAGTGGCGAGCTCGGCAGATTAGTCGCTGTCTCTATGATGTGGGCGCTGCTGAAGCCAGCTGAGTACTATGAAGCGGAATGGCGCTGCCGGCGTCCAGACGGCGGGCCCGCCCTGATCAATCTAATTCATGAATTCGACAGCCTGCGTTTCATCTGCGGCGAAATCCGGGAAGTCTACGCGCAGTCTAGCTGCGCGACCCGAAAGCTGGGCGTCGAGGACTCGCTGAGTATTGCGTTGTCCTTCGCTAACGGGGCTCTGGGCTCGATTGTCGCGTCGGACGCCACGCCTTCGCCGTGGTCTTATGAAGCAGCCACAGGCGAAAATCCGCACTACTTCCACGCCGAGGAGAATTGTTATTACTTCCTCGGATCGCTGGGATCCCTGGCCTTCCCGCGAATGGAGATGTGGCGTTACGCGAACAATGGCCCGTCCGGATGGCAGCATCCTTTGGAAAAGTCTCGTTGTGAGATTACGAAGTCGGATCCGCTGGTTGCGCAGTTGCAACACTTCTGCCGCGTCGTCCGAGGCGAGGAATTGCCGCTCATCGATGCACGAGAAGGCCGACGGTCACTGGCGGTTGCTTTGGCCGTCTTGGAGTCGATTGAACGCCAACAGCCTGTCCCGCTCAGTTCAGTGTGAGCCGGCTAGCTTTCGCTGAGCGGCTGGCGCGGAGTCGCGCCCACTTGCCGCTACCAGCCCTTCCAGCTGCCGTCGGCGTGGCGATATTGCCGGAACGCCATACGCCGGTCGTAAGGCAGCTTGGCGATGTGCTCTTCCTTGACATCGATTCCCAGGCCGGGACGATCGGGAAGCTCGACATAGCCGTCTTTGAGACTGAAGTCGTGGTCGATGTACTCGCCGAAGCGGCGAAACCATTCCCCAGACACTTCCTGAATCAGGAAATTCGGTATTGCCGCGTCGCCTTGAAGCAAGGCCGCGAAATGAATAGGCCCGCCGGCGTTGTGCGGAGCCATCAGCATCTGCGCGTCGTCAGCCAGGCGAGCGATGGCCAGATAGTTGTCGAGTCCGAAACAATGGCTGAGGTCGGGTTGTAGAAAAGCGCAGGCCCGGGCGTCGATCACTTCGTTGAACTCGCGGAACGAAAAGAGCTTTTCGCCGGTCGCAATGGGCACGGGGCTTTTGGTGGCAATCTCTTTCAGCGCTTCGACCGATCCTACCTTGCAGGGCTCTTCCAGGAACAGCGGGTGGTAGGGCGCCACCATCTGGGCAAAGGCGATGCTGAGCGCGGGCGTGGGACTGCCGTGGGTATCGAGCATGAGTTCGATGTCCGGGCCGACCTCGTTGCGCACGGCCTCGACGATCTTTCGGCAATGCTCCAGCTCCCGGTGGTCCATCGGCCAGGTGCGTAGCTCCAAGGGATTGCCCTTCAAGCCGCGCGCCCCGGCTGCCACGGAAGCCCGAGCCTCGGAGCGAGCACGTTCGACGGAGTCGAAGTTGATTCCCCCATGGTAGATCTTGATGCGGTTGCGGCGGCGGCCGCCGAGCAGCCGATAAACCGGCACTTTTAGTGCTTTACCCGCCAGATCGTAAAGAGCCATGTTGATGGCTGCGATGGCGGTAGCAAACACGGGTCCGCCTTTCCAGGGCAGACGGTCGGTGATGTCGTCGCAAAGCGCCGTGACATCAAGCGGGTCGCTGCCGACCAGCAGCTCTTCCCATTCGTGGATCGTCGTTCGCACGATCGGAGACAGCCACTCGCCGCTTCCCTCTCCCCAACCGGAAATCCCTGCATCGGTTTCCAGCTTCAGAAAGAGCCAGGTCTTGAACGCGCTCGAAATCGGTTGCTGGGTCTTGGCGTCGAGCCGTACCGGGCCAACTTCGACGTTGAAAAGGTAAGTCTTGATCTGCGTGATTTTCATGCGCGGCCTCTTTGCCTGCAGCACTGCTTCCGAACTGCGGGCTTGTCCTAGCGTTCCCGCCATACCGGCGCCAGCTACGCCCAGAAAGCTTCTGCGGTCGAGATGGGTACGATCGTTTTCTGTCATCAATGTTATCGGGTGAACACTTCAGTAGAGGTTGTCGGTGATCGATGTTCAGAAGGTTGCGATCGGGTTGATCGGCGACCCCGTACCGCCCTGTACCGGAAGCGGTGCTGCCGTTAGCAGAAAGGTCCAGCGCTTTCTGGCATTGGCGGCTTCGCTGAGAGCTTCAAGATCGCAGTTGTCCAGAATGGGCGTCCCCATGGCGATGATAGCAACCCAATGGACCGGGAGTATGAAGCCCTCGATGCCTGACGGAAACACATCGGTCGCCAGGTCGCTGCCGATGATCGCCACGTCTCGCTTCTTCAGCCAAGGGAGGCAAGAGGCATGCAGCCCGGCGAAGTTCTTCTCGACAAGCTCCTCGCTTTCAGCCAAGCGGCGCGCCCAGCTTCCCGTGCGGATCAGAATGGCATCGCCGCTCTCGACTTTGAGCCCCGCTTTCTTTTCCCACGCTTCGAGATCCGCCGGATAGATCGCCCGGGTCCCTTCAAGGTACTTGACCCCCCAGTGGCGAGGCATATCCATGAGCACGCCTCGAGTGAAGAACCCACCCTTCATGTTGGCCACGGCGAGTTTCTTTGCGCCTTTGGCTGTGACCTGTTCCTGCGTGAAGTTGTTGTACATCCGGCCATTGTGGAACAGATGGCAAAGCGCATCGAGGTGAGTCAGAAGAAAACCGTGGTACTCGAACGAGTAGCTGTCGGCGGAGCTGATCGCATCCGCTTTCTCACCGGTTCCCGTCATTTTGTGCTTGAACGGCGTCGAGCCGCCGGGCTGAGCCTCGGAAAGCTCGCGCGCCAGCGAAATCGACAGCCCTTCCTTCACTTGCAAAGCGGCCTGCTTCCGCTTCGTTGGAGTGACGAGGTTGAGCGTGCCCATCTGATCCTCTTTGCCCCATCGGCCCCAATTGGACAGCGTCTTCATCATTTCCTCAACGTCTCTTGTGCCCAGCGGTCGCGCGCCAGACATGGGAGCCGGCTGGGCGCTAAAGAACTCGGACGCGAGCCAGGGGACCGATAGGGCGAGAGCAACCATCCACAGTAGGAACTTGTTCATGCTGGTCTCCTTGTCGAACGCGTCAGATGGAACTCGGACGCTCGCAGGCTTGGAATACGGCGGATCTCTGCCAACCGCGAGCCATCCCGGCTAAGCCTGCGTGATTCGAAGCGGACGTTTTCATGACTTGAAGCGCAAAAGGGCAGGGCTGCTTGACACCTGACGGAAGTGCGCTGGCGAGGACTGGGGTCTTGTGCTGGGCCCTGACAGTCTTTCTCCGACATCCTCCGAAAGTGAGTTTGAGCAGGCAAAGGATGAGTGTTGGTAAGTTCGACTGTCAAGAATTTTCTCGATCGCCAGGCGAAGCCGTGCTCGTTTGTCGTGAAGCACGACCGTGCTTCCCAGCTGGAGTGCCCACAGCTCGAACGCGCCCTTGAAAGAATTTCGCAAGAAGCACGAGAGGGACGAAGCATCGATTCCAAATGAGTTGACTAACCGAAACTTGTTTGCCTGCGGAAGCCGGCGGCGCCGCTCGCTCTGAGTTCGACCGACCGGCACGCTCAGGAACCTTTTGCGCGTCCCGTCCCTTGACCGCTCTCGCGTACTAACGGGGTTTTTTCATACCGAGATTAAACAAGCGTTACCTATGGTTGCAGCGTACGCCATGGGCCATTAGAATCGGCGGGAAGACATGAGCAAGCTAGCGCGGTCATCACCAACATGCATTATCATCGCCGGACCGAATGGAGCCGGCAAAACAACTTTCGCGCATGAATTCCTTACCAAAGAGGCTGGCGTCAAATCCGGATTTAATTGCGAGCGGATTATCGCCTTTGCGGCCGGAACTTGCTGCCATTGCGGCAGGCCGGCTTTTTCTCCGCGAACTTGATCGACTTGCGAAAGCGAGAAGCGATTTCGCTTTCGAGAGTACGCTAAGCGGACTAACCTATTTGCGCCGGCTGAAGCGCTGGAAGACTTCGGGCTATCGCGTTGAGATCATCTATTTACAAATCTCATCGCCACAGTTAGCGCTGCGACGAATTGCAGCGCGGGTGAGGCAAGGGGGGCACAATGTCGCGCGGTCCGATGTGATCAGGCGCTTCACCCGCAGCCAGGGGAATTTCGAAAGGCACTACCGTCTCTTGGCGGACCGCTGGAGCTTGTACGATAATTCGGGAATAAAACCCAAGCTATCAAACCAAGGACCATGAAAAAAACGAAAGTAAAGAAAGAGACGCAAGAATTTTCAGCGGCCGTCGGGCGGGCGTTGCGACGTGCCGCGAAAGCTGCCCGCAGGACCGCGCGCATGCATGGGACACCGGTATACGTTTGGAAAGATGGCAAGGTGGTTGCAGAGAAGCCGTGAGAACTCGCCAGAACAAAGCCTGACCACCCGAAAAATGTCGGTAGACAAGAGAACACTGCGGAGGGTATTCGGCGGATTGTCAAATTGGCCCCGCGGAGAAGATTATTCTGTTTGGCTCAGCCGAGGTAAGATGAGACCGAATAGCGACGTGGATTTGCTGGCTATTCAGCGAGACAAGGCTCACCGCGGGCGTCTATTGCTCCATTGTTGAAGCCCGCCCATGGCTAAAGACTTTCAACCCACTTACAAGAACGTTCACGAAGACATCGAGCGCTATCTCACCGCCATAGGCAAACGGCAAAAAACGCCGGACGGATTTATTGTGTTTCGGGGTTATGACGACGCGCGCGACCTCATGTTCAAACTCTACCTCGAAAAGTGCGCCTACGAGCCACTGGTCAATTGGTTGCGTGTCTGGAATTGGGAAAACAACTACAACAACTTTCTTTTGACGCTGACTGAAGAATTAAGCCGGCGCCAGCACTGGATACACCTGAAAAGGCTTTGGGACGGCGTCCTGGCGAAACGGCGAGGCGCATACAATGCGGTTTGGAAAATCATGAAGAAAGAACCGGATGCCTTGCCGCCGAGGCACCTGGAAAGAGCTAAAGGTCTCTTGCTCGAATCACTCGAACGGACAAAAAACTTTGCGCAATCTTTCGGTGCAGCCGAAGACGTGTCCGCCTGCGCAAAGATAATTGAGCGAGTGGAGGAGGGTAAAAAGCCTAGGATCCGTCGCTAGAACCCGTGCCTAGTTCGCTCCGGAAGCCTTAAGGCTGTCGCAGCCAGGATGACAGCAATCGGCCAAAGTTGTTCACGCCATCTTTGACCGGAAGCATCGACAGCACATCTCAAAACATCGCCGGATTGCTCGCGCTCACCGGTGGCCGTTAGCGGGTTGGTAGTGCCGCACGACAGTGCGGCCGGACGCGGCCTGAGAGCCGCGTTGGTGGCCTACGGCCGCGGGTGCAGGCGGGCACGCCTGCGCTCCCAGGGTGGCTTCGCCTTGTAAGAAATGCCCAACCTCCAGTGCCGCACGACTGTGCGACCACTCTGGAGTCTGGATATTTGAATGTGCGGTGAACGCATGCGTTCGCCCTCTGGACGGCGACCAGAATCCTCGTCCAGCGACGGTCCTGGCCCGGAGGTCCGGTCCCACGTTAGCAACGTACCGTTTCGTTGCTTGAAGCGAATGATTGGCGACGAAGCGCGGAATTCGGCCCGTTCCAGGACCAGAGAGCAATGGCGATGCATCTCCTGGCGAAGCTCATACTTTGAAGAATGTCCAGCACGACATTGCGGCCAAGTGAAGCAGGACAGAGTTTCAACTGTGCGATTTGAGCATCCAAATGACGGGTTCAGAATTCCAAGAAACAACAGCGCCACGACACCCTGGGCGCCATTGGCGTGCCGCACCACGAACCGGCGTTGACGGAATCTGGTACGAGGCAACGAGTCACCGGGTGTGCGACAAATTTGTGGGTGAATTTTAGCTGGCCCGTCGGGATTCCCAGAAGTCTTCCCATAGGTTGCTTAGGTCCAGACAGCGCAGAGCCAAGAGGCTGCGTCAAGAGTTTTGTGTAAGCGACCTTTCTTTAATTAGAGAGTCATCGTTGCTAGACTGAACGAACCTGAGCGGAGGATAGGGCTCTGCGGAGACGCAACCCGAGCGCCGACTCAGGGGCCGGGATGCCGACAGAGCCAGCAGCTGCTGGCTC
>Ga0194132_10013082_pt1 | contig 10168 bp, 7 predicted proteins | sample TA2KigOf80mmetaG_FD_148612 | JGI IMG/M metagenome (GOLD analysis project Ga0194132, IMG submission 148612) | Freshwater microbial communities from Lake Tanganyika, Tanzania - TA2015054 Kigoma Offshore 80m | ecosystem: Environmental > Aquatic > Freshwater > Lake | place: Tanzania: Lake Tanganyika... | reverse complement strand
CGGCGATCTGTTCGCGGTCGGCGCCTATGCCGAGGCGGCCGCCTCCGGCGCGCCGGCGCCGCCGCCGCGGCTCGTCTATACCGGCCTGTTCCCCGCCCTCGTCCGCCGCCTCGCCCGGACCTGGGAGGGCGGCCGCGCCGATCTCGAGCGCCTGTCGGCCGCGACCGAGACGATCTTCGACCATCTGCCGGTCGCGCTGGTGCTGGTCGATGCCGACCGCACGGTGGTCCGCACCAACGCCGCGGCCCAGGCTCTGGTCGGCAAGGACGTCCGCGGCGCCGATCTCGCGCTCTTCATCCGCGCGCCCGCCCTCCTCGAAGCGGCCGATGCGCTCCGGGTCGCGACGACCGCCGGCGGCGCCGAGCTCGAGGTCGAGTTCGGCGTTCTCCTCCCGGTCGACCGCAGATTCCGCGCCGGGCTGAGGCGGCTGCCCTCGCCCACGTTCCAGGGCGGGATCGTCGTCATCGCGCTGTTCGAGGAGACCGAGGGCAAGCGGACCGAGCAGATGCGGGTCGACTTCATCGCCAATGCGAGCCACGAGCTCCGGACGCCGCTCTCGGTCCTCGTCGCCGCGCTCGAGACGGTGCGCGGCTCGGCGCGCGACGACCCCGCGGCGCGCGAGCGCTTCCTCGCCATGATGGGGACCCAGGCGGAACGGATGACGCGGCTCGTCAACGACCTCCTGTCGCTGTCGCGGATCGAGCTCAACGAGAACGTCACGCCCTCGGGCACCGTCAGCATCCCGAGCATCGTCGGGCGCGCGCTCGACACGCTCCGCATCCCGGCGCAGGAGCGCGGTATCCGCATCGACAACAATTTGCCGGCCGATTTCCCGCCGGTGCGCGGCGATGAGAGCGAGCTGATCCAGGTCTTCGTCAACCTGATCGACAACGCGATCAAGTATGGCCGCCCGCAATCGACCGTCTACATCGAGCCGCGCGCGCTGGTGCGCGAGCACGCCCATGTCGTGCCCGAGCCGGGCAGTTTCGCCGGCATCACCGTGCGCGACGAGGGCGAGGGCATCGCCGATGAGCATCTGCCGCGGCTGACCGAGCGGTTCTATCGCGTCGATACCGCGCGGTCGCGGGCCGAGGGCGGCACCGGGCTCGGCCTCGCCATCGTCAAGCACATCGTGAACCACCACCGCGGCGGGCTGCAGATCGAGAGCCGGCTCGGCCGCGGCTCGAGCTTCACCGTCTATCTGCCGGTCGCCGGCGGCGGCGGCGCGCCACCGGGCGCCACGGCGCGGCGCTGAGGGAGCTGCGACCGCACGTCGCGGGGGCGGCGCGGTGCCGGCGCGATCATCGCTGTCATATAGATGCAACATAACGGTCATACTCCTGGAACCGGCAGGGGCGAGCGTCAGGCGCACGGGATCACTGGAGGGTCCCGCGTACGTGACACCCCCCTTTCCCAAGGAGATGCGCATGCTCAGGCGAACCTTCATCGCCGCCGTCGTCGCCGGTATCGCCCTGCCCGCCTCGGCGCAGGTCACCATCGATGCGGCCCTTCCCGGCTACACGCAGGTCAGCGGCGTGTCGGGCAATCTCAAGTCGATCGGCTCCGACACGCTCAACAACCTGATGACGCTGTGGGCCGAGGGGTTCAACCAGCGCTACCCCGCGGTCAAGGTCGAGATCGAGGGCAAGGGCTCCTCGACCGCGCCGCCCGCGCTGGTCGCCGGCACGGCGCATTTCGGGCCGATGTCGCGCCCGATGCGCGGCGCCGAGATCGACGGGTTCGAGAAGAAGTTCGGCTACAAGCCGGCGGCGATCCGCGCCGCGGTCGACGCGCTCGCCGTGTTCGTCCACAAGGACAACCCGATCCAGTGCCTCACTTTGCAGCAGATCGACGCCGTGTTCTCGAAGACCCGCAAGGGCGGCGCCGGCACGGACGCCGCGACCTGGGGTGATCTCGGCCTCACCGGCGACTGGGCGAACAAGCCGATCTCGCTCTATGGCCGCAACTCGGCGTCGGGCACCTATGGCTACTTCAAGGAAGTCGCGCTGTTCAACGGTGACTACAAGGACAGCGTGAAGGAGCAGCCCGGCTCCTCGACCGTCGTCCAGGGCGTGGCGTCGGACAAGTTTGCGATGGGCTATTCGGGGATCGGCTACAAGACGGCCGACGTCCGCACCGTGCCGCTCGCCGCGAGGCCCGGCGACAAGTGCGCCGATGCCACCGCCGAGAGCGCCTATGCCGGCGACTATCCGCTCGCCCGCTTCCTCTACATCTACGCCAACATCAATCCGAACGAGAAGCTCGACCCGCTGCGGAGCGAGTTCGTCAAGTTCATCTACTCTAAGGACGGCCAGCAGGTCGTGATCAAGGACGGCTACTTCCCGGTGACCAACGCGATCCGCGAGGAAGACCTCAAGAAGAAGGGCATCATCTAGCCCGATCGACGGCGGCGCGGGCGGCCGAGCGGTCGCCCGCGTCCCGCCGCATCCCCCGCCCCATCCGAGGAACGCCCGATGGCGAGCGTGATCGACAAGGATGGACCGGCCGCCGGCGCCAAGACCCTCAAGCGGCGGCGCAAGTTCGAGATGCGCCGGAGCGTGATCGTTGTCGACCGCATCGCCGACTGGACGATCTCGGTCGGCGGCATCTTCGTGATCGTCGCGGTGTTCGGCATCATGGCGTTCCTCGCCGAGGTCGTGGTGCCGCTGTTCACCGGCGGGCGCGTCGTCGCGGCGCCGCCCGCGGTCTCCAAGCCGCTCGCCGGGCGGACGCTCATCGACAAGGTCGACGAATACAACACCCTCTCGGTCGCGCTCTCCGACAGCGGCCAGGTGACCGCCTTCCACATCGGCACCGGCGCCGCGATCGAGGCGCCCGCGTTCGATCTCGGCGGCCAGCGCGTCACAGCCTTCGCCCAGACGCTCGACGGCGCCAATCTCGTCTTCGGCTTCGCCGACGGAAGCGTGCGGTTCGGCAGGCTCACCGTCGTCTCGAGCGTGCTGCCGCCGGGCGGCCGGCCTGCCGATCTCCGCCGGCTCGACGGCCGCGACGCGACCGACGGCAAGGCGATCTACTCGACGATCACCGACGGCCAGATCCGCCGCCTCTCGGTTGCGACCGAGCTCGAGCCGCCGCGCAAGATCGCCGACGACGGCGCCGCGATCGTCGCCATCGACTACCGGCTCGGCGGCACCGTCGAGCGCCCGACCAGGACCTTCGTCACCGTCGACGCCGAGCGCCGGACGCGGCTCAACCGCACCGAGACGCGGGTCAACATGCTGACCCGCCAGGCGACCGAGACGGTGCGCTCGGCGACGCTGCCGCCGCTCGCGGCCGGCTTCAAGGTCGAGGCGGTGCTGATCACCGACACCGGCGACCAGATCTACATCGCCGACCGGGCCGGCACGCTGCTGCGCTTCGACACGCGCAATTTCGACCAGCCGACGCTGGCCGAGACGATCGACGTCGTGCCCGGCGCGGTCGAGATCACGGCGATCGGCTTCCTGATCGGCGAGCAGTCGCTCGTCATCGGCACCTCGGAGGGCGCCGTCGACATCTATTTCCGCCTCCAGACGCCCGGTGCGCCGACCACCGACGGCTTCCGCATGATCCGCGCCAAGAGCCTCGAGCGACAACCGGCGGCGATCACCGCCATCGCGCCGAGCCAGCGCGGCAAGATGTTCGCGACCGCGGACCGGGACGGCGGCATCTGGCTCCGCCACGCGACGAGCGAACAGACCCTCCTCAGGCTCGCGCCCGCGTCCGACCGCGGCCGCTACCAGGCACTCGTGCTCGCGCCGCGCGAGGACGGCGTGCTCGCGATCGGCGAGAACGGCAAGGTCCACGCCTGGCAGATCGCGGTGCCGCATCCCGAGACCACGTTCGCCTCGATCTTCGGCAAGGTCTGGTACGAGGGCTATCCGGCGCCCGCCTTTACCTGGCAGTCCTCGTCCTCGACCGACAGCTTCGAGCCCAAGCTGTCGCTGGTGCCGCTGATCTTCGGCACCATCAAGGCCGCGTTCTACTCGCTCCTCTTCGCCGTGCCGATCGCGCTGCTCGGTGCGATCTACACCTCGGAGTTCCTGCACCACCGCGTCCGCGCGGTGATCAAGCCGGTGATGGAGATGATGGCCTCGCTGCCCTCCGTCGTCCTCGGCTTCATCGCCGCCCTCATCCTCGCGCCCTTCGTCGAGACCTGGATCGCCGCGGTCCTCCTCCTCTTCATCGTCCTGCCGCTGACGCTGCTCGCGGCCGCCCATGCGTGGCAGACGCTTCCCGAGCGGGCCGCGCTCGCTCTCGACGGCGTGCCCAAGTTCGCGTTCATGTTCGTCGTGCTCGGCATCGGCGTGTGGTTGACGACGCTCCTGGCCGCGCCGTTCGAGCGGCTCGTCTTCGCGGGCGATCTCAGGGCCTGGGCGAACGGCAACATCGGGACGGGCACCGCGTTCACGACGCTTCTCCTGTTGCCGCTCGCCTATGTCGCGGTGGCCTATGGCGGCGCGACGGCCGCGGGCACGCGCCTCGATGCGCTGTTCCGTCATGCCGACCGGCTTAAGGCGGGCGGTATGGCATTCGGTCGCTGGCTCGTCTATCTCGTGCTCGCGCTCGTTCTCGCCTGGATCGTCGCGAGCCTCCTGACCGCGATCGGACACGATCCGCGGGGCGGTGTCGTCGACACATATGTCCAGCGCAACACGCTCGTCGTCGGTTTCGCGATGGGCTTCGCCGTGATCCCGCTGATCTACACGATCGCCGAGGATTCGCTCAACTCGGTGCCCGAGCATCTCCGCGCGGCGAGCCTCGCCTGCGGGGCGACGCCCTGGCAGACCGCGGTCTGGGTGATCCTGCCGACCGCGGCGAGCGGCGTGTTCGCCGCGATCATGATCGGCATGGGCCGCGCCGTCGGCGAGACGATGATCGTCGTCATGGCCGCCGGCAACACGCCGGTGCTCGAATGGAACGTGTTCTCCGGTCTTCGGGCGCTGTCGGCCAATATCGCGGTCGAGCTTCCCGAGGCCGTCCGAGATTCGACGCTCTACCGGATGCTGTTCCTCGCCGCGCTGACGCTGTTCGTGATGACGTTCGTGATCAACACGCTGGCCGAGGTGGTGCGCCTGCGGTTCCGCAAGCGCGCCGCGCAGCTCTAGCCGGATGGAGGACCGCGTGCCCACCAGCATCACGATCGCCACCCCGAGCGCCCGGCCGGCCGTCGCCGCGCGGACGCGGCCGACCTCGCTCGGCGCGCGCGGCGAGCCGTTCCTGTGGGCGCTCGGCGGCGGGCTCGCGCTCGGCCTCCTGATGATCGTCGGCTTCCTGTTCCTCGTGTTCTGGAACGGGATCGTGACCTTCTGGCCGAAGCCGATCGAGACCGTGACGCTGCGCTCGGGCGCGATCGTCGCCGGCGAGCCGACGCGGAGCAACAACTACCGGCCCGGTCCCGAAGTCGTCGCGCAGCTCCCCGAGGCGGAGAAGGCCGCCCTCGCGCGGCGCGACGGCTATGCCGAGCGCACGCTCTATCGCACCGGCAATTACGACATCTACAACGAGGACTTCCGCTGGGTCTCCGACTTCGAGGTGGCGAAGACCGAGCGGCCGGGCGGTTTCTATTTTCTCGAGCGGCTCGAGTGGGGCCCGTGCGTCGGCACGATCAAGGCGGTCGAGGCGGGCGGCCGGAAGCTCGAGGGTGCGGCGATCAAGGACGAGGCGATCACGGCCCTCCACCGCACGGCGCGCGCGCGCTGGGCCGAGATCCGCGCGATCGAGCGCGGCCGGATCGGCGACGTCAACCACACGCTCGAGAAGGAGAGGCTTGCGCTCCGTCGCGTCGCGCTCGAGGCGGGCGCCGGGTCGGAGGCCCATCGCGCCGCGAGCGCGCGGTTCGAGGCGCGCGCGGTCGAGCTCCGCAAGGCGCACGAGACGCTCGCCGCAGAGGCCGCGGTGCTCAAGGCCGAGGACGCGAAGGACCGGATCACGCTCGCCGAGGTCGGCGGGCGCGAGAAGACGCTGGCGCTCTCGGCGGTGGTCCGCCTCTATCCGGCGAACGATCTCGATCTCGGCGACAGGATCGCGATCTATCTCGGCCGCTGGCTCGAGTTCCTGACCGACGAGCCGCGCGAGGCCAACACCGAGGGCGGCGTGTGGCCGGCGATCTTCGGCACCTTCGCGATGACGCTCCTCCTCGTCATCGCGGTCGCGCCGTTCGGCATCCTCACGGCCCTCTATTTGCGCGAATACGCCAAGCAGGGCCGGCTCGTCGCCATCGTCCGCATCTCGGTCAACAACCTCGCCGGCGTGCCCTCGATCGTCTACGGCGTGTTCGGCCTCGGCTTCTTCGCTTATATCCTCGGCGGCTCGATCGACCAGCTGTTCTATCCCGAGCGCCTGCCGAGCCCGACCTTCGGGACCGGCGGGCTCCTGTGGGCCTCGCTCACGCTCGCGCTCCTCACGGTGCCGGTCGTCATCGTCGCGACCGAGGAGGCGCTCGCCGCCGTGCCGCGCTCGATGCGCGAGGGCTCGCTCGCCTGCGGCGCCTCGAAATGGCAGACCATCCGCAACATCGTCTTGCCGCGCGCGATGCCCGGCATCATGACCGGCCTCATCCTCGCCATGGCGCGCGGCGCCGGCGAGGTGGCGCCCCTGATGCTGGTCGGCGTCGTCAAGCTCGCGCCCGAGCTCCCGATCGACGGCTACTTCCCGTTCATCCACCTCGAGCGCAGCTTCATGCATCTCGGCTTCCACATCTTTGACGTCGGCTTCCAGTCGCGCAACTCGGAGGCCGGCAAGCCGATGGTGTTCGTGACCACCATGCTGCTGATCGGCCTGATCGCGCTCATGAACCTGTGGGCGATCGTGGTCAGGAACCGCCTCAAGCGAAAATTCGTCGGCTCGAGCTTCTAGCCATCCGGAGCGCCCCATGGACACCGCCGCGATCACCGCGCCCGCCACCGGCAAGACCGCCTACCATGTCCGCAAGGGCGCGCATGGCGGTCTCGTCGACATCACCGGATTCAACCTCTGGTACGGCGCCGCGCAGGCGCTCTTCGACATCAACATGTCGGTCGAGGGCGGCATGGTGACGGCGCTGATCGGCCCGTCGGGCTGCGGCAAGTCGACCTTGATCCGCTGTCTCAACCGGATGAACGACCTGATCGACGGGTTGACGACGACCGGCCAGATCACGCTCGACGGCGCCGACATCTACGGCTCCAAGGTCGACGTGATCGCGCTCAGGAAGCGCATGGGCATGGTGTTCCAGAAGCCGAACCCGTTCCCGATGTCGGTCTACGACAACGTCGTCTATCCGCTCAAGGTCGACGGCGTCACCAACCGCACCGATCTCGACGAGGCATGCGAGAAGGCGCTCCGCGGCGCGGCGCTCTGGGCGGAGGCGAAGGATCGTCTCAAGGATTCGGCGCTCGGGCTCTCCGGCGGCCAGCAGCAGCGGCTCTGCATCGCGCGCGCCATCTGCGCCGAGCCCGAGGTGCTCCTGATGGACGAGCCGTGCTCGGCGCTCGACCCGATCGCCACCTCCAAGATCGAGGAGCTGATCGACGGGCTCCGCGGCCAGTACACGATCGTCATCGTCACCCACAACATGCAGCAGGCCGCGCGCGTGTCGCAGAACACCGCCTTCATGCTGCTCGGGCGCCTGATCGAGTACGGCGATACCGAGCAGGTCTTCACCGCGCCGCAGATGACCCAGACCCAGGACTACGTCACCGGGCGGTTCGGCTGAGACCCGACACCCCGGTCGCCGAGGAAGGATCGCGATGGTCGAACATACCGTGAAGTCCTACGAGGAGGAGCTGAAGCGCCTCCACAACATCATCGTGCAGATGGGCGGGCTCGCCGAGAGCCAGCTCGACGCCGCGATCCGCGCGATCGTCCGCCGCGATCCCGCGCTCGCCGCCAGCATCATCCGCGACGACAAGAAGGTCGACGACCTCGACCACGAGGTCGACACGCTGACGACCAAGCTCCTCGCCCTCCGCCAGCCGATGGCCGGCGATCTCCGCGCCATCATCGGCGCGATCAAGATCTCGGTCGATCTCGAGCGCATCGCCGACTACGCGGCCAACATCGCGCGGCGGGCGATCACGCTGACCCAGGCCTCGCCGGTCAAGCCCGTCTACGCCATCCCGCGAATGGCGCGGCTCGTGCAGCACATGATCAAGGACGTGCTCGACGCGTTCATCGCCCGCGACCTCGACCGCGCGCTCTCGGTCTGGCACGCCGACGAGGAGGTGGACGAGATGTACACGAGCCTGTTCCGCGAGCTCCTCACCTACATGATCGAGGACCCGCGCAGCATCACCTCGTGCACCCATCTCCTGTTCGTCGCGAAGAATCTCGAGCGCATCGGCGACCACACGACCAACGTCGCCGAGACGATCCACTTCATGGTCTCGGGCAAGCGGCTCCTCGTGACGCGCCCGCGCGGCCAGAAGCCGGAGGCGGAGTACGACATGTCGGGCATCGGCGATGAGGGCAACGACTAGTCATGAAGCCGATCATTCTGGTGGTCGAGGACGAAGCGGCGATCGTCACGCTGCTGCGCTATAATCTCGAGAAGGAAGGCTTCGAGGTGCTCGAGGCGAAGGACGGCGAGGAGGGCCTCACCATCCTCGCCGAGCGCCCGGTCGATCTCGTGCTTCTCGACTGGATGCTGCCGTTCCTGTCCGGCATCGAGGTGTGCCGCCAGATCCGGCGCCGGCCCGAGACGCGGAACGTGCCGATCATCATCCTGACGGCGCGTGGCGAGGAGGGCGACCGCGTGCGCGGGCTCAACGCCGGCGCCGACGACTACGTGCCGAAGCCGTTCTCGCCGGCCGAGATCATCGCCCGCATCCGCGCGGTGCTGCGCCGTGCGCGGCCGGCGATCGCCGACGAGCGGCTCCGGGTCGGCGACGTCGAGATGGATCTCGCCGAGTTCAAGGTGACGCGCGGCAGCCGCCCGGTCGCGCTCGGCCCGACCGAGTTCCGCCTCCTCCGGTTCCTGATGGAGCATCCCGGGCGGGTGTTCTCGCGCGACCAGCTCATCAACGCGGTGTGGGGCCACGATGCCTATGTCGACGAGCGCACCGTCGACGTCCACATCAGGCGGCTCCGCAAGGCGCTCAACGGCGAGGGCGAGGACGATCTGATCCGGACCGTCCGCGCGGCCGGCTACGCCCTCGAAGCGACCCGCAACGCGGCCTAAGAGGATCAGTCGCGCAGCCGGAGCCGGGTCAGGACGACGCCGGGGTCCTCGGCGTCGGTCTCGAGCGCAAAGCCGAGCTGGCGCGCGAGCGCGAGCATCGCCGTGTTCTCGCGGAGGACGTGGCCGTGGATCTCGGCGAGGCCGCGCGCGCGCGTGCCCGATCAGCCGCTCCATCAGCGCATGCCCGATGCCGCGCCCGGCCATGTCGGTCCGGACCGTGATTGCGTACTCGGCGCGCTCGTTGTCGGGATCGGCGACGATGCGGGCGATCGCGACGATGCCCTCGGGCGGGCGCGCCGCCGGGTCGATCGCGGCGAGCGCGATCTCGCGCTCGTAGTCGATCTGGGTGAGCCGCGCGGCGAGATGGTGCGGCAGCGCGCGGAGCGCCGAGAAGAAGCGGAGCCGGATCGCCTCGGGCGACAGGCGGCGGAACGCGGCCTGCACGGCGGGCTCGTCCTCGGGCCGGATCGGGCGGACGTCGAAGCGCGTGCCGTCGGCGGCGGCGAGCGTCGATTCGAGGCCGCGCGGATAGGGCCGGATGGCGAGCCGGCTTTGGCCCGGCCGGCGCGGCACCGCGATGCGGACGCGGGCGTCGAGCGCGATCACCCCGGTCGGATCGGCGACGAGCGGGTTGATGTCGAGCTCGGCGATCTCGGGCACGTCGATCAGGAGCTGCGAGACGCGCACCAGGGTCTCGGCGACCGCGGCGCGCGAGGCGGCCGGGCGGTCGCGATAGGCATCGAGGAGCCGCGACACGCGCGTCTCGCGCATCAGCGCCTCGGCGAGGCCGAGATTGAGCGGCGGCAGCGCGAGCGCCTTGTCGGCGATGATCTCGACCGCGGTGCCGCCCTGGCCGAACAGGACGATCGGGCCGAACTGCGCGTCGTCGGCGATGCCGACGATGAGCTCGCGCGCGTGGCGGCGGCGGATCATCGGCTGCACGGTGAAGCCGGCGAGCCGAGCGGCCGGCATCGCGGCCCGGACGCGCGCGGTCATCGCGACCGCGGC
>Ga0194132_10013081_pt1 | contig 10169 bp, 8 predicted proteins | sample TA2KigOf80mmetaG_FD_148612 | JGI IMG/M metagenome (GOLD analysis project Ga0194132, IMG submission 148612) | Freshwater microbial communities from Lake Tanganyika, Tanzania - TA2015054 Kigoma Offshore 80m | ecosystem: Environmental > Aquatic > Freshwater > Lake | place: Tanzania: Lake Tanganyika... | reverse complement strand
ATCGCGGTCAGGCTCGCGCGAAGGCGGATTCACCCCGCCCATGTCATCGCATGGTCATTCTGGCGCAGGGCCCACCAAGCCGCCGCCCAGCGCGCGCACCTCAGAAAACGGCAACTGTAATGCTAGGGCGGGGCCATTGCCGCCGCTCTACTCCGCGGCGGCGCGTGTAGCCTGCTTGCCGGCCCAGATCGAGCTCGGCACCAGGATATAGCCCTCGAACAGCCGGCGCGCGGTGCGGATAAAGGCCGCGCGGCGGATGTCCGGCTTCTCCGCCGTGCCGTGGAACTCGAATTCCGTGCCCAGCTTGCCGGCCGGGTGCTCGATGACGATGGTGCGGCGCGGACCCGGTGGCAGTGCGGCAATTCCCTCGGCCACAGTGCCAGGGACCACGCAGGCGGCGGCCAGGCACAGCCCACCGGTCACCGCATGGGTGGCATGGCAGTTCTGCGGCACGAAGTAGCGTGAGGTGATGTGCCCGCCATCGCGCGGTTTGGCGATCAGGCAGAATTTCGGCACGACCTTGCCGGTCGCATCGCCCATGCCCATGAGTTGCGAGGCTTTCTGGCGCACCGTCTCCAGGCGCGCCAGCATGGCCGTGTCGGCGTCGAGCTCGGCCTTGGTCTCGTAGCCCGTCTTGCCGAAGTCGGTGGCGCGGGCCACGACCATGGGCATGGCGACGTCGACGCAGGAGACCTCGATGCCGTCGATCACGTCCTTCGGCTTGCCGGTGGGCAGCAGCTTGCCGGTCTTTGAGCCGACCGCGCTGACGAAGTTCAGCGAGATGGGGGCCGCCGTGCCCGGTACACCGTCGATGGCGGTATCGCCGTCATAGACCACCCGGCCACCGGGCGTCTTCACCGCTGCGTGGACGATGGCGTCGGTGTTGACGTTGAAGATGCGCACCGTCGTCTCGCCGTCCTGCGCCTTGACCAACCCCTGCTCGATGGCGAAGGGCCCGACGCCGGAGATGATGTTGCCGCAGTTCGGATTGGTGTCGACGAAGGCCTTCTCGATGCTCACCTGGGCGAAGAGGTAGTCGACGTCCGCGTCCGGCCGTTTCGACTTGCTGATCATCGCAACTTTGCTGGTTAGCGTGTCGGCGCCACCCACACCGTCGATCTGGCGCTTGTCGGGAGAGCCCATGGCAGCGAGCAGAACCTTGTCGCGGGTCGGCACGTCGTCAGGCAGGTCCGACGTGAGGAAATAGGGGCCCTTGGAGGTGCCGCCGCGCATCAGGACGCATGGGATACGGGTCTGCATGGTATTTGCCTTCACTTCGGAAAGAATTTCATGAACCAGTCGTAGAGCCCGTCAGGCGCCTCTTCCGACACGTAGTGGCCGCAAGGCAGCGGCCCGCCGGTCAGATTCTCGGCGTAGTCGCTCCAGATCTTCAGCAGGTCGCCGTAGACTTGGCCGGTATGACTGCGGCCGCCCCAGACGACCAAGGTGGGCATCTTGAGCTTGAGGCCAGCCTTGCGGTCGGCGGTGTCCATGTCGAGGTCGCAGGTGGCGCAGGCGCGGTAGTCGTAGCAGCTTCCGCGGATGGTCTTCTCGTTGAAGCAGCGCACATACTCGGCAAAGGCTTCGGGATCGAAGAAGCCGAGACCGATGCCCGGCTTCGACAGCTTACGCTCCATGTACCATTGGGCGGGGACCGAGGCCATCATGCGCTCGGGCAGATCGGGCGGCTGGGCCATGAACAGCCAGTGCCAAGACTTGATCGCCCAATTCTTCGAGGTGTTGGTCCAGATGTGATAGTTCGGCAGGATGTCGACGATGGCGACCTTCTTCACGCGCGCCGGGTGATCGACCGCCATGCGATGGGCCGTACGCGCCCCGCGGTCCTGACCGGCGACGAAGAACTCCTTGTAGCCGAGCTTCTCCATCACCTCGACCTGATCCTGGGCCATGGCGCGGAAGGAGTAGTTGATGTTGTTCTCGCCGGGGTCGGGTGCGGAACTGTCGCCGTAGCCACGCAGGTCGACGGCCACGACGTGGAAGTCCTTGGCCAGCCGCGGCGCCATCTTGTGCCAGATGCAATGGGTCTGCGGGTTGCCGTGCATGAGCAGGAGCGGCGGGCCCTTGCCGCCGTGGCGCAGGTGGATACGCGCCCCGCTGGTGTCGATATCCGTCCGGGTGAAGCCTTCGAACATGCGTGTCCTCGCCGTATGGGCCGTGAATTTAACAGAATCCCAACAGCATGTAATATCGCATCCCTACTGGAGGTGTGTCGCACATGAGGCTTCTCGTGCTCCCGGGCGATGGGATCGGGCCCGAAATCTCCGCCGCCACGGTCGAGATCCTCAAGGCGGCCGATCAGACCTTCAAGCTCGGGCTGCAGTTCGACTACGCCGATATAGGCCTCAAGACCCTTAGGAGTCATGGCACGACCCTGCGGCCGGAGGTCAAGGTGGCCTGCACTGCCGCCGATGCCGTGATCTTGGGCCCGGTCTCGCACAACATCTATCCGCCGCGGGCTGAGGGCGGCATCAATCCGTCGGGCGAGCTGCGTGTTTTCTTCGACCTCTACGCCAATATCCGGCCGAGCCGGGCCCGGCCTGGCCTGGCGCGCACGCCGCACCCGATGGACCTGATTATCGTGCGCGAGAACACCGAGGGTTTTTACGCCGACCGCAACATGCACATGGGCATCGGCGAGTTCATGCCGGACGAGAACATGGCGCTGGCCGTGCGCAAGATCACCGCCCATGCCAGTAACCGCATCGCCCGTGCGGCATTCGAGCTGGCTCGGGGCCGGAGCAGGCACGTCACGGTGGTCCACAAGGCCAACGTGCTGCGGATTTCCGACGGTCTCTTTCTGCGCGAGACGCGCAAGGTGGCCAGGGAGTTTCCCGACGTGAAGTGCGATGAGGTGATCATCGACGCCATGGCGGCGCTGTTGATCCGTGACCCGTCGAAATTCGACGTCGTCGTCACCACCAACATGTACGGCGATATCCTGTCGGACGAGGCGGCGGAGCTCTCGGGTAGCCTCGGGCTCGGCGGCAGCATCAACCGCAGCGACACGCGAGCGCTCGCCCAGGCGCAGCACGGCTCGGCGCCGGATATAGAGGGGCAGGACAAGGCTAACCCGACCTCGCTGATTCTCTCGGCGGCCATGTTGCTGGAGTGGCTGGGGCAGAAGCGCGGCAAGCCGGGGCTCGGGCAGGCAGCGTCGACGATCACCGCAGCGGTCGATAAGGTGCTGCTCGATCCGGCTACCCGCACCGTCGACATCGGTGGGCACCTCGGGACGAAGGCCTTCACGGCCGCTGTCCTCGCTGAATTCGCCAAGCAGGCCTCGGCGCGCCGCGTCGCCTAGAGGATGAACACACCAGTGCCCAGGCTCGATTCTGTGCGGCAGCACTTGCGTGACGCCTTTCTTGCCGACGAGAGCGCCACGGTGATGAAACTGGCCGACGCATTGGCGCTCGATCCGCAGACGCGTGCGGCCATCGCCGCCGATGCGATGCAGCTGGTGGCTGAAGTGCGCGCCCGCCCGGCGCCGACGCTGGGCATCGAAACGCTGCTGCAGGAGTACGAGCTCACCACGGCTGAGGGTATAGCCCTGATGTGCCTGGCCGAGGCGCTGCTGCGTATCCCGGACGCCGACACCGCCAACCGGCTGATCCGTGACAAGCTCGCCCACGCCGACTGGGACAAGCATGCCGGCAACAGTCCGTCGGTCCTGGTCAACGCCGCCACCTGGGGGCTGGCACTGACCGGCCGCCTGCTGCGTGAGGAAGAGCTCGCTTCGGCCGGGCTGTCGGCTGCGTTGCTCCGCATCTTTGCCCGCCAGAGCGAGCCGGTCATGCGCGAGGCGATGGAGGCGGCCATGCGCATCATGGGCCGCCAGTTCGTCATGGGCCGGACCATCGATGAGGCGCTGAAGCGCGCCGGCGAGAGCCTGGAGTGGCGCTACTCCTTCGACATGCTGGGGGAGGCGGCGCGCACCGCCGCCGATGCCGCGCGTTATCTCGAGGCCTATCACAAGGCCATCGAGGCGATCGGCCGTGCGTCGAACGGCCAGGGGCCGATCGCCGCCAACGGCATCTCGATCAAGCTATCGGCCCTGCATCCGCGCTACGAGGCCGCCCAGTCCGAGCGGGTGATGAAGGAACTGGTGCCGCGGTTGCTGGGGCTGACCGAAGCCGCCAAACGCTGGGACATCGGCCTTACCGTCGATGCAGAGGAGGCTGATCGGCTCGACCTGTCGCTTGACGTTATGGCGGCGGTGGTCGGCCATCCGTCGCTCGGCGCCTGGCAGGGGTTCGGTCTAGCCATGCAGGGCTATCAGAAGCGCGCGGTGCCACTGGTCGACTGGCTGGTCGAGCTGGCGCGCTCCCGCAGACGCCGGCTGATGGTGCGGCTAGTCAAGGGCGCCTACTGGGACGCCGAGATCAAGCGCGGACAGGAGCGGGGACTTGCCGGCTATCCGGTGTTCACGCGCAAGTCCTGGACCGATCTTTCCTATCTGGCCTGCGCCCGCGCCCTGCTGGCGGCGCCCGACGCGATCTACCCGCAATTTGCTAGCCACAACGCGCACACCCTGGCGGCCGTGCATCGCATGGCCGGGGACAAGGGCGAGTTCGAGTACCAGCGGCTGCACGGCATGGGCGAGTCCCTGCACCGCGTTGCCGGCGACCTTTTGCGCCCAGCGCCGCCGTGTCGTGTCTACTGCCCGGTCGGCAGCCACGAGGATTTGCTGCCGTACCTGGTGCGGCGGTTGCTGGAGAACGGCGCGAACACCTCCTTCGTGCACAAGATCTCCGACCCGCGCACGCCCATGTACAAGGTGGTCGAGGATCCGCACGACGTGCTCGCGGCGCGCGGCGCGCAGCCGCATCCGCGCATCGCGCTGCCGCGCGACCTCTACGGCGAACGGCGCAACAGCGTAGGCCTCGACTTCAGCGATACGACCGAAGTCGACCGTTTGATGGCGGCGATGGGCCGCTCTCGGGAGAAGGAATGGCGCGCGGGGCCTGTAGTTGGCGGTCGCCATCTCGAGGGTGCAGCCCAGACCCGGAACGAGCCTGCCAATCGCCAGAAGCCTGTCGGGCAGGTGGTCGAGGCGACGCCTTCGCAAGCCGATCAGGCGTTGACCGAGGCCAGCACCGCGCAACCCGGCTGGGACGCCCGGGGCGTCGAGGCTCGTGCCGCCATCTTGCGGCGGGCGGCCGAACTGTTCGAGGCCGGCCGGGCGTCGCTGATGGCGCGTATCGTGGCCGAAGGTGGCCGCACCGTGCCCGATGCCCTGATGGAGGTGCGCGAGGCGGTCGATTTTCTGCGTTACTACGCCGCTGAGGCCGGCCGTATCGGTTCCGTCGGCGAGCTGAGCGGCCCGACAGGTGAGCGCAACACACTCGGCCTCCATGGCCGCGGTGTCTTCCTCGCCATCAGCCCGTGGAACTTTCCGCTCGCTATCTTCACCGGCCAGATCGCCGCCGCGCTAGTCACCGGCAACGCCGTGATTGCCAAGCCGGCCGAGCAGACGCCGTTGGTCGGGATGGAAGCCGTTCGGCTCCTGCACGAGGCCGGCGTCGATGCCGGTGCGCTGCATTTCCTGCCGGGCGACGGGAAGCTTGGCGCGCATTTGGTGCGTGACCGACGTGCGGCAGGCGTCGCATTCACGGGCTCGACGCAGACCGCCTGGGCGATCAACCGGGCGCTGGCGGCGCGTGATGCGCCCATCGCCACTCTGATCGCCGAGACCGGCGGTCAGAACGCCATGCTGGTCGATTCATCGGCCTTGCCGGAGCAGGTCGTGGCCGACGTGCTGGCCTCTTCGTTCAACAGTGCCGGCCAGCGCTGCTCGGCCTTGCGTGTGCTTTTCCTGCAGGAGGACATCGCAGATCGGGTCGAAGCCATGCTGGCCGGTGCGCTCGACGAGCTACGTATCGGCGATCCGCAATTCCTTTCGACAGATGTCGGGCCGGTAATCGATGCGGAGGCTAAGGCGATGCTGGAGGGTCATGTTGCCCGCCTGCGCCGCGCGGCGCGGCCGATCCGCGAGCTGACTCTGCCGAGGGACCTACCGCCCGGCGAATACGTGGCGCCGGCGGTTTTCGGCATCGACACCATCGCTTTCCTGGAAGGAGAGGTGTTCGGGCCCGTTCTGCACGTCGTGCGCTACTCAGCCGACAGGCTCGACGCGGTCTTGGACGCGATCAACGCGACTGGCTTCGGCCTGACATTGGGCATCCACAGCCGGATCGACGATACGGTTGAGCGCATCGTCGCGCGGGCCCGCGCCGGCAATATCTACGTCAACCGCAACATGATCGGCGCGGTTGTCGGCGTGCAGCCTTTCGGTGGCGAGGGCCTGTCGGGCACCGGTCCCAAGGCCGGCGGGCCGCACTATCTGTCGCGTTTCGCCACCGAGCGGACGCTCTCGATCAACACCACCGCGGCCGGTGGCAACGCCACCCTGGTCTCGCTCGACGACGAGGGTTAGAGGACCCGGTAATAGCGGACATGCACCTCGGCGGCATGGCGGGCGCCGATGCCGACGAAGATCGAGCGGTTGAGCCAGTCATGCGGCCCGGCTGCGACCTCGAAGACGGGCGTGGTGCGGAAATAGTAAAGCGCCGGATCGACCGGCTCTCCCCGCATCAGGCGCTGCATGACCTCCACCGGCCCGTGGCGCAGCCCGCGATTCACCACATAGATCAGCGTATCGTCGTCGGTCTTCAGGGTGTAGCGCGCTACCAGATCGGTGACGCCGTCTGGCCGGATGACCTGGGCGTCGGCGCCACCGGGCATAACGATGCCCTTCAGGCGCGGACCTGCGAACGTGCCGCCAGCGATTGGGATGAAGCGCCGCCTGCCTGCTGGCGTGTCGCCTACCTCCTGGGGCGCATCGACGTTTGCCCGTAGCTCGAAGGCAAACTCGGTCGTCAGGCTCATGTGCCAGCCAACCGTCTGCGGACGTAGTCGAGATGCAGGCGCAGCTCAAAGAGCTGCTGGGCATAGGAGGCAGGCACCTTGAGGGTCGCCAGCTTCGGGTGGATCTCACCCAGCTCGCCTCGGATCTCGGTGAGCCGTTCGTTGGACGCTGTGGCAGCCTCGGTCTCCAGCTCGCGAATGCGGCCATACCATTTGTAGATCTTGCGCTGCACCTGCCAGCGGTAGGCCGGCGGGGCAAAGCGGACGATCGGCAGTAGGATGGTGATCAGCGGGATGAGCAGCACCATCATGCGCTCGATCCACACTGCGACGCCAAAGGGCAGGTAGCGGAAGAGGAAGGACGGCCCGCGCTCGAGATAGCGCGCGGCGTCCTCGTGCAGCGGCAGGTCGATCCGATCCCGGGTCGGGAAAGCGCCGGCGGGAGCGAAGAGCTGCCGGTGACCGTGTAGGTCGCGGGCGATCTTGAGCAGCAGACTGACCAGGGCTGGGTGAATGTCCTCGCGCACCACCAGAGCGCCGGTGGGCGCAAGCAGCAGGGTGTCGGCAGCCGGGACGTTGCGTGCCAGGCTGACGGCCCCGGCCGGCAGGCGAACCACCGACAGGAACGGCAGGCGCATGGCGTAGGCCTCGGCATGGGGGAAGGAGAGGAGGCGGGCCGTGCCATTGGCGATGAGGCTCACGAGGGCAGCCGGCGGCTCGGCGGCCAGGGTGATGACCGCGTCGACTTCACCTTGCGCCAGAGCGGCGAGGGCTGCCGCGCCACCTTGGCCGCTCAGGACCGCGCTTGCGGCGTCGATCTCGTTGGCCGCGAGCAATTGATGCGCTAGCACCCGCGTGCCGCTGCCCTCCGGTCCGATGGCGATACGCCGGCCACGCAGCTCCGCCAGGCGCGTGGCTCGGACATTGGACCTGACCAGGACCCAAACCGGCTCGTAGAACAATCCGGCGAGCGCCACCGCCTCGGGCACGTTCTCCTCGCTGGCGATACCACCCTGGATCAGCGCAACGTCGGCTTCTCCCGCCGTCAAGCGGCGCAGATTGTCGACGGAGCCCTGGGTCGCCAGCACCTGGGCTGTGATCTTGTCACGCGCCAGGGCTGCGCCGTAGCGGCCCGCCAGTGTGTGGTAGTAGCCACCTGGCAGACCGGCGGCGAAACGGATCTCCTTGGGTGGGGGTGGGTCGACGAAGTGCAGCGCGACGGCGATCACCACCACCACGATCAGGACAATCGGTCCATAGACCTTGAGGACTTCGCGCACTGGTCGCCCCCCATTTCACCCAGTTTCAGCTTAGCAGAACGGCGGTCGACCGGGAGGCTGCTGCAAGTCGCCTTCGGCCGGTTACTGCCAGTCCAGGGCGATGATGCGTGTATTGCCGGTGAGGCGGTTGAGCTCTTCCACCTCCGGCGGATCGAGCACGAAATCGAAAATCTCGAGATTGGCCCGCAAATTAACTTCGCCCGTCGCTTTGGGGATCGCCGCCACGCCAGGCTGCTGTACCAGCCAGCGCAAGGCGACCTGGGCGGCGGTCTTGCCATGTTTCTGGCCGATCCGCGCCAAGGTCCGATTGTTGATCAGCTTGCCGCGGGCCAACGGGCAATAGGCGACGACCGCCATGCTGTGACGGTGGGCGTAGTCGAGGATCGGGCGTTGGTTGAGCAGCAGGTGGTATTCCACCTGGTTGCAGGCGATAGGCGCCTTGTGTCTGGTCAGCGCTTCGTTCATCTGGCCAACCGAGAAGTTACTGACGCCGATGGCCTTCGCTTTGCCTGCGTCCTTGAGTTTCATCATCGCGCCGAGTGTCTCACCGAGCGGTACCGAGGCATTCGGCCAGTGGATCAGCAGTAAGTCGACATAGTCGGTCTTCAGCTTCTTGAGGGAGGATTCGGCGGTTGGCCCCACATCCTTGGCCCGAAGGTGATTGGTCCAGATCTTGGTGGTGATGAACAGGGATTTGCGGGCGACGCCGGAAGCGGCGACCGCCCGGCCAATCTCCGCCTCGTTCCCGTACATCTCCGCTGTGTCGATATGGCGGTAGCCCAGCTCCAGTGCCCGACGAACCGTGGTTTCGCAAGCGGTGCCGGAGAGCTGCCAGGTGCCGAGGCCCAGAGCCGGCATCTTGGCGCCGTGAAGTTCAATAGACAGCACGAATTTCTCTCCGGACTCCCGTCGAATTCTACCGGCCTTGCTGCGCCGCGAGGCCAACTATAGCATGCCGGCCATGCCTGGATTCGACGAACGCGACCGCACACTCGCCCGCCTGCTTGAAAACAATCGCGCCTGGGCGGAACGGATCAATACCGAGCACCCGGGATTCTTCGAGAAACTGGCCCGGCAGCAGGCTCCCGAAGTTCTGTGGATCGGCTGTTCCGATAGCCGTGTGCCGGCCAACGAGATCATCGGCGTCATGCCCGGCGAGGTGTTCGTCCATCGCAACGTCGCCAATCAGGTAATGCATGTGGACTTTAACTGTCTGGCGGTGATGCAGTATGCAGTGGAGGCGCTACGCGTGCGCCACATCATCGTCTGTGGGCACTACGGCTGTGGGGGTGTCAAGGCAGCTTTGCGCCGGCACGAACTCGGGTTGCTCGACAACTGGCTCTTCTCAATAGGAGAGTTCCGGCGCAAGCACAGTGCGATCATCGCAGCTGCCGGCAAGGAGGCCGAGACCGACGCTTTGTGCGAGCTCAATGTCATCGAGCAGGTACACAACGTTTGCAACACGTCGATCCTCCAGCAAGCGTGGCGGCGCGGCCAGGATCTGGCCGTACACGGGTGGATCTACGGCATTAATGACGGGCACCTGCACGACCTCGCGGTTACGGTGACTGGCCCAGAGGACATGGACGAGACCTTTACCGCGGCGTTCAGCGTGCCGCGGCCGGCGCACCGCCGATAGCGCTACGGCTCGATCTTGATATTGGCCGCCTTGGCCACGGTGGTCCAACGCTCGATGTCGAAGCGGATGGCCTTGGCGAAATCTTCCGCCGAGGCGGCTGAAGGGACGACCGACAGGCCCAGCAGGCGGTCGTGGATCTCGGGCATGCGCAGCACACGGCGCGTCTCGGCTTCGAGCTTGCGCACGATGGGCGCCGGCGTTCCGGCAGGCGCGAAGATGCCGCTCCACAGGCCGACATTGGCATCGGTGACACCGGACTCCCTCAGGGTCGGCAGATTGGGGAAGTCGGGCGAACGGTTCGGCGAGGTCACGGCGAGGGCGCGGACCTGGCCGCCCCGGATGTGGCCGGAAACGGCCGGCGCGTC
>Ga0194132_10013078_pt1 | contig 10170 bp, 9 predicted proteins | sample TA2KigOf80mmetaG_FD_148612 | JGI IMG/M metagenome (GOLD analysis project Ga0194132, IMG submission 148612) | Freshwater microbial communities from Lake Tanganyika, Tanzania - TA2015054 Kigoma Offshore 80m | ecosystem: Environmental > Aquatic > Freshwater > Lake | place: Tanzania: Lake Tanganyika... | reverse complement strand
CCTTCGTCAACTTCTTGCCTATCTTTACCGCTGCATTAATTAAGATGGATCTACGAACATGTCAAATACGGCTGGAACCTCCACAACACACGGTTTTCAGTCTAACAGACGACCTCGTGCGCGGCAAGGACCTCCGGATAGGACCTCCGGATAGGATGGCTGGATAGTACTGGATCGGACCTCTGGATAGGATAGTAGGCGCCTAGAGGCGCGCACTGCCGAATGCAAACCCCGAGAGAGCCGTTCCTGTCAGGAGGCGGTGCAGTGCTGCTTTTGGACGTTTCGGTACTAGGGTACCGAGATTTCTGAGCTCTTCGCTACCAACCTTTTATCCTGTTTGAGATTAAGAATTCCTCTGTTAGATTAGAAAAACGAGAGGAGCTTGGAGAAGTTCCCCTGTTAGCCCATGGATGAAACTGAAGCGTTGACGCCGCCAGTCGAGGACGAACTCAATCACTCGATGATTGAGGATGAGTCGGCTCTGTTCTCGCAACTTGCTCCCAAAGACGAGGGTGAGCTGGTTGACGAGCTGGGCGAGTCCGAAGAAGCCGCGGAGCGAATGCATCTCATTCGCTACGACCCACTCCGGCACTACTTGCTTGAGATCAGCAAATACGAGCCCCTCAGCCAGGACGAAGAACAGCGGCTGGCACGGCTTCTGCGTGACCATCAGGATCGCGATGCCGCACGGCGGCTGGTGACGTCGAACTTGAAGCTGGTGGTCAAGGTGGCGTTCATCTACAACAAGGTGTACGCGAACTTGATGGATTTGATCCAGGAGGGCAATCTCGGCCTCTTGCAAGCGGTTAAGAAGTTCGACCCTGACCGCGGAACTCGGCTTTCGACCTATGCCACCTGGTGGATCAAAGCCTACATCATCAAGTTTATTCTCGACAATTTCCGTATTGTGCGCGTTGGAACGACGAACGACCGGCGCAAAATCCTGATGAATCTGCGCAAAGAAAAGCGCAAGTTGGAAGCTCAGGGAATCACGCCGAGTCCCCATCTGATTGCCCAGGCTCTGGATGTTAGCGAGGAGGACGTCATCGCAGTCGAGAAGAGCATCGAGTCGTCCGACTTTTCGCTCGACCAGCGGGTTTCGGAAGATTCGGGAAGCAGCTACCTGGACCGGCTCAGATCGACCGAAGAGCTCATCGACGAAAAGCTGGCGGCCGGCGAATTGAAGGAGTATATCGACGGCAAGCTGACCGAGTTCTCGAAAGGGCTGTCTGAAAAAGACCGCATCATTCTACAGCGCCGCCTCCTGGCTGATGAGCCTCAGACCTTGCAGGCGATTGCGGACCAATATGGCGTTACGCGCGAGGCAATTCGGGTTTCGGAGAAACGACTGGTGGAGAAAATCAAGTCGTACATGCGCGGCGCGTTGCAAGATATTGGAGATGTTCGATTCAACTTCAGCGAATAACGGTGCTGCCAGATTCCGAATGACCGGGCGGGCGACGTAGTGATCGATCCAAAGTTCGGCCGGGGCTGAACGGAATAACCGGAGAGAGCATCTGAGTTTTCCGGGATGCTCCAGACGCCGGCTGCGGCTAGAAGCCCGCAAGGCGAATTCTGTTCAGAGCGTCTACCTATTGGGAAGTCGAGAGTGAATGTCAAGGGAGGCAGTTCATGAGGGGATCGATTCAGAATGTTTGGCGAGGATTGATCGTGTTCGTTGTCGTTTTTGGAATGCTGATGGCGACCGACAGCTGGTTTGCCGCCGACGCGGCTCAGCAAGGTGAAGCTCCTGAGAAGGAAACGGGAACCCAGGGGCCTAAACAGACCGAGAGCGACACAATTATTGGACCGAAGAAGCAGGCTCCGCCGAAGAAAAAGCGTATCTCGCCCAAGAAACCGGCGGGAGAAAAGCCCGAAGAGAATTTCACGCTGGCGGTTGAGATCGAGCTGGTCAACCTGGATGTAGTCGTCACCGACAAGCGGGGTAACTTCATCCCGAACCTTGGCCAGAAGAACTTCAAGGTCTTTGAGGACAAGATCGAGCAGAAGGTAACCAACTTCAGCCCAACGAGTGCGCCGTTAACCATCGTTGTCCTGGTCGAGTTTGCCAGGACTCTTGCGTGGTGGTTCGACGACGTCGTGACGCCTACAGCGGGATTCATCGAGTTGCTGAGACCGGACGACTGGGCCGCCCTGGTCGCGTACGACATGCGTCCGGAAATCCTGGCAGACTTTACGCAGGACAAACGGGAACTCTACGCGGGACTGAATCGCATGCGCATTCCCAGCTTCAGCGAGACGAACGTGTTCGACGCGCTGAAAGACGTCCTGGACCGCCTTGAAGAAGTTGACGGGAAAAAGGCCGTGCTGCTGATCGGCACTGGAATCGATACGTTCAGCAAGATCACCTTCGATACCATTCTGAAACGCGTGAACAATACCAACGCCGTGATCTACTGCATCGGCATGATGCAGTTGGCGCGCGAATATCTTGACGCCCGCGGCTACCTGGCCCCCGAGGACCGCCTGACCTATTTGCAGGCAGACAACCAGCTGAATACGTTTGCCAAGCGGACCGGCGGCAAGGCCTGGTTTCCCCGTTTCATGGGCGAGTATCCGGGCATTCTGCAGCAAGTGGGCATCGAGCTGAGGCACCAGTACAGCATGGGTTACCAATCGACGAATCCGAACAAGGATGGCAAGTTCCGCAAGATCAAAGTTGAGGTGGTTGACGAGAACGGCGCCATCGTCAAGAACGTGGTTGCGCGCGCCAAGGAGGGATACCAGGCGCCCAAGGGTTAGACACGCTGCTAAGGGGGCCTCATGCTGCGAAAGTCGGCGGTTGCCGGGAGGTTCTATCCGGCCGACAAGAAGACTTTGGAATCGGATCTTGCCCGGTATCTAGGGGAGCTGAGGGCAGATGTTCGTGCGCCGGGTATCGTTGTTCCACACGCCGGATATATGTATTCAGGACATGTTGCCGGCGCCGTGTACAGTCGGCTGAGGGTTCCGGCTAAAGCGATCGTTCTGTGCCCCAACCACACCGGCCTGGGAGCCTCGCTATCGATCATGAGCGAAGGCAGTTGGGAGATCCCGCTTAGACGAGTCCCGATCGATGGAGCCTTGGCGAAAAGCCTGCTGCGACACTGCCATCTGCTCACCGAGGATGCAACGGCCCACCAGTTCGAGCATTCGCTGGAAGTTCAGCTTCCGTTCCTGGTTCACCTGTGCCCAGACGTCCAGTTGGTCCCCATCGCCGTGGGCGTTGGCGGATACGCTTCGCTGGAGAGGCTGGGGAAGGGCATTGAGGCTTCAATCGCCGAGCTCGGCGAAGAAGTTCTCGTTGTCGCCAGCAGCGATATGAACCACTTCGAGCCAGACGAAATCACCCGGGTGAAAGATCGAAAAGCCATTGATCGCATCCTGGCTTTAGATCCTAAAGGGCTGTACGACACGGTGAAGGCCGAAGCCATTTCCATGTGCGGCTATGGGCCAACAGTCGCTATGATGCATGGGATACAACCGTTGGGTTCCCGGAAGGCAGAGCTTGTCAAATACGCCACATCGGGCGACGTGAGCGGCAACCGAAAGGAGGTTGTCGGCTACGCCGGTGTCCTCGTGCACTGAAAATCGGTTCGATTGAGCCGGCCTTCACCGTCCTGCCTGCCAACTCACCCAGAGTAAACATCCGAATCGCCTTCCGAATTCGTAGAGAAAGTTGTGTGGACTTGGCCAGTCTTTCCTCGCTCGCCACCCACTGGGCTGGGAAGGAGTCTCAATCTTGAGCGAGCGGTTTGTTGTTATGGGGATGCCTAACCATGGAAATCAAAGATAGGGTGGCCTTGATCACGGGCACGCGGCGCATCGGGAGCGTGGTTGCCGTGGAGCTGGCACGCAGGGGTGCCAATGTGGTCCTCAGCTACAACCGGTCGCGCGATGAAGCGGAGGCGGCGGCATCCGAAGTGCGTGCCCTTGGCCGCAGGGCGCTGTCCGTCCAGGCAGATGTCTCAAAGGCGGCCGAGGTACAAGGTCTCGTGCGCCGCGTCGTCGACGAATTCGGCAGGATTGACATCCTGGTAAACATGGCTTCGATCTACCGCTTCAAACCGTTTGCGGAAACCACCGAGCAGGATTGGAATGCCAACATGGACATCAACCTCAAAAGCGCCTTTCTGTGTGCCCAAGGGGTGGTTCCTGTGATGAAGGCTAACGGGGGAGGCCGAATCATCAACTTCGCCGATTGGATCGCGGCCAGCGGCAGGCCGCGGTACAAGGGATTTCTGCCCTACTACGTTTCCAAAGCTGGCATCGTTGGCCTCACGGAATGTCTCGCGCTTGAGCTGGCTTCAGATCAGATTCTGGTGAACGCGATCGCTCCGGGTCCGATTCTTGCTCCGCCCGATCTGACGGAAGACGAGGATCGCGAGGTTCGCCGCGCCACACCTCTGGGGCGATGGGGCGGTGAAATAGAAATCGCCAAAGCGGTGGCGAGCCTCATCGATACCGATTTCATTACCGGCGAATGCATCCGCGTCGACGGAGGCCGGCATGTACATTGAGGGCAGGGCCACAGGGTTTTCCCAAGTAGATGGAGCGGCCTCTCGGCTCATCGTGGCTGTGAGCCTCGTGCTGATCGCCTGCCTGTTCGTGTCGAAGGTCTCCGCTCACGAGATCGGATTGAGCCTGGCCGAGCTGAGAATCGAGGCACAACGGTTGCACGTGCAGCTCACCTTTGCACAGACTGAAGTGGAGAGTCTTGTTGCCGCGGGGCAGGGCTTCGCTGGCGGCCGAACCGCCTCATCGACACAGGCTGGATTACAGTCTCTGGCTCGTGCGGCACTCGAGATTGCGGTTGACGAACGCCGACTCGAGCCGCACGAAGTGATCGTGCAGTCTGAGCCTAATAATACTATCCAATTTCGGTTGCATTTCCCGATGCCTGATGGGTCGAAGCTCCACGTGCGGTCGACGCTTCCGGCCAGACTCACGCCAGGTCATCGGCAGTTCCTGGTCGTGCGGGGCAGCGGAGCCCAGACACTAGCGGAACGAATCCTGGACGGCAGCTCTGACACGTTTGACTCCGATCTTGCCCGACTCGCTTTGGCCGAGACCCGCCAGAAGCCATTTCGGCAGTTCCTCGCTCTGGGGGTCGAGCACATCCTGACGGGTTACGATCACGTTGTTTTTCTGTTGGCTTTGCTGTTGGCGGGAGGCACTTTCTACGGAACGGCAAAGATCGTAACGTCATTCACGCTGGCGCATTCCATCACTCTGGCGCTGGCTGCGTTGGATCTCGTCAGGATTCCGTCGTCGGTCGTCGAGCCGTTAATCGCGGTCTCGATCGTTTATGTTGGGCTGGAAAACCTCTGGCAGCGCGACCTCCGCTGGCGCTGGTTGCTGACGTTTGGCTTTGGACTGGTGCATGGCTTCGGCTTTGCGTCGGTTCTGCGGGAACTCGGCGTTGGCACAAACGGTGTCGGCATTGCGGTACCTCTGGTGTCGTTCAATCTGGGGGTGGAACTGGGTCAGATTGGCATCATGCTGCTGGTACTGCCCCTGGTCTGGAGACTCAGGTCCCAGCCATTCTTTGCTGTTCGCTGCGTTCCTGCCTGTTCGCTTCTCGTAACTCTGGCCGGCGGATACTGGCTCCTTGTGCGAACACTGTTCTCTTGAGTCGCGTAGTTAGCGTGGCGGGGGCCAAGCCGCCCACGCAAATTCTCCTTGCAGTTCTTGAGTCTTGCGACTTACCTTCCAACTCTTCCCCTGACAGCCCCGCGACTTTCCTGCGTGCTAGCGCCTGAATCCGCATGTCTCGAGTGAGATCGCGCCGTCGATTCTCGCGAGACTGGCTGTCCCTGGTACCCCGCTGGCGGTCCCACCGGCATTACGGCTGGGCCATTGTAGGAAGCAGGTGGACCGGCTGGATTACTGACGGCCGGTGGCGGAGAGGGTGGAGCGTAGTACCGGGTATGGGGAGGCTGACGATGGATGTCCGGAGGTGAGTACCGGTCCGTTCTGCCGGACTCCGCTCTACCGCGATAGATCTCATAGACGCGCTGGCGATTGTTAATGTCGGTTGCCCGCTCCGGCTGCAAGTCAACTGAGGGCTGGGGCATCTGAGGTGCGGGTCGCGCCCAGTTCGCAGGTCCGCGCCGATGTTCCAGCTTACCGTCGGCCCCGGAGCCAGGGGAATCCAGACGGTAGATGCGCTGCCTTTGCTCCGACCGCATGCTGCTACCCCCGCTCCAATTGTCATATGTCCTGGTGCCAGCGCGCGCTGCCGGTGCTGTGGCAGGCACGCTTGGAATCGTGCGGATGCCAGGAACTCCGGCCGAAGGCATGCTGCTCGTGAATCCAGAACCGGTGTTGGCGCGGCGTCTCTCTTGTCGCAGCCGCTCCATTTCGGCGGTGGGATTCTGCGATCCCGGATTCCTTCCGGCAGACAAGATGCGCTCATGCAGATTGCGGCGAGCTTCGAGGTCTTCATTGGTGAATACACGCTCCGTTGAACCGCCGGCGAGCGGCATCCGGCTGGCGGGAGTCGGAGCAATAGGAGGTTGGCCAGCGATGATTCTTCCGTCGGCGTATGGGTTGCGCGGCGAACGGAATCCGTAAGCCGGTGTGCCATTGACAAAGCTGTCGTGCGGCAGATAGGTCACCGAACCGCGATGGCCGAAGTTCTTCGACACGAAGACGTTGACCCCTCCGATTCCGTGGCCGTACCAGGGCTCGTGCGGCCCCAAGGGAACCCACCCCACCCAGTTGGCGCCCTGCACCCAATTAACTGCTCCGGGACACCACGAAACGTATCGAGGACCCGGCACCCAGCTCCAGCCATAGCCGGTGACATTGGCCCATCGCCCGTAGTGGTATGGAATCCAGCCCCATGGCTCGTATGAGACCCAAGTCCAGCCTAGCGACGAGTACCAGACCCATCGTCCAGACCGGAACGGAACCCAATCGACTGCCACCGCGGAAGGCCTCCAGATTCTTCCATAGGTCGGAACGTCATGCCAGTTTCCATGACGATAGAGATCCGCCGTTGTCCAGCCTCGATCACCGTAGTGAAACCGTTCTGAAACGGTGGTGGCCAAGTAATCTTGGCGCTCATCAACCCACTGATCCCAACTATCCTTCACATAGTGTGTCTCAAGATAGTAACGATCCGGGTCGTGGCTCAGAAAGCGAACCAGTTCGCCCTTCTGTACGAAGAGCTGCGCACTCGGGCCAGATACTTCCAGCTTTCCATCGAAGACGACCAGCCTACCGGAGCCATCTGTCTCTACCTCAACCCGAAACGAAGCAGCATCCTTCAGCCGCGCAGAAAACAACGGGGTGCGGACCGCGAACGCCGGCGCCGCACGCATCTCGAAGCTGGCAAGGCCTTGTACGAGCCTGACTTCGACTTCCTCGCGACTCTCGAGTTCGGCCAGGCGAGAGAACTCAACGATCGTGTTTTCGGAAAGCCGGGCGAAGGCGCCGTTCTCGAATTCGATCTCCGCTTTTCCACCGCGTCCGACCCACACTTTGTCGGCCTCGAGGATTGGGGTGTTGATGCTCAGATCGACCCACCGCTCGAGATCGTTGCGCTGAAAGGTAACGTCACCCTCGAGCAGGCTCACCCGAAGCAACCGGCCCACCCGACTATCGGCAGCCTCAGAAGCGACTGGCTTCACAACCAGACAGGCGAACAGGAGAAGAAGGAATCTGGCGCGCATGGGAACCTCCATGGCGAACGGCTTGATTTGGCCTACCTAATCAGGATGGTAGAGGATTTGTGAAGGTTGTCAAGCAGAGCGGAAAAGGTTCGAAAAAGGTCTTTTCTTCAGGGACTGGAGGCGAGGGTCAATTCGACTGCATCTTCTCGAGTTTGGACAGAAGCCTTTTGGCTTCCTTTCTGGCCAGGTTCATTAGTGTCTGGTCCGCATGGATTTTTTCGAGAATCGGTGCGAATCGTTCGGGGGCGACAATTCGGTTCGCGCCGAGATTGCGGTCCAACTCATCTAGTTTCTTGGGGATGCCGAGCCGGTCGTACCTGAGGGCCAAGTCCATTTCGAAGAGGGCCCGTTCCTGTTGGCAAAGATTCTCGAAGAAGTTCGTAATTTCCTGTAGCGTGCGGTCTTCCGTGTAGTCGTAAACCACCTCGCGCCGTCTCGTCCCGTCCTCGAAACGCACCGTCTTTGTACCCGTGTAAGCCACTTTGCGGTTGCTAATGAATTTTCGCGACTCCTCCAGAAAATCCGCTTTTCGGAAAAGCGCTCGCAAAGCTTCAATGGCTGAGGACTTCAGTACGATCGCTTGTCTGATTTCATCCTGGTCGCGCCTTTGGAAGTGAAACTGGCCGCTCCCGTTTCCGTTCAGCTCAACTCCATAGGACTCGATCACCCCGCGCGAGTCTTGTTTCTTCCAGAGAAACTGTGGGCTTGAGGCTGCCTGGACCAGGATGGCGAAGCCGGCAACGACCAGAAGATCCGCTCCGACAAGGCGCATTCTCAACATGGCTCATCACCGTGCCGTGTTGCTGCCGCAGTCGACGCGGCAGCCCTTATCCGGACCTGCGTTGCCGACGTATGGATATGACATATGGCTAACGCCAGCGCATCGGAGGCGTCGAGAGGCTCGGGCGGAGCCGCAAGCCGGAGGAGTTTTTCGACCATCGTCTGAACCTGGCTTTTCTCGGCCCTGCCATAGCCCGTAACGGCGCTCTTGATCTCGAGTGGGCTGTACTCCACGACTGGGATACCCGCTCGGGCGGCGGTCAGAATGACAGCGCCTTTGACCTGCCCGAGTTTCAGAACGCTTCTGAAGTTGGAAAAGTAAAACTGGTCCTCTACGGCCATGATGTCCGGACCATAGCCAGCAATCAGCTGATCGAGCTCGTGATGAATCTCAAGCAGCTTCTCGCTGAAACGTTTCTTCGGCTGTGGCCGGATGGCACCCGCCACTACCAAGTGGTGGCGCTGCTCGCCACTGTCGATAATTCCAAAACCAGTGACTTGTGATCCACAATCGATGCCCAGAACTCGCATGAGGTTGGTCGGAGGCGACGGTTTGGAGGGTCGGCTCTACCCGCTACAGACGAAAGGATAAAGACAACAAAAACAAAAAGGCCGCCCAGGTCAATTGCGGGCGGCCAATTGTGATCCAGCCAGGCTACGAAGCGGCAGCTTCCATCTCAGCTTCATCGATGTCGAAGTTCGCAAAAACCTTCTGAACGTCATCGTGCTCCTCCAGAGCTTCCATGAGGCGGAGCACTTGCTGGGCAGCTTTCCCTTCGAGCTTGACGCTGGTCAGGGGAATCATCGACAGCTCGGCAGACAGCGGCTCGATCTGGCTCGATTTCAACGCAGTCACGACAGCGTCGAAGTCCTTGGGCGCCGTGTATACCTCAAAAGCCTCGCCTTCGCTTTGCAGGTCTTCCGCACCGGCGTCGAGGACCACCGACATCAAGGCGTCTTCGCCAACCCGCGATTTCTCAACAACGATCAACCCCTTCTTATTGAACATGTGGGCGACTGACCCCGTTTGGCCCAGATGGCCGCCATGTTTGCTAAACAGGTGCCGGATTTCGGAAACAGTGCGATTCTTGTTGTCGGTCAGTGCCTCAACCACCACAGCGACGCCGCTCGGTCCAAATCCCTCGTACGTAGCATCCTCATAGCTCTGGCCTGGCAGTTCGCCCGTTCCTTTTTGAATGGCCCGCTTGATGTTCTCAGCGGGCATATTGACGCCTTTCGCCTTGTCGATTATCGTCCTCAGTCTCGGATTGCCATCGGGATCGCCGCCTCCAATACGAGCAGCCACGGTGATCTCCTTGATAATGCTTGTGAAGATCTTGCCGCGCTTGGCATCGGCAGCGCCCTTCTTGTGCTTGATGCTGTGCCACTTTGAATGTCCCGACATTCGCCAGTCTCCTCGCCGATTCGGCGGCAACAGTAGCAAAAAAGGCAGTTGAAGTAAAGGTTGCGACGCCGCCCGACGCCGCCCGACGCCGCCCGACGCCGCCCGTCAGGTCCTGTCAAAATCGTGAACGCTGAGGAACGATGCGAATCGTGGTTGAAGCCACCTGGCCACAGGTCAAGCTATACATTGGGCTATAAGTAATTGCGAATAGATTCCGACTGTTGTATCCTGATGGCATGAAAGTCATCAAGCTGCAGGATGCGGAATCAGTCATAACGGGCCTCCAGCAGGAAATCCAACGTTCCC
>Ga0194132_10013077_pt1 | contig 10171 bp, 6 predicted proteins | sample TA2KigOf80mmetaG_FD_148612 | JGI IMG/M metagenome (GOLD analysis project Ga0194132, IMG submission 148612) | Freshwater microbial communities from Lake Tanganyika, Tanzania - TA2015054 Kigoma Offshore 80m | ecosystem: Environmental > Aquatic > Freshwater > Lake | place: Tanzania: Lake Tanganyika... | reverse complement strand
CGGAAGTAACGCGCGATCCCTGGAAGTCGATCTTGAGAAGGCCGTTGAACGAGAGCTGAAAGGGCTGGTTTTGTTTGTCACCCATTGGGTGCTGTCCTCCGCAGGGGTCTTCGCTGCCTTCAAACCCCTATCGATATTGATGCGGACGAGCATCCAGGAGATTCGCACGCGCGGCTCAAAACGGAAATGTGGGTATATAACCAACAGTTACCCCAGGTCTATAGGAGCACGCGTTTCAACTCTTCCAGGTTGAGTGGCGGTACCAGCCGGAACTGGACATCAAGGCCGGTTGTGCTCCGAACCACCTCCTGCAGTTCGTCTGAGGGAAGGTCGGCACTGGCAACGTAGAGCCGGCGGCCATCCAGCTTGTAAGGAAGCACGCTCCAATCGCGGATCATGCGCAGGGGCAGCGTCCGGGCCAGTCCGCGGTCCACCTCGTCCGGGCTCAGACGGCCCCATTCCACTCCTTGCTGCGCCGCAAGCGCCGAATAGAGCTGATCTTCGGAAAGAATCCCCTTGCGGACCAGATAGTCACCCAGCCGGTCGAAAGCGGGCATGTCTTCCAGCGTTTCGCGCAGGACTCGAACCTCGATGTCGCCACGTTCAACCAGCAGATCGCTCAGGTTGCGCTTGTGCCGCGCCAGCGCCCCACGCGTGGGGTAGGCGTGGCTGGTCTTTGACCAGGCCAGCTTCCGCATCCCCAACCGCGCCAAGGCGAACTGCCAGAGCGCGCGGAACGTGGCGCGGAAATTCACCCAGTTGGCCCACACCACCCGCACGGGGGCCAGAAGACCGAATCCCAGCCCGTAGATGCTGGATGTGCATAGAATCCGGATGCCGATCCGGGGAATCTGGGGCAGGGCTGCCGCCGCCAGCAGCCAGCCGAGCACCGGGTGTTGGAGCGTAGTCTGTCCCAGGCACCACGGCGACCCCTGCCAAAGGCTTTGCATCCAGGTAGATAGCCCGTACAGAAAGGCGGAGTTGGCGGCCATCGTCAGCAAGTTCCCGGCCAGCCCCTTCCGGTCGCGCCAGAACCAGAAGCGCTGGCGCCAGGTGGTCCGCCAGCCGTGCCTCTGCCAACCCTGCAGCGCGATTCCCGTGATCCAACGGCTCTTTTGGCGTATAGAAAAGGCCAGATTGCGGGGAAAATACTCGCGTGTAGCCATCGGTGCGCCCCCGGTAAACGTCAGCGGAAGGAACACCTGGGGCAGCCCCAAATCCTTGATTTTAAACCCGATCTCGTAGTCCTCGGTGAGGCAGACCGGCTCAAAAATCGCCCCATAAGCCGCCTCCAACGCCCCCAACGCCTTGCGCGTCAGACCGGTTCCTACTCCGCACGACGGAACGAACCCGCCGAGGGCTTGCCGGAGTGGAAGGTCCTTGAGGGTGGACTCGGCGAACTCGTCGCAGTAGACGCCGTGGGTCAACTCATACCAGGGGGTTTTGATGGGGAGGACGGGCACCTGGACCATGTCATAGGATGCGGAGGCATGCCCGATCCAATGCAGGGAGTCCGGGTGGATCAGGTCTTCCGCATCATGCAGAAGGACGATGTCGAAGCGTTCGCCGGACTCTTGCTCGTGGGCGAGCATGGCTTGGTGGACCGCGTTCAGGCAGTCGGCCTTCGAGGTGGGGCCCGGGTGGGGGACCATCGCCAGATGAACATGGGGATGCCGGGCGGCCACCCGTCGGATTTCGGCGCCGGTGGCCTCGTCGTTCGGATAGGCCCCCGCAAAGATGGCGTAGTCCCGGTAACGGATGACGGAGATGTTGTGTTCGAGGGCGCTGGCCACCACTTCGCTCTCCTGCCAGAGGGGTAGGAAGATGGCGATTCGAGGGTGCGGGCCAGCCGTGGTTGACGGCGGCGGATCAGCCTCTAACTTATTGTTAAAAAAACGCTTAAAAAGAAATAGAGCATCCAGGAACAGGTCATCCAGGCCGCTGAGCACGATCCAGCAGGCCAGCGGGACCATCAGCTGGATGACAATCGCGTCAACGGCCGGAGTACACCCCATCTAAGGAGTAGTGCGATTCGCCCGGCCGGGTTCTCACGCCGAGATGTGTGGCCGTGGCTGAGCGCCTCGATGAGTTCACCGATACCCGTGGCTTGCGCCTGGACGCCGGTGGCGCGCAGTTCCGTGGCCTGGTGACGGACTGGGTGACACTGCGGGTCTGATTGTGGATGGCCCCCAAGGAGTCTTTGGACCAGGTGACCCATTTCACGCCGCGGCCGGTTGCGGCTTCGGTGCCGCGAACCGCGAGGTTCCGGATCTCACCGCCATGGCGGCGGAGAGCGCGAGAAGGTTGGTTTGGAATCTCGTTGATGACGCGATGGGGTTCGAAATCTGGCGGAAGGCGTTCAGCACACCGTTGGATCGCCAATAATGCGTCCGCCGGCCTCATTCACAGCTTGGGCCGTGCGTCCTGTCTCTCCTGTATCCAGGACATCGAACACGGTGTGGTGAAATCGCCCTTGGCTCCCGGAATCGGATTCACTGTTCGCATCGTCACCCGGTTCGCGGGCTTCAGCGGCGATACTTGATGCATGGACTGCCGGCCCGGTTGCGGCGCGTGCTGTATTGTTCCTTCCATCTCGACGCCCATTCCCGGCATGCCGGCGGGGAAGCCGGCCGGGTTGCGCTGTGTCCAACTGGATGAGGAAAACCGGTGTCTTCTGTTCGGCCACCCCTCCCGGCCGCGGGTCTGCTCGACTTTGCGCCCGGAGCCCGAGATGTGTGGGGAGAGCCGGGAAGAAGCGTTCCTGATTCTGGGCCGTCTGGAGGAGTTCACGCAGCCGTCAACATCCGCGCTTGCGGCGCTTGCGGCTAATACTCCCGTTCAGTGACCAGTTCGGTGACTGACAGGAGCGCTTTCTGCGAAGGCGACTCGGGAAACGACGTAATCAGCTTGCGGGCCTTGTCCGCAAACTGGTTGGCGCGATCGCGGGCACGGTCGAACCCACGGTGCCGCTCGATCAGGTCCAGAATCTGAGCGAGCGTCACGCGGCTGTAGTTACCGGCTGAGATCACACATTCGACCATGCGCCGGTCTTCGGGGCTGGCGCCGTCGAGGGCATAGATCAGGGGCAGAGTGACTTTCCCTTCGCGAAGATCGTTGCCCACTGGCTTGCCGAGGACGGTCTCGCGGGAAGTAAAGTCAAGGATGTCGTCGACGAGCTGGAACGCCATGCCGAGGTTCCAGGCGAAGTCAGCGAGTCTTTGCTCGGCCTCATCGCCTGCTCCGCCGGTTACCGCCCCCAGACGGGCGCAGGCAGAGAAAAGGCTGGCGGTCTTGCGATCGACCAGCTCCATGTAATCGGCCTCCGAGACGTCGACGCGGCGCAGACGCTCCAACTGCACCAGTTCGCCCTCCACCATCATCTGGGTGAGTGCGATCAGGACATCCAGGATGTGGAAATTGCGTTCCCCCAGCGCCATCTGGAAGGCCTGCATGTAGAGCCAGTCGCCGGCCAGCACCGACGTCTGATTTCCCCAGAGCGCATTGGTGGAGGGACGTCCGCGGCGCGTGGTGGCGCCGTCAATGACATCGTCGTGCACCAGGGTAGCGGCGTGAATCATTTCGACGACGGCGGCCAGACGGATGGCGGCGGTGCCGGGTTCCCGGAACAGCCGGCAGGCGAGCAGCAGCAGGATGGGCCGGATCCGCTTGCCTCCGCTTTCGTGCAGATGGCGGGCGATGGCGGTGACCGCGTCGACGGAACCGACCGACTCAAGGGTGATCTGTTCCTCGACACGCTTCAGATCCTCCTGCACAAGGCCGAAGATTTCGCGCGCGGTCAGCGATTGCCTGAGCTTGCCGAGACCCATTGGAATGCTCTAGTGTACCCCTGGGTGGAGCAGGGAAGCAAACCGTTCGAAGTTGTCCGTGGTGAGCCTTGCCAGGTGACTGACGGGAACGTTTCTGAGTTCCGCCAAGCGGGCGAGGGTAAGAGCAAGGAACGCGGGTTCGTTTCGTTTGCCGCGGTGGGGCGCCGGCGCAAGGAACGGGGCGTCGGTTTCAATGAGGATTCTATCGGCTGGGGCGAGGCGCGCGGCCTGGTGGAGTTCGACCGCTTTCGGGTAAGTGACGACGCCCGAAAAACTGATGTAGAAACCGAGATCGACGGCGCGCGCGAGTTCGGCGGGGCCGCCGGAAAAGCAGTGGAAGATGCCGGTGAGACCGGTGGGCCTCCAGTGCTCCTCGAGCATTGCGAAGGTGTCGTCCCAGGCTTCGCGCGTGTGGATGACGATGGGTGCGTTGGCCTCGCGGGCGATGGCCATCTGGCTGGCGAAGACGCCGCGCTGTACGTCCGGCGGCGCGAAGTTGTAGTGATAGTCCAAGCCAATTTCGCCCAAGGCGATGACCTTGGGATGCCGCAGCAGTTCCGGCAGACGGGCCCATACGGCGCCGTCAGCCTTCGCCGCGTCGTGGGGGTGGACGCCCACGGTGGCGAGCATCACATCATAGCGTTCCGCCAGGCGGACGCCGGCTTCGAGGTCCGGCGGGCCCTCGCCGGTGCCGATGGCGACCATGCGCGTGACACCGGCGGCCAAGGCCCGCTCCACCGCGGCCTCGCGATCTTCATCGAACCGGGAATTGTCGAGATGGCAGTGGGAATCGATCACTTCAGCCGGGCGCCCACGGGGGCCTCTTCCAGGAAGCTGACCAGGGCAGGCGATCCGCCTTCAAGAGACGCCGCGATGATCATGCCTTGCGACTCGATGCCGCGCAGTTTCCGTGGGGCCAGATTGGCCACGATGGCCACCTTGCGGCCCACAACCTGTTCCGGCTTGTAGGCCAGCGCAATCCCGGCCACGATGGTGCGGGGCTGTGGTTCGCCGATATCGATCTTCAGGTGGAGCAGCTTGTCCGCTCCCTTGACCGGTTCCGCCGAGAGCACCTGGCCCACGCGCATGTCCACCTTCAGGAAGTCGTCGATGGCGATGGGCGGTTCGAGCGGCGCCGGCGGCGGCAGATCGGCCTTGGGCGGCGCCTGGCCGAGGAGAGCCTGTTGCCGGGCCAGTTCCTCCGCTTCGCCCGCGCGCATGGCATCGATGGCTGTGGCGGCGTCGGCCCGCGGAAAGATGGGCTGGATGGTTCCGATGGGCTGCCCGGGAGCCAATTGGCCGGGCGCAAGACCGTTGAGCACGGGCGGGGACACGATGCCCAACTGTTCCCAGATTCTGGCGGAGGACTCGGGCAAGACGGGTGTAAGAAGCGCCGTCACGACGCGTACGACGTCGGCCGCGGTATAGAGGATGCGGCTGAGCTGAGCCTGTTCCTCGTCCCCGGTCTGCTTCGCCAGCTTCCATGGCGCGGACTCGACAATGAAGCGGTCCGCCGCGGAGATCAACGACCACACGGCGTCGAGTCCCTTTGAGAACTCGAAGTTTTCGAAGGCTTCGAGGGTTGCGGCGATGGCAGCCTCGGAGGCCGCGGCCACGGCGGCGTCGGCCGGTCCCGGCGGAATGACACCTCCGCGATACTGCCGGATCATGGTGAGGGTGCGGCTGACCAGATTGCCCAGGCCATTGGCGAGGTCGGAGTTGTAGCGGCCCACCAGCGCGTCGTAGCTGAAGCTGCCGTCCTGCCCAAAGACCACTTCCCGCAGCAGGAAGTAGCGCAGGGCATCGGCGCCCATCACCTTCTGGATGGGCGTGGCGCGGACGATGTTGCCGCGCGACTTACTCATCTTGTCGTTTTCAAACAGCAGCCAGCCGTGGGCGAAGACTCGCTTGGGCAGCGGAAGTCCGGCGGCCATGAGGAAAGCGGGCCAGTAGACCGCGTGGAAGCGGACGATCTCCTTGCCGATGAGGTGCAGGTCCGCCGGCCAGCGGTCCTCCCCTTCGACGGCGCTCATGTAGGTGATGAGGGCGTCGAACCAGACGTAGAACACGTGGCTGCCTTCCACCGGAACGGGGATGCCCCATTTGATGGAGGTGCGGGTGATTGAGAGGTCGTTCAAGCCTTTGCGGGCGAAGGCCAGCACTTCGTTGCGGCGGATTTCGGGCTGGATAAAGCCGGGCTGGGATTCGTAGAGTTCCAGGAGCTTGTCCTGGAACGCCGAGAGCTTGAAGAAGTAGTTGTCCTCGGTGATGGTTTCGGTGGGCCGCTTGCAGTCGGGGCAGGGGTCGCCGGGGCCGGCTTCGTTCACGTAGAGTTCGCAGTTGAAGCAGTACTGGCCGGTGTAGGTGCCCTTGTAGATGTAGCCGTTCTGGCGGCAGCGGTCGAAGAGCCATCGGACGGTTTGATGGTGACGCGGGTCGCTGGTGCGCATGAAGCGGTCCACGCCGAGGCCGCTTGAGATCCACTGTTGCCGGAACTCCTCGGAGATGACGGTGGCGTAGTCCTCGGGGGTCTTGCCGATCTTGCGCGCGGCGCGTTCCACGTTCTGCCCGTGTTCGTCGCTGCCGGTGGTAAGCACCACGTCGTAGCCCTGCATGGTCTTCATGCGCTTGATGAGATCCGCGGCCATGGTGGTGTAGAAATGGCCGATGTGCGGGGCGGCGTTGACGTAATAGATGGGAACGGTGAGGTAGTATTTCATCGATTCTTCTAGACGGAGCGGTTCTTCAGATAGGCGAAGTTCGCCTCGGCGATCACCTGCTTCAAGGGTACGCCATGCTGGCGCGCGAGACGGACGCAATCGTCATATTCGGGCGCGAACCCGCCGCCGGCGGCCACCTTCATGTTTACCTCTCCCCAGGGGGTGGAGACTGTGTGGAAGGCTCGTTCCTCAACACGCCGGTGCGCTTCGTGGATGCGTACACCGAGCGTGGTGGTCTCCCGCAGGATGGCGGCGGCGAGCGCCTCCCGTTCTTCCGGCCTGGCGATGACACGCAGGAGAGTGCCGGCGCGATTTTTCTTCATGAGAAGGGGTTGCAGGGTGACGTCGAGCGCGCCCAACTCGAAGAGGCGGTCCATGGCGTACCCCAGCACCTGCGGGCTGGTGTCATCAATGTTGGCTTCAATGACGGCGACAGCGGATGCTTCGGAAGCGGTGCCGGGTTCGCCAATGATGGCGCGGAGCAGGTTGGCCTGGCCGGGAAAGTCGCGATCGCCGGCCCCGTAGCCGACGGCGCTGATTCTCAGGGCCGGCATGGGCCCGAAGTGATCGGCGAGCGTGGCGAGAAGGGCCGCTCCGGTGGGAGTGGTGAGCTCTATGGCAGGCCCCGACGCGTAGACCGGTCTGCCCGCGAGCAGGGCCGCGGTGGCGGGCGTGGGCACGGGCAGTACGCCGTGTTCGGTACCGACGGTGCCGCTGCCCGTATTGATGGGCGAGGTGGTCACGCGGTCAATGTCCAGCAATTCCAGCGCGAGGCAGGCACCGGCGATATCGCAGATGGAATCGACCGCGCCCACTTCATGGAAATGGACCTTCTCAATGGGAATGCCATGGGCGGCCGCTTCGGCTTCGCCCAGCTTCTGGAAGACAGCCCGGGCGCGATCGCGGGCGCGCGGCGGCAGTTGTCCGCGGTCCAGAATCTCGAAGATGTGCTTCAGGTGGCGATGCCTGGTCTGAGGCGGGAAGAGGACGCGGAATTTGGTTCCTGCCATTCCTTTGCGGCGTGTTTTCTCGATCTCGAAGGTAGCCCCGGTGTCGAGAGACTGAAGCCCGACGGTGAGGGCCTGAGGGTCGGCTCCGGCGTCGAGGAGCGCGCCGACGGTCATGTCGCCGGCGATGCCGGAAAAGGGGTCAAAGTGGCAGATTTTCATTCGATCAGGTGCGGCGGAAGTTTACCGGCGGGTTCGGCAAACGCCAAGTCCACACTTTCAGAATACGGCGTCGGCGAGGGATTTGTCTCGGCCACACGGGCGCCGTGGGCTTTTTCCATGGGGATGAGACCGGCGGTGGCGTAGACGGCGGCGGAATTCCTATGGCGAGGAAGACTTCGCCGGACCCCGCCACCTTCACTTCGGCCGATTTCGGCCGCATCCGGCTCAGCCCAGGTCAACGTACCCCGCCAGATCCGGTTCGGCCTGCGTTTTTACTACTGAACCAGGATCAACGGCGCAAACGGAAAGCGCAATGATCAAGCTCAACGCGAGGCCGTGCTTACAGCCTTGCAGGTGAAATTTTTCTCCTGACGCCCGGCCGGCCAGCGGCATCTGCCTCGCATCCTGCAGGCAACACCATGAGTCGCACTGAGCAAATCAGGCGCGGCAAGGCCCAACCATTCGGCCATCTGCCGGATTGGGAAGATCCCCTGTGGGACGAATGGAATGAGTACAGGTGGCGAATACGGTTGATGTGAGATATAGGAACCCTGATGGGTCAAAAAATTTCGGGCCGCGCTGGCGCGCGGCCACAGGGGCCGGCGGCCCAGGGATCAGCGTTCAGCGGTTCAGCGGCCAGCGGGGATGGGGGCCGAGCACACCAACCGAAAACCAATGAGGTAGACACGAAGGTCCGGATGGGGGTGAATGCGAAACGCCGCGCGCGCGCTGACATGATTGTAGTACCACGACCCGCCGCGCAACACACGAGACCCTGTTCCACTTCGCTGTGTGCGCTCCGGCTTCTCGTACTCGTTCAGGCACCACTCCCACACATTCCCCGCCAGGTCCAACACGCCTTCGGGCGATGCCCCTTGAGGATACATCCCAACCGGGCTCGTTCGTCTCAGGTAGTGCCGACCCTTCTGCTCCCAGATCTCGTAGATATTTGCGTACCCGGTCTTGTACCCCTCACCCCAAGGGTATTCGCGACCCTCTGCCCCCCGCGCCGCCCGTTCCCATTCGTGCTCCGCCGGCAACCGCACCTCGTATCCCAACTTGTGTGAGAGCCAGGCACAAAATGCCATCGCCTCGTGCCAACTCACCGTTTCGCGGGGGTGGTTCCCCTCGCTCCAGGACGGCTGCCGGCGTTCCCGATTCGGGTCCGTCAGCCCCTTCCACCATCGATCGTCCTCGTAGCCATCCTCCGCCTGAAGAAACGCGTCGTACTGCGCGTTTGTCACCAGGTATCGCGAAATGTAGAACCGCTCCGCTTTCACCGAGTCAATTTCCGGCACCCAATCAATTTCCGGGATCCCGTCCCTCACCCCCACACCCTTCCGGTTGTCCAACCCCAACCGGCCCAACGCCCTCCCGATGGCCGCCCGCGCCTCCGGCCTTGGCTCCCTCTTGACATCCGTCAATAGCGGCAGCCAGGCCTTCTGCCACTCGCCAAGCAGATTCTCCTTGTCGGCCGGCTCCACTCCCGATTGCAGCAGGCACTGCGCAGCCACCTCCGGCTGGGCCTTCGCCAGCCAGCGGATCACTTCTGCATTGCCGGCTGGATGGAAACCGGCCAGCAGGACGGCCGCCTCTTCCCAGCCGCTCCGCTCCCACCACCGGTCCGGCGGCCACAACTGGCCTGCCGCCAGGGTTGGCATCCGCCCCTGCAACGCCTGGGCCGTGAAATACTCCTGCAGCAGTTGGTGCCTGAAGCGGATTTCATCGTCTCCTTCGAGTAACGTCCCGTCCACTGCCTTCTTCAGCAGGTGCTCATCACCCAGGGCATCCAGGGCCGCCGCCCGCGACGTTACCGTCAACACGCCGAAGTCGCCACTCTCTCCCTTGCCCTCATCGATCCGGACCCGCTGCAGCCGCCATGCCAGTTCCGTCAGACCGGCAAGCAACCGGCCGCCATCGGCCGTGCGGCGCCGGGCGTTGGGATCTTCCAGCAGGCCCTCGCGCCACAGCAGCGAATCGATGAACCGGCCGAACAACTCGCCGCGGTTGGCCGGCAACTCGCCCTTGCTGGAACGCCAGACCTTGAACAGCATGGTCAACAGGAAGGGATTAGCCGCCAGACGCACCAGGCTGCGCGGGTTGGGTATGTGGCGGCTCCAAAGTTCGTCCTCCGCGAGAGTGGTTTTGCTGTAGGCCTGCCCGCACTCTTCTGGCTTCGAAACAGACCAGAACTCCACTTCTGACGCACCGGCCTGAATCCACTTTTCAAGTACGGCTGCAAGGTCCGCGCTTCCGGCGAGTTGCCAGAACAGCCGGTCGGCGAGTTCCTGCTGTCCGCCGCCGTTTCCCACCCAAAGCCGTAGCACCTCCCGCACCCGCCATGGTTTCAACCGGGATTTCCATTTTGGGTCTCCCGGACCCCAACAGTCTACACCAACGCCTCACTCCCGTGCCGGATTTGATCAGAATCCCCTTTCCGAGGGCGGGCCAGTGC
>Ga0194132_10013074_pt1 | contig 10174 bp, 7 predicted proteins | sample TA2KigOf80mmetaG_FD_148612 | JGI IMG/M metagenome (GOLD analysis project Ga0194132, IMG submission 148612) | Freshwater microbial communities from Lake Tanganyika, Tanzania - TA2015054 Kigoma Offshore 80m | ecosystem: Environmental > Aquatic > Freshwater > Lake | place: Tanzania: Lake Tanganyika... | reverse complement strand
CGTCCACCAGCCCGACGCAAGCCCCGGCCGCGACGCCGACCATACCGGCGGCAGCGCCCACAACGCCACCGGCGGCCACCGGCAACACGATTAACGTTACTATGGGCGATGCAGCCGGTGCGACCAAAGAGTACCGCTACGTGCCCAACAAGTTCACTTTCAAAGTGGGCGAAGAAATCACCTTCGTGTTCACGGCTGAGACCGAGGAACATACCTTCACGGCCGAGGATCTGAACGTCGACGTGACCGTCGCCGCCAAAACGACGAAGCGCGTGACGATCAAGTTCGACAAGGCGGGGATCTTCGACTTCCTGTGCATCCCCCACGCTGACTTCGGCATGGACGGCCAGATTACCGTCCAGTAGCCACAGCGCAGCCACTAAGCGTCAGCCCCAGTATTCTGACCGGGGTGCGGCCGAATCTACGGCCCGCCCCGGTCCAGCAACACCATGTGCACCTCGCGCGGCCCGTGGACGCCCCTGACGATCGTCTGCTCGATGTCCGCAGACCGGCTCGGCCCCGAGATGATGTTCATGTAGCTACTGTCTCGCCCCTGCAGGAAGTCCAGTCGGCGCAGGGTGAACAGGTCGTCCAGGCTCGGCAGCACCTGGCCGCGCCGGACGACGGCTATGTGCACCGGCATTACGAGCGAAACGAGCCTGCTGACGCCCCGCCCCGCGGCAATCGCCACGCTGCCGGTCTCGGAGATGGCGTAGTCCACACCCGTGATGCCGATGTCCGACTTCAGTGCCTTCTCCCTCAGACCCCTGCGCTCGGTCCCGTCGGCATCTTCGCCGCTCCTGGCCATGAGTGTTAGCTCCGTGCCGGTCTGCGTCAGCGCCGGACCCAGGGCAAGCTCGTCCAGCACTTCGTAGGCAGACCGCATGGCCAACTTCGCGCCAAGCTTCGCCGCCACTGAGGCAATGTAGTCGCGCGCCTCAGCGACGCTGCGTGCTGTGTGGACGGACCAAGCGGACTTCGCAGCAGCGACCGCCATTTCAGCCAGTAGCTGTTCCGACTGCCGGGACATTGTCTCCCGGACGGCCGCGGCGCGGCGCGACACCGAGTCAGCATCGCCGTAAAGGGCGGTCGCCTCCGGCATGGCGGCGGGCGCATCGCCGCCCACGCGACCAAGGGCCGCCCTCACAGTCTTCAAGAACTCTTCTCGGTTGCTGTCCACCTGGCCTCTTCTCCGTGTCGTCCTAGTCGGTTATCTCGACAATCGCCAGCGCTTCTCCGGACCGGCGGTATCTCACTGTCACATCCTGGGCAGTCACCATGTGCTCACGAAGGTGCGACGGCGTGAACTCCAGGCTCCGGTAGTCCCGGCCGTCGAACTCCCACTCGCTGCCTCCGGCGTCCCTCACGCGCACCAGCGTCAGGTCGAGCAAGGAGCTCGATTCCACTGCCGTCAACTTCCCGCGGACTTCCCCAACATTGGGGATGGCCGCCGGGCCACCCGCAGCGGTGTCACGGCACCCTGCGAGTATGACTCCGAACGCGCACAGCACTATCAGAAACCTGCTTGCCAACCGTCCGACCTCGGCCATTTTCGTTGGATCCCGTATATCTTACCCGATGGCGTTACACCACAGCGTTTTCCGGCCTGCACCGCCATGCTCAAGCTTGGGGCATGTGCGACCGACCGAAAATTTCCAAAAGCAGCACCTCGTTCACATTGACCAATTTCTAATACTTTGGATAACTTTGGTGCACGTGGAGGTGGAAAATGAAAACGCTAGGATCACTGTCGGCCTTACTACTCTTGATCGCAACGGCTTCAATACTATTAACAGGTACCAGAATTGCTTCCGCCGACTCGCCGTTCTCGACCCAGCAGGTCATCATCGTTGCCGACGGCACGGCCGTAAGGCAGCATGCGCTGGGTCCCGGCTCCGTGCGTTCACTGACGGAGATGGCGGCAACGCTGCACACCAAGCAGCCCATTACCTTCATGAACACTGATGCGCCGACCGCGCCCGTAGGACCCATCCGGCTCACGGATGCGGGCTTCACCGCCATACAGGACGCAATCGAGGCGACCTTCAAGGCAGAGGCGCCCGAGAAGCCGGGCGACCTGGCCCAGGGCCTCACCGCCGCGTTTGAGATGCTGGGCGGCGAGAATTCGGCCAATGGCTCGATCGTCTATGTCGTTGCCGGAGCGAATGAGGGCGTGGACTTTGCAACCATGTCCACGACCGTTTCACCGCTGGTGGCCGGCTTCGCCGACAAGAAGTGGACGATCACCGGCATTAGCCTTCCCGGGGCGTCCGCGGAATCGGACGCTTTCCTCCAGTCCGTCTCCGGCAAGACCGGCGGCAAGGTCTACAGCGCGGCCGGCACCACCGGCTTCAAGGACCTCGCCAACGCAATTCTCACCGGCGAGTCCCGCTGGCCTCTCGGCTCCGTCGGCGAGCGCGCGCTCAAGCCGGAGGAGCTCTACTCCACCACAGTCAGCATAATCCCCGGCACCCGGGAGAAGACACTCCTGATCTTCAAGGACAACACCTACGGCTCGCTCCGCCTGACCAACCCGGCGGGACTTGAGGTTTCCGCGGGCGACCGCTCGGCATCGTACGTTTCCGAGACTCCCAACCTGGTCATCTGGCGGCTGATCGACCCCGCTCCGGGCGACTGGAAGATAGACGCCCGCGGTATGCAGGGCCAGCTCTCCATCTGGGAGTATTCCACCAACCCGTACAGCGTCACCTTCAAGCAGCAGGCGCCGATGCCTCTGCACAAGACCAACTCCATCGTCGCCATCGTTCGCGAGAACCAGCAGGCCGTCCACCTGGCCGGCGTGCGCGTCTTTGCGAACGTGACGACGCTCGACGGCGCTCAGATCTCCTACGAGATGAACGACGACGGGGTCAACGGCGACGCCGCCGCGAAGGACGGTAATTACTCGGCGCTCATCCCGCCGCAGGCCGCGGTCGGGACCTACAAGGTCAGGGTTGAGATGAGCTGGCCTAAGTACAGCTACACGGTATCTTCGGAAGGCTCATTCGTTACACAGGTCTTCCCGCAGATCGACCTCACCATGGTCGCCACCGAGCAACTGGAGCCGGGAGTCCGCGCAAGGGTAGCTACGGCGCTCGTGCATATCGCCGGGAGCCCCTACCCTATCTCGCCTGAGAAGCTTTTTGTGAGCCTCGGCAGCAACAGCGGCGCGGTGGAGGTAGAGCCCAGGCGTCTCTTCGGCAACGGGCCGGCGTCCGAGTTCGATGTCTACTTCACGCCCTCCGGCGAGGCGCTGCACTCGATGGTGGTCCGCATGTCCCTTGACTATGCCGGCCGCGTCTACATGGAGAGCACACCCTCCAGGGTGCTGTCATCCATTCTGCCGGTCGCGCCAGCCGCGCCCGTGGTAGAGGCGCCGGCCGCCGCTGCGCCCGCGCCTGTGGTCATTGTCCCGCCGCCTGCGCCGGCTAAGCGCGAGCTGCCCGTTGGTCTCATAGTCGCGGGCGTTGCGATACTGGCAGTCATCGCGGTGGCATCAGCATACTTCCTCACCCGCACGCGGCCGTACGGCTACCTGTACGGCGAGAGCGATGTACCGCTGGTGGACTTCGCAAACCTCAAGCGGCAGCCCGTCATGGCCTTCCTGTACAGGGGCCTGGTCAAGGGCAGCGAGCTAGGCATCCCGGGCCTGGAAGGCGTGGTATTCCGGTTCAACAAGGACCAGATCGACCTCACCGTCGCCCGCGAGTTCTCCACCGTGCGCGTCAACAACCAGCCGGTCGTTGAGCGCACCGCCATCGGCAACCGCACGTGGATAGGCGCGCGCGGCAGGCTCTACACCTTCCTGACCTCCCGCAACCCCGGCGAGAACCCCTCGCCCGCCGACTAGGGCAGAGTAGCTAGAAATCAGAAAGCCCCACCGGTATCCGGTGGGGCTCTCTGATTTCTAGCCAACCGCTTTAGGCGATACCGCCCTTAATAAATACTTCAGTCCAGGCCAGCCAAAAACCCGCGCTAACCGCGACGTTATTGGAGTTCACGTTGGTTGGCGCGGCCGCGTAGTATGGCAGTTTCCCGGCCTTCAGGATGCTATCCGCTAACCTGCTCACCAGCGCACGACCTATGTTCCTACCTCGTGCACTTTCCAAAAAGTCGACGCCAATTTGCCACATCGACTCGCAATCAACTGACGCGGCCGCAATCCCAACAATTTCGCCGTTCGTTCTTGCGACTGCAGCCAATTTCTCCGGTCTTGGAGAATCGTGGCGATAGGATAGCGCGTGCCTGAACCCTTCATATACAAACAGGTCTTTGATTAATGCCTCAAAAACTATCTCAATGCTTGTTTCAGCGGGCGGCGCAGCAGGCCGGAGGTCTTTCTCGGAACAGGCGTAGACCAGGCATGGCCCAACGACCTGCCGATTTTCGCGCGCGAATAGCGCAACCACCTCTGCTAGAACTTTCGGCGAAAATGCCAGGTCACGGTCAAGGGGGCCGAACATCGACTTCATTCGGTCAATTCGTTCAGGCCCACAGCTCACAACAACTCCGGAGCCCATTGTTACCATGCTGAACGGATCCGGACTCACGGGATACCGTCTTCTCCCTGGACGTTCCTCGGAAGGAACAACTTTGACGCCTTCTCCCGAGAGGTCCCTCTCGTCACACGCAAAATCGGTGGCAAGGAGTGACCGGACTATTCGGCGAGCGGTGGTCCTGGTGCTGACGGTCAACGGCCTCCTCCGTCAAAGAAATGGCCTAATAGTCGTTTGAAAGTGCCTGGATATACGTCAACTGTCGCGTGATTATGTAGCTGCACAGCATGCTGTGCAGCTACATAATCACGCCCAGCGGCAACCCCTTTATCGCACCGCCGACTTCTGAATCCGCTCTGAAAAGCCCTAACCCATCCCCCCTACAGCCCAACCACGTTCCCCTTCTCGTCGATGTCCAGCGAGCGCGGCGTGCCGGGCAGGCCGGGCATGGTGACGATGGTGCCGGCGATGGGATAGATGAAACCCGCGCCCACTGACGCGCGCACGTCGGACACTCGGAACGTATAGCCGGACGGGCGGCCCAGGCGGGTCGGATCGTCTGAGATGGAGAAGTTGGTCTTGGCCATGCAGACCGGGAGGCCGCCCCAGCCGTTCTGCGCGTAGGTCTTCAGTCGCGCCTTCGCGTCCGCGTTCCAGGACACGTCCGCCGCGTTGTAGACCTTGCGGGCCAGCGTCAGCACCTTCTCTTCGATCGTGGCGTCGGCCGGGTACAGGTAAGTCGGCTTCACAGCGCCGTCCTTCGATGCGGCCACGACGGCCTCCGCCAGTTCCACGCCACCCGCGCCGCCGTTTGCGTACACGGTGCTCTCCACGGCCGCGAACGCACCGGCGCTCTCTGAGCACTCTTTTACGATCGCCACCTCTTCCTTCGTGTCCGTGGGGAAGCGGTTGATCGCGACGACGACTGGCAGGCCAAAGGAGCGGACGACTCCCACCAGGTGCTGGACGTTTACCACCCCTGCCCTGACGGCGGCCTCGTTCGGCTTCTCAAGGTCGCGGAGCCTCACGCCGCCGTGCGACTTCACCGCGCGCACGGTGGTCACGAGAACCGCGGCGCTCGGCTCCAGGCCGTTGAAGCGCGCCTTGATGTGCATGAACTTCTCGAATCCAAGGTCAGCGCCGAACCCAGCCTCGGTGATCACGTAGTCGGAGTAGCCGAGCGCTAGCCGGTCGGCCACAACCGAGTTGCACCCGTGGGCGATGTTGCCGAACGGGCCGGCGTGGATCAGGACGGGCTGCCCCTCCTGTGTCTGGACCAGGTTGGGGTGGATGGCGTGGCGCAACAGCGCCATCATCGAGCCGACCGCCTGCACATCGCCTGCGGGTACGGGCTTGTCGTCCTCCGTAAAGCCGACGACGATGCGCGTTAGCCTGGCGCGGAGGTCGTCGATGCCGGACGAAAGCGCAAGGATGGCCATGATTTCGGAGGCCGTCACGATATCGAAGCCGGCCTCGCGCATTGGTGCGTTGTTGGGGCCGCCCAGGCCGGTGATGATCTGCCGGAGCGCGCGGTCCTCGATGTCCATGACCCGCCGCCATGTCATGCCCGCCGGCGAAAAGCCCGGAATCGCGCCGCGCTGGGCTGCGTTGTCGGTGATCGCGCCGAGCAGGTTGTGGGCGGAAGCGACTGCGTGGGCATCGCCGGTGAAGTGGATGTTGATTTCGTCCTCAGGCAGCACGCGCGCCGCGCCGCCGCCCGTGCCTCCCCCCTTTACGCCGAAGATCGGCCCCAGCGACGGCTCTCGGAGCGTCGCAGCCACCCGGTGGCCCAGCTTGCCCATAGCCTGCGTGAGCCCAACAGTTGTCGTCGTCTTCCCCTCGCCCGCCCTCGTCGGCGTCATGCCGGTCATTACGATGAGCTTGCCGCGCGGCCCGTCTTTGCGGATGGCGTTGAGATCTATTTTCGCCTTGTACTTGCCGTAAGGAATGACCGCCTCACGGTCCAACCCCATCTTGTCCGCGATCTCATAAATAGGCCGCATCGGTCACTCCTGAGTTAAAGGTGCGTACGCGTAATACCGGGCTTTGGCCCGAATACGAATGCTCGTTCCGAGCTTGAGGTATAGCTGGCCGAATTGTAGTATAGGGCAAAGTGCAACAGCAGGCTATATTTCCATGTCCGAATTCTTCAATGTCATGCCGTCCGGCGAAGCGCATGAGCTCCTTTTCCGCAGCCTAAGTGTGCGCACCCGGGCGGAGAAGGTCCCCACGGCAGGCGCATCCGGCAGGGTCCTGGCCAAAGACATTTACTCTCCGGAGGACCTGCCCGCGTTCGCACGCTCGTCGATGGATGGGTTCTCAGTCCGCGCAAGCGACACATTCGGCGCGTCCGAAGGGATGCCCGCGTATTTCGAGGTGGTCGGCGAAGTCCCAATGGGGAGCGGGCCGTCGGTGGGCCTGGCCGCCGGTCAAGCGGCGCGCGCATATACCGGCGGCATGCTTGCCGGGGGCGCTGACGCGGTTGTTATGGTGGAGAATACTCAGGCAGTCGATGAGCGCACAATCGAGGTGAATCGACCCGTCGCGCCCGGGGAGAATGTTATTCAGGTGGGCGAGGATGTGCGGCGCGGCGATGTGGTCATACCGGCCGGCAGGGTGCTCCGCCCGCAGGACATCGGCGGACTTATGGCCCTCGGCATTATGGAGGTTAGCGTTGCCCAGAAGCCGAGGGTAGCCATCGTCTCCACCGGGGACGAGCTCGTCCCCCCTGCCGGCAGTCCAGGACCCGGACAGGTAAGGGATATCAACACTTACACCATTTCGGCGCTCGTGGAGAAGGCCGGCGGAGTCCCTGTTCCCATAGCGCTCGTTCCGGACGAGTACGAGACCCAGCGGCTGGCGGCCGTGGAGGGGCTCGGCAGGTGCGATATGCTCGTCTTCTCCGCGGGTAGCTCCGTCAGCGCGCGCGACATGACGGCGCGTGTGCTCGGGAGCCTGGGCAGCCCGGGGGTGCTCGTCCACGGCCTGGCCCACAAGCCCGGCAAGCCGACGATCATAGCGGTCGTCGACGGCAAGCCTGCCATCGGCCTCCCGGGCAACCCCGTGTCAGCCGCCGTCGTCTTCGGCATGATATGCCGCCCGGCCATCTACCGGCTGGCAGGCTGCACCGAGCCTCCGCGCGCGCCCTCGCTGAGTGCGCGCCTTCTCAGGGATATACCATCGGTAGCCGGCAGAGAAGACCACGCCCAGGTGCGGCTCGTCATGGAAGGCGCAGACCTCTGCGCGGCGCCCGTCTTCGGCAAGTCCAACCTCATCTATACGCTCGTCCGCTCCGACGGCGCCGTGATCGTCCCCCTGGAGCGCGGCGGGCTGTACGCGGGCGAGACAGTGACGGTCTTCCTTCACACCTAGGCTCCCAAAGGACCACCTCATGCCATCCAGACGGCGCGGACGCGACTACTATCTGAGCGACATCCCTGTCGATGATGCCCGCAGGCGGTTCTACGACGCTCTGGAGGCTGCCGGCGCGCCGCGCCTAACCTCCACCGAGCTTCTGCCGCTGGACCGTGCCAACGGGCGCGTCACGGCCGAGCCGGTCTGGGCGCAGCGCTCCTCCCCTCACTACGACGCCGCCGCGATGGACGGCGTAGCTGTGCGCTCCGCGGAAACCGCCGGCGCAACGGAAACACCCCCGCGACGGCTATCCGTCCCGCAGCAGGCGGTGTGGGTGGACACGGGCGACCCTATGCCGGACGGCTTCGACGCCGTGATCATGGTAGAGGTTGTCCACGAGGTAGACGATGCCACGATCGAGGTACAGGCCCCTGTCACGCCGTTCCAGCACGTCCGCCCTCTTGGCGAAGACATCGTGGCCACAGAACTCGTGCTCCCCCAGGGCCACAGGCTCCGGCCGCAGGACCTCGCCGCATGCGCCGCCGCCGGCGTGACCCAGGCCCCGGTCCAGGCGCGGCCCACAGTGGCCGTCATCCCGACCGGCACCGAGCTGGTGCCGATGCAGTCGCAGCCGCAGCCGGGCCAGATCGTGGAATTCAACTCGGTCATGCTTGCCGCGATAGCCGAAGACGCCGGAGCGGACGCCATACGCCTGCCGCCCGTCCCGGACGATTTCGTACTTATCAAAAAGGCAATCGTCTCGGCGGCGCGCGGCCACGATATCGTCGTCGTGAACGCAGGCTCATCCGCGGGGTCGGAGGACTTCACCGCCCGCGCCGTTGCGGACCTGGGTGTGCTTGCGCTGCACGGCGTAGCGCTGCGGCCGGGTCACCCGCTCGTCCTGGGTGTGGTGGAAGGCAAGCCCGTTATCGGTATACCCGGTTATCCCGTCTCCGCGGCAGTGACGGCAGACCTTTTCCTGAAGCCGCTCATAGAGAGGATGCTGGGCGTCGCTCCAGCGCGCCGGCAGAGAGCATCCGCCATCCTGTCCCGCAAAGTGCAATCGCCGTCTGGAGAGGATGAGTATCTCAGGGTGCGACTGGGGCGCGTCGGCGAGAGGCTGGTTGCGACGCCGATCCAGCGCGGCGCGGGTGTCATCATGTCAATGGTTCGGGCAGACGGCCTGGTGCTCATCCCGCGGTTCTCCGAAGGAGTGGATGCGGGTGCGACAGTTGAGGTGGAGCTGCTCCGCCCTGCTGAACAGATAGAGAAGTCTATCGTTGCCATCGGCAGCCACGATCTCACGCTCGACCTCATCGCAAGCGAGCTGCGGCGAATCGACCCGGAGCTGACCCTGTCGTCCTCCAACGTCGGCAGCCTCGGCGGTCTTCTGGCGCTCAGCCGTGGCGAGGCGCACGTCGCCGGGTGCCATCTTCTGGACGAAGCGTCCGGCGAGTACAACGTCAGCTACGTGCGGAAGTACGTCAAGGGTCGGCCCGTTGTGATCCTCAACCTTGTGAACCGTCTCCAGGGCCTCATCGTTCAGCCCGGCAACCCGAGGGGCGTGAATTCCCTTGGGGACCTCACCCGCCCGGACGTCGCATTCGTCAACCGGCAGCGAGGCTCCGGCACCAGGGTACTCTTAGATTACCGGCTACGCCTCGACGGGATCGCACCAGAAACGGTGCGTGGGTACCAGCGGGAGGAGTACACGCACCTCGCGGTGGCGGCCGCCGTGGCGGCAGGCCGCGCAGACACCGGCCTGGGTATCCTCTCCGCGGCCCGGGCGATGGGCCTGGGCTTCGTGCCGCTACTGTCCGAGCAATACGACCTTGTGGTACCGGAGGAACACTATGGGAGCGCGTTGCTGGGCCATTTGTTGGAGCTTGTTCGCACCGAAGGGTTCAAGACCGCCGCGGAGGCGCTCGGCGGGTACGACACCCGTCTGACAGGGCAAGTGATCGAAATCGTCCGGTGACTATGTCTAATCACGCGGTTAAAGAAAATAACAATTTGCTTTGGTTTGCCGCCGACAGTGGGGTGAAAAATTAGGTAGAAAAACGCAGTTGACAAGACTTCACGTCTGGAGTACATTCCTGTCACTTAAGGAGAAACTATTTCATCCGTCAATACGTTTTAGTCCGCGGAGGAGAATAGAATGGCGCAACCGAGGCTCCGGCACTCCATGCACCTCTTGTTACTGGGCCTTGCATCTTCGTTCCTGTTACTTTTTGCTCTTGGCTGTGCGGCCGGGGAGTCATCGGAGCCCGAGGCGCCGGCGCCTGCCGCGCCCGCTGCAACGGCGGTCGGGGGCGCCGCGCCGT
>Ga0194132_10013073_pt1 | contig 10175 bp, 13 predicted proteins | sample TA2KigOf80mmetaG_FD_148612 | JGI IMG/M metagenome (GOLD analysis project Ga0194132, IMG submission 148612) | Freshwater microbial communities from Lake Tanganyika, Tanzania - TA2015054 Kigoma Offshore 80m | ecosystem: Environmental > Aquatic > Freshwater > Lake | place: Tanzania: Lake... | reverse complement strand
GTTGATGGGAGCCGCACCTGGACATTGTCTCTATCAATGCTGGTTCGGGTCCGCCCACGGCCTCGATGGATTGCCGCAAGATTTGGTCGAGTACACGGCCAAGAATTATCCAAAGTACCTGGATGCGCCGAAGGTGTGGGAAGAACCGTCGCTTTCGTCGCTTGAGTGGTATGCGAAGAACCAGAAACCTGCGCCGCCAAGGGGCGGCGTTTAGGCTTTCGGCCGCCAGACAACGAGGGTATAGGCTTCCTGAAACGATGAGCCGAAATTGAAGCGCTTGGTCGCGACAATCTCGGCCTGGCCTGCGGCTTCACGCGCGCGGATCTCGGTCAAAAATCCGTCGACGTACTTGCGCTTCTTGTGATAGCAGATGGCGAGGGCGTCGAGCAGACTGTTGGGATCATACATCTCGACGATCGGCTCGATGTGCACGACGATTGCCGGCTTCATCGCCTCGACGATCTTGAGAAACGGTCCCCAACCGGCGCCGATTTGTTCAAGGCCATGGACGGTCAAAATTCCTGTTCTGCCATGGCGAAGCGCGGCCGGATCGGCGCCTTCGCCCGTCCACAAGTTGACGAGTTTACCGGCAAGGTTGATGCCGTGCTGGGTCGCAATTCGGCCGAGGATGTCCTGTGACGGTTTGGCCCAGTCGCATCCCGTTAGTTTGATGGTCGGAAAGATCTTTCCGATCCGCATCAAGTTGATGCCGGTACCGCAGGCGAACTCGACAATGGACTCGAGCCCGGCCAGGTGCGTGCGGAACACAAGCTCGGATAACATCTTATGAATTCGGTATTCGAGGTCGCGCGCCTCGGGCCGCGCATAGTCGCCGAGCAGGCGCATGAACTCGTAGCGGAAATATTGGGGCCGGAGCGTGTCCTCGGATGCACCATCATTGGCCACGCGTGCCGCCACTTCGGCCCAGCCTTTTTCCCAGCGCGCGATGCCTTCGGGGCCGGCGCTGGCAAGGTCGTCGCGTTCGTTCTCCCGGATCGCGCCGAGAATGGCGCCGTCGCGCTCCGACGGGGTCAGTCGTCGCCACTCCATTGTGCCGAGCGCCTCTCCCGGGATGTGCGCGCGGGCAAACGCTTCCGGCAAGCCGGTCATGGTCGCCAGATCGACGTGCGTGAGGCGGTTCATGGCGGGGAGATTACAGTCCGGTGACGTCGAAACGCGAGGCAAAAGCGTCGAGGGTCACGTCGGGCACGAATTCCTTGATCGACTTGCGAGAGACCAGCATGTGCGATTGTCCGAGGCCCATCCATAATGGGAGCGGCAGGTAGTTCTGCAAACGAGGGGTGTCGAAATAGGCATCAGTCGGCAAACGGCGTTTGTAGAGGATGCGAAAATCGATCGATAGCCGATAACCGCCGCCGTCCTTGACGGTCTGATGCAGGCAGAACGCATCCATGGCCAGCAATAGGTCGTTCTTGAAGCTGGCCGGATATGGCGTTGCACCTTCCGTGACCGGCGCGCCATCAAGATAGTCCGGCATCGAGCATTGGTACTCGGCAGGAAAATCCTTGGGTTCCCAGAAGTTGACCGTGGTGCGATCGGTATCGCCCATGACCGTCAGGAATAGCGTGACGGAACGTGACGGTTCCGCGGCCCAGATATCGCTGTGCACCTTGGTCGACGCACGTGGCCGTGCATCGACTTGCGCATTGGGCGTGCCATCGACCAGCCGAACGTTGATCGGCGCGAACACTGCCGCCACTTCGACCGGATTCAAATCCTTGGCGACGATCGACGACACCATGTGATGGAGCAGATTGTAGGCCGCCGTGTTCTCGATCTTCGGCATCACGACGCCATTGGGCGTGACATTCGGTAGCTTGCGCAATGTCGCCGCGTTGCGCATGAACCAGTCCGGACCGGTCGGCGGGTCTAGCGCTACCCCGAATTCGAACGCCGAATGCCACAGGTAGTCGCACACCGTATGTTGAAGTCCCGCGATCTCGGTTGAGGTCAGAGCAAAGCCCTGGAGCAGCGGGAGGTCGACCACTGGGTTGCCACGCGTCAGGGCTGCGCGCATGCGGCGCGTACGGTCAGCGTAACGTTCTGGCATTGATTACTCCGGCCACAGGCCCGATTCGGCCTGTCACCGGTGACACATCTCGATGAACAAACCGTGAAGGATTGTGTTATCGGCCATTGTCGACCACTTTGATGTCGGTCAAGACGTATTCGCGGCCGGCCTTGGGATCGACCTGGCGGATCAAGAGACGATCGACCGTTCCAATCCACATTTCTAGGCTATCAAGGTCGTACCTCGTCGTCTCGAAGGTGCCCGCCTCGGTCTTGATTGTCTCGGTCCCTCGCCGCGTGAACGCGCTTGGATGAAGAATTCCGGTCACCGGTGCGTTGCCGCGGGCCGCGGCGTTGAGATTATAAGCCATGGCCGCCTGCGGACCTGTCGCTTTCGGATCCTCGCTCCACAGGTACCAGCCGTTCATGATCTCACCGTGGGTGATAATCGAGAGTTTTTCGGGCGCCCGAATCTCGTGAGTGTTTGATCCCAAAGGAGAGGTCGAGACGGCGCGCAATCGATCGCCGTCCAGCGTCACATGGATCGAGCCTTTATATCCTTCGCCGGTCCAATAAGCGGCGTAGGTTTCGAGCGGCCGAAAGTCGGCGGCGGCACGAACAACGATGGTTTGAAACGCGTTGGCCGCGGCAAGGTCCTTGGTGATGTTCATGGTCCGCGTGCCGTCGCGATGCTGGGTCGCGCGGAAGAACTCGTGCCCCCGGACGCGGCCGTCCGAGATCTGCCGGAATGTCATCGTGCCCGACAACTCGCGCACGATGTTGGGGTTGGGTCCGAGGTTTTCGGGAGGAGGCGTTTGCGCCACTGCCGACGCGAATCCTAATGCGAGTGCCAATAACATTTGAATCTCCACTATAGAGAGCCCGATTGCACCGTCGCCTTGGTCGCGACCATAGCATCGATGGCTGCCTGATCGAGACCAGCTTCCTTCAGAATAATGACGCTATGTTCGCCCAGCAGCGGTTGGTGGAGGCGTGTTTCATCGGCCGGCGTCGCCGAATAGTTCACGGGGAACGCCGGCGTGCGTAGTTTGCCTTCGGTCGGGTGGTTGATCGTCTTCCAGAAACCGGTGGCAACGAGGTGCTCGTCGGTGACGAGATCGTCCAACGTGTTGACGACGATCGTCGGGACAGATGTTTCGCCAAAGATGTCGATCCATTCCTTGGTCGTCCGCGTCGCCATCGTCTTGGCGGTTTCCTGGTAGGTCTGGTCGATATTGGCGACGCGTTTTGCCAGTGTCGTGAAGCGTGGATCTTCGAGCAGGTCGGTGCGGCCTGACTTCTTGCAAAAGGTTTCCCAGTGCGCGTCCAGATAGGGAAGGATCGCGATGAACCCATCCTTGGTGGGATACGGTTTGCGCTCCTGACTCATCAGGCGGACGTAGCCCGCCGGACCGAGCGGTGGATCGAACGTCTTGCCCCAGAGGTGCTCGGCCATCACGTAGTTGACCAGAGTCTCGTACATGGGAATTTCGAGCTCCTGGCCTTCGCCCGTGCGTTCGCGATGGAACAGCGCGCCAAGGATTCCGTAGACCGACGTGATTGCCGTCGTCTTGTCTGCCACGATGGTCGGCAGATACCGCGGCTCGCCGAGAACCATTTTATTCAGCATGGCGATGCCGCTCACCGCCTGGATTGAATCATCGAGCGCGCCGCGCTCGCCGTAGGGACCATCTTTCCTATATCCGTAGGCGCCGCAGTAGACGATCTTCGGATTGATCGCGCGCACCTTGGCGTAGTCGAAACCAAGCTTCTCCATCGTTTGCGGGCGGTTGTTGTGAAAAAACACATCGGCCGTCTTGATCAACGCACGTAGCGCGGCTTTGGCGGATTCTTGCTTGAGGTCGAGAACCAATGAGCGCTTGTTCCGATTACAGGTCAGGTAAAGCGCTGCCATGTTCTTGGTGGCTCTCGACGCCCCGAGATTGCGATTCGAATCGCCGTGCGGTGCCTCGATTTTGATGATGTCAGCACCCATGTCGCCCAGGATCTGGGCAGCCCATGGGCCCAGTACGACGCTGGTCAATTCAAGAACGCGAATACCGTGCAAAGGACCGGGCATGGGAACCTCCTCAACCGCTGACTTGATTGTCGTTATAGCGAGTGCGTGCGGCCAGTGAAACCCTAGCGGGCGCGCATCTGGACTCGCATCATGCCGAGCATTCCGCTGAGTTAGCACATGAAGATTTCGAAGCGTCAATTCCTGGGCGGTGCAACGGCGATAGCGTCGGCAAGCATCCTGCCGTTGTGGCGGCGGGCCGAGGCAGCGACCAGTTACGACATGATCGTTGTCGGCGGCGGCACGGCCGGAATGCCGGCGGCGATTTTTGCCGCCGAGCGTGGGGCCAGGGTCTTGGTAATCGACCAGGCGTCGGCGCCACTTCGGGCAACGCCCACACCAACGGCGCGCTTGTGAAGCCGGCACTGACGTTTGGCCGATTGTTGGGACAGCGAGTGCTGAAGTTCAGCGCCTAAACCCACGAAGGGTGGGACACTTTAACGGCCTTAAGTGTCAGAACCTGAAGGCTACAGATTGCCATATTGCCGTACTAATGATAGGGCAAGCCATATGAAGACGACTCTTCGGATCGATGACACCGTCATGGCGCGGCTCAAGCGCGAGGCCGCGCGCCGCGGCGTGACCATGTCGGAGATCGTCGAGAGTTCGCTGCGTACCGCGTTGTGGAGCCGGCCGGGGGACCAGCCACCATTGCCAACTCTGCCGACATTCGATTGCGGTGTTCCTTTGGTTGATGCCGCTGACCGCCAGGCACTTTACGAGATTGTCCGGCGAGACAGGTTGTCGCCCGATTGATTCTCGTCGATACAAATATTCTGGTCCATGCCGCGAATGTGCGGGACCCGCGCCATCAGCCTGCACGGGAGGCGGTCAACAAGCTTTGCCGGCAAGCCGGCGCCTGGTACCTGACGTGGGGCATCTGTTTCGAGTTTCTCGCGGTCGTGACGCATCGGCGCGTCCTGCCGAAGCCACTCTCTGTTGACGATGCGTGGATGTTCATCGCCGCGGTGTGTGATGCCCCAGGTCTTCAATTCCTTGTGCCGACCGAGCGATTTGCATCTGTCGCAGCGGAAGTTCTTGCCGAAGCAAAAGGATTAACCGGTAGCGAATTGCACGACGCCGAGACAGCCATCCTGATGCGCGAACACGGCGTGAAGATCATTTACACGCGCGACACAGGCTTTCATCGCTTCAAGTTTCTCGAGGTGATCGACCCTACGGCTTAACCATGGGCAATCCGAGATCGCCATCCACGCGGCCAATCCACGCGCTGACGGCGGGAAAGTCGGCGAGCTTGTAACCACCTTCGCCGGCCTCGCGCGTGTATGCGATCAGCGCGATGTCGGCCAGGGTCAGCCGCTCTGCGACAAAATAGCCTCGCGTGCCCAAGTGCTCATTCATGATGCCAAGAGCGCGGTTTCCGTTGATCAATAGCGCGGGGTCGATCTCATCGTCGCGCTTTTTCAGCATCGACTTCAGCTTCCGCCGCACGGCGATCCACGGCTCGTGATTGTTCTGTTCCCAGAACAGCCAGGCGATCATCTGTGTTCGCTCGAACGGGTCGGTCGGGATGAGGCGACTACCGTCGGCAAGGTGCAGCATGATGGCGTTAGACTGCGCCAGGTGGCGACCGTCGGGCATTGTCACCACGGGTACCTGGCCCATGGGATTGATGGCGAGAAATGGAGCTTTTTGCGTCTCTCCGTTCAGGGCATTGGTCTTAATCCACCGGTACGGCTGGCCGAGGACATCCGAAAGATATTTCACTTTCAGGCAATTGCCCGAGTTCGAATCTCCGTAGATGACCATGCCCATATCAGCGCTTCGCTTTCAGCACATTCACATGCCCCATTTTCCGGCCGGGGCGGGTGTCGCGCTTTCCGTACAAATGAACATGCGCACGCGGGTCGGACAAATAGGCGTCGATTCCGGCCACCTCGTCGCCGATCAGATTGTGCATCACGACGTCCGAATGACGTAGCGGATCGAGCAGGGGAAGACCCATCACCGCGCGAACCAGTTGTTCGAACTGATCAGTCTGGCAGGCGTCCATCGTCCAATGGCCCGAGTTGTGCGGGCGCGGCGCCATCTCGTTGCCGAGAATCTTGCCGTCTGTGGTCACGAAAAATTCGATTGCGAGCAATCCGACCAGATCGAAAGCGCCAGCCGCGCGCCGCGCTGCGGCCATGGCCTTCTCGACGACATCGGCGGTTACGTGCGCCGGCACGGTCGAGGTAGCCAGGATGTGGTTGGCATGAACGTTTTCAGCGGGTTCAAATGCGAGTACCTTGCCGTCGGCGCTTCCCGCGACAATGACCGAAATTTCGCAGGCGAACGGGATCATCTTTTCGACAATGGCGAACGCGCCTCCGTCGGGATGAGCCTGTGCCCTCTTGCCGCCAATCGCCGTCCATGCCGCGGCGCAATCGCTGCTCACGCGAATCTTCGCCTGGCCTTTTCCGTCATACCCAAGCCGCGTGGTCTTGAGTACGCACGGGGCGCCGATCGTTTCGACCGCAACGGCGAGCTCGGCCGCGGAATTGACTCCGCGCCATTCCGCGACGCCCAGATTGATCGAAGCGAAGAACTGCTTTTCTTTGATGCGATCCTGTGCGGTCTCGAGCACGCGCCACCCCGGGCGCACACGAACGCGGCTCTCGAGAAATTGTGCAGTCGCCGCTGGTACGTTTTCGAATTCGTAGGTCACCGCATCGACTGACGACGCAAATGTCGCGAGCGCGGCCTGATCGCCATAGTCGGCACGGGTCGCATCAGTTGCGACCTGTGACGCCGGATTGTCGATTTCGGGGCAATAAACGTGGGTGCGATACCCAAGCCGGGCTGCGGCCAGCGCGAGCATGCGGCCGAGTTGACCACCGCCAAGAATTCCAAGGGTTGACCCCGGTGGAAGCCGTGCGCTCACAGCGGAATGCGCGGCACCGCCGCTGATTGTCGTGCCCGCCATTTGGCGAGTCGTGCGGCCACGTTGGGCTGATCGAGGGCAATGATCGCAGCAGCCAGAAGCCCGGCGTTCTTGGCGCCGGCCTTGCCGATGGCAAGGGTACCGACCGGAATACCGCCCGGCATCTGTGCAATAGATAGCAGGCTATCAAGACCTTTGAGCGACTTCGATTCGACCGGCACACCAAGCACCGGAAGTGCCGTGATCGACGCGGTCATGCCAGGCAAATGCGCGGCTCCGCCCGCGCCGGCAATGATCACGCGCAACCCTCGTCCGGCCGCCGCTTTCGCATATGCATAGAGCCGCTCCGGCGTGCGATGCGCAGAAACCACACGTATTTCGTGGCGAACGCCAAGCTCGGTGAGCATGTCCGCGGCATGGCGCATGGTGTCCCAGTCGGACGTGCTGCCCATGATGATCCCGACAACGACGCTGGAACGGCGCGTGCTGCCGGCTTTACTGCCGGCGGATTTGGCTTGGGACCTGCGGGTCATGGCGAGCGCGCTATCGGTGGGGGCGGCACCGCCGCCAAGTCAGCACTTTATCCGACGCGCCGGCCCAGCGGCAAGCTGGCGAAACGCCCATTTCTGATCAAATTCAATATGTTGCCCGGTGGCGTAACTTTTCAGGGAAAGGTCCCTCGGTCGGTAAGAATTGAACAACTACTGTTGCGTACCTTATTTCGAGTCGCACGCGTGGGGCCTGCGGCGTCGCCAACGTTTGGTTCATCGATGCCGGATATTACGCAGCCTCCGTCGGTTGCTACCGTTCAACCCCGTCTCGAAGGACGTGCGCAAGGCGGAGGTCGCGATTCGCCGTCGCCCCCCGCCAAGAAGGTGGTTGAGACCTACAAGGAAATTGATCGTACCAAGCCGGTCGACGACCGGATCACGATCCTCGGTATTCCTGCCGAACAAGTCACGGCAGCCACCCATGCCGCGCTCGCAAGTCTGGTCGCCGAAATCAATTTCCTGCGTTCGATGGTCAATCGTCTCGAGCGCGGTCGCAATGCGAATGCGCCAGCGACGGCACAGGATGTGGGTGACAAATCACTCGACGCGCTCGCGGCTGCCCTGGCCGCGCCAGCGGCAGCCGGCGAGATGCGGACGTTAGTTCTTGCCAACCTCAACACATTCGAAGATGTTCGCCGGAGTTCCGGTTTGCTCGCCGCCAAGGGTCTCCTGGCCGATGTCTTCGCCAGATTCGCCAACGCCACGGTGGTGCCGTTTGTTTCGCCGTCAGCGTCGGACGCTAAGAGCAAGCCTCACCCGGTCACCCTAGAGCCACGCCCTATTATTGCTGCAAGTCTTGTGGCGGGAGCCGCGATGGCCGGCGTCATTGCCTTCGAGCAAGGGCCGATTGACGAGACGGCGATCGCCGAACAGGTGCGGGATGCGATCGCAACCGAAGGATTCCTTGTTTCCGGAATTGAAATGTCGGTATCGCTGACTGTTGGCGCTGTCGCAGCCAGTGTCGGCGAGGGAATTCTCACCGCGATTGGCCGCGTCGATCATCTGATTCGTGGATCTGGCGCCTGAGCCAATGCAGCCTTAGGCGATGATATCGGGGATCAGTTGGTTGCGGAGCGCCAAGATCTGATCCTTCAACGACAATTTTCGCTTTTTCAGGCGGGTCAGCTTGATCTGATCGAAATCAGCCTGCTTTTTGGCGTTCTCAATGACGTCGTCAAGGGCGCGATGTTCGAGTTCGAGTTCAGCCAATTTCGACTTGATCTGCTCTTGGGTCCACGTCATCGCGTCCAAATCCACCGCGTTTTGCTCGCTGCAACATTATACACGTCGGCCCAAAGTGTCGAACATGCAAGTCGGCGGATGTTACTTTCACTCATCCCCCGAGTCGCGTGGCGCTTCAGAATGCACCAATTTTTCAACAAGATAGAGATACTTTTTGCAGGTCTCTGCGATCGGGTCTAGAGTTAGGGCGCTTGAGTTGTCACAACATGGAGGTTACGCATGATAGTTGGTTCCAGGCTGGAAACGCTCAAGGCTCGGCACGCCGACCTCGATCGTCAATTGCTCGACGAAGTGAAGCGCCCAAATCCCGATCAAAACCTGGTTCATCAGCTCAAACGGCAGAAGTTGCAGATCAAGGACGAATTGCAACGCGCGGCGGTTCACTGACCGCGCGACAAAGAAAAAGGGCCCGTTTCGGAACGGGCCCTTTTCTTCTTACAGGAAATCAGTTTTAGCCCGGCAGCTCGGAGATTTAAGGCTGGACGCCGGCGGGCGCCGTCGGCTCAGTCACCAAATCATCCGCACCATCTACGGCAGGGGCGGCTGTGGCAGAAGCGGCCGCGGCCGCGGCTTCACGCGCCTCGCGCCGCTTACGCCGTTCCTCGGCCTTCACCGCGTTGTTCTTTCGGCGTTGGGCAATGACGACAAATTTTTCCAGATCAGCTTCGGTGCACAGGCCGAGCGTGACCGGATTTTGCGGCTTGATATTAGCAGCATTCCAGTGCGTCCGATCGCGGACGCTGGCGATGGTCGATTTGGTCGTCCCGATCAAGCGTGCGACTTGCGCATCGTTGAGTTCGGGATGATGCCGGACCAACCACAGAATGGCGTCAGGGCGATCCTGCCGCTTCGACACGGGCGTGTAGCGGGCGCCCTTCGAGCGTGTCCGTGGGACCGGTATATCGCTCTTGCTCGGCTTGAGGCGTGATTTTGGGTCCTGTTCACACCGGGCAATTTCGTCGGCCGTGACCTGACCGTTGCCGACCGGGTTGACGCCGACGATGCCGACGGCGACTTCACCATCCGCAATGGCCTGGACCTCGAGTTCATGCATGCCGGTAAACGCGGCGATCTGTTCGAACGTCAGCGTCGTGTTCTCGACCAACCAAACAGCCGTGGCCTTTGGCATCAATGGCAGCGCCATGGCTCTTCCCTTTCGACTGGAGCAAGGCCCTCAACTCCCGCGCGGCGCGCGCGAATCCGGATCAGGCGATCCGGAGGGCTCAAATCCGAGTATGGCGCGGTATATATGGGTTTGGTCGTGGGCGGTCAAAACCTTTTGCCAATTCTCCTAATTACTTGATTTTAAATTATTTTTAGAACAATTTTGCCGAAGTGCGTGCTTGATTCCATCAACCGGTGCGCATTTGCGGCTTCGGCCAGCGCGAAC
>Ga0194132_10013069_pt1 | contig 10177 bp, 9 predicted proteins | sample TA2KigOf80mmetaG_FD_148612 | JGI IMG/M metagenome (GOLD analysis project Ga0194132, IMG submission 148612) | Freshwater microbial communities from Lake Tanganyika, Tanzania - TA2015054 Kigoma Offshore 80m | ecosystem: Environmental > Aquatic > Freshwater > Lake | place: Tanzania: Lake Tanganyika... | reverse complement strand
GCCGCCGTGCATGCCGGGGGCCGGCGCGCAAGCTCCGGGCGGGGTTGGCGGGCGGCCGCTCGATCCGCCGATGGCGGGGATGACGATGGCGGTCAGCGCGAAGGTGGTGCCGATCGCGCGGGCGAGCGAGGCGTGGGAGAGCGTGAAGGCGGGCGGGCAGTTCGTGGCGGTGGGGCGCGACGAGATCGCCGACGCGGAGGCGGTGGCGCTGCCCGGCGGGGGCTATCGCATCTATGTCGGCGCAATGGGCGATCACTCCATCGTCAGCTTCGCGTCGCGCGACGGCGTGACGTGGACGCAGGAGCGCGGCGTGCGCGTGCGCAACGCGGCGTTCCCGGACGTGGTGGTGCTGGCGAACGGCGACGTGCGCATGTACTTCCAGCGCGAGCTGGTCATCCAGAGCGCGCTGTCGCGCGACGGCGGGCTGACGTTCGCGGACGAGCGCGGCGTGCGCGTGCCGAAGGGCTTCTACGGGACCGACGATCGCGACAATGTCGCGGCGTCCACCACCGTGCTGCTGCCGGACGGCACGTGGCGCATGTACTACCGCGGCACGCGCGAGGACCCGGCGTTCTTCAACGGCGGCAAGATGGTGATCCTGTCGGCGACGTCGCGCGACGGGCTGACGTGGACGCGCGAGGCGGGGGTGCGGATCGATCCGGGCGACATCGCCGACGCCGGAGCGCCGGCGACGCAGCGCTCCATCGACGGGCCCAACGCGCAGGTGCTGCCGGATGGGCGCATCAAGCTGTACTTCTGGGTGGTCGAGGGGTGCCAGGGCATCTGCATGGCGGTCTCGGCCGACGGACTGACGTTCGGACCGGTCGAGCAGGTGATGGCGATCGACGACACGCCGGCGCGGCAGCAGCCGGGCGACCCCTCGGTGCTCGCGCTGCCGAACGGGGAGGCGTACCTGTATTACGGCGGGCGCGGGCCGGAGGGCGGCGCGCAGGGGATCTGGGTGGCGAAGCGGGTCCGCTAGCGTCGGCCGAGCCAGGACAACACGCCGCGGCCGGCGGCGGCGCCGGTGGCGAGGCAGCCCTGCAGCAGGTAGCCGCCGGTGGGGGCTTCCCAGTCGAGCATCTCGCCGGCGGCGAAGACGCCGGGGCGCTGCGTGAGCATCAGGTTGGCGTCGAGCTCGGATAGCGCGAGGCCGCCGGCGGTGGAGATGGCGCGGGCGAGCGCGAACGGGGCGTCGAGACGCAGGGGCAGCGACTTGATGAGGGCGGGCAGCGCCGTCGAGTCGTTCTGGGGGCGCGCGTCCCGCGCGACGCCGGCGTGCAGCGCTTCTTGCACGAGTCCGATGGCGGCGGGCGAGAGAGCCGCCTGCTTGCGCAGGAAGTTCGACAGCGAGGCGCGGCCGCGCGGCTGGGCGAGACGCGCGGACAGCGCATCGGCGGAAAGGTCGGGGCGCAGGTCGACGTGCAGCGTGGCGGCGCCGTCGCGGGCGATGGCATCGCGCAGTGGCGCGGACAGCGCGTAGATGGCGCCGCCTTCGATGCCGGCGGCGGTGATCACCGCTTCGCCGGGCACGGTCTGGCCGGCGAACGAAGTCTTGTCTGCGAAGGTCAGGGCAATGCGCTTGAGCGGCGCGCCGGCGTGGCGGGTGCGGAAGTGTTCGGACCAGGCGACGGCGAAGCCGCAGTTGGCGGGGCGCAGGGGCGCGATGGCCGAACCCGGCAGCTGGGCGGTCCACGATCCGTCGGCGCCGAGGCGCGGCCACGAGGCGCCGCCGAGGGCGAGCACTGTGGCATTGGCGGCGAACGGCGCGGCGTTGGCAAAGGTGAGTGCGCCATCGGCGGACCAGCCGGTCCAGTGGGCGCGGGGGACGAGACGGACGCCGATGCTGCGCAAGCGGGCGAGCCAGGCGCGCAGCAGCGGGCTGGCTTTCATGGAGCGCGGGAAGACGCGGCCGGACGTGCCGACGAAGGTCCTTTGCCCGAGGGACTCGGCCCAGGCGATGGCGGCAGTGGGCGGGAACGCGGCGAGGTGCGGGCGCATCCAATCGGCGGCGGCGCCGTAGCGGGCGACGAACGCGTCGAAGGATTCCGAGTGCGTGAGGTTGAGGCCGCCGCGGCCGGCCAGCAGGAACTTGCGGCCGGGGCTGGGCATGCGGTCGAAGACCGTGACGGCGACGCCGGCGGTGGCGATGACCTCGGCGGCCATCAGGCCGGCGGGGCCGGCGCCGAGGATGGCGGCGGTGGGCGGGGATGCGTTCACGCGCTCTCTATGCACCGAAGGCGCCGCAAGCGGTCGAAAAAGACAACGGCACCCTCACCCAGCCTCCGCCAGGCCTCGCTGGCGCTCGGCAAGCTGGGGCAACCCTCTCCCGCCGAAGCGGGCGAGGGAAAGGACAAGAAGCGGCGGGCTCGCAAGGGGCGGCTCGTTTTGGTAGGTTCCGCCACTTTTCCGCCCCTTCCAGCGACCCAAGGATCTCATGCCGTCGTTCAATCCGCCGTTGCGCGTGCTGATGGGCCCGGGCCCGTCCGATGTTCACCCTCGCGTGCTGGCCGCCATGGCGCGACCGTGCATCGGGCATCTCGATCCTGCCTTCCAGGCGCTGATGGAGGAGCTGAAGGAGCTGCTGCGCACCGCGTTCCGCACCAAGAACCGGCTGACCATGCCGGCGTCGGGGCCGGGCTCGGTGGGCATGGAGACGTGCTTCGTGAACCTGGTCGAGCCGGGCGACACGGTCATCGTCTGCCAGAACGGCGTGTTCGGCGGGCGCATGAAGGAGAACGTCGAGCGCTGCGGCGCCACGGCGGTGATGGTCACCGACGACTGGGGCCGCGCCGTGGACCTCAACAAGGTGCGCGACGCCATCAAGGCGAACCCGAAGGCGAAGGCGGTTGCGTTCGTGCACGCCGAGACCTCGACGGGGGCGCGCTCGGATGCGGAAGCCATCTGCAAGATGGCCAAGGCGGCCGGCATGCTGACCATCGTCGACGCGGTCACGTCGCTGGGCGGCATTCCGCTCGAGGTCGATGCGTGGGGCATCGACGCGATCTATTCGGGCTCGCAGAAGTGCCTGTCGTGCGCGCCGGGCCTGTCGCCGGTGAGCTTCTCGGCGCGCGCCGAGGAAGTCATCAAGGGACGGAACCGCAAAGTGCAGAGCTGGTTCATGGATATGTCGCTGATCATGAACTACTGGGAGGCCAAGGGCGGCGCGCGCACCTATCACCACACGGCGCCGGTCAACGCGCTGTACGGCCTGCACGAGTCGCTGGTCATCCTGCAGGAGGAAGGCCTCGAGAAGTCGTGGGAGCGGCATAAGAAGAACCACCTGGCGTTGCGCGCCGGCCTGGAGGCGATGGGCGTCGAGCTGCTGGTGCCGGAGAACGAGCGCCTGCCGCAGCTCAACGCCATCAAGGTGCCGGCCGGCGTGGACGAGGCTGCCGTCCGCAAGCGCCTGCTGTCCGACTACAACCTCGAGATCGGCGCCGGATTGGGCGCGCTGGCCGGCAAGGTGTGGCGCATCGGCCTGATGGGCACGTCCAGCACGGCGAACCACGTGACGCTGTGCCTCGCTGCGCTGGAGAGCGTGCTGCCGGCGGCGGGCATGAAGATCGCCCGCCCCGGCGCAGCGGTGGCGGCGGCGCGGGCGGTGCTGTTCCCGAACTGAGGCAGCAGCCCTATTGCGGGGGGGCGACGGGCGGGCGCACACTTCCGCCATGTCGCTGCCCGTCAAGATCGACTCGACCTCGAACGGCGAGTACGCGCCGCGGCCGATCGGCGCGACCTTGCGGCGCGCCAACGAGCTGGCGGCAGCGCGCATCACCGAGCACGCGCGCCGGACCGGCCGGAGCCGGCGCGGATTCCTGGCCGGCCTGTGCGGCGCGGCGACGACGCTGTGGACGCTGAACCAGGCGTTCGCGGCGCGCGGCAACACCGGCGGGTTCTTCACCATCCTGCGCGAAGGCTTGTTTGAGAGCGAGGCGGCGGCGCAGACGCTGGCCGGAGCCGAGTTCATCATCGACGCGCAGACGCACCTCGTCGAGCCGAACGGGCCGTGGCGCACCGGCGTCTCGCGCGGCTGGGAGGCGACGCTGCGCAGCTGGCCGCAAGGCGCATGCGGCGAGGCCGACCCGGTGGCGTGCTACTCGGCCGATCACTTCCTGAAAGAAGTGTTCCTCGACTCCGACACGGCGGTGGGCGTGCTGAGCTTCGTTCCCTCGCCGCCCCAGGACAACCCGCTGTCGATGGCGGAAGCCATGCGGGCGCGCGAGCTGGTGGCGCGGCTCGACGGCACCGACCGCCTGCTGCTGCAGTTCAAGGTCATGCCGAACTATCCGCCCTTTGCCGCGCAGCTCGACGCCATGGACGCGGCCGCGGCCGCTTGGCCGGTGGCGGCGTGGAAGGCCTACACCGGCTACGGCCCGGGCGGGCGCGGCTGGCGGCTCGACGACCCGCGCATCGGCATCCCCTTCCTCGAGCGCGCGCGCAAGCTCGGCGTGCGCACGATCTGCATCCACAAGGGCCTGCCGTTCGGCGGCCAGGACCCGGCGTTCGCCACCTGCGACGACGTCGGCCCGGCGGCGAAGCTGTTCCCCGACATCAACTTCGTCCTCTACCACTCGGGCTACGAGACGGCGGTGCGCGAGCAGGCCTACGAGCCCCTTGGCGACGCGCGCACGAATCGCCGCGGCATCGACACGCTGGTGCGGTCGCTGCAGGCGGCGGGCGTGCCGCCCAACCGCAACGTGTACGCCGAGCTCGGCTCGACGTGGCGCAACCTGATGCGCGATCCGACCGCGGCGGCGCACGCACTCGGCAAGCTGCTCACCTACGTGGGCGAGGACAACGTGCTGTGGGGCACCGACTCGATCTGGTACGGCTCGCCGCAGGACCAGATCCAGGCGTTCCGTGCGTTCGAGATCGCGCCAGCGCTGGCCGAGCTCAACCGCTATCCGCAGCTGACGGCAGAGCGGAAGGCGAAGGTGTTCGGCCTCAACGCCGCAAGACTGTGGAGCATCGACGTGGCGGCCATGCAGAAGCGCGCCGAGAGCGACGTCATCGGCGTGTCGAAGCACGCCTATGCGGAGACGCGCGCGCCGTCGTTCGAGACGTATGGGCCGCGCACGCCGGCGGAGTTCGCGCGCTTGCGGCGGATGACGGGACCAGGTCCCGACTAGGGAAGGCTAGCGGCCGCCGCGGGCGGCGATGGGCGGCGGCGACCCCGATTGGTCGGCGGGACGCGGCCGCACCGGTCCGGCGGCCTTGGCGGCGGCGGATTGCGGCTGACGCACCGGACCTTGCGGCTTGGCGGCGTTGGCGGCAGGTGCGTCGCCATTGGCCGGCACGCGCGCAACCTTGGGCCGCACCGGCGAGTCTGCGTTCGGGCGCGCCTTCGGCGCGACACCCATCTGCTGCTGCACCCAGGCCCACAGCGCGGCGATGTCGGTCGCCGGCTTGCCGGTGGGGAAGTGCTCGATGTAGGTGCGGCCGTCTTCCATCGGATGCTGGTAGACGGGCCGGTCGATGATCGCCACCGGCGAGACCGGCAGGTTGTAGCGCGCCAGCACCTTGCGCGCCTCGATCGTCACCGGCATCTCGGTGTCGCCGCGGTTGGCCGGCGCGGCATTGATGACGATGCCGGCAGGCGCGTTGAGCTGGGCGATGATGTCCACGGTCTTGCCGATGGCGCGCAGATCGAACGGCGCCGGGCGGCACGGGATCAGGTTGAAGTTCACCGCCTCGGCGACGAGGTAGGCAAACTGTCCGGCGTGCGGCGGCGTGTCGACGATGCACAGCGTCATGCCGCGCTTCTTGGCCGATTCGATCGCCTTGGGAAGATTCTTGGGCTCGCACTCGGCCATCGCCGGACGCGGCAGCTTGCGCGCGCGCCACCAGTCGGCGGCGGAGCGCTGCGGGTCGGTGTCGATGATGGCGACGCGCTCGCCGAGCGATTCGGCGAGCACGGCGAGGTGAACGGCAAGGGTGGTCATGCCCGCTCCACCCTTCTGCGCGAGGAGGCTGAACGTCCGCATCAGCGTGGGCGCCCTAATGGCCAGATGCGCATGCGATTCCGGGACAATGGCATGGAGGTCAAGTTTTCCACAGGCTTAGGGCGCGTTTTTGTCGCCGTTCCTGCGGAATGGTACCGTTCCGCCATGAAACAGCTTTCCCTGGTCCCCAACCAAACACGTCTTGGTAAACGAATGGTTGCCGCCGGTGCCCGGGCCGCGGCGGTTCTCGGCCTGATGGCCGCCCTGCTCGCCGGCCTTGGCGCCCCCGGCGGGCCCGCCTGGGCCGGCTATGACGAGGGCCTGACCGCCCGCTCGCGCGGCGACTTTGTCACCGCCCTGCGCGAGTTCACCCAGGCCGCCGAGGCCGGCGACGCCCGCGCCCAGTTCAGCCTGGGCGCCATGTACCGCAACGGCGAGGGCGTGCCACCCGACGCCACCGCCGCCGCCAACTGGTACCGCCGCGCCGCGGTGCAGGGCCACGTCGAGGCGCAATACAACCTCGGGCTCCTCTATCGCAACGGCACCGGGGTGGCGAAGGACGACGCGGTAGCGGCCACCTGGTACACGCAGGCGGCGCGCCAGGGGCACAGCCAGGCGCAGTACAACCTGGCGGTCATGTACCAGATCGGCGCCGGCGTGCAGACCGACCTCGCCGAGGCGTTCGCCTGGCTCACGCTGGCCGCGCTGCAGGGCCAGGTCGGCGCCGAGGCGGCGCTCGGCCGCCTGGCGGTGGGCTTGAACCCGCAACAGACGCAGGCGGCGGAGCGCAAGGCCGAGCAGTACATCGAGCAGTACCTGAAGAGGCCGGCGGCGGCGCCTGCTCCGGCGGCGGCACCCGCCGCTCCGGCAGCACCGGCGCGCTAGGCGCTGCGGCGCTTTGCCGCCCGCGTCGCTACCGGCGATCGAACTCGCCCGTGGCGCGCTCGGGCACGCCGCGGACGTGGGTGGGCCGCGGACTGCCATCGGCACCTGACCGGACGAGAGACGGCCGGGGATTCGCCTGAGACCCGCGCTTGCCGGCGCGTGTTAGCGTCGGCCGATGGCGAAGCTCGGCGGCCAGCGGCTCGGGGCACGACACGCAATCGGGATCGTGCTCGTCGCTGCCGGCCTGGTGCTGGGACTTCCCCACCTCAAACCGCCTCCCGCCCAGCCGCCGCTGGCCGACGCCGACGTCCTGGCCGAGACGTTCTTGGCCACGGCCGTCGGCGGCGAGGAGCCGCTGCTGCGCCGCTGGACCACCGAGGTGCGCATCCTGGTGACGGGAGCGCGAGCCGAGGAGCTGACGCCGCTGCTCGAGCGGGCGGCGCCCGTTCTTCGTGCGCTGGACCGGCGTGGCGACGACGATCGTCAGAGCACCGGAAGAAGGCTGCAACCTCGTCGTGCAAAGCTTGCCGCGCGCCGCCTACCTCGAGCTGGTGGGACGCATGGGCGGCGGCGGCGAGGCCGGCCGGTACCTCGAGGAGCACCTGGTCTGCTACTCGACCACCCTTTCGCGCGCCGACGAGGCGGCGCTGCTGCGGGCGGCGCTCGCCATCCCCGACGACCTCGATGCCGCCGAGACCGAGCAATGCGTGTGGCACGAGCTGATGCACGCCTATGGCATCTTCGGCCACCCCGACGAGCGCGTCGCATCGGTGCTGCGCAACGCCGTTACGCCGACGGACAACGACATCGTGCTGCTGCGCGCGCTGTACGATCCGCGCCTCGACCAGGTGCGTCCCGAGACCGCGCGCGAGCAGGCGCAGGCGGTCATCGCCGCTCTGTTGCGCGAACGCGAGGGGCCGCCGGCGCGCATCATCCCGGCGGCGCCGTTGCGGCCTGCCGCCAACCCCGGCGTCGACTAGGCGAGGCAACTAGGCGGGAGCTTCGCCATCGAGGTATGATGGCTGCCGCGGAGGGAAGTGCGGTGGCTACCAACGGGTCCCCCCAAGCGATCGCGGCCTGGATGCTCGGTGAACTCGAGCGCCGCGGGCGCCTCTACTCCGCGGCGGCCGCCGACGAGGTGGACCGCATGCATGGAGCGCCCCACGTCGGCTACGACGACGAGGGCGTGCCGTTCCTCAGACCTGCAGTCGTGGAGGCCTTCCAGGAGCTGTCGGGCGGGGACATCGTCTGGTCGATGTCGGGCCGCTACTGGCGCCGCCGCGAGCCGAGCGACAAGCCCGGGCGCCAGCAGAAGTAGCGCGCGGCGATCCTTCCCGCGCCCCACCCGCGCCCCTCGCCTGCCCCCATTCCGTGTGGTTAACGAAGGGGGATACACCATCCCTTGTTAATCTAGTATATTGCCGGTTGCAGGCCGCTGGTGTGTACCCACAAGGGAGACCTGATGGACGCCCTAAACACTGTCAAACGCTGGATCGGTAGCTTGACCGAGATCGGCATGATGCTGTTGGCGCTTGGTATCGTCGCCGCAGTGCTGGTCGGCGGCTCTTTGCCGTTCTTCGGCAACGTCATCGGCAACATCACGAACATCGTCAGCCAACTCGGGCAGTCCGGCCTCGCCGGCCTGATCGCGTTAGGCATCGTGCTGTGGCTGTTCAGCAAGCGGGCGATGGTCTGACCGGGCTGATCGCCTAGAGGAAGTTGGGGCGGGGCTGCGAGCCCCGCCCCGTCTTGTACGTCGTGACCGCTGCGGGAGGCCGTCATGGTTGAGCGGATCCGCAGAGCGGGTTGGATGGCCGTCGAGGCCGCCGCCCTGCTCATCGTACTGTGCCTGTTCCTGAGCATCATCCTCGGCGCCTCGGGCGGCGCCTTCATCACCGACGTGGCGCGCAACGCCACCCAGTTCCTGCAGGCGGTGCCGCCCGGCACGCTGCTCGGCGTCGCGCTGCTGCTCGGCTTGTATTGGTGGTTCCGCGGCCGCCGCACCAACTGACCTCCGCGCGCGTCGCGGCGACGACCGCCGCCGCTCCCGCACGAAAAAAGAGGGGGGAGCCAGTGAGCCCCCCCCCTCTCCCCTAGGACCACCCCGTGTGGGAGGGTGGCGTTTGCGCCGCTGCTAGCCGGGCAGCGCGAAGACGTACAGGGTCGAGCCCGAACGACGGTAGCGGTTGGCATCGTCCGGAGCCGCGTTGGCGGCAACGGCCGTGTTGGCCGCGGCCGAGGACGCGATCACCGCCACGTACTGCTTGTTGTTGTAGCGATAGGTGATCGGCGACTGACGGCAGCGTGCGCCCCAACGGAACGTCCACACATCGTTGCCGGTCTTGGCGTCGATGGCGCGGAACGTGCCGTTGTCGTTGCCGCACATGAACAACAGGTCGGAGGCCGTGGCCATGACCGGGACCTGGTTCGAGCGGCGGAAGTTGCGGGTCCACGCCGTCTTGTTGCCGGCGGCGTCGATGGCCAACAACTGGGTTTCGTTCGGCGTGATGGTGCCGTCAACCAAGCGGTTCGGGAATCCGCCCGGAATGGTGACCGCCTGGCGCAGGGTGTAGCCCTGACCCGGGACATAGTCGCCCTTGATCATGCGCTGGCAGCCGCCGTTGAGGCTGTTGGTGAAGTACAGCATGCCGGTCCTGGGCGAGTAGGCGTCGTTGTCCCAGTTACGGGCGTTGGTGCCCGGGTAGTAGCACATCTCGGTGCCCGTGTAGCCGGCGGTCGTGGCGGGCAACGGGGACTGGCGGTTGGGCACGTACTTGTCCTGGTCGGCCTTGTCCGTCCAGTACGCGGTGTTGATGTTCTGGTTGGGACGGCCCGTGGTGCGGTTTACCCACTTGCCCTGGGCGTCCTGCTTGAACATGTCCTGGAGCGTGTGCATGTACGGATCGTTCAGGATCTCGCCCGTGACCCGATCGAAGATGTAGTACAGGCCGTTGCGGGCGGCCTTGATGGCGACCTTGCGGTTGTTCTGGCCGCCGATGTTCATCTCGAGCAGCGGCGTGATCAGCGGCTCGTCGATGTCCCAGTGATCCTGCGGCGTGTAGTTGTACGCCCAGATCAGCTCGCCGGTGGTGCCGTCGCGGGCCATCTGCGAAGCGCAGTAGTTGCTGCGCCAATGCTCGAGACCGCCATTCGGGTCGAGGTCGAACTTGCCCCACTCGCGGCGATAGTCCGGGTTCCACGGACCGCAGTTGCCGGTCGCGTAGTAGAAGACGTTGATGTCCGGATCCCACGTGAAGTAGCCCCACGCGGTACCGCCGCCACGCTTCCACGAGTCACCGAACCAGCTGTCGAGGGCCGGGTTGGGCTTCTTGTCGTCGACGTAGAAC
>Ga0194132_10013065_pt1 | contig 10180 bp, 8 predicted proteins | sample TA2KigOf80mmetaG_FD_148612 | JGI IMG/M metagenome (GOLD analysis project Ga0194132, IMG submission 148612) | Freshwater microbial communities from Lake Tanganyika, Tanzania - TA2015054 Kigoma Offshore 80m | ecosystem: Environmental > Aquatic > Freshwater > Lake | place: Tanzania: Lake Tanganyika... | reverse complement strand
ACGGGTGCGATCTGAATCCGACGACACGGTGACCATGCGTCAACAACTTAACGTTACTGGATCAACACTCCCTACGCCAACGGCGTTCAATATCTCAGCCCAGGGTCAGGACAGGCGAACCTAAGCGAACCTGCCGCCACCCTGGGTGCAAATCGCCTCTAAATTCTCCCTCCCGTTGAGCATTGTGCGGTCGCCGCGGCAACCGCACGACGCTCAAGGGGAGGGAATATTTTTCCGGTCTGTCTGTGTTGGGACTGAATTGTCCGGCGGGTCGAAATAGTGGTCCATCCCGCGCCACAGGCTGCGGGCGTAGCGAAAGAACCACATGGGAAATAGTACACAAAAGACAGCCAGCAGCCACAGCCGCGTCCGGTCGGAGAGGTTCGTTCCGAGGAACATGGCGAAATAGCCGATGATGACCAGCAGCGCCGTAATGCCGTAGTTGACGTAGATCGAGCCAAGGTAGTAACCGGCCCCCATCTCGAAGGGGAGTCCGCACCGCGGACAGGCGGGGTGCATCCGAAAATAGCCGCCGAACATGCGCCCCTGGCCGCAGTGGGGACAGCGGAGGCGAATGCTGCGCCAGACGGTGCGCCAGAAGGGTGCGCGAACCGTGGATGTGAACTCGGGGGACGTCATGAATCGAATCGGAACAAGGCTCGTCAACGGGCTATCGGAAAAACGATATGATATACGCGCTCAACCCGGCATAAATTCCGGGCCTGTAATCGCATCGCGGTCGTTAAGCGATTTCGAGCTTGTTCATCAATTGCCCCCGCCGCCCATCCCCCATGCTGCGGGTATTGTCAATTGAGCAGGAATGGTAATAATAGCGTCTGTCGGGGCCAGCTTGCTGGCCCTGGCCCGCCCTTCGCAGGTTCTGCCCCACCTGTGGAGGGCTTTTTTTGCGCTCATAGTACCCATCACGCTCCGCGTGATGCAGTGAACGGCTGGCGCATCGGTGCGTCAAGGGAACCAGGGCTCCCTGTTGAGATAAATGATGGCTGGCGCCATCGACGTATCGGTCGTTCAAACCGTACACGCATCACGCGGAGCGGGATGGGTACTATACGCTCCGCGCGATGCAGTTAACGGCTGGCGCATCGGTGCGTCAAGGGAACCAGGGCTGCCGGTTGAGATCAATGGCGGGTGGTGTCATGGACGTAGCGGTCGGTCAAGCCGTACACGCATCACGCGGAGCGGGATGGGTACTTTGGCTTATTTCCTGGCTTCCAACTCTTCCCAGCGGGCATACGTTGTTGACAACTCTGCTTCGCATTGGCGCAGACGTTGGCTGTCTTCCGCCAGTTCGGCACCGGGGCGCTGGTAGTACGCTGGATCGGCCATGGCGGTGTGGAGCTGGGCGATCTGCTGCTCCAGTTTTTCGATCCGCCCGGGACAGGCGGCCAGTTCCTGCTGCTCTTTATATGACAGACGGCGCGGACGGGCGTCGGCGGGCGCGGTGGATGTTGTGGCGGAAGGTTCAGCGGGGACGGGCCTGGCCGGTTTGGGCCCAGCCGAGACTTCGGCGGCGGCTTGCCGCGCGGTTTGCACCCGCAGCCAGTCGTCGTAATTGCCGTCGTATTCCTTGGCGCCGCCTGCTTCAAAGACGATGGTGCTGGTGACCAAGTTATTGAGAAACGCCCGGTCGTGGCTGACTACCAGCACGGTCCCCTCGAACTCCATTAGGCGGGCTTCGAGCAGTTCCAGCGTTTCGGTATCAAGATCGTTCGTCGGTTCGTCCAGCACGATGACATTGGCCGGTTTGGCCAGCAGCCGGGCCAGCAGCAGGCGATTCCGCTCCCCGCCAGAGAGGAAGCGGACCAGCGTGCGGGCGCGGTCCGGCGAAAACAAAAAATCCTGCAAGTAGCCGATGACGTGCCGCGGCCGATCACCAAGCTGCACCGTCTGATAGCCGTCGGCCACGTTCTCCTCGACCGTGGCGTCCTCGCGCAGTTGATCGCGCAACTGGTCGAAATAGGCAATCTGCAGATTGCTCCCCAGGCGGACGCGGCCGGACTGGGGGGCAAGCTGTCCCAACAGCAGCCGCAGGAGCGTGGTCTTGCCGGCGCCGTTGGGGCCGATGATTCCCACCTTGTCGCCGCGGAGAATCGTGGTCGAGAAGTTCTCCACAATAGGGCGGCCAGGGAAGGAATATGAGACGCGCTCCACGTCGCACACGAGATTGCCGCTGCGCTGGCCATCCTGGATCTGCATTCTGACCGTGCCGATGGCCGCCTGGCGCTGCGCCCGGATGCGGCGCATTTCCTCCAGCGCCCGCACGCGCCCCTCGTTGCGCGTCCGCCGGGCTTTGATACCCTGGCGAATCCAGCGTTCCTCCTCCGCCAGCCGCTTGTCGAACAGGGCTTGTTCCTTTTCTTCCGCGGCCAGGTCGGCTTCCTTGCGGACGAGGAACGTGTCGTAGTCGCAAGACCAGTCGAAGAGCCGGCCGCGGTCGATCTCCAGAATGCGCCGAGCCAGCTTGCGCAGAAACACTCGGTCGTGCGTGACGAAGAGGAACGTGGCCGGAAAGCGAGAAAGAAAGTCTTCCAGCCAGCCGATGGCCTCGATATCGAGATGGTTGGTCGGCTCGTCCAGCAACAGCAGGTCGGGCTGCGAAACCAGGGCCTGGGCCAACAGCACGCGCCGCTTCATGCCGGCGGAGAGCCGGGCAAAGGAGGCCGCGCCGTCCAATTCCATGCGAGACAGAATCTGCTGCACTTGCTGCGTGCCGCGCCAGGCTTCGCTCTGCTGCTCGATCTGGCAGTCGCTGGCCGCTTGCAAGCCCGTCGCCACCACGTCCGTCACGGTGCCGTCGAGATCGGGGACGTCCTGCGGAAGCAAGGCCACGCGTGCTCCAGGCGCCAGGCGGATCTCGCCGTGGTCGGGATGCTCATCGCCGCGCAGCAGACGCATGAGCGTGGTCTTGCCGGAGCCGTTGCGCCCTAGCAGGCCGATCCGCTCGCCGCGCTCGATCTGGCAGGTGACGCCGTCCAGCAGGGCGGGGCCGCGGAAGCCGATGCTCAGATCACGAATTTCGACCAGAGCCATGAGCCGTTACGGAGAAACCAGTTCGTACTGCCCGTGGCTCGCTTTGGCGAGTTTTCCCTGGGCAACCAGGGCGTCCCAAACTGCCTGGGGATATTGATCCGGCGGCGTGATGGCCACGATCCCCGAGGGGCGCCCGCCGCTCATCGGCCCGCCACCGAGGCTCGACTCCACGTCGAGCCGGGTGAGCTTCAGGCGCTTCTTGAACGCCTTGAGCGCGCGCTTGAGGTTTTCGGGAGAGAGAAGTTCGGAAGGTTGAGCGGGATTGGAATCGGTCATGGTTGGATCTTGGACGGGACGATTTGAATGCTTGTTGACTTGCCGGGACTTCGCCTCGGCAATGATTTCCGACTGTGCCACCGTGGAGGATCGGCTCCAGCCCCGGCCACCCCAAATCGGTTGCGGTAAGACGCCTCCACGAGCTTACGCCCGCGGCTCGCCTTCATAAACGCCTCATTCTGCCTACAGCTTACACCAAAATTTCCTTGACGATCCGGGCCGGTTCCACGCCGGTGAGTTTATCGTCCAAACCCTGGACGCGGACGGTAAAACGCTGGTGGTCGATGCCCAGGCATTTGAGCAGCGTGGCGTGCAGGTCGCGGACGTGGACCACGTTCTCCGCGATATTGTAGCCGAAATCGTCAGTGGCGCCGTAGGCGACGCCCGGCTTGATGCCGCCGCCGGCCAGCGCCATCGTGAAGCAGCGGGGATGGTGGTCGCGGCCGTTGGGGCCTTGCGTGGTCTGGGTGAACGCCGTGCGGCCGAACTCCCCTCCCCAGATCACCAGCGTATCGTCCAGCAGGCCATGCTGCTTGAGATCCATGACCAGGGCCGCGGTGGGCTGATCGGTGTTGGCCGCTTGCCGTTTCATACCCCCGGGTATGTTGGAATGGTGGTCCCAGCCGCCGTGGAAAAGCTGCACGAACCGGACACCCCGCTGCGCCAGCCGCCGGGCCAGCAGACATTGATAGGCGTAGGTGCCCTGTTTTTTGACTTCGGGACCGTACATTTCCAGGACGTGGGCCGGCTCGTCGGAAAAGTCCAGCAGCTCCGGCACGGTCACCTGCATCTTGTACGCCAACTGGAAGGCGTCGATCCGCGTTTCGATCTCCGGGTCCTGCACCTGGGCATGCTTGAGCCGATTCAGTTGGCTGATGGTGTCGATAATCTCGCCGCGGGCGCCGTGGTCGATGCCGGTGGGGTTGGAGAGGTAAAGGACCGGATCGCCGGTCGATTGAAACTGCACACCCTGGTAGCGGGCCGGCAGATAGCCGTTGTGCCAATAGCGGCTGACGATCGGCTGGTCGGGTATGCCGGAGGTCATCACGATGTAGGCCGGCAGATTGGAACATTCGGAACCCAGGCCATAGTTGAGCCAGGAGCCAAAGGCGGGGCGGCCGGGGATCTGGCGGCCGGTCTGCACGAACGTTACGGCCGGGTCGTGGTTGATCGGCTCGCTCTGCACTGATTTGACAAAGCACCACTCGTCGGCCGTTTTGGCCATGTGGGGCACCAGTTCGGAAAACCAGGCGCCGGACTGGCCGTGCCGAGCAAACTTGAAGGGCGAGCCGTAGCTGTTGAAGTTGGCCTGGGAGCGGGTCATCAGCGTGACGCGCTGCGTGCCGAGGATCGACTTGGGCATCGGCTTGCCGTTCTCGGCAAGGAGCGTGGGTTTGAAATCGAACAGGTCGAGATGGGAGGGGCCGCCGGATTGAAACAGATAGATGACCCGCTTGGCCTGGGGAGCAAAGTGGGGCTGGCCCAGGACGCCTCCCGCGGAGTCGGCTGCCGCTTCGCTCAGCTCGGGATAGAGGAGCGAGCCGGCGGCAATCATGCCGAAACCGCCGGCGCAGCGGGTGAGAAAATCGCGTCGCGCGGCACGGAAACGGGCGTGAGCGTCCGAAGCACAAATGGGAAATTCAGAATGCCGGGTGATGGTATGCATGGAAACTCTCGCAACAAAATGTAAGTCGTTCGACGCCAAGGCGCAAAGACGCCAAGGCGCCATGAGGGTTGGGATCACGAAAACACGAAATCACCAAGGGACGGCATAGCAAGTTCTTACTTTCGTGGTTTCGTGTTTTCGTGATCCTTTCTTTCGATCTTTGCCATACTCGGCACCTGATCCGAAGCCTACTCTCGCACGATAAACTCATCCAGATTCAACAGGGCGTTGGTGACGTTTGCCCAGGCGGCCAGTGCCGCGGCATCCGCCGGGCCGTTTTTCGTCGCGTCGCCGACCAGCGCCACCGCTTCCTTGGGGTGGCTGCGATAGTGCTCCAACCGCCGGTCAAGCAGATCGCGGAGCACTTTTTGTTCTGCCGCAGTGGGGAGCCGCGAAGTCGCGCGGCGGAAGGCGGTGGCCAACTGGGCGTCGGTATCGGCGGAACCTTCCGCCAGCAGACTTCGGGCGAATGCCCTGGCCGCTTCAACAAACTGCGGATCGTTGAGCGTGGTGAGCGCCTGCAGCGGAGTGTTGGTGCGGGGCCGCTCCACGATGCACTCGCTCCGGTCCGGCGCGTCAAAGATGACAAAGGTGGGGTAGGGGGTGGTCCGGCGCCAGAACGTGTACATGCCGCGACGGTAGCGGTCTTCCCCGTCGCTGAGGCTCCATTTCCACGCCCCCTGCTTGCCCTCATAGTAGTTCACAGGCTGGAATGGATAGACCGGCGGCCCGCCGATTTCATCGCTCAGCATGCCGGAGGTCCGCAGCGCGGCGTCGCGAATCTCTTCCGCCATCAGCCGAAACCGGGGCGAACGGCTCAAAAGCGTGTTGTGGGGATCCTGCTCGTCGTAACGGCGATGATTCACCGCGCTTTGACGGTAGGCGGACGAAGTCAGAATCAGGCGGAACATGTGCTTGGTGTCCCAGCCGGACTCGCGGAACTCAACGGTCAGCCAATCGAGCAGCTCGGGATGGGTGGGGTAGCGTCCCAGCCGGCCGAAGTCGCCGAGCGTTTCCACAATGCCCCGGCCAAATACCTGGGCCCAAAGGCGATTGACCGTCACGCGGGCCGTGAGCGGATGGGCCGGATCGAACAGCCACTGGGCAAGCGTAAGTCGATTGCGCGGGCCATCGGCCGGGAGCTGAGGCAGGACTGCCGGCACGTCGCGGTTGACCGGGTCGCCCGGGGTCTGGAAATTGCCGCGCAGCAGGACGAACGCCGGCCGCGGCTTGGCCATTTCCATGCTGATCGGCTGCATCGCCGCCGGCCCGCTTTCTCCCTTCAGTTGGCTCTGCAACGCATTGAGCCGGGAGTTGAGCGAAGCGAACTTGTCACGCGTATCAAAACAAACGAACTGGAGATAGTAATTGCGAATTTGTTGCTCGTCTTCCGCCGTTCGCTTGTCGGCGGGCTTTTGCAGAATCTGGCGAATGGCGTCGGGAACGCTGGGACCCTTAACACCTTCAGCCTTCCAGGCGGCGAGCGAAAAATCAGCCGGCACGCCGCCGCGCCGCAAACCGGCCGCGTCCCAATAAACCTTGCCGGCGAACTGGGTGAATGCCCAGCCCCGAATGACATCCCCCGATTTCAGGCCAACCTGGTCCGCGGGCACTTCCAGCCGCACCCACTCGCCCGGCTTGGGCAACGGCCCCATCCGCAGTTTGCTGACGGTGCCGTTCTTTCCCCAGGGCGTGTGGTCGTCTCCCCAATACGCCCGGTGCTCCCAATGTCCGGCCCCGTCGTTCCACTGAAGCATGATTTGCCTGGGCGGATTGGCCGGGTCCAGATAGACGTAGGCAATCAATCGGTCCGTCGCGCCGACGGTCAGCGGCTTTACCGCTTCGTTAAAGAAATGCTGACTAAGACCCTTAGCCTCGCGGACGCTGGCCCGTTTTCCCTGGAACACCGGTCCTTCACCGGTCGTAATGAACTGCCAGGGTGTGTCTCCATACGGGCGGACACCCTGGGGGAGATCGTCATCAATCCAGATTTCGTCGATGGGATCCCGTTTGACCTGAGGGCCCGGATCGTGGTAATCGATCTGCGCCAGCACGGCAGCGGATTGCTTCTCCAGCTCCGCGATCTCCGCCTTAAGCTTTTTATCGCCGCGGAGTGAAACGCGCATCACCGGCGGCACCGCTTTATTGTGGAATCCGGACATGCCGCCGGCCCCCACTTCTTCCAAGCTGTTGAAATAGGCGTAGAGCTGATAGAACTCTTGCTGCGAGATGGGATCGTACTTGTGGCTGTGGCATTCCGCGCAGTTAAGCGTCAAACCCAGCCAGACGCGCCCCAGCGTAATGGTGCGATCCACGGCGTAACGGACTAGCCATTCGTCCGGATCGGCGCCCCCCTCTTCGTTGAAGCGGGCGTTGCGATTGAAACCGGAGGCAATCTTCTGTTGCTCCGTGGCGTTGGGCAGCAGATCTCCGCCAAGTTGTTCGCGCGTGAACTGATCGAACGGCATATTGTTGTTGTAGGCCTGAATGACCCAGTCGCGCCACGGCCAGGTATCGCGCGTGGAATCGAAGTGATAGCCGCTGGTGTCCCCATAGCGGGCAAGGTCCATCCAGATGAGGGCCATTTTTTCGCCATAGTGCGGGCTGGCGAGCATGCGATCCACCATCCGCTCGTAGGCGCCGGGCTGGCGGTCGGCCAGGAAGGCGTCGATTTCCTCCAGGGTCGGTGGTAGCCCGCGCAGGTCGAGCGAGACGCGGCGAATGAGCGTTTCGCGGCTGGCCTCCGCCGAGGGCTCCATGCCGCGGGATTCGAGCGCGGCGAGCACAAAGCGATCCATCGGATTGCGCACCCAGGCGGCGTTTTTCACCTCGGGCAGAGCAGGGGGGCGGACGGGAGTAAACGCCCAATGGTCGGTGTATTCCGCTCCCTCCGCGACCCAGCGCTTGAGCGTCTCCTTTTCCTGCGCGGAGAGTTCCTTGTGCGACTCAGGCGGGGGCATCCGCTCGTCATCATCTTTGGAAAGAACGCGGCGGATCAGTTCGCTGTCGCCGGGCTTTCCGGGAACAATCACGCCCGAGCCGTCCGCCAGCACGGCGCGGTCGCGCCGATCGAGCCGCAAATCTCCTTTGGCATCCTTCACGTCCGGGCCATGGCAGGCAAAACATTTTTCGGCCAGGACGGGGCGAACGTCGCGGTCAAAGACAATCTTGTCCGCGGCCGGGGCCGCAACGGCAGGCAGCGCGAACAAACAAAGAACAGGCATCAAAAAGCGCCGCAACATTTTCAGGTCCTGGAGGGAGAAAGAACCGTGAGGCGGGAGACTCTATATATGATAGGCAGTCCCGCCAGGTAGAACAAGATTGGGAACCGGTTCATATAGTCGCACGTTACGGACGGTCCCTCAGAGAAAGGTTGGCGCGTTTCCACCAGATCCACCCCCACAGGATCATTCCGCCGATCGCGCCGGCACCATACGCGGCAGTGTGCGCCCACAGATCGGCAAGAAAACGCGCATGCATTGCCGTGGGCACTTTGGAGGCCATGGGCTCAAGCAAATAGACCCAACCGTTCGACGCCGCAATGAAACCGACGATACCTGCCGTGCAGGAAGCGATCGCCGCGGCCACCATCACGAACCCGACAGGGAACACGAGTTGCGATGCTGTCAATTTCGGCATCTGGCCAATGCGCGCCAGTCCAGCGGCGGGAAACCCCAGCAACACGCCGACCCACCAGGTGGCGATCGTCCCCCAACCAAGCGCCAACAGCGTGGGAGACTTGGTATCAAAGACGGGCGGGTGTCCGATGGTGAAATACTCCACGCAGATGCGCGCTGTTATTTGATCGTGCAGGATTCCAAAAGCGACCGCGGCGACGATGCTGAGCAGAACAATCTTGATAGCTTCCATTTCATGGCCTCAACGTACGGGCACACATCCATTCGATGGCCGCACCGCATGCCACTCCCACGGTGTAGCAGACGATATCACTCCATAAAATCCATAACCAAGAATCAGGCCGCCGATGAGCGTGTGCCGGATCGAGTTGATCCAGGGGGCCTGATAGAGCTGGCTCAGTTCGACGGCATAGGAAACCGCCAGCGCAAGCGCCGCTACGACAGGCGTGGACGCGCGCGGAAGCAGGATGCCGATACCCAGGAAGGCCGCCACCGCCCAGAGCGTGTCGCCGGCGTACTGCGCGATAAACCACGGCAAGACTTCCGGGTTTCGCCGCGACAGCAGCCCGAGCGCCATGACGGCTGCCATGGCCGCCAGATAAACCGGCCGATTGCGTTTCACCCGTGGAGCTCCCGGATATGGCAGATGGATTGCGGGCTCCTCTATAATGATCGTTTTCGACTCGGTGAGATAGGATGGTCCCCGACATGCAATCGTTGGTCGAGGAAAATCGCACGCCGGCTGAAGGTACGGTCGAGATCGGCGCGTCGCCCACGGGGCGCGGGTTCCGGCTGGAGGCGCGGCAGATGCTGCCGGTGCCCCGGGAGGCGATTTTTGCGTTCTTTGCCGATGCGGCCAACCTACAGCGGCTCACGCCACCCTGGCTCGATTTTTCGATCGTCAGTCCGACGCCGATCTCGATGCAGGCGGGAACTCTGATCGACTATCAGCTCCGGCTGCGTTTTTGGAAACTGCGGTGGCGGAGTTGCATTGCCGTCTGGGATCCGCCGCTGACGTTCGTCGATGAACAGGTTCGCGGCCCGTACCGCTCCTGGCGGCACGAGCATCGGTTCGAAGTCACCGACGCCGGGACGCTCTGCCGAGACGTGGTGGACTACCGCGTCCTGGGTGGGCGGCTGGTGCACCATTGGCTGGTGCGGCGGGACCTGCTGGCGATCTTTGCCTATCGGCAGCAGCAACTGCGGAAGCTGTTTTGCACCGCTCAATCCTCCTCTTGAGCGTTTGGATTCCCGGAAAAACTGGATTCCAACGTCCCCTTGGCACGATGATGGCCAAGGGATATACTGGATAAGGATATCCAATTTGTAGTGCCTGGATGTTGATAGTGTTGACGGCGTTCCAAAGCGGCGGCGCGGGGGAACTGTCGCGGCGGTCCAAATTGGCGGCGCACCAGCGCGCATCTCTCGATAAATGGCAAGATGGCGACTTTAGACCCCTTATGGGGCCAAAGTTGTTCAATTTGAGTCAAGTTTTCGGGTCAAGTTAGTTGTTGCGCACAATGTGCCCCTCCCCGAACTGACGGAGGTA
>Ga0194132_10013058_pt1 | contig 10184 bp, 25 predicted proteins | sample TA2KigOf80mmetaG_FD_148612 | JGI IMG/M metagenome (GOLD analysis project Ga0194132, IMG submission 148612) | Freshwater microbial communities from Lake Tanganyika, Tanzania - TA2015054 Kigoma Offshore 80m | ecosystem: Environmental > Aquatic > Freshwater > Lake | place: Tanzania: Lake... | reverse complement strand
ATCAAAAAATAAAACCTTGTTTGGATATCAAGCAAGAGCTTTGGATAAGAATTCAAAGCTTCGTTATATCACAAACATTCTTGATAACAGATATCAAAAATTATTTGGACTTGATCGTATAGATTATGGTAAACGTATATTCGTTACCGAAGGACCATTTGATTCTATGTTTTTAGAAAATTCATTAGCTATGTGTGGAGCTGATGTCTCCCTAGACAAAGACATTTATCCTAATAGAGTATTTGTTTTTGACAATGAACCAAGGAATTTTGAAATTGTTAAGCGTTATCAAAAAGCAATTGATTCTGGTGAATCTGTTGTAATATGGCCCTCTGAGATTATTGAAAAAGATCTTAATGAAATGTTTTTAGCAAATCGTGATGTTAACAAAGTAATTCAATGCAACATTTATGATGGTTTGGAAGCCAAAGTCAAATTGTACCAATGGAAGAAAGTATGAGTAACGGAACAAAAGTAGTAAAACGAAATGGTGCTCTAGAGCCTTTGAATCTAGAAAAACTTCATATTATGGTAGAAGAAGCGTGCAGCGGTCTTGCTGGCGTTTCTGCATCTCAAGTTGAAATGCAATCAGGTATCCAATTTTATGATGGTATTACCACTGCAGAGATTCAGGAGATTCTGATTCGTTCTGCATCCGATCTGATTGATCTTGAGACCCCAAATTATCAATTTGTTGCGGCTAGACTTCTTTTGTTTTCTATTCGGAAGTCTATCTATGGAAAAATGAAAGATTTACCAAATCTTTCTAAACAAGTAATGGCTGGTGTTGATAGTGGAATTTACGATCCTGATTTAATTAAAAAGTATAACATCACAGAGTTTCATGAACTTGATCGTTATATTGATCATGATCGTGATTTTCTGTTTACATATGCTGGATTAAGGCAAGTTGTTGACAAATATTTGGTGCAAGATAGGAGTTCTGGTAAAGTCTATGAAACTCCTCAATTCATGTACATGTTGATTGCAATGGTGCTTTTTGCTGAGTATCCAAAAGAAAAACGTCTTTCATATGTCAAGAGGTATTATGACGCAATCTCAAAGCACAAAATCAACATTCCAACACCTATCATGGCAGGAGTTAGGACTCCGCTTAGACAGTTTGCTAGCTGTGTCCTTGTTGATAGCGATGACACCCTCGATAGTATCTTTAGCAGTGATATGGCTATTGGCAGATACGTTGCACAAAGGGCGGGAATCGGTATCAACGCAGGTCGAATCCGTGGCATCAACAGTAAAATCAGAGGCGGAGAAGTGCAGCACACAGGTGTTGTTCCATTCCTCAAGAAGTTTGAAGCGACTGTCCGATGCTGTACTCAAAATGGCATTAGAGGTGGATCAGCTACGGTTCACTTCCCCATTTGGCACAAAGAAATAGAAGATATTATTGTACTCAAGAACAATAAAGGAACCGAAGATAATAGGGTTCGTAAACTAGATTATTCAATTCAAATTAGTAAGTTATTCTATGAAAGGTTTATTCAGGACGGTGAAATCACGTTATTCTCTCCACATGATGTACCTGGATTATATGATAGCTTTGGATTCCTTGAGTTTGATGATCTCTATGTACAATATGAAAAAGATTTGACCATTCCGAAAAAGACTGTTAAAGCGCAAGAACTCATTCTTGATCTCCTCAAAGAACGTGCTGAAACAGGTCGTATCTATATTATGAATATTGACCATTGTAATTCACACTCTTCATTTAAAGATAAAGTGAACATGAGTAATCTATGTCAGGAGATCACTCTACCTACAGATCCTATCCAACATATTGATGGTGATGGTGAGATTGCACTTTGTATTCTTTCTGCTATTAATGTTGGTAAAGTAAAGTCTGATGAAGAGTTGGAAGAGCTTTGTGATCTTTCTGTTCGTGGTCTGGATGAATTGATTGACTATCAAAAGTATCCTGTAAAGGCTGCAGAAGTGTCCACAAGGGCTCGCAGATCGCTTGGAATCGGTTATATTGGTTTGGCACATTACTTGGCTAAGCTTGGCTTTAACTATAACTCTCAAGAAGCATGGGATGCCGTACACAGTCTTTCAGAGTCTTTCCAATATTATTTGCTTAAAGCTTCTAATCAACTTGCCAAAGAAAAGGGTGTTTGTGAATACTTTAATAGAACGAAGTATTCTGATGGTCTTCTTCCAATCGATACTTACAAAGCAGATGTAGACGAAATTTCATCCATTAAATATCAACATGATTGGGAAACTCTACGTGCCGAAATTCAGGCATATGGATTACGAAATTCAACACTGTCCGCACAAATGCCTTCGGAGAGCAGTTCCGTTGTGTCAAATGCAACAAATGGAATTGAGCCTCCTAGAGGCTACCTGTCCGTTAAAAAGTCAAAGAAAGGGCCTCTTAAGCAGATTGTCCCACAATATCAGACTCTCAAAAGTAACTACACTCTTCTTTGGGATATGCCTGACAACACTGGTTATATTAATGTTGTTGCTGTAATGCAAAAATTCTTTGACCAGGCAATTAGTGGTAACTGGAGCTATAATCCAGAACACTATCCTGACAATGAAGTGCCAGTTTCCGTTATGGCTAAAGACTTCTTAACCACTTATAAGTATGGATGGAAGACTTCTTACTATCAGAATACTTATGATCATAAGACTGATGAAGTGAAGGAAGAAACCAAATTAAATGATCTGATCCAAGAACTACTAGAAACAGGAGACGAAGATTGTGAAAGCTGCAAAATTTGATTTCAAAGAAACCTCGATTCCAACCCAGTTAATAGAGGGAATGACTGTATTTAATACCAATACTGTTGATCTTAAAAAACAACCTATGTTTTTTGGACAACCTCTTGGTGTTCAGAGGTATGATACTTATAAGTATCCTGTCTTTGAAAAACTTACGCAACAACAACTTGGTTATTTTTGGAGACCTGAAGAGGTCTCTCTTCAAAAAGATCGTGCAGATTATGCTCAACTTCGTCCAGAACAAAGACATATTTTTACTTCTAATTTAAAGTATCAGATTCTTCTTGATTCCGTTCAAGGACGCGGCCCTGGAATGGCGTTTGTTCCTTATTGTTCTCTTCCTGAACTTGAGGCATGTATGACTGCCTGGGAGTTTATGGAAATGATTCACTCTCGTTCATACACTTACATTATTAAGAATGTTTACTCAGATCCCACTGAAGTTTTTGACTCAATTCTAAATAACGAAAAAATTATTGAGCGGGCATCATCAGTAACAACTGCGTATGATGATTTCATTAATTCTGCACAAGAGTATGGAACTTCTACTGCATGGAAGTTTGCACAAGAAGGTGCAGGTTACGCTAGAGAAGAACGTTTAGAACTTAAGAGGAAACTTTACAGAGCTATTGCAAATGTCAACATTCTTGAAGGTATCAGGTTTTATGTCTCGTTCGCTTGCAGCTTTGCGTTTGGTGAACTCAAGCTTATGGAAGGATCCGCTAAAATTATCTCTCTCATCGCAAGAGACGAAAATCAACACCTTGTCATTACTCAAAACATCCTCAATAAGTGGCGTGAAGGAGACGATCCAGAGATGCTTCAAATCGTCAAAGAAGAAGAAGATTGGGTAAAGAATGCCTTTGAATTATGTGTTAATGAAGAAAAGGCATGGGCAGAGTATCTATTTAAAGATGGTTCTATGATTGGTCTCAACGATAAACTTCTCAACAATTATGTTGAGTGGATCGCAAATCGTCGTATGAAAGCAATAGGTATTAAGCCATTGTATGATATTTCTGCTAAGAACAATCCTCTTCCTTGGACTGAGCATTGGATTTCATCTAAAGGTCTTCAAGTTGCTCCACAAGAAACCGAAGTTGAGTCTTATGTGATCGGTGGAATTAAGCAAGATCTTAAAAAAGATACTTTTGCTGAATTTAAACTGTAACAAAAGTTACAAAAATGTTGATATAAATAACAACACGTTCATTCGCTATTTGTGAATAGCGAACGGAAGTAAGCCGACTCGGAACGGAACGTTCATCTATGGAAGCACTCATTCTAACTTGTATACAAGCACAATTAATTGTTGGGAGAGTTCATAAAACGGATATTCCCAAGCAAGCCAAGAATGATCTAGTTTGGGAGATCAAACAAATCTCACCAAAAACTTGCCCCATAGACGCAAAAGCCGACTGAAGGAACGCTCTTTAACCTGAACAACTAAGGAGAAACCTAATGTCGAAAGTCGTATACCGTGGCGTTGAATACGATACCGAAAAGCGTATCGCTTATCAACAGCAAATGCAACAACAACCCCAACAATACAATGAGACCTACCGTGGGGTCAAATTTGTAAAAGAGGGGATCAAGGGATGACAGCAACCTATCGTGGTGTGAAGTATAATACTCACATTCCGAAACTAGAATATCGTAAGTGGTATTCAGAAACACATGCTCCATCTCATCCACCAAATAAGTATCGTGGTATTTCCTATCGTCCATGTAACAATTGGAACTGGGAGGAAAAGCAATGAAAAAACTTAACTTCCTACAATTGATTAAGGAACAAAAGCAAAAAGAGGAGCGTCGTTATCAAGCACAACTAGCACAACTAGTGGGAGCAAAATAATGATACAAACTATCATATCTCTAACTGCTGTAGCAGCTCTAGGAACAATCTTACTTTCAACCTACATTCAGTGGTTGTATAAGTATTAAGTTATACTAAAAAGATACAAATGTTAGTGAATAAACACAAAGTATGCTAGATAGTATATCCTATGGAGTAGAAAGATGATCTGAAACTTTTTATTATGATATTCTTTGTGCTCGGAGGTTATTATGCACAACTTAATCTCTTACAATCAATTAGCTGGATGGGAACACTTTGAAGAAACTGTAGATCGATGTAATGAACAAAACGACTTGGTTAATGATTATTTTAATTGTTTAATTGAGTGTGATCATGAAAAACAAACTTGTAAAAAAATTTGTAGGGAATTGTTAACCAAGTCATAAGTAAACGGGGGGCTGACTACCCCTCTTTTTTAATATATACTTTATCTTATAAAATTATGAATGAAACCACAGTCATGTAAAGCTAAAGGTAGAAACCTTCAGAAGTGGGTTAGAGAACAACTTATAGAACAACTTGATATTCATCCTGAAGATATTGAATCTCGTAGCATGGGTGCTAGTGGAGAAGATTTGATCATGGCAAGAGCTGCTAGACAAAAGTTTCCCTTTAGTGTAGAATGTAAAAATGCTGAGAGGTTAAACGTATGGGAAGCATATGAGCAAGCTTCTGCAAACTGTGGTACATATGAACCAATTGTGGTTATGAAAAAAAATCACAAGAAACCTTTGGTAGTCATTGATGCTGAAACCTTTATTAAATTAGTTGGAAGGATTGACACAACCGAATTTTCGTGATAAACTAACCAAGTCCGCATAGAAGCAATGTCCTCTTCCGATGTTCAGCAAGCCAACCTTAAAAAGGTGGTACAGAGTAGCATTCAATATGCTATTGACAGAATTTTAGAACTATATGATTGTAATAAAATTCAAGATGCTGAAGCATTGTCTAGAGAATTTGATGTTTGGTTTGAAGAAGACTATGGTGATTACTACATCATGTTCATGGTAGTTGAGGAATAAATAAACCAATATCATTTCTATGTGACAATTAGAGCCGTGGGGTCTGCCCTCTGAGAAGAGGGAAGTGCGCTTTCCCTATACGGATGTAGAGTTCAATTAAACTAAATGCAACAATTCCTTACAGTAGCCATGCCCCTTCTGGCAACGGTTACAACCAATGTGGCAACACTGCCCCTGTTTCCTCCTCTGACGACGCCTCCAGCGCCGTTTTCTATTATTAAGGAGTTTGAAACACTGACAGCGACCAAAGAGGTTGCTCCGCCTGAAAAGCCAAAAGAGAAAAGGCTAATTTGTAAAGGGTGTAATGACAATGAGAATGCTACCCTGGTATACTTCCAGGATCGTGGTATAAAAGACAGAAACGCCCTTGCTACCATCATGGGCAACATTAGGCAAGAATCCACTTTCGTGCCTAACATTTGTGAGGGTGGTAGCAGAACCAGTTACGGTAACTGCTGGCGCGGTTACGGTCTGATTCAATGGACATCTGCCAACAGATATTATGGATTGGGTGATTTTGCTAAGAGGTATGGTGGTTCACCATCATCCCTTGACACGCAACTTCGTTATCTAACAAATGAGGTTCAGTGGTTGGATATTGAGGAGAAGATGAAAACTCCTGGCAAATCAATTAACCGCTACATGGACTATGCGTATAGTTGGATTGGTTGGGGCATTCATGGTGCTCGCACTTCGTATGCTCATGATTATGCTTCCAAACTGATCACGGTAGAAGTTTGATACAATAGAATAGTTGGGGGGGCTTGACATAAGCTCCCCTTCATACTATAATACTTTTATGTTTCAGTAGCTCAGTCGGATAGAGCATCTGCCTTCTAAGCAGTTGGTCGGGGGTTCAAGTCCCTCCTGAAACGCCTCATTACTTTATTAATTAATTAATTATGGCTAAATCAAAAGTTCTTAATACTTCTTACGACCTTAGTTATTCTTGTCGTAACGAAAATCATGATACCATTCGTGATATTCGCATTAATTTTGAAAATCCTGATGAAGAATTTCTAATGGAAAATCTTAACACCTGGCTTCGTGCTATTGGTTCTTCCCTGACAGTATCTTGATGCCCTAAGGGGCTTTTCTGCGGACATGGTGTAGAGGTAACATCTGAGCCTTCCAAGCTCCAGTCACGGGTTCGATCCCCGTTGTCCGCTCTGTCCCTTATGGGACTTGTAAACTTAAAATGGGTTGAACAAACTTATGAAACAATACATTGCTCTTGCTGCACTTCCTTTAATGGCAGCACCTGCTATGGCAGCTCCTTATGTAGAGTCGAAAACTACTGGTGATATGGTCGATGGTGACTACACTGGTGCTCAAACTGAACTTCGTATCGGTTATGAGCAAAAGCTGAATGGGGGAGTAACTCTGTTTGGTGAAATTGGTCCTGGTTACGAATGGCGTACTGGTGAAGACGGTCAAGCTGTTGCCGTTGGTGAAGTTGGTGCCACCTTCCCTGTGGGTGAAAGTGTTGCCATTGAAGCCAAAGTTGCTGGTGAGTATGGTGCTCAAACCGAAGTGTTTGGTCTCGGTGGTGAACTGAAGGTTCGTTATACTTTCTAATAGTTGACAGATCTCCCTTGTAGGGTGTATAATTGCTATATACCCTATAAGGGTTCTTGCCCGAATGGTGTAATTGGTAGCCACGCATGACTTAGGATCATGTTCCGTAAGGAGTGGAGGTTCAAGTCCTCTTTCGGGCACCTAATGGGGGTTCAAATGTCTCTTATCTCACAAATAGATCGCCAAATGGCTATCGAAGCATTAGAGTATTATGTTCAAAAATTGAAAGATGATAACTGTAATCAAGCAGCAATCAATTCCTTCCAGACCCTTCTTAACTGGATCGAACTGGAATATTTCAAACATGAAAATTAATCTGTGGTATTGCTCTCACATGAAACAGTGGAGATGGTCACTCACAGATGATCATCGACCAATTGTTCGTCAAGAATCTGGACAACAACCTTTCCTCCGTGATGCAATGAATGACATTGCAAATACAGTAGAATATATGATGGACACTAAACAGTCCTGATTTTCATTCCCAAGTAGCTCAGCGGCAGAGCTATCGGCTGTTAACCGATTGGTCGCAGGTTCAAATCCTGCCTTGGGAGTTGCTACTTGCGCTGGAAAGATAAACCAGAATGCCGTAGCAAAAAGGCACTGTACTGATTCATGCTTTACAGTGTAACAGGGTGGCATTGTCACCCTCCTGGGAGATTGGCGCAGTGGTAGCGCAGCTGCTTTACACGCAGACGGTCGTTGGTTCAAATCCGACATTTCCCATTTGTTACATATATACTTTACTGAGTATAGTATGTAACATGTTAAAGATCAGATGTAAAGTATGTAATAAAGAATTAGAAAGTCATCCATCACAAACTAAGTGCTGTGGATGTCCAAACATGACTTCTATCTGTGGTGAAAAAATTAGTGCTGTAAATTTATCTGATGTGATAATTGTTAATCAGCACGAAAGAAGTAATAAAGGTTATTTAAAACCAGAAGATCTTGCATATCAAGAAGCAAGACGCCAACGCAAAGTAAAGCGTTTGGATTTTGAAGTTCGTTAAGGACTTTTTTGGAGAGTCAATCCGATTGGCGACGGAACCTGTCTTGAAAACAGTTGAGGTGTTAAAGCCCTTGGGCGTTCGACTCGCCCACTCTCCGTTTTAATATTTACTTAATGTAAGTTACGATTTACTAACAGAAGTTGACATTTTTTTGTTGAAAACTATTATATAGGTATGTACGAAACATCCTAATGGATCAACACACTTATGAGAATTGGCTTAAAATAAAAGCCACTTTTGAAGCCTCTGGTAATACAAATAATATGTTCTATAAAAGAGCATGTGAAATTGCTAAAACTAGAAGAGATCCTCTGGCAAAACTTCTTGGAGACGAGAAATGATGCACCCGTATGATGACGATTATGTAAGTCGTTTTGAAGTTCAGGAGATGATTGATGCTGCTATACGAAGGCACAATAGGAATGCTTCCATTATTTCTATGTGCGTTGGTTGGCTGGTTCTTGCTTTATTTGCTGAAGGATTGCTAAGACTTATTGGAGTTATTCCACCAGTACTACCATGGCTCAACATTACCCTGAAATAATAGGTATAGTACTACTGTTGGTATTTGCTGCCACGATGTTCTATCAAGGCACTTGTATTATGCGTGGTCAACGTGGATATTCTTTGAGAGATTATCTCAAACAAGATAGCACAAACATGCGAAAAAGAGTAGAAGAATTACTTAAGGATAAATGACAATAACAGAAGAAGACCTAAAAGAATTACACGAGAAAGTTTTAGAACAAAAGATGATAGAACTTTTTGAAGAACCATCTACCTACGAAGACGATGACTATGGAGTGGCAGGAACTTATTGAGTTTCTAGGAAAACAAATTTTAATTTTTATTGTATTTGTGTGTGGTGTTATTATAGGCTACATGTATGGACAAAAAGATGCAGGAGGTTTATGAAATCATTTAACCAATTCATTTTAAATATTACAGTCGCAATCATAGATTTTATCTATCGTGGATTACCAATACAAAGATTTTGGGTGCTTGAGACGATTGCTCGGGCACCCTATTTTGCTTTTTTAAGTGTGCTACATCTTAGAGAAAGTTTAGGATTAAGAACAGAAGCACACTACTTTCTAATGAAAGAACACTTTGCACAGACAATCAATGAAACCGAACACCTTATCGAAATGGAGTCGCGTGGCGGAAGCGACCGCTGGTTTGATCGCTTTTTCGCTTATCATTTGGTTCTCATCTATTATTGGATTCTGGTGGTTTATTATTCTATTGCTCCCGTTTCTGCTTATCACTTGAACGCAGGCATTGAATATCACGCAACAGAGACTTACTTAAACTATCTCTGGGACCACCAGGAGGACACCAAGATCGCAGAGATTGCGGTTGATGAGATGAACCACTATGTTGAGTTAAACAGAGCCATGGCTATGATATGAATGATAAACAAAAACTTATCGCACTTATAGCACTATCAGAACAAACATTTGAGGAGAATTATTATGCTTGGTATCGCGTTATCTTTCGTCGCAATCCCTTTCGTTTTATCAACACTTTACTTCGGAACACGAGGAGGATACTATGACTCCGACGATTACAAGGGGAATGGAACCGCACATTAAGGAGAGGTATCAATTTGCTGCCTCTTCCTTTGTTAGAATGTGGGGTCACAGTTCATTAAACGATCATAAGATTATAGATTTTTGCCTTGAGTGGGCACAGAGAGAAGAAAATGCCCCGTTAGATAGTTTTATTCTAGATCAATATTTTTACTACGAATTTAAAACTTGGAGGGGATACTAATGTTCCATCTCATAGAAGCACTAGCAGGTAGTCCAGTTTGGTTAGGTCTTTGCGGGGCAGGCTTGACCATTGCCCCCATCATAGGTATAATGATTACACACCAAAATAAATAACGGTGGTGACGGGGTGTAGGTCAGCTTGGTAGACCGCCTGCTTTGGGAGCAGGATGTCGCAGGTTCAAATCCT
>Ga0194132_10013057_pt1 | contig 10185 bp, 4 predicted proteins | sample TA2KigOf80mmetaG_FD_148612 | JGI IMG/M metagenome (GOLD analysis project Ga0194132, IMG submission 148612) | Freshwater microbial communities from Lake Tanganyika, Tanzania - TA2015054 Kigoma Offshore 80m | ecosystem: Environmental > Aquatic > Freshwater > Lake | place: Tanzania: Lake Tanganyika... | reverse complement strand
GCTTGCAGGAGCACGCGGACGATTTCACGGAACATGCTGTTGCGTTCCGCCCCGGTCATTCTCTTCGCCAGCTTTTTCGCCAGTTTCTTGAGCAGAGCAGCCTTCACGGCGAGTTGGTCGAGCTCGCCCTGATGCCGAACTTGATCCAGGCGGCGCTCAAGATCACACGTCTCCGTGTCAGGCTCGTTGTCGTCATCTCCGTTCGGTGAATCCACGTCGTCTTCTTGACCGTCGCCAGTTTCACTTTTGGCGCGAAAAATCGGAATCCTGCCAAGAAGGTCGTCAAGGAGTGTGTCGATCGATGCGTGGCTATGTTCCGACGAGCCATCATCGGGTGGCACATGCGGAATGTTGACCACGACAGGAACCTCCTCGCCGCGCACAAGTTGAAAGAGCACGAATATATGAGCCGCCGTCAGGTCAAGCTCCGGTAGCAGTCGGCGCAACGCCGCTCCTTCGAGGGTGCCTCGTCCATTCTTGATCGTCACCTTGACTGAGCGTCCGTCGTTCTTGAGGACAACATGCCCTTGCCGCTGAGTCGCATGGATGCGCAATTGCGGTTTGCTCACGCTGCCCAACAACTCGCAGGAAAGAATCGTTGCTATGGTTTTCGGAGGAGCTTCGTTGTCTCGGTCAACGGCGTCAGACAGCTTCTTGGCCTTCTTGAAAAGCTCCGCCAAATCGGCATCAAGAGCGTCAGCCTCGTCCTTGGGGAGCATTGTGCGAACCATGAGTTCGACGTTGCCCCCATTGGAGACTGACTTGGTCAGGGCCTGAGCGGTGAAGTTCGCGCTTCCCATCCAGGCCAGCGCAGTGCCGCTGGCTTCAGTGCGAAAGACATAGGCTTTCGCGTGCAGAACACTGGGAAAGGAGTCGGCGTCGTCGGCTTGGTCGGCGACATGCGGCGGCAAATACTTGAATAACGAACTCTTTGGCACCGGGACAGCCAAGTTCGTGTAGAGTTGAACTTCAGATGAAGGGATCGCCGCGCGGGCAGCCTTGATTCCACCATCCGACGCGTACATTGGTGAGATGATGGTAGCGCTCACCGCATTTCGCTCAGGACCGCTTTTGAGCCGGTTGGCAAACGACTCGTGTAGCGACGACCAGACCGAGGCGGTCTCGCTTCCGACCAGCCCCGAAATCGCACGCCGTAGGCTCCGGCGTGCTCCGTCGTCGATACCAAGGTCCGGCGACTGTTGGAGAGTCAGGAGGAAGTGTTGAATTCCTCCAAGGATTTCGGGGGATTCGGTGGATGTCCAGAGTTCGAGATGCGAGCCCATGCCGCCGTCTGTGATATTGGCAGATCCAAAACAGGCGCGGACGTGCCGACCGGCGCGCAGAAAGACCAGCTTCGGGTGGAAGACACCCCCGCGACTGCACTGAATCGGATGCAGATTAACTGCCCCGCCAAGCTGAGGCCGAGAAAGTTTCAGGCTCTCCTCAAGCGCACCTTGATCGCTGAGTACGATGGCTCGAAAGCGGCGGCCTCGTCGGGTCAGCATGGGAAGCACCGTGCGAGCAAAGCGGTCCAAGTCGATGTTGTAAGTCAAGAAGACAGCCCAGCGAGGCGTGGCGTGGCCATGCTGTCTGACGAAATCGTCGACAGGATCAATCCAACGGTGTCTCTCAAGTCCCTTTCGCTTCATTGGATCATCCCAAGGTCTCGAAGCAGTTGACTGAACGCGTCAAGCCGGTAAGTTCGCGGTCGGACCTGAAACGCCAAGCTCTTTGCGGGTGCCAGGATTTCGACCTTATCACCTAGGAGCGCGACCCACGGCGCTTCAGGCTTCGCCAAACGATGCCGCTCGACGAGGTGACGCAGAAATGTGTCCGGGTTGAGTTCTTTGACGAGCCGTGCGGCTATTCCGGCTGGTCCGGGGTCGAGCATCAGCTTCTGTGGGTTGAGATTCATGGCAGTGCGGAGCAGCGCGACGACTTGCTCTCCGCACTCAGGATCCCTGGCTGAGAGGGGGCCAAGCGCCAGACGACGTGGACGCCCGCCAAGCGCTTGCCGAAGCGCACGCACGATCGGCGGCTTGCGTTGCTCAGCTAGCAGCATTGAGAACGCGAGCGCCAGACCGCACGAGAGTAATTCCCACACGAAAGCTCGATGCAGATTCGATTCAACATCGCTGGGACGACTGCTGAGCTGCGCAAATTCCTCAAGAATGGATTCTGAATCGCAGCCGTCCTCGAAGTGATGCCTGACGGCCTCAAAGGTGATGCGTCTGCGCATAGAGGGGGCGAATGGGTCTGTCCGCATCCGGTAATCCAATCCGAGCAACTTTTTTAGAAGTCCCTTTTCGCTGACGGAAATGGCTCCAAGGCAAGGTAGCTTGCGCCCACAATACCGGCCGAATTCCGTCGCCAGCCGCATGCCCTCAGCGGTAAGTTCGGGACGGCGGCTGTGAGTCAGGAGGCCCAGCGCTCGCATCGTGGGCCGATACGTCGCGAAAGCGGTATTCTTGTAAAGTCGCTCAGGCCGTGTTGGCCGCTTGCCGTTGTGATCATTGAGGTGCCTGGCTGCTCGTGCTCGACCGACGACGTTGGGACATACGTTTGCCGGCTCTCCATTGTGTCGAATTGCTTCTTCAAGCGCGAGTTCGGCCTCAAGGCGATGGATCACGGTGATCGGAGCCGAGCCGACACTCTTACGCACAGCCCAACAGAGAAAACTGAAGTAACGAGCGCGTGTTGTCATCACAGAAAGCTGCGGCAGCAAACGATCGGCAATCTTGTCAGCCTGGGCTCCCATCCCAAGCGGATCGACCGCTCGCTCGGTCGATGGATCCGGCTGCACCCATCGCAATCTAATGTCGTTCACGACGACAGCGGTCTCGTTTCGTGGTGCGAGCATAGTGTTACCTTCTCAGGGTACGCACCATATCGAGAAGGCTGCTCGAATCAATTGAGTTCTTAGAAAAACCATGTAGTTGTGCAGATAAGGTTGATCGACGTTCACCCAATTACGGTTGGAGTGCGAAACGGATTGACAATGCAGCCTTCACGAGTCCGGATAACAGCAAGAGCAGTGTTCGTTTCTTGCATTCAACTAAAACGAAGCATCAGCTCCGGCCACCAGCAATCGTTCGGCGAGTTCGAGCGCATCAACCGGCCAAAATTCCATCGGTCTTGGATGCGCCGTTGGAGTGCCTGACTGCGGCCGGCACGACAACAATGCACGCCGCCAAGCCGAGGGGATAGCGTCGCGGCCGTGAATTGGACCGAGCAATGCTCCGGCGATTGCTGCGTTGGTGTCCGTGTCGCCGCCGCGCATCACGGTGTCGCTCAGGCCGGCGACGAGGGTTTCGGCGTGTAGGAGTTGATAGAAAGCGTTTTGCAACGCGGTCAACACCCAGCCTTGGTGCGTCATGAAATCATCAGGAGCGGCAAGGGCGGCTCGGTCGAGGCACTCGCGGACTGAGGGTGAGACGTTTGGCTTTGATGCTTCTTGGCGAGCGGCTTCGTAGCACGCTTGAGGGCCGGTGCCTCCAGAGATCGCCTGGGTGATTGCGGCGACGAAGACCGCGCACGCATCCTGACAGACGGGATTCGGATGTGTCAGGCGGCTGTCGGCTCGCGCCCATTCCACGGCTTCGGCGGGACGATGTGCTCCGAAGATTCCCAGCGGGCTGATGCGCATCAATGAGCCGTTGGCTTGGCTTTGCAGGTCGGGTTGACCGGTCAACCCGCGTCGCGTGGTACTTCCGATGTCGAACGGAGCAGAGCGTTGCCAGCTTCGGTAGGCGTCGAGAATTTTTCCATCATCAAACGATCCCTTGGCCAACGTCCGAGCCAACATCAGAGCCAGCTCGGAATCATCGGTGGGCTGACCGGCGAGGATGTCCCAAGTGCCGCCATCGGCGAGTTCTCGCAGACCATGCGGATACTTCCGGCGAATTTCTGCTGGACCTTGAAACTCGACCAAGCCGCCCAGTGAGTCCCCCGCCAGTTGTCCCAACAGGCAGCCTTGAGCACGCGAGAGTTGGCCTGGATCGCGGATGAGTTTGCCTCGTTCAGGACGAATCAACGGGACCGTGCTGGAACGGCCGGACAACAGCGCTGACCAGTCGCGCCGGCAAAGCGTTTCGCAAGCGGCACGAGCGCCGCCGAAACAGAATCGAGTCGAGCTTCGTCCTGACGAATAGGTGACTTCTTTCCCACGTTCGTCGAGTAATGTCCCGCCGGCTGCTCGCAACAAGGCGTGACCAGCGGCGTAGTCCCACGCGCCGGGACCGCTCAGCGACACGCCGGCGATGCCATCGCCCGCAGCGGCCAGTGCCAGCCGATATGCAATGCTCGGCATGGCGATGAATCGAGCGGGATGCACGGCCTTCTGATTGGCTTCGGCGCGTTTGTCCGCATCTTGCGAAACAAAGACGATCGACTTCGCGTCGAGCGATGCGGACGACAGGTCGTGGCTCACCGGCTGCCCATTGCGAGTGATCGGGCCGCAGCCTTCTGCCCAGGCGATCAAGTCGCCGTCGTCATCGGGATACGAGAACGCGAACACAACTCCCAACACCGGCACATCGTCGCGCAATGCGGCGATCGAAACCACGCTGCCTCGCCAGCCCTTCAAGTACGCGGCTGTCCCATCATTGGGATCGACCAGCCAGCGATGCCGTGAGTCCTTTCCGTCATGCAGGCCCGTCTCTTCGCCGAGATAGCTCCAATCGGTTGCCGCCAACAATCTCTGACGAATGATTTGCTCGGCCTCATCATCCGCGTCCGCGTGCGAACCACCGCCGCGCGGACCATCCGGCCGATGCAGGTCGTTTCGCAGGATCGCACCGGCCTCGCGTGCGGCTTCAATCGCGCTTTTCAGGGCATCTTGATAGTCGTTCATCTGTGTCAATTCCGAGTGAGGCTGATGTCGGTGGGGCTCGGCGTTTGGAAGATCCTGATCATATCATCCGCGCTGAGACTCGCGGACTTCTCGGTCAGATTCCGACGACAATGTGGCAGCGCAGTTCTCGAAGCCCGCCGGTACACCGGGTTCACATCATCAAACTTCGTTCGATCGCACATTGAGTTGGCGGAATCGCTCGAAGAACTCGGGCAGCTTGAGGGGGTTTCGAACGCCGAGCCAACGCAGATTCAATCGCACGGCAGCCGTGCTGGTTTGCAGCCGTTCGGCATCTCAAACTGCCACCCTCCTCGGTGTTAGCAACCCCAATATTTTCTCGGTGAAGAACCGGTGTCGGTGCAGGATCGTTTCTGCCGAGTGCGATCCGGTCTGGGTCAACTGGCCGTAGTTGAACCAATACTCGCCGCTCCGAGCATTCCGATCCGCCGTCACGCTGGCACGGTACGAATTCAGACTGCTCGATAAGGTCTCGGTCCACGTTGGTGGGCCATCATCCAGCAGGCGGTCGACCAACAACATCAGATGGATGGCTTCATGTCCGGGATATCTTTCAATCTCCGGCTTGCCACCGATTTCGAGGATGAACTCCGTGAATGCGCCCGGCCGAGGCATTGCGTTTCTCCTGTGTGTTGAGCGGCATGCCGGCCTGCAGGCGGATGAATCATGTGCGGGGTCGGGTGTCTGTTGCCGCTGGTGGCCAAGAAGATAAATGGACCGTATGCTGACGAGAGTTCACGGATTGCTTGGGCCGCACTTTGCGACTCACATCAATATCTAAAAAACACTTCTGGGGATGCAGCCGCCAGCTTCGGCTTCGAGGGCGTGCTTTAGCTGACGGCAAATAGGTGAAGCCTCATGAGCATCGAAAGAGATCGGCTCCGTTCCCTTGTCGAATTTGCTGAGCAATCCGCGCGGCTGCGGAGTAAGCCAGCAGCCAACATCGCGCAATACCGGCTCTTCGCTCACTATGAGCACCAGATGCAAGGGTTGCCTGGAATTCGTTTGAATGTTGACGGGGACGATCGCGAGGACGAGGTTTGGCTAGCAGTTGAACGGCTGCACGAAATCAGACCACCAGTCATCAATAATATGGTGCTCCGTCCTTGGGTGCAGATGACACAAAGCCCAAACGAGGAGCCCAGCTTACGGGAAGTCATTGACGGCGCAAGCCTTATTGCCGCAGGCACGCATTGTTCATCAGCGAGTCCGCCAGTGCCGGACTGGCCTGCCATTGACCCGGACGCCACCGTCAACCTCTCTGGATACGACAATGCTGAGCGGGTTCGTGCCGAGTTCTCTACCTATCTCAACACAAGATGGCACCCCTGGTCCGACGAAGAGAAGCTGCGCCGTGAGACTATCCGCCTTTATTCCAAGCTCTTCACGCTAAAGCAGCAGCTTGAGGGCGGCATCGTCGAATCGCAGATTGAGTTGGTTTGGGGTGTCGGCGTCGGCATTTGGAGGACTGGTGGTACAACGGTGAGCTATCCAATATTGGGGCGGCTGATTGAGATGTCACTCAACTCCACGACCGCAGAAATAGAAATCCGTCCGCGTGACGTTGATGCGCAACTTGAAATTGACTGGTACGCCTCAGTCGATAACCCCGGAGTGGCCGATTTGGAGAAAGAAGCGAAGGAATTCTTCGGGAAGGCGGCTATCACATTTTCGCCGTTCGATCGAGGAACATTCGAGCCATTGCTTCGCATTGCAACTACGGTTCTGGACGGAAACGGCGTTTACTGGCCAAACGAAGTGACGGCTGAGAATCGGAATCTGCCCACTCCCGACGACAAACTCAAAGTCACCGACACATGGGTGCTCTTTGCACGCCCGCGAACCAACAGCCTGTTCCTCCAAGATCTGGAGAAACTGAAGCAGCAAGCCGAAGAAGCCGAGACCTACCCGCCTGCTGTGGTCGCCATCGTGACGGACCCTAACGCAGCCAATCCGGTCGTCGATCTACCCGCCTTCCGTGGCGTGTCCGCGTCATATCACTCCGAGCGTAGCTCTCACGTCGAGCGTAGCACGAGCAGTAAGAAAGCACGCGACCTCTACTTTCCCAAGCCCTTCAACGACGAACAGGTCCGCATCATCCAACTATTGGATATTTCCGATGGTGTCGTCGTGCAGGGTCCGCCCGGCACCGGCAAGACTCACACCATCGCCAATGTCATCTGCCACTATCTGGCCGAGGGCAAGCGAGTGCTCGTGACTTCGATGAAAGATCCAGCGCTGTCGGTGTTGCAGGAGCATCTACCAGAAGAAATCCGTCCGCTCGCAATCTCGCTACTTGCCAGCGAACAGCAGGGGATGAAGCAGTTCGAGCACGCGATCAACAAGATCGCGTCTGAAGTGCAGGGTTTGGACCGTAGCAGCACCGCACGGGACATTCACCACTTGGAGGAATCCATTGACGCGCTCCACGGCAGACTTGCCAGCATCGACCGTAAGGTTGGCGATTGGGCGAAGCGGAACCTCGCCAAGGTCATGCTGGATGCCGAGGAAGTCGAACCGCAGAACGCGGCACGAGAGGTCGTCGAGAACGCAGGACAATTCGAGTGGATTCCCGATGCAATCGGGATCACTCCTGAGTTCGCACCGCGATTCGCGGACGCGGATATCGTCCGGATGCGCGATGCACGCCGCATTCTGGGTAAAGACATTGATTACCTTGACGCCTCATTACCGCAACTCATCGAGTTTCTTGACTTCCCAAAACTGCTCGAACTCCACCAAGACATACCCCGATTCGAAAAGTTGAAACAGGGCGTGGAACGCGGCGACGTTCCGGCGCTCGCCGACTCAAGTCCGAAGACGTTTACTCTCGCACAGCAACTTCTTACCCGCATCGAGACGCTGAAACGTCTGCGCGAAGAGATTGCGCAAGCACATCAACCTCAGACAGCAGCTTTGCGCGACCGGTTGCGTCGCGGCGGCAAGGACGACCTTCTGACGATGCTGGAAGCTCTCGGTACTGAGCTTGCGAATGCTGTCGAGTCACGCAAAGCGTTTCTTGAGCGGCCAGTGACTACCCCGGCTGGCATCGAGCTTGATGCCATGCTTATGGAGGCAGTCGTTAATCTCGCTGAAGACAAGAGCCCTTTCGGGTTGAAAGGCCTTTTCGGTAAGTCCGAGCAGAAAAAGCATCTGGAAAGCATTCGTGTTCTCGGCAATCCGCCGGTGGGTGCGGAGAAATGGAAGCATGTCGCCAAGCATCTGGCGTTGTTGAAGCGTCTGCGCGAACTGGCCATTCGATGGAATGCACTTGCCCACGAGCTTCATATCGAAGTCGTACCCAGCGACAAGCCAGAAAGCGGCCTGGCCGCCGCTAATGGATACGCTCTCTATCGCAAAGTGAAAGCTGCGGTGAGCGAGGACAACGAGCTTTGTAACGCGGCGTATCAGATTTTTCCGAACTGGCCTTACTCTAGCGAGGTGGCGGATAACGCACAGCGTCTCTCAGATCTCGAAAAGGCACTGCGGCATCATCTCACGAAAAACCGCTTAGCAAACGTCTGGGCAAACAAAGAACATTGTCAGAAAGTACTGGAAGGCCGAACCGGCCGCGTCATCGATGACCTGCGTCTCTTCTTTAGTGACGCACTGGGAAACCCCACGGTTCCGGACGCCGAGTTGCAGCTCAAGTGGTCGGCGCTGATGGCGGAACTCTCGCGAGTCCTCGGCTTGGGTATACATCTCGTCACCGTGCGCGACGTCTGCGAAAAGGTGGAGTCCTCTGGTGCGCCGAGGTACGCCGCGCTGCTCAAGCAACCGAATGCGGGCACCGTGGACGACATGCTTCCGGACAACTGGCGCATTGCGTGGCGTCTGCGACGTCTCGCGGCTTACCTCGAATCGATTGACGTCCATGCAGAACTGAAGAAGCTGGCGAGAGACCGCCGCGAGGTCGAAAACGATTTATCGCGGGCCTACCGTGACATTGTCGTGAAGCGCACATGGCTCAAGCTGGCAGAGAACGCCTCACCCAGCATCCGAGTCGCTTTGCAGGCGTACCTCAATGCCATCAAGAACATTGGCAAAGGCACAGGCAAGCGTGCGGTGCGATACCGGCACGACGCGCGCATGGCGGCGTCCCATGCAAACCGCGCAGTGCCATGCTGGATCATGGCCCATTATCGCGTCTCAGAATCGCTGCCCGCAGAGTTGGGTTGCTTCGACCTTGTCATCATCGACGAAGCATCTCAATCCGATTTCACGGCACTGCCTTCTCTGTTGCGGGCTCAAAAAGTGCTGATCGTCGGAGACGACAAGCAAGTATCGCCCGAGGGAGTGGGCCTCGAAGAGGAGAAGGTTCGCAGCCTGATGAATCGCTTCCTCGACAATCAGGTAGAGACCTACCGGGCGCAGATGTCGCCAGAGAGGTCGATCTACAACTTGTTCAATGTGGTGTTTGCCACCAGTTCCGTCATGCTGAAAGAGCATTTCCGCTGCGTCGGCCCCATCATCGAGTACTCCAAGCGGGAGTTCTACAACCATGAGTTGCGGCCATTGCGCGTACCGCGCACCTCTGAACGTCTCGACCCACCTCTCATCGACGTGGTGGTGGAAGACGGTTATCGCAAAGGCGACGTCAATCTACCCGAAGCTCGTTTCATTGTCGATGAAATCAAGGCAATCGTGGCTGACCCGAACATGAGCGGCCGCTCCATTGGGGTCGTCTCGTTACTCGCCGACAAACAGGCTCTAGCGATATGGGATCGGTTGACCGAGGAAGTCGGACCGGAAGCTATGCAGCGTCATCGCATTGCCTGCGGCGATGCGCGCACATTCCAGGGCAAAGAGCGCGACATCATGTTCCTCTCGATGGTGTCCGCCATCAACGACGTTGGCGCACCGCCAACCCGCGATTCTTTCGCCCAGCGTTTCAACGTGGCTGCTTCGCGCGCGAGGGACCGGATGTATTTGGTACGCTCGGTGAAACCGGAGGATCTGAGCGCAGCGGACACGTTGCGGCGCAGCCTCATCGCGCACTTCTCGGCACCCTTCGCCCAGGATGAAGAGCGAGTGCAGGATCTCCGCGAACTTTGCGAGTCACCGTTCGAACGCGAGATGTACGACGAACTGACGGAGCGCGGCTACTGGGTGACTCCACAAGTGCGGGTCGGGCAATATCGCATCGACATGGTTGTGGAGGGACACAACGACGCTCGGCTGGCAGTCGAATGCGACGGCGACAAGTATCACGGTCCGGACAAGTGGGCCGACGATATGCAGCGTCAGCGCGACCTTGAGCGCGCCGGCTGGGTCTTCTGGCGCTGTTTCGCCGCTGCGTTTACCCGGCGGCGGAA
>Ga0194132_10013055_pt1 | contig 10185 bp, 8 predicted proteins | sample TA2KigOf80mmetaG_FD_148612 | JGI IMG/M metagenome (GOLD analysis project Ga0194132, IMG submission 148612) | Freshwater microbial communities from Lake Tanganyika, Tanzania - TA2015054 Kigoma Offshore 80m | ecosystem: Environmental > Aquatic > Freshwater > Lake | place: Tanzania: Lake Tanganyika... | reverse complement strand
CCGGCACGGCGGCCGGGCGGCGGTCCGCGGCGGCCCAGCCCCGACCGGCATCCCGGCCGACCAGCCCACCGTCGCGTCGCTGCTGAAGAAGGAGGGGTATACGACCGCCTGCGTCGGACAGTGGGGTCTCGGACCGCCGGCCAAGCTCACCGCCCCGAACGACTCCGGCTTCGACCACTTCTTCGGGGCCGTCAACCTGCCGCACGCCAACAACCCGTACCCGGAGTTCCTCATCCGCAACGGCAAGGTGGTGCCGCTCAAGAACGAGGCCGCGGAGGACTGGAAGAAAGTCCAGGATCCGAAGCTGCCCGACGGCGGCAAGGGCGTGGCCGCGAAGAAAGCGGACTATGCCCCGGCCCTGGAACTCGACGACGCGCTCGCATTCGTCCGCGAGAACCAGAAGAAGCCGTTCTTCCTCTACCTCGCACTCACGGTGCCGCACGCCAACCCCGCGGCGGGCGAGTACGGGCTGGACGCCCCGGACCTCGGCGAGTTCGCGAAGAAGGAGTGGCCCGCGGCCGAGAAAGGGTTCGCCGCCCAGGTCCGGGCGCTCGACCGGGACGTCGGCCGCGTACTCGACCTGCTCGTGGAACTGAAGCTCGACACGGACACGCTGGTGATCTTCACGTCCGACAACGGACCGCACAACGAGTGCGGGCACAAGGCCGACTTCTTCCACTCGACCGGCAAGCTCCGCGGGGTGAAGGGCGAGTTGTTCGAGGGGAGCATCCGCGTGCCGGCGATCGCGTGGCGGCCGGGCACCATCGAGGCGGGCACCGAGAACGACCTCCAGTGGTACGCCGGCGATCTGATGGCGACGGCCGCCGAACTGGCCGGCGCGACCCCGCCGACCGGGCTGGACAGCGACAGCCTCCTGCCGGCCTTGAAGGGGCGCGAGGAGAAGGACAAATGGAAGCGGAAGAGCCCGCTCTACTGGGAGAGCTACGACGGCCCGACGGCACAGGCGGTGCGGTTCGGGAAGTGGAAGGCGATCCGTTCCCCGATGGGAACCGGCGAGGTCGTCCTGTACGACATGTCGAACGACACCGGCGAGAAGACCGACTACTCGAAGCGCCGCCCGGACCTGACCAGGCACGCGAACAACCTGCTCGACAAGCACCACACGCCGGACCCCGGCCGAAAGGAGCCCGTCCCGAAGGAGAGGTAGCCGGGCCACCCCGCCGTCTGTTCCCGCCGGACGGCGGGGCCACCAAGACCCTCCGGGCGTACTCCTGGCCCGCCAAAGTGATCGCCCGCGCCGGCCCGAACCGTGTCCCCGTCTGCGCCCCACGCCGGGCGGGGTTATGCTGGTTGTCCCGCCCGCGGAGACTACCCGATGTCCCGCCTTCTCGTGTCTCTCTCGCACTGTTCGCCGGGTTCCTCGCGGTGCGCCGCCGACCCCTCGCGCCCAGACCCGGCACCCGATCTGAAGTTCGCCACCGGTGCCGATAGCAAGGCCGAGTTCGAGAAGTCGGCCGCCACCTTCCTGGCGAAGCACTGCGTAGCCTGCCACGGCCCGAAGAAGGCCGAGGGCGAACTCGATCAGACCGGCCCGCACTCGGAGTTGTTGGTGTAAATCATCCGGTCGCGATGTCGGACGGGCATCTGGTCCGTCCTGATGTGCGCCCGACCCGAGAGAGAACGATCATGCTTGATGGACGATGTGGCAACGAAGAGCCGAGCCGTCGCGACTTGCTTCGGCTGACCGCCCTCGGGGTAAGCGCATTGCTGCTGCCAGAGACATCGCTGGCCGCTGATGGGGATGCCAACCCCGCGTGGCCGCAGGCCAACGGTCCCACCGGCAACTTCAACCCGCGGCGTTTCGGCGTCAAGCTCGTTGATGACCTGAAGGGCGCCCGGCAATTGTGGGTGAGCGAGTCGAACGATCTCGGCCGGGCCAAAGGGAGTGCCTCGGGCTACGTGGACATGCTGGCCGACCCGACGACGCACGCCGGTAGCGCGTCCGGGTTGATCGTGGCCGAGGGGAAGGTCTTCGCCAGCTCGTTCCGCGCCCGCGGCGACGTGTGGGCCGAGAAGCAAGTCCGCATCGCCAACGACATCGGCAAATACTCCGGCGACCGGCTCGCGGCATTGAAGCGGAACACCGCTCTCGACGCCGACGACGTCACCGTTGCCATCGACCTGAAGACCGGCAAGACGGTGTGGAAGGCGGTCGAAGAGGGCAAGGGGCTGAACCGCGCCGGCGGCAAGCGGCTGCACTTCCACGCCACCCCGGCGTACTTCAACGGGCGGGTTTACAGTCTCGGCACCACCGGTCGCGTGTACTGCTACGACGCGGCCACCGGGAAGAAGTCGTGGGAGGACGACACCGGCACGCTGGTCAAGCCCGCGACCGCGCTCAAGGAGAAACTCCTGAAAGAGCGTAACGAGTTGCCCGGTGGCGAGGGGATGGGGATGTCGCTGGTCACGGCCGGCGGCGTGTTGGTCGTTCCGCAGTACGGCACTTCGGCACAGGACGTGGCCCTTCGCGGCATGAACGTCGAAACCGGGAAGACGCTCTGGGAGGTGCCCGCCTGCACCAGCCGCTACGCCACACCCGCCGTCTGGACCCACAAGGAGAAGCAGTACGTCCTCGTCGCCACCATCAAGGGCGAATTGCGGTTGATCGACCCGAAGGACGGGAACGTGCTGTGGACGGTCACCGGTCTCGAACCCGTTTACTACCCGCTGTCGCCGTCCGAAAACCACGTGATCGTGAACGTGAAATCGGCGACCGATACCGCGAAGCAGAAGGGCCAGTCGTGGGGCCGCATCGCGGCGTATCGGCTCTCGCCGGAGAAGGCCGAGCGGGCGTGGGAGGTGCCGGACAAGGCTCCGTTCTGGTTCGAGAACCACATGGACATCTGCGCCATGCGGCGCGTGGCGATCCGCGACGGCCGGGTTTACTACTACACCCAGGGGCACACGCTCGACCCGGCCAAGTCTTCCACCTTCTTCCACGTCCTCGACGAGAAGACCGGCGGCGTGCTGCTGACGAGCGAGGAACTGAAGGGAAGCCCGCAGTTCTTCCTCGTCGAGGATCGGATGCTTTACAGCCCCGACTCCGCCCACTTCAAGACGATCAAGTGGGAGTTCTACACGCTCGACCCGAAGGACTTCCGCCGGATCGGGAACCCGTGGACCGTCCCGCACGACAACACCACCGCGTACGAGGTGTTCATCGAGTTGCCGTATGTGAACGGACTGTTCCTGATGCGAACCTGGCAGGGGCGGGTCGTCTGCTACGATCTGCGGGCCGGAGCCAAGAAGTGAGCAACCGGAGAACGATCATGCACTGGAACCCAATGCGCCTCATCGCTCTCATTGTTGTACTCCTCGCCGGCCAGTTCCCCGCCCGCGCCGGTTACGAGCAACCGTGCCACATCGACGGGTGTCGGTCGGCCGACGGCCGATTCGTGGTGACCGCGGAACCGATCGGCAAGACCACGAACCACGGGCCGAACAAGTGGCAGTTCGTGTGGCGCGACACGAAGGAGAACAAGACCGTCCGGTTCGACGCGAAGGACGTGCAAGGAGGGCAAATCCACGCCCACCTGTTCGTGGCTCCGGACGGCGAGACGTTCGCGCTGTTCAACCACACCACGCTCTGGACCGAGGGCAAGTCGGACATGCACGGGGCACAGAAACTGTGCGGCGAACCCGGCAAACCGAAGGACCGTGCCGACCCCGCCTTCTCGCGCCGCGTGATCGTCTACAAGAAGGACGGGACGGTGGTGAAGGCGATCGGCGCGAATGACCTCCTCACGCCCGAAGAGTGGGACAACACGCTCGCCGTGTTCAACCGACTCGGCTGGCTGGTCGAGTACCCCGGGCTGAAGTTCAAGGAAACACCACGACACGGATACGCCTTCTATCAGGTCAGCCCGGACTACACCATCCTCGAACTGCGACTGACGCCGACGCGAACGAGCAAGGACAAATCCGGTCGCATCATCCGCGTCGATCTGACCACAGGCCGTGTACTGGCGGCAGACGAGAAGCTCACGGACAAGAACAAGATCCCGGTGCGGCCGTACCGCGGACCGGACGCGCTGGGCGACAACAACCCGGCCGTGCGCGAGGGCTACGTCCCGAGCCTCGACCCGGTGCGGGCCGAAGGCAAGTTCACCTTCGCCCCTAACCCGCCGCCGAAGCTCGACGTGGTCAAGGACGGGTTCACCAAACTCGACACCCCGGCGTGGCTGCCGGCCGACAAGTGTCTCGTGTTCACCGATCTGGTGCAGAAGAAGCTGTTCCGGCTGGAGGCGAAGAACGAGGTCAAAGCCGTGCGCGACGACGGCGGGCGCGGCAAGGTCGGGCCGGACGGCCGGTTCTACGGACTCGTCGGCGATAAACTCGTTTCGTGGAAGCCCGGCGAGGAGCCGAAGGCGATCGTCGAGAAGGCCGCGGGCGGGAAAGACCTGGCGCTCAATGACATCGCGGTGTCACCGACCGGGTTCGCGTACTTCACGACGCTGAAAGACCCCGACAAGGGCCGGCTCACAATCGTGGACGTGGCGAAGAAGACCGTCGCGGTCGCCTACGACGGGGCCGACCTGCCGGACCTTTCCAACCCGAACGGGATCGCGGTGAGCGCCGACGGCAAGACGCTGCTCCTCGGCGTGTCGAACTACAAGGACCGCAAGAAGTCTGGCATCTACCGGTTCCCGATCAAGGCCGACGGGGCGCTCGACATCGCCGCGGGCAAGGACAAAAAGTGGGGCGACGTGACGGCGCCCGACGGGATGGCGTTCGGCCCGGAAGGGAACCTCTACGTCACCGCCGGCGCGTCCGTGGTAATCCTCGACGCGACCGGTAAGAAGGTGAGTGAGATCAAGATCCCGAAGGGCAGCGGCACCAACCTCACGTTCGGCGGGGACGACGGCCGCACTCTGTTCGTCACCACCGACACGACGCTCTACTCCTGCCGCCTGGCCGACGCGCCCAAGCCCTGACTCCTCGTGCGAGGTCATGCGATGCGAACCCGCTGCGCCCTCTCCCTGGCACTGCTCCTCCCCGTCGCCGCGTCCGCGGAGCCGCCGAAGCCGGTGCCGCACCCCGAAGTCACCGCGACTGGTGATTAGCACTGAAACGGGAAACGCGTTTAGCATCGAAAAGGGTAACACCGTAGCACAGCCCCCGCGAGCAACCTCGTGGTTGCCGCAGGGGGTGGGAGATGCTCACGGTGGACGACTACACGCAGATCCGCGAGGCCCGACGCGACGGCGCGTCCGTGCGCGAACTGGCCCAACGGTTCCGCCACTCGCACCGGACCGTTCTCAAGGCCTTGGCCGATCCACAGCCCAAACCGTACACGCTCAAGAAGCCGCGATCGGCTCCCGTCTTCGATGCCGTGCGAAGCATCGTTGACGACATCCTCGCGCACGATCAGGGCGCGCCGGTCAAGCAGCGGCACACCGCCACGCAGATCTTCCGACGGCTCGTCACCGAGCACAACTACACCGGCAGCTACCATCCCATCCAACGGTACCTCAAGCAGTGCCGGCTCGACCGACGCGCGACCTTCATCCCGCTCGATCACACCGCCGGCCATCGGCTCGAAGCCGACTTCGGACACATCTACGTGGACTTCCCGGACGGGACGAACATGGAGTACCTCGTCCACGGGCTACGGGTGCCGTACTCGTTCGAGTTCGACCCATTCGGGCAGATGTGGCTGCTGTCCAACGGCGAGGGGAACCCGAACCGGTTCCTGCGGGTGATCGAGGGCGTCGATTACCACTGCTTCACGCGGTCCGGCGTCGATAACAACTGCTGGCCGGGAACCACCCGCTCGCGCCGCCGTGCTTCGAGTTGCCGGGCGGCGCGAACACGCAACTCCTCCGCTACTACGGCGCGGCGTACCCGGCCGCGTACCGCGGCAGCCTGTTCCTCGACAACTGGGGCCAGCACGGGTTTGCCGGGGCGAACCGCGCGGTCTTCCGCTATGTGCCCGACGACGCCGGGCGGATTGTCGCGAAGGAACCGTTCCTGTGGTCCACCGACCCGCACTTTCGGCCGGCGCACATCGCACTCGACCCCGACGGGAACATGCTCGTCGCGGACTGGTACGGGCGCGACGACGAGAGCGACCTGACGGCCGCATCTGGCGGGTGCGGTAAGTTGGGAAGGACGCGCCGAAGCCGGTCGCGGTCCCCGACCCGAAGGCGCTCACGGTTGCCGACGCGGTCGCCGGACTGGGCTCGCCGAGCCACCGCGTTCGCGAGGTCTGCACCGAGTTCCTTCTAAAAGCAGACGCGGCGAAGGCCGTTCCCGTACTCTCCGCTGCGGCGGCGAAGGCGCCCGAAGCGCTCGGCGCCGCGAACGCCCTCTGGCTACTGGCCCGGCTCGGGAACGCCGAAGCGAAGGCCGCGCTGGGGTCCGGCGCGAAGCACGCCGACGCGAAGGTTCGCCGGCTCGCGGTCGAACTGGTTCGCCGGTACAAGAGCACGAACGCGGCTGAAGTGGCCCGTTCGCTCGCGAAGGACGAGAACCGGTCGGTGCAGGTCGCCGCGGCGCTCGCGCTGCCGGACGCCGAAGCGCGCAAGGCGCTCGTCGCCGCGCTGAGCCGCGGCGGGGCGGGCGACGAGCACCTGCGCTACGAGGCCGCGTGGCACCTCGCCCGGCTCGGCGGCGCGTTCCAGGAGTTGCTCGCAGACCCGCACGCCGCCACCGCCCTCGCGGGGCTGATCGCGGTGGACGGGGCGTGTTACGAGAACTTCCCCACCAAGCCGGAGGCGCTCGCGGCGCTCAAGGCCATACTGGCCGCGCCCGCTTCCGACGACCCGAAGTCACTCCTCACGCTCGTGCAGATGCACGGCGACATGACCTTCCGCCCTGCGATCGAGGCGCTGCTGGCGAAGCCCGACCTGCCCCCGGCGGTCGTCGGGCGGGCGCTGCTGTTCCTACGGGCGAAGGGCGGTCCCGCGCGGAAGCTGGAGGAGAAGTTCGCGGCGAGTCTCGCCGACGCGGTGGACGCCGGGACACTCTCGTTCGACAAGCCGGACGACCTCGTGGCCGTGTTCGCGCTGCTCGAAGCCGGTGGCCCGACCCCGGCCGCGCTCAAACTGATCGGTAAGCAACTCGGCACCGCCAACCGCGAGGTCCGCGACGCCGCCCACGCGCTCGCCCGCCGTTTCGGGCCGAAGGCGGAACCGCTCGCGAAGAACCTGTGGGCCGTGCTCGGCGACGAGAAGAAGGTCGCGGCGTTCGGACCGGAGGCGGTCGCCACGCTCGCCCGCATCGAACCGAAGCCGGACGCGGAGAAGTGGCGCGAGTTGCTCGCCGCGAAGGACGCGGCTGTCCGCACGGAAGCGGTCCGGGCGTGGCGCGCGTTCAAGGGCAACACCGCGCTGACGGACATTCTCCTCCGCGAAGTGCCCGCGCTCTTGAAGGCCGATCCCGAACTGGCCGACGACCTCGGGGCGGTGACTCGCGCGCTCGAGCTGCCTGTGGAGAGGCTCAAGCCGCTCACGCTTCCGGCCGCGGTCACCGACAAGGATGCGCTGGCCCGCGACACCGCCACGGCGCTCGCGAAACTCACGCCGGCCGAGCGCACCCGGCGGGCGGTACTCGGTCAGCAAGCGTTCGAGCGCGCCAGTTGTACCAAGTGCCACACCACCGCAACGCAGACGACCGAACTGGCCCCGTCGCTCAAGGGCATCGGCGGGCAGAAGATCGAGTACCTGGTCGAGTCGGTACTGCATCCGTCGAAGGTGATCAAACTTGGGTTCGAGGCGGAAACGGTTCGCACGACCGACTCGCGCACGCTCACCGGGCTGGTGCGCGACGACGGCGACGCGATCCTGGTTCTGGCGGCCGACGCGACGGTCCGGGTACTGAAGGCGGACATCGAGAAGCGAACCGTCACGAAACTGTCGGTAATGCCCGAGGGTCTGGACACCGCTCTCGGGCGCCGCGAGTTTGAAGACCTGATTGCCTACCTGGCTTCCCTCAAGTAGCCGAGCACTGTGGCCGCACCGCTTCAGGCTCAAACGGCGGGGCGGAACTCATCGTCGGGACCGGACACAGGGCGGATGTAGCGGAACGTGCCGTACCAGACCGTCCGCCATTCCATTCTCTCGCTGCGCGACCACTTCTATTCGAGAAGGCCCTCGAGACCGCAGCGGAGTACGAACGCGCGCATCGGCGTGCCTTCGGGGAGGGTCAGGTGAGTCCGGGGATCGGCTCGCCCTGCTCGACGCGGCGCAGCAGGTCGGCCCGGATGTTCGGGAACAGCCGCAACTTCGTCGGGTCGAGCAGGGTCCGCAGCACGGTCGAGATCAGGTCCGCGGTCGTCACCGGCGTCGTGACCGGGCGACCGGCCTCGTGGTCCGATTTCCCGATCACCTGGCCCATCTTGAACCCGCCGCCGGCGAGGAACAGCGGGGCCAGAGTGGGCCAGTGGTCGCGCCCGCCCTTCGGGTTGATCTTCGGCGTGCGCCCCATCTCCCCACAGACCACCAGCAGGATCCGGTCCTCCAGCCCGCGATCTTTCACGTCGTCGAGGAACGCGGACACCGCGCGGTCGAGTTGTGGCCCGAACCCCTCCAGGCCGGCCTTCACGCCGGGGTTCAGCCCGTCCCCACCGTGGAAGTCCCACCCGCAGTTCTCGACCATCACCAACCCGGCCCCGGCCTCGCACAGCCGCCGGGCCAGCAGCATCTGCCGGCCGAGCATCGACGGCCGCCGCGGGAAGTCCGGCAGTTTCAGGAAGTTCGGGCAGGTGAGGGTGACGTCGCTGGTGTCGTACCGCCCGACCGTTTTGGTATCCTCGCGGTCGAGCCGGAACGCCTCGGCCACCGCGCCTTTCAGTACCGTGTACGCCTGCTCGCGGTAGGCGTCGTGGGCGGCGAACGCCGGGTCGGACTCCAGCCCGCGGGCCGCGTCGTCGAGACCGCGGAGCAGTTCCCGCCGCTCGGCGGTGCGGTCGGCCGGGAGCCGCAGTTCCATGTTCCGCAGGAGCGGCGAGAAGGTCGCGTCCGCCTCGGCCTTCCGCTTCGGCCCGGTCGCCTTCGGGGGCGGGGTGATCACCCCGGCGGGATTGAACGGGGCATACGCCTCGGGCAGGTCGCCGGGGGTGTTGCCGCGCAGGAAGTGCTCCTGGAGGAACTCCCCGTTGTTGCCGCTGTCGAGGAGGATGTAGCTGGGCACCCCGGTCTTCGGGTGGTTGGTGCCGCGGAGGTACGAGTACACCGACCCGGCGCTGGGCGGGGACGGTTTCGCCTCAGTGCCGGTGAGCATCGTGCGGACCCAGTTCTCCTGGTGGTCCTTGCACGGCGTCTGGAACGACCGGACGACGGCGAGCCGGTGCGCCCGCGCGGCGAGTTTGGGGAAGTGGCTGCCGAAGGCGACGCCGGGCAGGGATGTCTTGACGGTCCCGAACATGGTGCGGACGCCTTCCGGAGCGTCCGGTTTCGGGTCCCAGGTCTCGGCCTGCGGCGGGCCGCCGCCGAGCCACACCCACACCACCGACTTGTCCCGCACCCACGGCTTCTCCGGGCCCGGGTTACCGCGCAGCAGCGACGGCAGGCCGAACATGCCGAGGCCCATCGCCCCGACCTTCAAGAAGGCCCGCCGCGTGTCGCTCTGGCCCGGTCGGATCGTGAACATGGTCGCTCCGTTACTCACTTGGCGGGCAGGATCGGGATCAGCACGAGGTTGCGGTACTCGGCGGCCGCGTCGCCCGGCAGCGCGAGCTTCACGCCGGCCACCGGGGCCGGGACATCCTTCCGCGGCTCGCCGTTGTACTCGACCGCCGCCTTGCCTTCACGCACGGTCACTTCGAGCAGGTTCCAGCCGTCCACGCCCCTGAACGGCGCCTTCTCGCCGGGCTTCCAGGCGTCCGTCTTCACCTGGCAACGGAACAGGAACGCCGGACCGTGCTCGGCGGCCAGCACGAGCGGTTGCTTGCCGGAGCCGTAGCAGACCAGCCGGGCGCGGCCGGCCTTGTCCTTCTCCGCCGGCTTCGCCGCCCACGCCTTCTCGCCGGCCGGAGCTTTCCACCCGTCGAGGTCGGCGCCGTTGAACACCCGCACGGCGTCGCCGAACCGGTCGTTAGACTCGTTGCGCAATAGGTGTTGGTTCAGTCGCACTTCGGCCAGACGATCCTGTGTGGTCGTTACCCGTACATCCGGTTGTGGAGTCCGGCGACGTTCTTCATCATCACCGTGTGACGACGGGGCG
>Ga0194132_10013053_pt1 | contig 10186 bp, 8 predicted proteins | sample TA2KigOf80mmetaG_FD_148612 | JGI IMG/M metagenome (GOLD analysis project Ga0194132, IMG submission 148612) | Freshwater microbial communities from Lake Tanganyika, Tanzania - TA2015054 Kigoma Offshore 80m | ecosystem: Environmental > Aquatic > Freshwater > Lake | place: Tanzania: Lake Tanganyika... | reverse complement strand
AGGAACTCCTGCGGGCCATGTGCGCCGCCATTGCCCACCGGGGGCCCGACGACGAGGGGATCTACCGGCAGGGGCCGGCGGGGCTGGGTATGCGCCGGCTTAAGGTCATCGACCTGGAGGGGGGCCGCCAGCCCATGAGCAACGAGGCAGGCACCTTGTGGGTGGTCTTCAACGGGGAGATCTACAACTATCTGGAACTGCGTCGGGAGTTGGAGGGGGAGGGATGCCGCTTCCGCACCCACTCGGACACCGAGACCATCCTGCACCTGTACCAGCGCGAAGGTCCCGCCGGGGTCCGCCGCCTGCGCGGGATGTTCGCCTTGGCGCTATGGGACCGGGATCAGCAGACCCTGATGCTGGCCAGGGACCGGCTGGGCAAGAAGCCCTTGTACTACGCCCACCGGCCCGAGGGGCTGAGCTTCGCCTCCGAACTGAACGCCCTCTTGTGCGACCCTCAGGTGGACCGCAGCGTGGACCGGCGGGCCATCGACGAGTACCTGAGTTTCCTGTTTGTCCCCCAGCCCCGCACCATCTACGAGCAAGTCCGCAAACTGCCCCCGGCCACCTACGCCCTGTACCGGGCGGGCCGCCTTGAGCTCTACCCGTACTGGCAGATCCGCTACGACCAGGTGCGGGAGCGCTCCCTGGCCGAATGCGCCGAAGAGCTGGACCAGGTGCTGCGCCGGGCCGTGGAACTGCGCCTGTTGGCCGATGTGCCGGTGGGGGCCTTCCTCAGCGGCGGCCTGGATTCCAGCCTGGTGGTGGCGCTGATGCAGCAGGTGGGACAGGGGCAGGTGCGGACCTTCTCCATCGGTTTCCGCGAGGCCAGCTTCAGCGAGCTGGACCAGGCCCGCCAGGTAGCCCGGGCCCTGGGCACCCAGCACCAGGAGTACGTGGTGGACTACCAGGTGCAGGAGCTTCTGCCCGGCCTGCTGGATCACTTTGGCGAGCCCTTTGCCGATTCCTCGGCCATCCCCACCTACCACCTGTCGCGCCTGACCCGCCAGCAGGTGACCGTGGCCCTCAGCGGGGACGGGGGGGACGAGGTCTTTGGGGGGTACCGCCGCTACCTGGCCCGGCGCTGGGCCGAGCTTTTCAACCGCTGGCCCGCCTGGCTGGGACGGGGCGGGGTGGAGGGCCTGGGCCGGGTGCTGCGCGAGCCGGCCACTTATTACGGACACAGCCGGCGCAAGCAGTTCAAGCGCTTCCTCGAGTACGCCGCGGCCCTGCGCGAGGCCCCGCACACCAGTTGGGGTTTTTTTTTACCCAGGCGGAAAAAAAGGACCTTTACGGGGAAAATTTTGCCGATATATTCAACGCAGATCCGGGCAACCTGGCGGCCCAGTACGCCCGGGCCCAGGAGTGCGCCCCAGGCCAGGAACTGCTCTGGCTGGATCTGATGACCTACCTTCCCGACGATATCCTGGTCAAGGTGGACCGCATGAGCATGGCCTGCTCCCTGGAGGTCCGGTCCCCCCTCCTCGATCAGGAGGTGGTGCAGTTTGCGGCCGGTCTGCCCCGGTACCACAAATACAAGATGACCCAGGGGAAACGACTGTTGCGGACCCTGGCCCGCCGCTACCTGCCGGCCGGGGTCTTGCAGCGCCCCAAACAGGGATTCGCCGTGCCCCTGGCCGGCTGGCTGCAGCGGGAGCTGCGGCCCTGGCTGGAGGAGGTGCTCCTCTCCGGGCCCTGCCGCCAGCGCGGGCTGTTTGCGCCCGCCCACCTCGAGCGCATGGTCCGCGACCACCAGGAGGGGCGGCGGGACTACAGCCAGCAGCTCTGGGCATTGCTGGTACTGGAGTTGTGGTTGCAGCGGGCGGCCCGATGAGCCGGAGCTGGCGTTGGGGCCTGCGCAGCCTGGGGTTGGGCCTGCTGGCCTGGTTCCTGTGGCGGGCCGACTGGGGCCAGGTCGCCCTACTGGCCCGCCGCGCCGATCCCGGTTCCCTCTGGCCGGTGCCACTGCTGGGAGCAGCCATGATCGGGGTGCGGGCGTGGAGGTGGAATCTGCTCCTGGGTCTGCAGAATCTCCAGCTGCCCTTGGGGCGGGCGGGGTTGGTCTACACCGCCGGGGTGTTCTTGGGCATGGTCACCCCCGGCCGCCTGGGGGACCTGGGCAAAGCCCTGTACCTGCGCCGCGAACCCGGCACCCCGCTCGAAAAGGTGGTGGCCGGCACCCTGGCCGACCGGCTCTTTGACCTGGGGCTGATGGCCCTGCTGGCGGTCTGGGCGCTGTGGCACCTGGAACTGGTGTCCCTGCGCCTGGCCGGCTGGCTGGTTGTCCTCGGCCTGGCCCTGGGCGGCGGGGTAGTCCTGATCCTGCGGGGGCGGGGGGGGTGGTTTGCCGGCCGTCCCTTCTGGCGTTTTGCCCGAGGCCTCCAGGAGGAGATGGCGGGGGTGCTGGGCTGGCTGGGGGTCTGGGCCGGGCTGCTGACCCTGCTGGCCTACGGGTGTTATTTTTTGCAGACCTACCTGCTGGCCAGGGCCCTCGGTCTTGCCCTCGGCGCCGCCGATGTGACCGCGGCCATCGTCCTGGTGGGGTTGGCCTCCTTCCTGCCCATCTCCGTCGCCGGCCTGGGTACCCGCGAGGGGATCCTGGTGCTGGTGATGGCGCAGCGGGCGGTGCCCAACAGCGTGGAGATGGCATTGGCTTTTTCGGGTATATTTTTTGCTGTTTGCTTCGCGATGCCGGCGCTGGTCGGCTATCTGTGCTGGCTGAAGGTGCCGCCATCGCCGGCGCCGCAGACCGGCGGGCAAAACCGCGGAACTCATATTCAACCTGGACCTGCGCCCCTTGAGAATCCAAGCTGAAGAGGACCACCCGGCCGCCTGCGAGGTCTCGGTGGTGCTGGCGGTGTACAACGAGGAGGCCTGCATCGCCGCCGAGATCGAGCGGATCACCGCCGCGATGGAGGCCTCGCCCCATACCTACGAGATCATCGTCGTCGACGACGGGTCCACCGACGCCACGGTGCAGCGCCTGGTGCCGCACCCGCATGTGCGGCTGCTGCGGCATCAGGTCAACCAGGGCTCCGGGGCCGCCCGCAGGACCGGCACCCTGGCGGCGAGGGGCGAGGTGGTGGCCTGGTCGGACGTGGACCTGACCTACCCCAACGAGCGCATTCCGGACCTGGTCCGCCACCTGCTCGAAGCCCGATGCGACCAGGTGGTGGGGGCGCGCGACAGCGAGCGGGGCACCCTCAAGATGCTGCGGGTGCCCGCCAAGTACCTCATCCGCAAGCTGGCCTGCTTCCTCACCAAGACCCAGATCCCCGACGTCAATTCCGGCATGCGGGTCTTCCGCCGCAGCGTGGCCCTGCGCTACATCGACCTGCTGCCCAAGGGCTTCTCCTGCGTCACCACTCTGACCCTGGCCTTTCTCTGCAACGGCCACCGGGTGGCGTACCTGCCCATCCAGTACCGGCGTCGGGCGGGCAGGTCCAAGTTCCATCCCTTCATGGACACCTACCGCTACATCACCCAGATCGCCCGGATGATCACATATTTCGAGCCGCTGACCATCTTCTTTCCCCTGGCCCTGGGCCTGGTGGGCCTGGGACTGGCCTCGAGCGTGGTCAACCTGCTGCGCACCGGCAGCATGCAGGAGATGGACATGATGATCATGCTCTCGGGTCTGCTGGTGGGGGTGGTGGGCCTCCTGGCCGACCTGCTGGTGCAGTACCAGCGCAAGCTGGAGCGGCTGATCTCCTCGCTGAGGGAGCCAGGCCAGGCCGGGGGGGGCGCGCCGGAGGAGGCCGGCGCCGCCGAGCGGGAAACCCTGCGGCCATGAGGGCGGCTGCGGCCGGCTGGCACGCCGAGACCAGCTTCATCCTCTCCCAGGTTCCCCGGGTCCTCAGCCAGCAGGACCGCGACCCGGACTCGGGGACCTACGGCTGCTTCGACCGCAGCCACTGGCACTTCAAGATCCGCGACTTCTCCTCGGCGGTGCTGCAGCAAAGCGCCCTCTCCCTGGCCCTGCTCTACAAGCTGGGGTTGCCCGGCAGCCCGTACGCCGGCAACGAGAGGGTGCGGGAATGGGCCGTCGCCGGCCTGCGCTTCTGGGCGCGGATGCAGCACCGCGACGGGTCCTTCGATGAGTACTATCCGCGCGAACACGGCTATATCCCGACCAGCTTCTCCCTGTACGCGGCGGCCCAGGCATGCCGGGTGCTGGGGGCCGATCTGCCCGAGGTGAAGGCGGCCTGCCTCAGGGCCGCCCGGTACCTGGGGGAACACGAGGAGACGCAGGCCCTCAACCAGGAGGCCGCCTCCCTGCCCGGGCTCTACGCCACCCACCTGCTGACCGGAGCCCCCTGGGTCGCCGGCCTGGCCGGGGAAAAGGCACGGCGGTTCCTGGCCAGGCAACACCCGGAGGGCTGGTTCGCCGAATACGGCGGGGCCGACCTGGGGTACCTGAGCACCACACTCGATTTTCTCGTCGAATACCATCGGATGAGCGCCGACCCGGAGGCCTTCGAGGCCGCCCGCCGGATCGTGGAGTTCTCGCAGTATTTCGTGCATCAGGACGGCAGCGTGGGGGGTCAGTACGGCTCGCGCAACACCGAGTATTTCCTGCTCAGCGGCCTGGTGGGGATGGCCGGCCAGGTCCCGGCGGCCCGGGCGATGCTGGCCAAACTGCGGGGCAGGGTGGGGACGGAGGGCTGCATCCTGGGCGCCTTGGACGACCGCTATATCTGCCACAACATGCTGCATTCCGTGCTGCGGGCCGTGGCCCAGGGCCTGGAGCAAGGCGACCAGGGCGAAGAGCCGTCCCCGCCGCTGCCCTGCGATGTCAGGCACCAGCAGTACTTTCCCGGCGCCGGGCTCCTGAGCCTGCACACCGGGTCCTATCATCTGATCTGCGGGCTGAAGAAGGGCGGGGTGCTGCGGCTCTTCGCTGGGGGGCGCGAGACCTTCTGCGACCACGGCTACCGCCTGTGCCTGCGGCCAGGGGTAGTGGCGGCGAGCAACTGGCTGCGCGAGGATTGCCAGGTGCAGGTGGAACCCGGAGCCTGCGAGGTGAAAGGGGCCTTCACCCAGGTGGAGCCGCCCCGGATCACCCCCGGCCGTCACGCCCTGCTGCGCCTGGGGGCCTGGGTGCTGGGCCGCCGGCTCATCCCGGTGCTCAAGCGCCGGTTGATCTTCGCGGACCGCCGGGGCCCGGCCCGCTACCACCGCCGCATCCAGGCCGAGGCCGGGGGCCTGTGCATCGAGGACTATCTGGAGGTGGCGGCCCCCTTGCCGGCGATCTACGCGGCAGACAAGTTCTCGCTGCGCCACGTGGCCTCCTCCAAGTATTTCCAACCCGACGAACTGAACCCGCCGGCGCCGCTGCGCTGGGAGCAGCGGCGCCGGGTGCGGGTCCGCCGGCAGGTCGATCCGCCGGGGGGCGGGGTGGCGATCGAGATCGAGGAGGGCTGATGGAGGTTCTCGGTCCCGTCCGGGAGGCGCATTTCTCCGTGCTCAAGGCCGCGGTGATCGACTCGGGCCTGTGCACCCGCTGCGGTAGCTGCGTGGGGGTGTGCCCGGAAAAGGCGCTGGCCTTCGACGACCCGCTGGGGCGCTGCCTGCCGCAGCAGGTCGCCGCCTGCACCTCCTGCGGGCTGTGCGTGGCGGCCTGTTCCGGGCAGGAGGTGTCCTTTCCGCAGCTGAACCGGCAGATTTTCGGCGGTCCGCCGCGCAGCGCCCTGCTGGGCCAGTACCAGAGCCTGTACGTGGGCCACGCCGCCGACACGGCCGTCCGCTCGCGGGGCGCCAGCGGCGGGGTGATCACCGCCCTGCTCCTGCACCTGCTGGAGGAGGGCAAGGTGGATGGGGTGGTGGTGCTGGGCATGGACGAGGATCAGCCCTGGTCCGCCAAGGTGCGGATCGCCCGGACCGCCGCAGAGGTGGTCGCCGCCTCCCAGAGCAAGTACAGCCTCAGCCCGGTGAACACGGCGCTGGCGGAACTGGAGCAGGCGGACGGCGTCTTCGCCTACGTCGGGCTGCCCTGCCAGGTCCACTCCCTGCGCAAGCTGCAGGCGGCGGGACACCCGGGGGCGGCCAAGATCGCCTACGTCATCGGCTCCTATTGCGGCAATATCCTGCACTTCGACGCGGTGCGCAGCTTTCTGCGCAACAACGGCGTGAAGGACCTCGGGCAGGTGACCTCGCTGCAGTACCGGGCCGGGGAGTGGCCCGGGTACATGCGGGTGGAACTGCGCAACGGCGAGGTGCTGACCCTCAAGAAGTTCTACGCCAATTACCTGATCCCCTTCTTCATGGTGGAGCGCTGCAAGCTGTGCGTGGACCTGGCCAACGAATTCGCCGACGTGGCCTGCGGCGACGCCTGGGCCCCGGTGTACGAGCAGCGGGGGCTGGGGTGGTCGCTGGTGATGGGCCGGACCGAGCGGGGCGCCGCACTCCTGGCCGGCATGGCGAGGGCGGGCAAACTCACCCTGCAAGCCCTGCCCGAAGAGGAGGCCCTGGCCATGCACTCCCACATGCTGGACTTCAAGAAGCGGGGGGCCTTCCTGCGCATGGAGCACCGGCGGCGGGCGGGCAAAGCCGTGCCGGAGTACGGATTCGGGCCCGAGCACATCCCCTGGCAGCGGCGGTTTTTCGAGCGCTTGCTCGGCCTGATCTTCTGGGTGTGCTCCTGGCGGGTCTCGCGCTGGGGGGTGGAGCATTTCCCGCTGCGGATCACCGGGCGCCTCTTCGAGCTGGCCAGGGTGGCCTGGAAACGCCTTACCCGCAGCACCAAGCGCCGGGGCCTCAACCAGGCACAATTCAGGACCGTGGGAGCCGATGAAAAGCAAAGTCGCATTCGCCAGGGTCGCTGAGCAGAGCGCCGCCGGGGTGCAGCAGGCGGTGGAAAGGGCCATGGGGTTGGTGGCCTGGGACCGCCGGCCCGCGCCCAGGCGCGTCTTTCTCAAGGTCAACCTGCTCAGCCAGGAGGTGATGCCGGGCCAGTGCACCTCGCCCTGGGTGTTCGCCGCTGTTGCCGGCCAGGTGCGCCGGCGCTTTCCCGAGGCCCAGCTCGCCTTTGGCGACTGCGAGGTGGCCACCAGCAGGCAGGTGGAGGGCGCGGTGCGCAAATGGGGCCTCCTGGAGATCGGTCAGCGCCAAGGTCTGCGCTTCGTCAACCTCTCGCGCAGTCCGGCCCGGCAGGTGGAGGTGGGGCCGATCTTCGGCCGACTGGAGATCCCCGAGGTGTTGCTGGAGGCCGACCTGCTGATCACCGTGCCGGTGGTGAAGACCCACTGCATCACCCCCTTCACCGGGGCGCTGAAGAACCAGTGGGGGCTCTTGCCGCGGGCCCGCTTCAAGTACCACCCGGTGGTCCACCAGGCCATTGCCGAGATCAACGCCTTCTTCGCCGCCAAACTGGCCCTGGGCGTGGCCGACCTGACCGTGGCGATGGAGGGACCCGGCCCGCGGGTGGGCCGGCCCAAGGTCTGCGACCTGGTCATGGCCTCGGCCGACCTGGTGGCCCTCGACGCCCTGGCGGCCCAGTACATGGGATTCTCCCGCAACGAGGTGCTCTTCCTCCAGCACGCCCAGGCCCGGGGTCTGGGCAGCATGGAGGTGGAGGTGGTGGGCGACGATTTTGCGCCCAACCCCTTCGAGCGGGGCCGGGGCCGGGACTATGTGATCTACCGCTGGCGAGACCGCTTCGCCGGGATGCCGGTGCTGAGCGCCTTCCTCCGCCAGGCCTGGTTCTTCCGGCCCCTGGGTTGGGTGGCCACCCAGTACGCCAAAAGGTGCTGGTACCGCCGCCAGGGGAAGGCCCAGGCCCGGCAGGTGTGCACCGCCACCGGGTACGGCGCCGAATTTGGCCCCCTGATCGAGGGATAGGAGGGGATGGATAACCCGCTGAGGTACTCTCTGACCATGCGCTTCAAGGAGCGCCATATCCTGCGCCTGCTCGAACTGGAGCCGGGGCACCGGTTGCTGGACGTGGGCTGCGGCATCGGTTACCTGTGCGACCTGAGCCGGCGGCAGGGGGCCCAGGTCCACGGTGTGGATGCCAGTGCCGAGGCCCTGTCCCATGCCCGCCGCCAGGTCGAGGGGCACTTTGCCGGCGCGGTGGCCGAGGCCCTGCCGTACCGGGACAACACCTTCGACCGCATCGTCTTCGCTGATGTCATCGAGCACGTGCCAGACGACCACCGGGCCCTGGCGGAAATCGCCCGGGTGGCCAAGCCGGGGGCCCGCCTCGTCGTCTCGACCCCGGCCCTGGACGGGGTCTTCACCCGCACCTGGCTGAAGACCTTTCTTCACGGCGAGGAGGAGCGCTTCCAGAAAAACTACCGCGAGGGCTACACCGAGGAGCGGTTGCGGGGGGCAATGGCGGGCTGCGACATCTGCGCCGCCCAGACCGCCTATTCCAACTTCTTTGTCACCGAGCTTTTCCTGGGCCTGGCCAAACTGGGGTACGCCCTCAAGAAGGCCCGCTACCACAGCCAGGCCGACCTGGTGGAGGTGGCCGAATCGAAGCTCTTCGCCATCTACAAGCACCTGGTCTTTCCGGTGTTCTACTGGGTGGGCCGGCTGGAAGAGGGCCTGGTGGGCGGCCGGGTGAAGGGGCACTGCCTGATCGCCGCCGGCACGGTTCACAAGCCGGCCGCCCCGGCGCGGGGGGGAGGGCACGGGTGAAGAAGGCCGCCGCCATTGCCCAGGCGCTGCTGTGGCTCTGGGCCCTGGGATTTCTCGCGTACTATTACTACGCCCACGATTTTCTCCCCATGCTGCGGCATTACTGGACCCAGGCTTTTGGTTGAGCTGATCTACGGCCTCTTCATCGCAGTGGTCGCCCTGGGCGGCGGCCGCTTTCTGCTGCGCGGCCTGGGCATTTCCAGCTACAAGATGGCCGAGGAGCTGCCCTTTGCCCTGGGGCTGGGGCTGGGCGCCCTGGCCCTGGTGGTGATGGCGCTGGGATTCGCCCGCCTGCTCTACGCGGAACTCTTCTACCTGCTGATCCTGGCCGGGGCGGTGGTTGGGGGCAAGGAGCTGCTGGGCTTGAGCGGGCGACTACGGGGCCGGATGCACTGGGCGGCCTGGGGCCGCGAGCCCTTTACCCTGTGCCTGCTGGCCGGCATAGGGCTGCTGGCTCTGCTGGGGCTGGCCCGGGCCCTGACCCCGGCCCACGGGGCGGTGGATCCCCTGGCCTATCACCTGGCCCTGCCCAAGATCTTTCTCCGGAAACACCACCTGAGCTTCGAGCCGACGATCACCGGGGCGCTCTACCCCTCGAACATCGGCATGCTCTACACCCTGGCCATCGGCCTGCGGGGCGAGGTCCTGGCGCAACTGGTGCACTGGATGCTGGGGGTGGCCACTGCCCTGGCCATCGTGGGCTTCTGCCGGCGCTACTTCGACACCCGGGTGGGACTGTGGGCGGCGGCGATCTTCCTTTCCATGCCGGTGGTGGCCTTTTTCATGCCCCTGGGCTACATCGACCTGGGGGTGTGTTATTTCCAGTTCCTGGCCTTCTGGGCCCTGCTCAACTGGCTCCAGGAGCGGGAGGAGCGCACCCTGCTGCTGGCCGGGGCGCTGGCCGGCCTGGCCCTGGGCGCCAAACACCCGGCCATGCCCATCCTGGTGGTGGGCATGGGCATCATCGCCGCCGACGGGTGGCGGCGACGGACTCCGCCCGCCCTGCTGGCGCGGCAGGGGCTGCTCTTCGGCGGGGTCGCCCTGGGCTTGCTGTTGCCCTGGTACCTGCGGGCGTACCTGGCTGCTGACAACCCGGTCTGGCCGCTGGCCAATGGTTTCATCCAGGGCTTTCCCTACGGGGGGAGCTTCAGCGTGGGCGGGGGTGCCGGCACCGGTGCCTCCTCCTCCTGGCTGCCCTCGCCGGAGCGGGTGGGGACCCTGGTCTGGATCTGCCTGAATTCGCTGTGGTCCTGGTCGTGGAACATGGGCGACTGGCAGCGATCCATCGGGGCCCATCTTCTCGCCCTGCTGCCCGGGCTCCTGCTCTGCCTCAGGCAGCGGCGGGTGGCGCTGCTGGCCGGCTTCTGCGCCCTGTATTACCTGATCGTTGTGCTCTACGTGGACGGCAACCCGCGCTACAGCCTCTTCCTTTTCGCTTTTCTGAGCATCGCCGCCGGGTGCGCCGCTGAGCAGCTGAGCGGCGGGGCGCTGCGCCGCTTCGGTCCGCTGCTGCGGGCGGGGTTCTGCGCCAGCCTCTTCTTCAACCTCC
>Ga0194132_10013052_pt1 | contig 10186 bp, 9 predicted proteins | sample TA2KigOf80mmetaG_FD_148612 | JGI IMG/M metagenome (GOLD analysis project Ga0194132, IMG submission 148612) | Freshwater microbial communities from Lake Tanganyika, Tanzania - TA2015054 Kigoma Offshore 80m | ecosystem: Environmental > Aquatic > Freshwater > Lake | place: Tanzania: Lake Tanganyika... | reverse complement strand
CGAGACACCGCTGACGCTCTCACCGTCGTCCGATTCGGGTCTGTCAGTCGGTCTCGTCTCCACCACGACGAGCGTTTGCTCGGTGAGTGGATTCCAGGTTCTCACTCTGTTCGCTGGTTTGTGCGAGTTGGTGGCCTCGATTGGTCAGAGCGACAACTATCTGTCAGCGACTTCGGGTCCGGTGCAATTCAACGTGAATGCGGTGGCACCATCGTCTCCGACGATCAGTGCTCTGACTGCGACCGACGACTGGATCGCCATCACGTTCACCGCTGGTTCGCACGGTGGTCAAAGCATCAGTGGCTACGAGTATTCGCTCGATGGCGGAACTACCTGGGTGGCCTTCCCGGCCGGATCGATCACATCACCGTTGGTGATCAACGGCCTCGGACGGTCGACCACGTACGACGTGAAGTTGCGCTCAGTCACCACGGTGAGCGCGAGCGCCGAGTCGAACCAGATGTCGGTGACGACACCAGCCGCACCGGTGGCCACGCAGACACCCGGCGGCGGTGCGGTCGTCGAGTCGACTGTGGTGACCACGACCCCGTCGTCGACCACGGTGGTGACCACGACTGTCGTGACCACCACGGCTCCCTCGACCACTGGACCGTCCACGTCGACGGCCACCACGATCGTCACCACCACGGTTCGACAGACCACGACTCTGTCTCCCTCCACCAGCACGGTCACCACTCAACGCGTGACGTCGTCGGTTGCTCAGACCAGCGACGGTTCGTCGGCTCCTGCGTCCTCGGCATCGGGCTCGTCTGGGTCGTCAGATTCTTCGGCGTCGACGGGTTCAACAAGTTCGGGTGGCTCCAGCGGTTCGCAGCAGTCAGCGCAGTCGAATGCTCCGGCGACCGTCAGCGAAATGTCGCCAGGTACATCCTCGATGACACGCGACGGCGAGCCCACTGCTCTCAGTTGGGCGCCGGCTTCTGACGGTGGTGCGGTCGCCGGCTGGAACGACGTCGAGATCCAAATCGTTGCGTTGTCGGATGGAAGTCCGCAGCCGCTGATGCCTGACGGAACGATCAGTTTTGAAACAGGAGAGGTGATCGAGGTCGAGGCTAACGGGCTGGCCCCGTCGTCGTCGGTGGACGCCTGGCTTTTCTCCGAACCCACCTTCCTGGGTGCTGCGATCGCTGGAGCTGACGGCAAGGTGTTGGCGGAGTTCGTGGTCCCCGAATCGGTGGAGATCGGCGGTCACACTCTGAAGTTGCAGGTGACCGAGTCGGACGGTACCGAAACCGAAATCGCGGTCGGCATCGTGGTGTTCGACGCCGAAGCAGCGGCCATGAATCGCGCTGGCGAACTCGACGAGACCGCCACAGCGTTGTTGGCCGCACCCACCACGGTGCGAGCGGTGTCGTTGTCGTCCGATCAGTCGTCGCTCGTCGTTGTGTGGCTGATCCTTCTCCTGATCCTGTTCGTCGCGGTCGGTCGCGTCGGCCAGATCCGTTACCGACGCCGAACCCCCGACGCAGTGTCGGTTCTCATCGATGATGCCGAGTGGGTCCATCGTCTCGGCCTGGCGCGATGGCTGTTGCCGATCGTGGGCTTCGTTCTGGGTGCATGGGCGTCGTCGTCGACGCAGGCGACCCCGGTGACGCCATCGGCATTGCTGATGTTGATCATGCTCGTGGTGTCACTTCTCGATCCGTTCGCCGCGGCCGCTGCCACCTTTGCCTTCGTGACCGGTGTGGTCGTTGGCGGGGGTGTCGAATCGGCCGATGGATTACGGGCGCTCGTCGTCGTGGCGGCGATGTGGATCCTGCCGGTTCTCCTTGGATCGACGGTGAGTCGGATCACGTCCTCACGCGTCGTGTTGATCCCGGCCGCGGTACGAGCAGCCGTGAGCACATCGATGTTCGTGGCACTCGTCGAAGTTCTGCCGGTGTACACGCGGGTGGAAACCACCACCAACGAGTTCGTCACCGAGTTCGCGTGGGTCGTGGCGATCGTGTCGATGCTTCGAGCTCTGCTTGATTCGGTTGCGGCCGGTGAGGCTCTTGACGAACGCCGCACCCCGCGTCGCAGTGCCTGGGCGTCGTTGGCTGGCCTGGGAGCGGTGGCCTTCATGACACTCACCGATCGCACGGTCAGCACTTCCACTGTCGTTAGTTTCGTCGCTCTCGGCGTTGTCATGGCGCTGCGGTGGGTTGTCCACCACCGCGATCGGTGGGCGTCGTACGCCACCGGCGCGCTGTCTTCGATCGTGGCGCTGGCCATCGGGCTCTCAGCCATTTCGTGGAGCCCGTCACCGGTACCGAACGAGACGGTTGATGGTGACGCCGAACTGTTGAGCGAGGGAGACATCCCGCTCGAGAACGTCATCGTCTACGTCGACTCGTATCCCGAGGAGTTCCGGGCAGTCGTGACGGCCGATCATCGAATCGTCGTCGGACACGACGACTTCGGCGTGGAAATGGCCGTTGCATCGCGTCTTGAATCCGGCGAGTTCGTGCCGGTACGGGATGGTCGCCCTCAGTTGGTGGTGGGGCAGTCGGTCGCACTGATCGGAACCGGTTTGGCGGCGCGTTCGCCGATCGAAACGTGGATCTATTCGGCTCCGCGTCAGCTCGGTGTGAAGGAGACCACGCCACAGGGACGCGTCGACGCGGAGTTCGAAGTTCCGGCCGACCAGATTACGGGCGCCCACGATCTGCGTATTCGCGTGGTGTTGTCGAATGGGCGGTCGGCCCTGATCTCGATCCCGGTCGACGTGGTAGTGGCTGTTCCGGAGATGACGATCTAGTTCTCGGGCAGTTGCCCTAGCGGCGGGCGAGCAGTTCGCGTGCGGCTTGTTCCACGCACCACTTCGGTTCGGCCAGAGACTTGGCTTCGCCGAACGATTTCACGAGGTCGATCACTCCGCGTGTGATCATCGAATGGTCGTCGGCGTCGTGGGCACTCGGATGCACGCGGCCGACGATGGCGGCGATCGGAACTCCGTTCTCGTGAGCGAGTTGGGCGACTCCGCCCACCACCTTGCCTTCGAAACTCGTGATGTCGAGTTGGCCCTCGCCGGTGATCACGAGATCGGCACCTTTGAGGTGTTCGGTGAGTTGCACCTCGTCGGCCACCATCTCGAATCCGGGAACGAGCGTGGCACCGAGCGCCACCAATCCACCGGCGAGACCGCCGGCCGCGCCCGCGCCTTCGATCGCTGACACGTCGACGCCGTGGTTCTGCTTGTACATCTGCACCAGTCGTTCGAGCCGGCCTTCGAGCATGCGCACCTGTGCGGGTGACGCGCCCTTCTGCGGTGCGAAGACACGCGCGGCATCCACGAATCGCGTGTCCACATCGCAGGCGACGATGAACTCCACACTGCGCAGTCTCGCGGGCGCGTGGATTGCGCGCACCGCGCCGAGGCCGCCATCGGTCGTGGCCGATCCGCCCAGACACACGATGATTCGTTCGGCTCCGAGGTCGAGCGCCTTGTCGATCAGTTCTCCCGTGCCGGTGGTGGATGCGGCAACGGCGTCATTCGCTTCGGGCCCACCCACGAGAGTGAGTCCGGATGCGCGTGCCATTTCGATGATCGCAGTGCCACGGTGGAATCGCCAGGCCGCTTCCACCACGTCGCCGAGGGGCCCTGTCACCGGCGACACTCGGTTGGCGCCGCCGAGAGCGTCGAGAGTTCCCTCGCCACCATCGGCGAGTGCGATCTCGGTGCAGTCGATGCCGAGATCCCAGCAGGCGTGGCCGATCGCTTGGGCGGCGTCGTGTGCCGACAACGTTCCCTTGAACTTGTCGACCGCGGCCACCACACGCACTGGTCCAGTCTGTCGTGCCGCGACTACTGTATGGGCTACATCTTCTTTCTGAAAGGGAGTCGTCGTGATGGTTCGGTCTCGAGTTGTATTCGGTGTGGCAGTTCTCGCGTTCAGTGCGGGTGCGACGGCCTGCGGTGGTGGCTCCGAGCCGAGTGGCGATCAAGCCGCGGCAGCCGAGGCGTACATCCGCATCTATTCACCGTCGAATCCCGACTGCGTGACCAAGGAGCACAAGAAGGTCGACAACGAAACAGCGACACTTCTTCTTCAGGCGTACGAGGCCTATGAGGCGTACGACTACGCCAAGGAAGACGAGGCGTACGCCGCCATCGACGACTCGGTCGAGCAGAAGCTCACCGCTGCGTTGAACAAGTGCGCCCTGGGTTGATCAGTCGGCGCTGATCATTCAGGGTTGGTGAATTCCCGACTCGCTCGGTAGGGTTTCGTGCATGGCCGTCACCGTGCGCATTCCCACGACCCTTCGTCCGCTGTCTGGTGGCAACGCCACCGTTCAGGTGGAAGGTGGCACTCTGCGCGAGGTCCTCACCGCCCTCGATGCGACGCACCCCGGCTTCAAAGATCGCTTGTTCGACGAGCAGGGAAATCAGCGCCGCTTCGTCAACTTGTTCGTGGCTGACGACGACGTGCGTTACCTGCAGGGCCTCGACACGCCGGTTCCGGCGGGCGAGACCGTGAGCATCATCCCGGCCGTCGCCGGCGGCTGAAGCACCAGCACGCTCCGCTTGGGGAACCAGACCGGCAAATTTGCCGGGGTTTCGCGCCCAATGGTTAGGCGGGGAGGAGGTCGAGGAATTGGGCGCGCTTCTTCGGGCCCATCGGCACTTCGCTCGGCCGATTCTCTCGGTCCTGCCACACCATGAACACTCGGTTCATCACCTCGGTGTCCTTCATCAGCGCATCCGGTGTCGACAACAAGTTCATGTTGCGCATGAACGCCCGCAACACCACCGGGTCGGTCCGCAACGCGGGCAGTAATCCCTCACGCAACACCGAGCGCATCATCGTCTTCGGATCACTCGAATCATCATCGGGATCGTCACCGCGCAACAACGCCGCCGCCACACGACGCGCTTCGGCATCCTGCTGAACACCCGACTCGTACCACGGCTTGATCTCGCGATTGATCGCCGCGTCGTACTCCACCGCGATGTCGAACAACTCACGGCCCGTGCGCGGCTCGCGACCGGCCAAGGCCTCGCTCATCAAATGCGCACCCCAGTAGCCCGTCGAACATCCGCGTCCGTACAACGGATTCGTGCAGAGGACGGCGTCGCCCACCGGCAACAGACCGAGCACCAACGGCACACCGTCGACCACGTATTCGCGATGACGATTCAGCAATCCGGCCATCACGTGTACACCGTCGTGAATCGGCTCGGCGCGACCATCGAGATACGGCTCGGTGGCCACGAGTTGACGGCAGGCATGATCGAACACCGCCGGATCGGCCAAACGTGTACGCAGCTCGTTGTCGTCGGTGGGTGCGGCCAACGTGATGGAGAACGTGTCGTTGTCGCCCACGAACACGCCGTACTTGACGTAGCCGAGGTCGCCACCGATGGGGCCGTTGCGCGGCGGGTACTTTTCGCCCTTCTTCAAACGATAGAAACGCGACGCGTACACGATGCCGGTGTCTTCCACGAACTCGCGCACCGGTCCGACGCCCATCGCTTCGAGCCACTCGGGGAGTGCCGAACGTCGACCACTCGCGATCACCACCAGATCGGCCGTGCGAACCGATCCGTCTTCGAGTGTCACGCCGGTGATGCGCAGCAACCCTGTCTCGTCGTCACGTTCGTGTGTGAGTCCGTTCACGCCCACACCGGTGGCGAAGTGAACGCGACCTTCGTCGAGCACGACGCGACGCAACACCCATTCGAACGTGGTGCGCCGGCACGTGAGCATCGTGAGTTCGTCGTCGGAGGCTTCGCGCTCGAAGCCCACCATGGTGGGCGGAAGGTCGTCGCCGAAACGCAGTTCGGCGGCTCCGGCGGCCATGAGGGCCTCCACCACGTCGGGCTCGTTGGCCTTCAACAGACCCACCAGGCGGGCCAGGAAGGCGTGACTGTGGCGAACCTGCGGGGCGCCCCGGCGGTCCCACGCGAAGGCCTCGTCGGCCGAGGCCGGCATGGGGGTGTCGTCCCGCTCGACCACGGTCACGGCGTGGCCGTGACGGCTCAGTTTGAGGGCCGAGGACAGCCCGGATACTCCGCCTCCCACCACGATGACCTGCACGAATGTGAGGGTAGAGGCCGGTCGGGCTCCTCGGCGGGTCGAGCGTCCCGGCCCGGAGTGGCAGTTGTCGTCTTAGCACTCGCAAAAGTAGAGTGCTAGCACTCAGTTCGCCCGAGTGCGAACACCTCCCCAGCAGTCAGTTACCGAAAGGGATTCACGATGCCGAAGATGATTGCGTTCGATGAGCAGGCCCGCCGTGGCCTCGAGGCCGGCATGAACAAGCTGGCCGACGCGGTGCGCGTCACCCTTGGACCCAAGGGCCGCAACGTCGTTCTCGAGAAGAAGTGGGGCGCCCCCACGATCACCAATGACGGTGTGTCGATCGCCAAGGAGATCGATCTCGAAGATCCGTACGAGAAGATCGGCGCCGAACTGGTGAAGGAAGTCGCCAAGAAGACCGACGACGTCGCCGGTGACGGAACCACCACGGCCACGGTTCTCGCCTGGAGCATGGTGCGCGAAGGTCTGCGCAACGTCGCTGCTGGCGCCAACCCGATGAGCCTGAAGAAGGGCATCGAGGCCGCCGTCGCCGCGGCCGTGGCGTCCATCAAGGCCCTCGCCAAGGAAGTCGACAACAAGGAGCAGATCGCTCAGGTCGCGTCCATCTCGGCCGCCGACAACGAGATCGGCACCATGATCTCCGACGCCATCGACAAGGTGGGCAAGGACGGAGTCATCACCGTCGAAGAGAGCCAGACCTTCGGCATGGAGATGGATCTCGTCGAAGGTATGCGTTTCGACAAGGGCTACATCTCGCCCTACTTCGCCACCGACATGGAGCGCATGGAGGCCGTCCTCGACGACCCGTACATCCTGCTCGTGTCGTCGAAGATCTCGTCGGTCCGCGACATGCTTCCGGTCCTCGAGAAGGTCATGCAGAGCGGCCGTCCGCTCGTGATCATCGCCGAAGACGTCGAGGGCGAAGCACTCGCCACTCTGGTCGTCAACAAGATCCGCGGCACGTTCAAGTCGGTGGCCGTCAAGGCCCCGGGCTTCGGCGAGCGCCGCAAGGCGATGCTGCAGGACATGGCCATCCTCACCGGTGGTCAGGTCATCAGCGAAGAGGTGGGTCTCAAGCTCGAGAACGCCACGCTCGATCTGCTCGGCCGCGCCAAGAAGATCATCATCACCAAGGACGAGACCACTCTCGTCGAAGGTGCGGGCGATGACGACGACATCAAGGGTCGCATCAACCAGATCAAGGCCGAGATCGACAACACCGATTCCGACTACGACCGCGAGAAGCTCCAGGAGCGTCTGGCCAAGTTGTCGGGTGGCGTGGCCGTGCTGAAGGTCGGCGCCGCCACCGAAGTCGAACTCAAGGAGAAGAAGCACCGCATCGAAGACGCGGTGAGCACCACCAAGGCTGCCATCGAAGAAGGTGTCGTGCCCGGTGGCGGAGTCGCGTTGCTCCGTTCGCAGGCCGCGGTTCTCGCCGCTGTCGAGAAGCTCAGCGGTGACGAGGCAACCGGCGCTCGCTTGGTCGCCAAGTCGCTCGAGGCTCCGCTCAAGCAGATCGCCGAGAACGCCGGTCTCGAGGGTGGCGTCGTGGTCGAGAAGGTGCGCAACCTCAAGGGCGCCGAGGGCCTCAATGCGGCCACCGGTGAGTACACCGATCTCGTGAAGCTCGGTGTGATCGACGCCGCCAAGGTGACGCGTTCGGCTCTGCAGAACGCCGCGTCGATCGCCGCTTTGTTCCTCACCACCGAAGCCGTGGTGGCCGACAAGCCCGAGAGGGACGCCCCGGCCATGCCCGGTGGCGGCATGGAAGACTTCTGAGTCTTTCTTCTCACAGCAGTACACGGCAGGACCCCGGGGCGACCCGGGGTCCTGTTGCATTGGTGACCTCACGCGCGGCGTGGGGAATCGACGACGACATGCCGTTGTTGAAGGCAGCACTCGACGACGCCGGCATCTTGTGGCGCGAACTCGCGTGGGACGACGATCTCGACGATGCCATTTGGGCGTCGTGTGCGTTGAGCGTGGTGCGTTCGACGTGGGATTACCACCGCCGCCTCGACGACTTCCGCGCTTGGATCGATCGCGTCGGCCGGCTCAGTGTGTTGGCCAACTCGGCGGCCGTGTTGCGCTGGAACATTGACAAGCACTACTTGCTCGAGGCCCAAGCGGCGGGATTACCCATCGTGCCCACCGTGTTCGTCGAGCCGTCCACGGATGATTCGTGGGTGTCGCAGGTCGAGGCACTTCTCTCGTCGGGTCACGTGGTGGTGAAGCCGTGCGTGAGTGCGGGCAGCAACGACACCGAACGCCACGACGAAGTGGAGTCGGCGGTTCAGCACGTGCGCGACCTCCTCGATGCTACTCGCAGTGTGATGGTCCAGCCGTACCTGTCACGGGTCGATTCCGACGACGAAACCGGATTGGTGTTCATGGGTGGCGCATTCAGCCACGCGTTCGCCAAGGGCCCGTTGCTCTCGGCTCCGAAGGACGTGGCTGGCGATCTCTTCGCGCGCGAGCGAATCGACTCGCGCGAGCCGTCATCGGCCGAACTGGCTCTGGGCGAACGTGCGATGGCCTGGCTCGATCAGCGGTTCGGAACGTTGCTGTATGCGCGCATCGACTTGCTGCCCACCAACGACGGTCCGGTGATCGTCGAACTCGAACTCACCGAGCCGAGTTTGTTCTTGGCCATGCATCCCGCTGCACCGTCGAACATCGCCCGGGCGATCGGTGCCGCGCTCGACCGCGGTATCTGAGCCCGAATCTGTGCCTAGCCTTGGGCCCATGGCTCGGAAGCGGACCGACACGGTCCTCGTGGTGAAGATCGACGGTGATCGCGATCGCCGCGTGCCCGACCAACTCGTGGTCGAAGAGCCCATGACCATTCAGCTCGACGGCAACGTGGTGGCGACCACCATGCGCACTCCCGGTCACGACTACGAACTCGCTGTCGGCTTCTGCCACGGCGATGGACTTCTCGCCGGTTTCGCGGTCACTGGTGTTCGTTATTGCGCCAACGGTTCGGCCGTCGACAGCAGCTTCAACGTGGTCACGGTCGAAACCGGCGGTCGGGCTCCGGTGCCGACACCGCGACTCGGCAACACGTCGTCGAGTTGTGGCGTGTGTGGATCGCAGTCGATCGACGACTTGAGTGCTCGTTTGGCCCCACTCGAATCGGGCTCGGTCGTGCGCATCAGCCTGAGCGTGGTCCTGTCGATTCCCGATGTGGTGTTGGGCGATCAGGCGTTGTTCAACGAAACCGGGGCGGTGCACGCGGCGGCGGCATTCGATGCGGCGGGCAACGTTCTCGTGGTGCGCGAAGACGTGGGCCGACACAACGCCGTCGACAAAGTGGTAGGCCATCTTCTGCTCGACAAGAAGTTGCCGGCCGGTGATCTCGGCTTGTTCGTGTCGGGTCGGGCGAGTTTCGAGATGGTGCAGAAGGCCTGGGCGGCCGGATTCGGCACGTTGATCTCGGTGAGTGCGCCCACCGCTCTGGCGGTGCAGACGGCCAAGCGCGCCGGTTTGGTGTTGTACGGATTCGCGCGCGGCCCGCAAGCCGTTCGCTACAGCCCGGGTTGATTCGCGCGCAGCGTCAAGGTGCGCTGACGACTCCGATTTCCGTTCGGTACACGGCCTTGCCCGAGTCGTCGAATCCGAAGGTCACGAAGGTGGCGATCGATGGGTCACCGTTCGGGCTGAGAGCCAAGAGTCGCGTTGGCCCGTTGTAATCGATGTTGAGTCCGGCGGCGATCAACGCGGAGCACTCGTCGAATGTGATGCAGGCCGAACCGCCGCGACTGGTCGGGATCGCTTCGTTCATGAAGACGAGTGCGTCATCCGACTGGGTGGCCAACGACGACAGCGCGATGAGGTTCACACAATCGACAGCGGCAGTTGCCAACGGGATCGGCGCCACATCGGGCTCGGCGAACGGGTCGTCGTTCGGACCGAGCGGAGCGGGAGGAAGTTCGAGTCCGGCTTCTTGCAGAGTTGCGTACAGGTCGTCGAAGCCGGCTGCGGCGTCGACCGCGACCCCGGTGATCGCCGCGCGACCATCGGTTTCCATGATCGGATCGGACGACAAGTCGGCGCGGGCCAGCGCGTCGTTCACGACGACCGTGGTATCGGCGAAGGTCGTGAGAGTCGTCGACAGGAATCTGGCACCGCTCTCGTCGTCGCCG
>Ga0194132_10013049_pt1 | contig 10187 bp, 9 predicted proteins | sample TA2KigOf80mmetaG_FD_148612 | JGI IMG/M metagenome (GOLD analysis project Ga0194132, IMG submission 148612) | Freshwater microbial communities from Lake Tanganyika, Tanzania - TA2015054 Kigoma Offshore 80m | ecosystem: Environmental > Aquatic > Freshwater > Lake | place: Tanzania: Lake Tanganyika... | reverse complement strand
GATCTGGGCGCTCGCCTGGGTCGCGACCGAGCGCGAGCGCGCGCCGGGCGCGGACGCGGGGCCCACGGGTAACGTCAATGCGAACGCGGTGCCGCTCGCGCTCGCGGTGCGCGGGCTATACGCCGAAACCGGGCAGACTTGCGCGAGCGTCGGGCTCGGCGCAGCCCAGGTGCGCGCCGTCGGCGCCGCCGCGACGACGGCCGCGACGCGCATCGCGATGACCGACGATCTCTGCGGGATCGAGCTCGAAGCGACGCCGGCGGCCGCTCCGGCCTATGTCGCGGCGCGGCTGTTCCCGCTCGCCGGCAAGTTTGCGCGCCGAGCGGCGTGGCCGCGCGCCTGGGACGGCCAGGCCGCGGTCGAGGGCGCGATACGCTGGCGCGTGCTGCTACCGCGCCGGTTCGAGGAGCCGATCGTCTACGATCTGGTGTTCGGGGTCGCGTCGGCTCCGCTCGCGCGGCCGACGCCGCGGGTAGGCGAGGGCGCCGCGCAGGCCTTCGCCGGGCGCTTGCGCGATCAAGGCGCTACGGTGATCGTTCATCGCTATACGATCGCGCGGCCGTGAGCGGTCTCAAAAGGTTGCATAGGAGCAAAGAGAGGAGGCTCCTATGACCCCGCTCCGACGCCGCGACTTGCCCAATCAGGCCGCGACCGCGATACGAGGACGATGGAAGCTCGTATCGTCCGAGACACGCGCGAAGTAACGCTGCGTCTGTTTCCGCTGACGTGGGGCGGCCTGATGGCGACGACGCTCGGGCTCGCCGGCCTGATGGCCCGCGGCTTCCACTGGCCTTAGGCGATGCTCGTTCCGTTGACCGCCATTAACCGCAACCGCCGGCCGTCGGCGGCGAGCGCCAACTTTCCGTGCTTGACCGCGAGCGCGTCGGCGCCGAACAGGTGGCGGCGCCAGCCTTTGAGCGCCGGAACGTCGGCATGATCGTCGAGCGCAATCCGGTCCAAGTCGTCGCCATTGGCGATCAGCTTCTGCGCGACGCCGGCTTCCTCGGCCTTGAGCTTCAGGACCACCTTCAGGATATCGACGATCGGGCCCAGGCCGCTCGGCAGGTCGACGATCGCATCGGGCACCGGCAATTCGCGCTCCGGGAGCGCCCTGGCGCGCTTGACCGCGGCGATCAACGCGGCGCCTTCGGCGCGCTCGGGGAAACTTTTCGGCACCGCGCGCACGCGGCTGAGTTGGTCGGGCGTTTCCGGGGCCTCGGCCGCGATCGCGGTCAGGACGTCGTCGCGGAGCACCCGGTTGCGGGGGATGTCGCGCGTGCGCGCTTCGGTCTCGCGCCACGCCGTCACCTCGCGCAGGATCGCCAAGTAACGCCGGTTCTGGCTCCGCGTCTTCAGGCGCCGCCACGCTTCCTCGACCGGCATCAGGTAGGTCGTCGGCTCGGCCAGCACCGCCATCTCCTCGTCGACCCAACGCTCGCGGCCCGAGGCGCGTAGGCGCTCGGTCAAGAGTTCGTACGCCGACTCGAGGTAGATCACGTCGTCCAGCGCATAGCGCACCTGGCGTTCGGAGAGCGGTCGGCGATACCAATCGGTGTATTGCGTGCCCTTGTCGATATGGACCTTCAGGAGGTCGCGCATCAGCTTGTCGTAGCCGACCTGGTCGCCGAACCCGCACACCATCGCCGCGACCTGGGTGTCGAACAGCGGCGTCGGCAGCACCCGGCCCAGGTGATAGAAAATCTCGAGGTCCTGACGGCCGGCGTGGAACACCTTGACCGCGCCCGGCGCCCGCAGGAGGTCGAACAGCGGCGCGAGGTCGAGGCCGGGCGCCCGCGCGTCGATCAGCGCCGCTTCGCCGCCGGCCGCGAGCTGCACGACGCATAGCTTCGGCCAGTAGGTCGTCTCGCGCATGAACTCGGTGTCGACGGCGACGTGCGGATGGCGCACGAGCCGCCGGCAAAGCTGGGCGAGGTCGTCGGTGGTTTCGATCATCGGGGCGCAGTCTAGCGTACGCGGCTGAGTCCGTAAGTCCCTAAACGCGCCGCGATTTTCGCCTGGACCTGAGCTTGCGCGCTCGGCGCTCGGCGCTTACAAGAAGCGCGCCGTCACCTTCGCGAGGTCTTCGATGCACGCTTACCGAACACATACCTGCGGCGAACTCCGCGCCGGGCACGTCGGCCAAACCGTACGCCTCTCGGGCTGGGTCCACCGCAAGCGCGATCACGGCCAGCTCCTGTTCGTCGACCTCCGCGACCATTACGGCCTGACGCAGTGCGTGATCGAGACGGGCGCGTCCAACTTCGCGGCGGTCGAGGGGCTCAAGCCCGAAAGCGTGGCGACGGTGACGGGCCGCGTGGTCGAGCGGAGCCCGGAAACGGTCAACGCCGAGCTTGCGACCGGCCAAGTCGAGATCCGGATCGCCGAGATCGTCGTGCAATCGGCGGCGTCGGAACTGCCGCTTCAGGTGTTCGGCGACGCGGTCTATCCGGAAGAGACCCGGCTCAAGTATCGCTTCCTCGATTTGCGGCGCGACAAGCTCCACCAGAACATCGTGCTGCGCGCGAAGGTGATTGCTTCGATCCGCCGGCGCATGATCGAGCAGGGCTTCACCGAATTCCAGACGCCTATCCTCACTGCGAGCAGTCCCGAAGGCGCCCGCGACTTCCTGGTGCCCTCGCGTCTTCATCCCGGCAAGTTCTACGCCCTGCCGCAGGCGCCGCAGCAGTTCAAGCAGTTGATCATGATCGCCGGCTTCGACCGCTACTTTCAGATAGCGCCCTGCTTTCGCGACGAGGACGCCCGCGCCGACCGCAGCCCCGGCGAGTTCTACCAACTCGACCTCGAGATGAGCTTCGTCACCCAGGACGACGTGTTCGCGGCGGTCGAGCCGGTGATGCACGGCGTGTTCGAGGAATTCGCCAAACGCCCGGTGAGTCCGCGCCCATTCCCCCGCATCCCCTATGCCGAGGCGATGCTGAAGTACGGCTCGGACAAGCCGGATTTGCGTAACCCGCTGGTTCTCGCCGACGTGACGGACGCATTCCGCGGCTCGGGCTTCTCGATCTTCGCCAAAGCGATCGAGAAGGGGGCCGTGGTGCGCGCAGTCCCGGCGCCCAAGGCCGCCAAAGAGCCGCGCTCGTTCTTCGACAAGATGAACGAGTGGGCGCGCGAGCAAGGCGCGGCCGGCCTGGGTTACGTCGTCTTCGAAGGCGGCGCGGCCAAGGGCCCGATCGCCAAGTTCCTGGACGAGCCGCGCCTCGCGTCGCTCAAAACCACGACCGGCTTGAGCGATGGTGATGCAGTGTTCTTCGCCTGCGCCGCCGCGGACGATGCCGCTGCGCTCGCCGGCTTGGCGCGCACGCGGATCGCCGAGCACCTGGGGCTGATCGACAAGAGCGCCTACAAGTTCTGCTGGATCGTCGACTTCCCGATGTACGAGAGGGACAAGACCACCGGCAAGATCGGCTTCTCGCACAACCCGTTCTCGATGCCGCAGGGCGGCATGGAGGCGCTGCTCACCAAGAACCCGCTCGACATCGTCTGCTACCAATACGACATCGTTTGCAACGGCGTCGAACTCTCCTCGGGCGCGATCCGCAACCACAAGCCCGACATCATGGTGAAGGCGTTCGAAGTCGCGGGCTACAGCAAGGAGCAGGTCGAGACCCGTTTCGGCGGCATGCTGAACGGCTTTCGCTACGGCGCGCCGCCGCACGGCGGCCTCGCGCCTGGGATCGACCGCATCGTCATGCTGTTGGCCGACGAGCCCAACATCCGCGAAGTGATCCTTTTCCCGATGAACCAGCGCGCCGAGGATCTGATGATGGGCGCGCCCTCGGAGGTGACGCTCGAGCAGCTCCGTGAACTTCACATCCGGGTGGTGAAGCCTGAGGGAGTGAAAACAGGGCCTTGAGCGAACTTTGATTTTTTCGCTTCGCTGCTGCACCGCCGGTAGCGCAGAGAGCTGTCACGCCGGCTTGGACGGCACCAGGTGGTAGCCGCGGTTCTGCATGCAGCGCTGAAACAGGTTCTGCTCGAGGAACTGGCGTCGGAACAGCGGCCGCGGCACCGGGTCCACCACCGGGTAGAGCTTGCCATCCACCCCTAAGACATAGCGCTGGCGGCCGAAGCCCCAGGCATCGTCGTTGAATCCGTAGTGCCAAGCGTCGAGGGACGCCTGGACGCGGCACTCGACGCTCGCGACCGATGCGCCGGTGCCGGCGCGCTCCCAATGCATCGGTGTGCAGCCGGCGAGGAGAGGGGCGACGACGGCGACGAAAGGGGTGGCGGTTCGCATCGAAGGACTGTGGGTGTCGTCTCGATGAAGAAACCCGCCGAAGCGGTTACCTATTCCGAGCGATTAACGGGTTCGACCCCGATCCTCATTAAGCTCAGCTCGTGTCCAACCACGCCCGTCCGATGTTACCGCCGGATCGGCCTGCCCTTCGCGCTTGCGCTGCCGTTCGGTCGCAGCATCGAACCGTCGCTAGCGGTCACGCTTATCGAACGGCCGATGTCGGGGGCGGTGTGATGCGGCGGCGTTCTTCATGAATTGGACTTGGGCGCGATCAGTCGCCTAAGTCAAGTCCCTACCGCCGGCAGATCACCTGCTCGACGCGGCGGGTCGATAGCAGTGCGGCCGCGGCGCTCGGCTGAACCACCGAGGCGGCGGCGCCCTGCGCGTGCGGGTCGGCGTTTCGGCGGAGGTCCGAGAGCGCGACCGTGCCGAGCGTCCCGCGGCGGTCGTTGCCGAAGATCGCGACCCCGATCGTGCGGCCGGCGCCGTCGATCACCGGCCCGCCGCTGATCCCGGCCAGATTGCGATCGGCCAGCGCGTCGGGGACGCGCGTTACCTCCCAGTAGTAGGCGAGGAACGGTGCACCGCCCTCGTAGCGGATGCGGCTCGTCCCGATCAGGCGGAGTTCGGCGACGGCGGGTTTGCCTTTGGGGTAGCCGACTGCGACCGCCACGGCCTCGCGCGCCGGTACGCGGCTCCCAAGCGCCAGCGCCGGTTCGCGCCGCTCGGTTCGAAACGCCATGACGTCGACGCTGGCATCGCGAAAGGCGAAGCGCGGCTCGGCCCAGCGCGTGTCACGAAACCGCAGCGCGCTGCACTCCTCGGCGACATGGCGGGCGGTGACCCAAACCCCGTCGGCGAGCGGCCACGCGGTGCCCGAACTGGTCTCGCCGCGGCGCCGGGGACCGCCCTCGCGCTCGATTTCGCCGACCCGGCCGCGCCCGACATCGGGGAGCGCCGCTTCCTCGCGCACAATGAGACGCAGGTCGGCCGGCAGCGCCGGGACTGCCGGCTCCGTCCGTTCGGGCTTGGGCGCGCTCGGGAGCGGCGGCGCGCGGCGTGAGGGGCGATACTCTGCCGTCGGGTCCCACGCGCCGATCACCTGCCCGGCGAGGTAGACGATAACCGCGAGCGCAATCAGCTTGTCGAGGAAGCGCATCCAGGCGCCGCCGGGCTAGCCCGAGAGCGCCGCCGCGGTGATGAGCGCGACCGCGATCTGGGTCGCCGCGACCATCGTCGCCGAGGCGAGGTCGCCCTGCTCCAGCCGCTCGCGGGTCTTGCCGGCGAGCGCGGCGGCCGCGACATAGGTCACGGCTTGAACGACCGCAGCGAGCAAGCTCCACGTCGCGACCTCGGCGAGGCCGTGCGAATAGCGCATTGCCGCCGCGATCGGGAGCGCGAGCGCGAGCAGCGTGCCGCCGGTCCAGATCGCGGCGGCCAGGTTGCCGGCGCGGATCAGCTTGATTTCGTCGGCCGGCGTCAGGCGGATCAGAATCAGCGCGGCTACCGCCCAAGTCGCGACCGCAATCAGAAAATGTGCGGCGACGGTCGGGAGCGACGACAACAGGTGGGCGAAGGAATCCATCGGTCGGCTCGCGAAAAAAAGGGGCGCCCTGAGGCGCCCCAAGTCTAGCAGGGAGGACTACCAATGCGTACGCTTACGCCTACTCCCGCAACCCGAAGGTCACGAGCAACCGCTGGTCGAACCGCAGGTGTCGCACTTGAGACACGTGCCGTTCCGCACCAGCGTGAAGTTCCCGCACTCGCCGCAGGCGTCGCCTTCGTAGCCTTTGATCCGCGCTTCGCGGATCTTGGTCAGTCGGCTATCGATGGCGGCGGCGACGTGCGCCGAACCGGACGAAGCGATAACGGCCGCAGCGCCGCCCGGGCCCGCGGTCGCGACGGCGCTCACGGCACCGGCGCCGGCCGCGGCGGCCACGACGCTGTCGGTGCCGTGGACGACGTAGAGGTTTGAGAAGTTGCCGCGCATGTATCCGTTCGAGGCATAGGCCCGCGCCGCCTTGGCGAGCGCGACCTCGGGCTCGGCGCGGGGCGCCGCGACCGCGGTGTGGACTTCGTCCTGGCCGCGGCCGACGCTATCGTGGCGCAAATCCTCGAGGCTCACATGGGCGAGATCGCCGCGCGCCAAGTACGAGATCGCGAGCTCGCGGAACACGTAGTCGAGGATCGAAGTCGACATCTTGATCGCGTCGTTGCCTTCGACGATGCCCGAAGGCTCGAAGCGGGTGAAGCAGAACGCGTCGACGAACTCCTCGAGCGGGACGCCGTACTGCAATCCAATCGAGACCGCGATCGCGAAATTATGCATCAGGCTGCGGAACGCGGCGCCTTCCTTGTGCATGTCGAGGAAAATCTCGCCCAGTCGGCCGTCGTCGTACTCGCCAGTACGCAAGTAGACCTTGTGGCCCCCGACCATGGCTTTCTGCGTGTAGCCTTTGCGGCGGCTCGGCAGCCGGTCGCGGACGCCGCGATCGGCATGCGCTTCGAGCGTCTTGACCGCGAGTGCGGCGATCGCGTCGGCCTTGGCCGCCGCAGGCATCGCCGCGATCTCCTCGATGTCCTCGTCGACGTCGTCGAACACCGCCGCCGCCAACGGTTGCGAGAGCTTCGAACCGTCGCGATAGAGCGCGATCGCCTTGAGGCCTAGGCTCCACGACAGGAGATAGGCGTTCTTGCAGTCCTCGACCGTGGCGCGGTTCGGCATGTTGATGGTCTTCGAAATAGCGCCCGAAATGAACGGTTGGGCGGCCGCCATCATGCGAATGTGGCTTTCGGTCGAGAGCGCGCGTTTGCCTTTGCGGCCGCACGGGGTCGCGCAGTCGAACACCGGCAGGTGCTCGGCCTTCAGGTGCGGCGCGCCCTCGAGCGTCATGGCGCCGCAGCAGTAGGTGTTGGCGGCCTCGATCTCGGCCTTGGTGAAGCCCAACGCCGCGAGCAGGTCGAAGGTGGGCTCGTCCAGTTGGCGCGCCTCGAACTTGAGCGTCTTGGTGCAGAACTCCTCGCCCAACGTCCACTTGTTGAACGCATACTTGATGTCGAACGCGTTCTTGAGCGCGTCGGCGAGCTTGGCGAGCGCGGCTTGATCGAATCCTTTCTTGGCGAGCTGGGCGAAGGAGATCGCAGGTGCGCCGTCGAGCGTGCCATGCCCGATCGCGTAGGCGATGATGTCGCGGGTCTGCGCCTCGTTATAGCCCATGCGGTCGAGCGCCTCGGGCACGGTGCGGTTGATGATGCGGAAATAACCGCCGCCGGCTAGCTTCTTGAACTTGACCACCGCGAAATCGGGCTCGATCCCGGTGGTGTCGCAGTCCATGACAAGCCCGATCGTGCCGGTCGGCGCGATCACGCTCACTTGCGCGTTGCGATAGCCGTATTTCTCGCCGAGGCTGAGCGCGCGGTCCCACGCCCGCGCCGCAGCCGCGACCATATCGGGGTCGGAGCAGGCCAGCGCGTCGAGCGGCACGGGTGCCACGGTCAAGGTCTCGTAGCCTTCGTTCCGGCCGTAGGCGGCGTGACGGTGGTTGCGGACGACCCGGAGCATGGCCTCGCAGTTCTCGGCGTAATCCGGGAACGCGCCCAGTTCGGACGCCATCTCGGCCGAGGTCGCGTAGGAGACGCCGGTCATGATCGCGGTGATGGCGCCGCAGAGGGCCCGGCCTTCGGCCGAGTCGTAGGGGACGCCCGCCGCCATCAGGAGCGCGCCGATGTTGGCGTAGCCCAAGCCCAACGTGCGGTAGCGGTAAGAGAGCTCGGCGATCCGGCGCGAGGGGAACTGCGCCATCATGACCGAGACTTCGAGCACCACGGTCCACAAGCGAACGGCATGTTCGAACGCGGCGACATCGAAGCTCTTGTCGGCGCGGCGGAACGTCATCAAGTTGAGCGAGGCCAGATTGCACGCCGTGTCGTCGAGGAACATGTATTCCGAGCACGGATTGGAGGCGCGGATCTCGCCGCCGGCCGGGCAGGTGTGCCACTCGTTGATGGTGGTGTGGTACTGGACGCCGGGGTCGGCCGAAGCCCACGCCGCGTAGCCGATCTGGTCCCAGAGGTCGCGCGCCTTCATGCGCTCGGACACTTTACCGTCGGTGCGGCGCACGAGTTCCCATTCGCCGTCGTCGAGGATCGCCTGGACGAAGGCGTTGGTGACGCGGACTGAGTTGTTCGCGTTCTGGCCCGAGACGGTATAGTAGGCCTCGCCGTCCCAATCGGTGTCGTAGGTCGGAAACTCGATCGCGGTGTAGCCCTGCTCGGCGAACTGGATCACCCGCTGCACGTAGTTCTCGGGGATCATCGCCTTGCGTGCCTTGCGGATCGCTTTCTTGAGTTCTGGATTGTCGGTCGGCGTGAAGCGGCCGGCCCCTTCGAGCGCGTGGCAGGCCTGGATGATCCGGTTCAAGTGCTTGTTGCAGAGCTTGGAGCCGGCGACCAGCGCCGCTACCTTCTGCTCCTCGATCGTTTTCCAGGTGATGAACTTCTCGATGTCGGGGTGATCGACGTCGACCACCACCATCTTGGCGGCGCGCCGCGTGGTGCCGCCCGACTTGATCGCGCCAGCGGCGCGATCGCCGATCTTCAAGAAGCTTATCAGGCCCGACGACCGTCCGCCGCCCGAGAGCCGCTCGCCCTCGCCGCGCAGCGCCGAGAAGTTGGACCCGGTGCCGGACCCATACTTGAAGAGGCGCGCCTCGCGCACCCAGAGGTCCATGATGCCGCCCTCGTTGACGAGGTCGTCGGCGATGCCCTGGATGAAGCAGGCGTGCGGCTGCGGCCGCTCGTAGGACGATTCCGAGGCCTTGACTTGGCCGTTGCGCTCATCGACGTAGAAATGGCCCTGCGCCGGCCCGTCGATGCCATAGGCCCAATGCAGGCCGGTGTTGAACCACTGCGGCGAGTTGGGAGCGCCCATCTGTCGGGCCAGCATCGCGCACATCTCGTCGTAAAAGGCGCGGGCGTCTTCCTCGCCGTCGAAATAGCCGCCCTTCCAGCCCCAGTAGGTCCAGGTGCCGGCCAGGCGATTGAACACGTCGGTCGATGTCTTCTCGCCGCCGAGCCGGTCTTTCGCGGGGAGCGCCGCAAGAGCGGCCTGATCGGGCACGCTCCGCCACAGCCACGACGGTACGCTGTTTTCTTCGACCTTCTTCAGGCGCGCGGGCACGCCGGCCTTGCGGAAATACTTCTGGGCGATGATGTCGACCGCGACTTGCGACCACTCGCTGGGGACGTCGATATCGGTCATCGAGAACACGACCGAGCCGTCCGGGTTTCGGATTTCGCTCGCGGTTCTCTTGAATTCAATGCCTGCGTAGGGCGACTGACCGGCAACGGTGAAACGACGTTCGATACGCATAAATGGCCCCCAGACCGCTAAACTTTCCCTGCCGACCGCTCTCCCGCGAGCTCTTGGCGGAGGCGTTTGTCGACCTATATTTTGATGTTCGCCCCCGCGAGGACCCAATATCTAGACAGCGGTGTAGAAGGGCGTCAACCAAATTTTGTGTCCGATTCGTTACTATCCACAAGGGGTTGTGGGTATCTCAATTTATCGGTTTTTGAATCAAAGGCTTGGCGGCAAATGCTCGAGTTGAATCTAGGTTTCGAGTGGGGGTGGACCGGGGAAAACGCCGGCCCGCGGCAGGGCGGGCGGCTGGACGGCGGGGCTGGGGCGGTGCGATAGTCCGCGCGGCGCGGGAGAGAATGATGCGGTGGCTGTTACAACTTTTCACGTGGTGGAACGGGACGACGCCTTGGACCAGCTTCTTTACCTGGCGCAAGGGCGAGCTCGCCGGCACCGACCGTTTCGGCAATCGCTACTACCGCGAGCGCGGCGGCGAGCGGCGCTGGGTGCTCTACAACGGCGAAGCCGAGGCCTCGCAGGTACCGCCCGAATGGCACGCATGGCTGCACC
>Ga0194132_10013048_pt1 | contig 10188 bp, 8 predicted proteins | sample TA2KigOf80mmetaG_FD_148612 | JGI IMG/M metagenome (GOLD analysis project Ga0194132, IMG submission 148612) | Freshwater microbial communities from Lake Tanganyika, Tanzania - TA2015054 Kigoma Offshore 80m | ecosystem: Environmental > Aquatic > Freshwater > Lake | place: Tanzania: Lake Tanganyika... | reverse complement strand
CGCAGCCTGCGGCGATGCCGCCCGGGAGGATCCCGACTGCCGGGCAGTGGAGCGGGTGGCGGATCGAGCAGGTCCATGCGCGGCCCTGGGGCGTCCGGACGTTCGTCCGTCGCTCCGCTCGGCCGATGCCCCCGATACCCTCGACCTCGAGGTGCCGGGCAGGATCGCATTCATCGGCGTCGGGAATCTCGGAGCGCATCTCGCGGCGAGCGTCGTCCGCGCGGGCTTCGAGGTGACGGTGCACGACCGGGATCCCACGGCGGGCCGGGCGCTGCTGTCGGCGGGCGCGCGATGGGCGCCCTCACCCCGTCAGGCGGCCGAGGCAGCCGAGACGGTGATCACGTGCCTGCCCTCACCTGCCGCCGTGAGAGAGGTCGTCGCGGGCGAGGACGGCGTCCTCGCCGGGCTCCGGTCGGGGGGCACGTGGATCGAGATGAGCACGAACGACGCGCACGAGATCCGCGGCCTTGCCGCGCGCGCCGCCGAGCGGGGGATTGCGTGCCTCGAGGCGCCCGTCACGGGAGGCGTGCACAGGGCGGCGGCGGGGGAGATCACCGTCCTCGTCGGTGGTGAGACCGGCGTCTTCGAGCGCCAGCTGCCGCTGCTCCGGGCAATGGGTGGAGAGATCCTGCACATGGGGCCGCTCGGCAGCGCCTCCGTGATCAAGGTGATCACCAACATGCTCGCCTTCGTCCATCTCGTCGCCGTCGGCGAGGCGCTGATGCTTGCGAAGCGCGGTGGGCTCGACCTCGCCACGGCCTTTGCCGCGATCAGAGCGAGCTCGGGCAACAGCTTCGTCCACGAGACCGAGAGCCAGGTGATCCTGAACGGCAGCTACGACATCGGCTTCACGATGGACCTCGCGTGCAAGGACCTCCACCTCGCCCACGAGCTCGGCCGCGAGCTCGGTGTGCCGCTCGAGCTCGCGGGCCTCGTCGAGCAGACCTTCATCCGTGCCCGTGCGCAGTACGGCGGCAGCGCCTGGTCGTCGCAGGTCGTGAAGCTGCTCGAGGATGCGCTCGGCACCGACCTGCGCGCACAGGGCTTTCCCGCGACGCTCGATCCCTCGGCGGCCGCGTGAGCGAGGTCCGCCCGCTCGTCCTCCACGACGCTCCCTGCGACGAGGGCTGGGACGACGACGTGCACGGCCGGGTCGCGTGGCGCACGCTCTGGAGCGCCGACCGCACCCCGACCGAGGCGCTCACCGCAGGCGTCGCCGAGCTGGCCCCGGGCGACCGCCTTGCGCCTCACCGTCACAGCCCTCCCGAGCTCTACTACGTGCTCGCCGGCGAGGGAGTGGTGACGATGGAGGACGCCGAGCACGACGTACGCGCAGGCACTGCCGTCTTCATCCCCGGCGACGCCCGTCACGGGATCCGCAACACCGGGCCGGGGCCGCTGCGCTTCCTCTACGCCTTCGCCGTCGACGCCTTCGGCGAGGTCGAGTACCGCTACGACACGGCGCCGTAGCCGGGGGGATCCGGTCGCGCGTCGCGGCCGTATCGTCCGTCCCGGCGAGGTCGGTGGTACGGTCGGAGCGGTGCCCGTAGTGAGAACGATGGCCGGTCGCGGCCGCCGGCCGAGGCTCGTCTTCGCCGTCCTCGGCCTCGCCTGCCTCTCGCACTCGCTGCTGCAGGCGATCGTGGCTCCTGTCCTTCGCGATGCGCAGCTGATCCTCGAGACGACCCCGGCCGCCGCGGCCTGGCTCATGACCGGTTTCATGCTCACGTCGGTGATCGCGGTGCCCGTGCTCGGCCGGCTCGGCGACATGCTCGGCAAGCGACGGATCCTCATCCTCTGCCTGACGCTCATCCTCTGCGGGCTCGTCGTCTCCGCGCTCTCCGGCTCGATCGAGGGCATGGTCGCGGGCCGGGTCGTCCAGGGACTCGGTGGCGCCGTCTTCCCCGTCTCCTTCGCGATCGTGCGAGACGAGCTGCCGCCCGAGCGTCTCCACTCCGGCCTGGCGATGATCTCCGCGACGATCGGCGTCGGCGGTACCGCAGGCATCCTCTTGTCGGGCCTGATCGTCGAGAACCTGTCGCTGCAGTGGCTGTTCTGGCTGCCGGCGGCAATCGTCGCGATCGGCCTCGTCGGGGCGATCCTCGTGGTGCCCGAATCACCGCATCGCGAGCTGGCCCGGATCGACGTCCCGGGCGCGATCCTCCTCGGACTGTGGCTCCTTGCGCTCCTCCTCGCGATCACACAGGGGGTCGCGTGGGGCTGGGGCTCCTGGCGCGTCCTCGGGCTCCTCGGCGGCTCCGCCGCGCTCCTCGCAGCGTGGGTCGCGATCGAGCGCCGCACCCGCGAGCCCCTCGTCGACATGCGGATGCTGCGGCTCCGCGGTGTCTGGACGACGAACCTCGCGGCGCTCACGTTCGGGATGGGCCTCTTCGGCACGTTCGTCCTGGTGCCGCAGCTCGTCCAGCAGCCGGTGTCGAGCGGGTACGGCTTCGGCGACTCCGCCTCGCAGGCCGCGTTCTACCTCGTGCCGAGCAACGTCGTGATGCTGCTCGCGAGCCCGGTCTCCGGGCACCTCGCGAATCGTCTCGGAGGGAGGGTGCCGCTCGCGCTCGGCGCCGGGGCGACGGTGGTCGGGTTCACCTGGCTGACGTTCTGGCACGGGGCGCCGCACGACATCTACGCGGGCTCGGTGCTGATGGGCTTCGGGCTCGGCCTCGGCTTCCCGGCGATGGCGAGCATGATCGTCGCCTCCGTCCCGCCCGGGCAGACGGGCGTCGCCACCGGCATGAACTCGCTCTTCCGGCTGATCGGCGGCGCCGTCGGCGCCCAGGCGGCGGCGACGATGGTCGCGGCGACGCTGTCGCCGGACGGCGTCCCGAGCGAGGGGAGCTTCGAGCTCGGCTTCGGGCTCTCCGCGATCGCGCTCCTCGTGACGCTGCTGACCACGTTCGCGATGCCCGGCACCTCGCGCGACCGAAGTCGCAGCCGGCGGGCGGACGCTCAGGCGTCGTAGTCGACCGGCGTCGCGTACGCGGGGTCCGAGTGCGCCTCCCAGTAGCGCGTCCGGATCAGCTCCGTCACCGGCCCGACGCCGCCGGCGCCGACCGCCGCGCCGTCGAGCGTCGTCACCGGCATGATCCCGCCGGCCGTCGAGCTGGCGAAGATCTCCGCCGCCGAGCGAAGCTGCTCCTCGCGGAGGTCGACGACGGCCGTCTCGATCCCCTCGCGCGCCGCGAGCTCGAGCACCGTCTTCCGGGTGATCCCCTCGAGCACGCCCGCGGCAGGCGTCAGCAGCGCGCCGTCGACGAGCGCGAAGACGTTGAACCCCGGCCCCTCGGTGACAGAGCCCCGGGCGTCGAGCAGGATCGGGTAGCGCGCGTCGCGGTCGAACGCCTCGTACATCGCGCGCGTCAGGTCGCCCCAGTGGAAGTTCTTGACGCGGGGATCGACGGAGGTCGGCGCGATCCGCTGCACGACGCGGGAGACGATCGCGTCCATGCCTCGCTCGCCTTCCTCCGGGCGGAGGATCCACACGTACGGGATCGCGAAGGCGTAGAACCGGTTGACGAACTGTCGAGGGTCGCGCACCCCGGCCGGCGGGACGCCGCGGGTGCAGATGACCTCGACGTACGCCTCGCGCAGCCCGGTCGCCCGGATCAGCTCCATCAGGATCGCGACGATCTCCTCGCGCGTGTGCGGCAGCGAGAGGTGCAGCGCGCGACAGCTCCGCTCGAAGCGGTCGAGGTGGTCGTCGAGCCGGAAGAACGCCCCCTCCCACACGGCGACGACGTCGTACGTGCAGTCCGAGCGGGTGAAGCCGAAGTCGAGGATCGGGATCCGTGCGGACGCGATCGGCACGACCTCGCCGTCGACGAGTGCCGCTCCCCCTTCGAGCCCGGGCCTGCTCACGCGCCCACGATACAAGGGTCAGGCGCGCGCGGGCGAGACGCGACCGGTGGCGCCGAGGAGCGTCGCGACGAGCACGGCGCCCGCGGCCGCCGCGCCGACGCCGAGCGCGAACCCCAGCTCGAACGCGCCCTCGGTCGGGGTCGCCGTGCCGGTCACGATCCCTGCGCTGAGGACGGCTGCGGTCAGCTGCGCGCCGACCGAGGCGCCGATCTGGCGCGAGACGACGAGGATCCCGGTCGAGACGCCGACGTCGGTCATCCGCACCGAGTCGACCACGATCGCGTTGACCGCCGTGTTGACGAGCGGGATCGTGACCCCGATCGCGAGCATCACGAGCACGATCTGCCAGCCCGCGTCGTGCCAGGGGATCAGGGCCGCGAGCGACGCGCCGCCGAGGAGCTGGCCGAGCAGGAGGCAGGTCTTGTACCCGTAGCGGCGCCCGACGTAGGAGGCCAAGCCGCCCGCGAAGATCCCCGAGATCGAGATCGGCAGCAGGTAGAGCCCGATCAGGGACGGGCTCGCGTCGAGGCCGTAGCCGAGCTCGACGCCGGACGCGCTCGGCTCCGTCCCGGCGAGCCGCGGCACGAGCACGATGACGGCCGTCATCGCGAACGCGGAGAACGCCTGAGCGACGTTCGAGACGAGGACGGGGCGGCGCGCGAGCGCGCGCACGTCGACGAGCGGGGCTTCGAGGCCGCGCTCGTACGCGGCCCAGGCGGCGAGCAGGACCAGGCTGACGGCGAAGAGCGCGAGCACGGGTGCCGACACCCAGCCGAGGTGCGAGCCCTCGGTGATGGCGACGAGCAGGCTCGCGAGCCCACCGCAGAGGAGCGCGGCGCCGGCGAGGTCGACCTTGCTCCGCATGCCCGGGCGGTCGGCAGGCGCGGCGGCGACCACCACCATGCAGGCGACGATCACCGCCGCGCTGAGGACGAACGGATAGCGCCAGCCGATCCAGTCGACGAAGAATCCGGAGAGCGCCGCGCCGAGGCCGCTGCCGATCATCGTCGCCGACATGATCGCCCCGAGCGACCGGTGCAGGGACTGCTGGGAGAGCAGGCCGCTCAAGAGCCCGATCGCGAGCGGCCCGAGCGCGCCGCTCGCCCCCTGGATCGCGCGGGCGCCGATCAGCACCCAGATGTCGGGCGCCACGGCCGCGAGCACGCTGCCGAGGAGGAAGAGCCAGAGCGCGACGAGGAGCAGGCGTCGTCGGCCGAACCCGTCGCTGAGACGGCCGAGCAGCGGTGTCGCCACACAGGAGACGACGAGGAAGACCGAGAGGAGCCAGGTGACGCGCGTCGTCGACGTCCCGAGGTCGCGCTCGATCGTCGGCAGCGCCGGCATCACGATCATCTGGTTGAAGCCGTAGAGCCCGTTGAGGCCGACCAGCGTCCAGACGAGGAGCCGCTGTGAGCCCATCCTCAGAGGGCCCGAGAACGCGAGCGGCCGACCGCCGGCGCGGGCATCGGGGTCGCCGCCTCGGCGCGGAGCCCGTCGAGCAGGAGGTGGAGATGGCGATGCCAGAGGCCGGGCGCCACCGCGGCCGCGAGCTCGGCGACCTCGGCGGAGCTCCAGAGGACGGCGCGGACGTCCGCGAGCCCGACGTCGGCGCGCATCGCCCCCTGCTCCTGCGCGCGGCGGACGAGGCGCTCGATGCGATCGGCGGCCTGCGCCCAGCTCGCAGCGAGCGCCTCGCTCTCCCGCACGCGGCGCCGGAAGACGCTGCGGAGGCCGCTGTTGGCGGCCGCCCGCTCGGCCACCCGCAGCACGAAGGCGGTGAACCCCTCCCACGCGTCCTCCTCCGCGAGCGCCGCCTCCGCGAGCGCGGCGAGCTCCTCGAGGCTCTCGGCGAAGACGGCGTCGACGAGGTGCGCCTTCGACGGGTAGTGGCGGTACACGGTGCCGACACCGACGCTCGCCCGTTCGGCCACCTCCTCGATGCCGGCGTCGAGCCCCCGCTCGCGAAACAGGTCGCGGGCGGAGGCGAGCACCGCCCGCCGGTTCCGGGCAGCGTCCGAGCGGAGCGGCTCCGGCTCCCCCGACGGCCCGCCGGCCACGGCGTCCGGAGTCGGGCTCGCGGGTGCGGCAGGCATCGGCGGACCGTACCAGAAACGGAGTCTCGATTCCGTTTCTGCTAGATTCCCGCGATGAGCGGCGGCATCGACGCACGGCAGTACCGGGCGACGTTCGTCGTGCTCGCGGTCGCCGGCGCCTCGTACTCGCTCCTGCAGTCGATCGTGACGCCGGCCGTGGGCGATCACGGCGTTCATGGTCAGCGCCTCGATCTCGATCCCCATCTTAGGCCGCCTCGGCGACATGTTCGGGAAGAGGCGGATGCTCGTCATCGCGCTCGTCGTCCTCGTCGCGGGCCTCCTCGTCTCCGCCCTCGCCGACTCGGTCGGCCTCCTGATCGTGGGACGCCTGATCCAGGGTGTCGGCGGCGCCGTCTTCCCGCTCTCGTTCGGGATCATCCGCGACGAGTTCCCGCCGAAGCGCGTTCCTGCCGGGATCGCGATGGTGTCGTCCGTGCTCGGGATCGGCGGCGGTCTCGGGATCGCGCTCGCGGGGCCGATCGTCGACCATCTCTCCTACCACTGGATCTTCTGGATCCCGGCGATCGCAGTCGGGCTCTGCGCCGTCGGGCTCGTCCTCTTCGTCCCCGAGTCGCCGATCAGGACGCAGGGACGGGTCGACGTCGGCGGGGCGCTCCTGCTCGCCGGCTGGCTGTCGGCGCTCCTCATCGGCGTCACCGAGGGCGGCGACTGGGGCTGGACGTCGGGCGGCATCCTCGCGCTCTTCGCCGCCTCCGCTTTCCTCGCAGCCTCCTGGGTGGCGCTCGAGCGCCGCGTCGCGGAGCCGCTCGTCGACATGCGGATGCTGCGCCTGCGCACGGTGTGGACGACGAACCTGTGCGGCGTCCTCTTCGGGTTCGGGATGCTCGGCTTGTGGGTGCTCGTGCCGCAGTTCGTCTCCACGCCGACCTCGTCCGGGTACGGGTTCGGCGCGACGGTGACCGAGGCCGGGCTCTTCATGCTCCCCTCGGCCGGGACGATGCTGCTGTTCGGGATGCTCTCGGGCCGGCTCTCGCGGACCGTCGGCTCCCGGCTGCCGCTGCTTCTCGGCTCGGGCGTCAGCGTCGTCTCCTTCGCCCTGCTCGCGTTCGCGCACTCGTCGCAGACGGTCGTCTACGTCGCGAACGCGATCACCGGTGCCGGCATCGGGCTCGCCTGGGCCTCGATGGCGAACCTCATCGTCGGCGCGGTGCCACCCGAGCAGACCGGTGTCGCGACGGGGATGAACACGCTGATGCGGACGGTGGGCGGCGCGATCGGCGCGCAGGTGACGGCTGCCGTTGTCGCCTCCCGCGTCGGGAGCTCGGGGATCCCCGACGAGACGGGGTTCACGATCGGCTTCGCGATCTGCTCGGCGGCGTTGCTCGTGACGGCGCTCGCCGGGCTCCTCGTCCCTGCCCCGCCGCGCCGGGCGCTCGCCGCGCTGCCGCTCAGCGGCTCGTCAGCTTCGGCGCCTCGGTGATCCCGGCCGCTTCGAGCTCGGCTGCGATCCGCTCGCGCAGCTCGACCTTGCGGATCTTCGTGCCGGACATCGGCCACTCGTCGACGAACCGCACGTACCGCGGCACCTTGAACGTGGCGATCTGGCCGAGACAGTGCGCGATCAGCTCCTCCTCGGTCGCCGTCTGCCCGGGCGCGAGCTGGACGAACGCGGCGGGCACCTCGGCGTAGCGCGCGTCGGGCGCGGAGACGACCTGCGCGATCTCGACCGCCGGGTGCGCGAGCAGGTGGCTCTCGACCTCGGCCGCGGCGACGTTCTCGCCGCCGACCTTGAGCATGTCCTTGAGCCGGCCGACGAAGGCGACGCGGCCGTCCGGGTCGACCCGGCCGAGGTCGCCCGAGTGGAACCAGCCGTCGGCGTCGATCGCGAGCGCGGTCTGCTCCGGGTCGTCGTGGTAGCGGGCGAAGCGCGTCGGGCCGCGCATCAGCAGCTCGCCGGTCTCGCCCGCAGGGACATCGGCGCCCGTCTCGGGATCGACAGCGCGGATCTCGCAGCCGTCGAGCGGCCGCCCGCCCGTCGACAGGCGCGACGCGAGCGGATCGATCGCCTGGCCGAGCGTGGCGAAGCCGCCGGTCTCCGTGCCGCCGAACGCCGAGATCTGGGGCACCTGCGGGAATCGCTCCTGCATGCGCTGGAGAGAGCCCGGCGTGCCGACGTTGAGAATCAACCGCAACGACGAGAGATCCGCCTCGGGAAACCGCGGCTCGTTCAGCACCGGCATCCAGATCGTCTCGAAGGCGGTGAACGAGATCGTGCACCGCTCCTGCTCGAGCAGCGCGAGCGCGAGGCCCGGCTCGAAGCGGCGACCGACGTGGACGAGCGCGCACGGCGCCACGAGCGTGGCGGCGAGCGTCACGATCGCGCTCACGTGGAAGAAGGGCAGGGGCGTGAAGAGCCGGTCGGCCGGCCTCAGCTCGAGCCGCGACGCGTACGCGAAGGCCTGCGCGACGAAGCCGCCGTGGAGGTTGACGCACCCCTTGGGGGCTGCGGTCGTGCCGGACGTGTAGATGAAGATCGCGTCGTCGGCGGGGGTGACGGCCGACGCCTCGGCCGCGATCTCGTCGTCTCCGACCGCTGTCGCGCCTCTGACGAGGACGGGGTCGTCGAGGCCGGTGGCGATCGGGCAGGCCGACGAGACGTCGGCCGCGTCGAGGAGCGGCAGCGCGGCCTCCTCGGCGACGAGGAGCCGCATCCCCGAGTGCCGCGTGACGTGCGCGACCTCGCGCTCCTTGTAGCGGCCGTTGATCGGCACGGGCACGATCCCGATCCGCATCGCGGCGAGGAGCGCGGCGAGCCCGTCGACCGTATCGCCGAGCAGGAGCCCGACCCGGTCGCCGCGGTCGAGGCCCGCCCCGCGCAGCCGGCGGCCGATCGTCGACGTGCGCTCGAGCAGCTCGGGGAACGTGACGCGCTCCTCGGGCATCACGATCGCCTCGCCGCCCGAGAGCGTCGCGGCGCGCCCGAGGAGGCCCGCGACGGTGGCGACGTGACCGCCCCCCTTGCTCTCCGCGTGTGTCATCGATTGCTCCGATCGTCTGCCGGTCCGCGAGGCCGCGGTGAACTCTAGTGCGGCGCTTCGGGGCGCCGCATCCGCATCGCCGGCCAACTCACGCCCAGCACGGCCAGTACACCGGGCTCCGCCGCGCCGTGGGGCGTGCCGAGGAGTCAGGTGATCGACGCCAGCCCGATCAGCGAGTCGAACGCGTCGTTCACGTAGACGCTCAAGGTGTGTTTCGCAGCGTCCGCCTGCCATCGTTCGATGGCGACGTCAACGGCGAGAAGCGCCGCACCGGCCAGGATCGGTGCGGCATGCCGGTTCCGCTTGCTGAGGAAGTGGCGCAGGCCATCGGTCAGCTCGACCCTGTGACGCAGATCGGCGTGCAGCGCGGCAGCGTGCAGACGCTCCGTTGCGTAGATGTAGTTCACCCTGGCGAGTTGGAACTCGATGTCGTCGTCGTAGCGCCCACCGAGGGTCTCGACGAACGCAATGCGCATCGCCTCGAGCGGGGGGTGGCGTCGCAGCTGCTCTTCGAGCGCCCGATCGATCTCGAGGTCGTGCTCGTCCCAGAGGACGATGTCCTCTTTCGTGACGAACAGCCGGTACACCGTCGACGGAGCCATCCCGACCTCACGCGCGATCGACTCGACGGTGACACTGTCGAAGCCCTGCGCTCGGAACATCGAGAGCGCCGCCCGCTGAACGGCCCGCTTCGCGTTGAGCCGGTTGCGCTCCCGCAGCGACATTATGTTATCAGGCTACACACGTCGCACTTGAGAGTGACACAACATTTCGGAGTTACTCCTACAATTATGACGATGATTGGCCAGAGCCCCACCACCGCGCAGCCACGCCCGCTCGCTGAAGCCGACCGAGTCACGAACCTCGATGCGATCCGGGGTCTGTCGGTGCTCGGCATCCTGTTGATGAACGCCGTGGCGTTCGGCCTGGTGCCGGCGGCGTACTTCAACCTGTCCGCCGGTGGCAGCCGGTCATGGCTCGACAAGGCGATCGGTGCGGGCGGCGAGGTCTTCGTCGACCAGAAGGCGATGGGGCTGTTCTCGATGCTGTTCGGTGCTGGGATCGTGTTGTTCGCCGACCGTGCGGCGGCGAAGAGCGCGCATCCGGTGCGGCTGGTGTTGTGGCGCAACGCCCTGCTGTTGCTCATCGGCTTCCTCCACAGCCTGATCTGGGACGGCGACGTGCTGAATCGTGTACGCCGTGTGTGCTTCCTTGCTGGTGTGGAT
>Ga0194132_10013042_pt1 | contig 10194 bp, 7 predicted proteins | sample TA2KigOf80mmetaG_FD_148612 | JGI IMG/M metagenome (GOLD analysis project Ga0194132, IMG submission 148612) | Freshwater microbial communities from Lake Tanganyika, Tanzania - TA2015054 Kigoma Offshore 80m | ecosystem: Environmental > Aquatic > Freshwater > Lake | place: Tanzania: Lake Tanganyika... | reverse complement strand
CGCTCAAGGGGTGGGCGGTCTGCTCGGCGGCCTCGGCGCAGCTCACGTCCCCCGGCACGACTCGGTGGGATAAACACACCGATCGGGAGAGCTGCGTCCTACTTGACGGGAGAAGTCATATCAACGCGCCAAATGAGCCGCGCGCCTCGGCGACATGATGGCACGAGACGATGGGCGCGTCGGCTCCATTTGGATGTTAGCCAGCAGTGACGCTCTTAGTGAATCTCTCGAAGAGCTCTTCGTAACGCGGTCGAAGTTCGACGATTTCGACCGACACTGAGCGCCTGCGGCCGAAGCAGGCCCCGATGACAGCAAGCCCGGCAACCTGATGTGGCGCGAGCGAGTCGCCCGGCAATTTGGCCTCGATAAACCGATGGTGGTCGTGCTCATCAAGCAGCCACAAGTCTGGAGCGGTCGGCTTCTTACCCTGCAGCGCCGAGGATTGGGTCCGGTGCAATGCCAAAGCCGCCCTCTGTACTTCCTGCACGCCCGCGGCCGTGAAATGTTTGTGGAGCGCCTCACGTAGCGCCTGCTGAAAGGGCCTAGCGGGGCCTCTCGAGAACTCCTTCGCGTTTGCGAACTTGGCGTTGGTCAACCACTTGAACGAGCCGTAGAACCCACTGCATCCCGAATTGCAGCTCGCGACGTAGGACTCGCCAAAGAATCTGGCCGTCGGTCTCTTCCAGCTCGAAGCCTTCAGTTTCAAGACGCCGCGCAAATGATCCGAGCCGGCAAGCTGAATCAACTCTTGGCGCCGCCCCTTCCGCCATGCGTCGAGTTGGGCTTGGTCGAATCGCTCGTGCGATGTGATGAGTTCCATGTCCGGAATCTTGTCTGGCTAACAAGTAGTAGCTTGCGCAGCCTCCCGCCGGCTAATCCCAGGCCGCGCGCGGCATAACCAGGCTTGTCCGACACTCGACATCACGAAATCCCGGCGCTTCATCGACTTCCAGATTCAGGCCGAGGCGGACCAGAAGATAGGCTGCGAGCGGTTGGCGGATTATACAGCGCCACCTCCGCGTGCCCGTCCAGAGGGCTCCTCACCCCGCGACCGCCGCGATTCAGTACGTGCGTGTACACCATCGTCGTCGCCACGTCCCGGTGGCCGAGCAGCTCCTGGATGGTCCGGATGTCGTAGCCGTCCTCGAGCAGGTGCGTGGCGAACGAATGCCGCAGCGTGTGGCTCGTCGCCGCCTTCGCAATCCCCGCACGCCGGACGCCCTGCTTGAACACCCGCTGGATCACGGCCTCGTGCAGATGATGCCGCCGGCGCTGCCCGTTGCCGGCGTCGACGTACGTCCGCGTGGCCGGGAAGATCCACTGCCACCCCCATTCGCGGCCAGCATTCGGGTACTTCCGCGCCAGCGCGTCCGGCAGCGCCACCCATCCGCCTCCCGCCTCGAGGTCGCGCGCGTGCAGAGCGCGAACCTGCGCCAGGTGCCTGGCGATCGCATCAACCGCCGCCAGCGGCAGGACCGTGACCCGGTCCTTCCGGCCCTTCCCATCACGGACGCGGATCTCCCGCTGCTCGAGATCCACGTCCTTCACGCGCAGCTCGACACACTCCATCAGCCGAAGCCCGGCCCCATACATCAACAGCGCAGCCAGCCGGACGCTTCCCCGCAGCTCCGCCAGCACATGGCGAACCTCGTCTCGTGTCAGAACCACCGGCAGGCGATGCGGCTTGCGCGCCCTGACGACGCCGGCCAGACCGTCCATCGCAACCCCGAGCACCTCGCCGTACAGAAACAGCAGGGCGCTCAACGCCTGATTCTGCGTCGACGCACTCACCCGCCCCACCGTGGCCAGCGCCGACAGGAACGCCTCCACCTCCGCCGCGCCCATCTCTCTCGGATGCCGCTTGCGGTGGAACACGATGAACCGTCGAATCCACGAGACGTACGCCCGCTCAGTCCGCGGGCTGTAGTGACGGGCCCGAATCGCTTCGCGCACGCGGTCGAGCAGCTTTGGTTGACGCGGCTCCATGCGACGACGATGCCATCGTCGCCATGCGCTGGCAAGACGCTTGCGGGTGCGCCGGACAGCCGGCTGAAGCAGGCCCCCACGACAGTCGGGCCGACCTGCCTGCCCCGCGAAGCACAGCGGAGGCGGGGAAGGTCGGCCCCTACATCTGCATCAATCAGAGACAAGAGAAGCTACTCGACTGTCGGCTGCGGCGGCGGTGGCGGCGCGAGCAGCTCCGCGTACTCGTCAGGGGCGGACAGCAACAGCACGCGTGTCGGCCTTGATCCCCGGCTTCTTCGCGAGCGGCGTGCCCGAGTAGCCGGCGGCGGGCACGGACTCAGCGCCGCAGCAGGCCGTGCACCCACACCGCCGTGCGCAGGACCTGGGCGTCCTGGTTGCGAGCCGCCGTGAGCTGCAGGCCGAGCGGCAGGGCGCCGGTTGCGACCGGCATCGGAAGGGAGATCGCGGGTGTGCCGAGCGCCGTCCATGGCGCGTTCGCCTCGGCGTCACCCGTGCTCGAGAGGCCGCGAGGGGCCGGCCCCGTCGCAGCAGGCACGAGCATGACCGGCGTCGCGGCGTACAGCTTCGCGATCTCCCGGGCGCCGTCGGCAATCACGCGCCGGGCCTGCTCGTAGTCGGCCGCCGGAATCTGAAGACCCTTGCGCACCAGTTCGGCCATGTCGGCGAGCCGATCGCCGTGCTCCTTGTAGCGCTCCCGGTGAAACTGCGCGCCCTCATAGAACATGACGGTGTTTCCCGCGTCGGATACGCGTGCCAGGAGTCCGGCAATGTCGATCTTTCGCAGGGACGCGCCGGCACCGGCAAGACGCGCCACCGTCTGCTGAAATGCTGCCGCCATCGCCGGCTCGATGCCCCGCGGCATCGGCTCTGGCACGCCCAGCGTGACGCGCTCGCTCGCCGTCGTCTGATGGCCGAGCGCGCCCCACAGCGCGACCATGTCGGTGGGCGTGTGCGTGAAGAAACCCAGCGTGTCGAGCGACGCCGCGAACGGCAGCACGCCGTCCAGCGGCATGCGCCCGTACGTCATCTTGAAGCCGGTGACGCCGCAGTACGACGCCGGCCGCAGCACGGACCCGCGCGTCTGCGTGCCGAGCGCAAAGGGCGCCATGCCGGCGGCGACCGCGGCGGCCGATCCGCTCGAGCTGCCGCCCGGGGTGTGTTCGCGGTTTCGCGGGTTCCGCGTCGGGCCCGGCGTCCGGTAGGCAAACGAGGTCGTGTGCGTCTTGCCGAGCAGCACGGCGCCGCGGCGCTCGAGCTCGCTGACGATCGCGGCATCGGACGAGCCCTGCCGCCCCTTGTAGATCGGCGAGCCGTACTCGGTGGGCAGGCCGCGCGTCTCCATGATGTCCTTCGCGCCAAACGGAATCCCGGCGAGCGGGCCGCCGCCGGTCTGCCGCCGGGGGCTCACCTCCACCCAGGCGTGGATCGATCCGTCGAGCGCGCGAATCCGTTCGAGACAGGCGGCCACACCCCGCTCGCGCATGGCCGGTGAGGCATTGAGCCATTCGCTCAGCGTCACGGGCGCTGCGCCCTGCGCACCAGTGCGCGCCGCCGCCGCTGCCGCGGCGGCCAATGTCGTTCCGAGGAATGCGCGCCGATTCACGACCCTGCCTTCGACCGGACTGCCGCGATCACTTCAATTTCGACCATCAAATCGGGATGCGCCAGCGCGCTCACGCCAACGAGGGTGCTAGCGGGCAGCGTCTCGCCGAAGTAGCGGGCCCGCGCCGCGCGGATCACGGCCGCCTGCCCCATATCCGTCACGTACGTCGTCATTTTCACGACGTCCGCGAAGGTCGCGCCCGCGGCCGCGAGCGCGGCCTGCAGGTTCCTGAACACCTGCTCGGTCTGCGCGGCCATGTCGCCGACGCCCACCACCTGGCGGGCCTGATCGAAGGCGACCTGGCCGGCAATGTAGATCGTTCTCGCGCCGGCTGCCACGTCGACGACGTGCGTGTATCCGGCGGGCGCAGACAGAGATGAGGGGTTCGTGCGCGTCAGGGTCATCGGCGCATTATCTTCCGCCACCCGGGTGGCGGCGCGCCAGTTCGCGGCGGAGGCTCTCTTCGCCGCGCGCCATGGCCCAGCGGTGATTGGCGGCGAACACGGGCCGCAGCAGGAACGACAGATACCGCAGCAGCGGCTTGTTCGCCTCGATGGTCCAGTAATACGTGGCCTCCGTCTGCCCGCCGCGATCGGTCAGCTCCCACCGGCCGTCGCCCTCGAAATCGCCTTCGGCGCGAACGGCCAGGTGCCGCGGCCGATCGACCTCGGTCGTGGTCGCGGTCCAGCGGAGCCGGTACGACAGAAAGCCCTTCGACAGCACCCCCACGCGGCGGCCGACGCCGTGCTACCGGTTGCTCACGGCGACGACGTGTTACCGCTCGACCTGCACGCCGCGCCAGAACGCGACACGGCCGGCGAACTGCTTCGCGGCGTCCTTGGGAGTCGGGTAATACCAGGCGGCGTCCTTGTTCCGCTCGCCGTTGACCACGACGTCGTAGTAGCTGGCCGTTCCCTTCCATCCGCAGACCGTGTGCGTGTCGCTCGCCTGCAGGAACTCCTGCCGGACGGCGTCGATGGGAAAGTAGACATTCCCCTCGACCATTTCGATCGCGTCCGCCGGCGCGTCCGCCAGCACTGCGCCGTTCCACACTGCGCGAGGCATCACGAGACTCCTTGCTGTCAGGGCTGGCCCGGTCACCGGTCCCCGGGCCTCGCATTGTCACGGCCAGGCATCACGACCACCTGACCGGCCGCGTGCTCGTGCCGGGGGCACTCGCTGCCCCGCGTGACGATCGTGCCGACGACGCGACCGAGAAAATCGCGGCTCGTCTGCACCTCACACCCGCATGGAAGCGTCTTGCGATCGTTCTCCTGCATCCAGGCCAATCGTACAAGAAAGGGCCGACGTGCCCACCTTCGCGCCTGGCGCTACGGTGGAAAGGTCGGCCCCTGCACCTGTTGGTGTGGTCCGGCTGAAGCCGGACACTACGCACTGCCGGCTGCCTGCTGCCGGCTGCCTGCTTATTCTACGTCGCCGGCCGGAGGACGGCCGAGCATCGGCTCCTCCGTGTCGAACGCGTACTCGATCTCGCGATCCAGATCGAGATCGTCCTCGGTCGGCTGCGGCGGCGCCGGCGGCGGCGGCGGCTCGTCCGCCGGGATGCGCACGTGGCGATACCACTCGAAGCCCGTGCCCGCCGGGATCAGCCGGCCCATGGTCACGTTCTCCTTCAGCCCGCGCAGGTGGTCGATCTTCCCGGAGATCGACGCCTCGGTCAGCACGCGCGTCGTCTCCTGGAACGACGCCGCCGAGATGAACGAGTCGGTCGAGAGCGACGCCTTCGTGATGCCGAGCAGCAGCGGCTGCGCCGTCGCCGGCCGCGCGCCCGCGCCGATCACCCGCTCGTTCTCCTCGAGGAAGCGGAACTTGTCCACCTGCTCGTCGATGAGGAACTCGGTGTCGCCCACGTCCTCGATCTTCACCCAGCGCATCATCTGCCGCGCGATGACCTCGATGTGCTTGTCGTTGATGTTCACGCCCTGCAGCCGGTAGACCTCCTGGATCTCGTTCACCAGGTACTTCTGCAGCTCCTTCTCGCCCAGCACCCGCAGGATGTCGTGCGGGTTGCTCGGGCCGTCCATGAGCTGCTCGCCCGCGCGCACGCGCTCGCCCTCGTGCACGTTGACGTGCACGCCGCGCGGCAGCGCGTACTCCCGCTGCTCGGTCCCGTCGTCGGGGACGATGATGACCTTGCGCTGCCCCTTGACGACGCCGCCTTCCTTCACCACGCCGTCGATCTCGGAGATGACCGCCGGGTCGCGCGGCTTGCGCGCCTCGAAGAGCTCCACCACGCGCGGCAGGCCGCCCGTGATGTCCTTCGTCTTCGTCGTCTCGCGCGGGATCTTCGCCAGCACGTCGCCGGCCTCCACCGTCTCGCCGTCCTGCACCATCAGGTGCGCGTGCGACGGCATGTGGTACTTGCGCACGACCTTGCCCGTCTTGTCGCGGATCTCGATCGTCGGCTGCTTCTTCTCGTCGGGCGAGTCCACGATGATGAAGCGCGAGAGGCCGGTGACCTCGTCCACTTCCTCGTGCACGGTGACGCCCTCGAGGATGTCCTTGAACTTGATCGTCCCCGGCTCCTCCGTGAGGATCGAGAACGTGTAGGGATCCCACTCGACGAGCGTCTGGCCGACCTCCACCTTCTGGCCGTCCCTCACCTTGAGGCGCGCGCCGTAGACGATCGGATAGCGCTCGCGGTCGCGGCCCTTGTCGTCCTGGATGACGAGCGAGCCGTTGCGGTTCATGACGATCAGCTGGCCGCCTTCCTTGTGCGTCTCGACGACCTGCAGCCCCTGGTAGCGGACGACGCCCGCGTGCTTGGCGTCGAGCGTGTTCTGCTCGGACACGCGCGACGCCGTGCCGCCGATGTGGAAGGTGCGCATCGTCAGCTGCGTGCCGGGCTCGCCGATCGACTGGGCGGCGATGACGCCCACCGCCTGGCCGAGCTCCACGAGCCGGCCGGTGGCGAGGTCGCGGCCGTAGCAGCGCGCGCACACGCCGCGGCGCGCCGCGCACGTCAGCACCGAGCGGATCTTGACCTTCTCGATGCCGCCCTCCTGCACCGCCGACGCCTTGTCCTCGTCGATCTCCTCGTTGACCTCGACGATGGTGTCGGTGCTGAACGGGTCCACGATCTTCTCGAGCGTCACGCGGCCGACGATGCGGTCGCGCAGCGGCTCGATGATCTCGCCCGACTCGACAATCGCCCGCGCCTCGATGCCGTCGAGCGTGCCGCAGTCGATCTCCGAGATGATGACGTCCTGCGCCACGTCCACGAGGCGGCGCGTCAGGTAGCCCGAGTCGGCCGTCTTCAGCGCCGTGTCCGCGAGGCCCTTGCGCGCGCCGTGCGTGGAGATGAAGTACTGCAGCACGGTGAGGCCCTCACGGAAGTTCGACGTGATCGGCGTCTCGATGATTTCACCCGACGGCTTCGCCATCAGGCCGCGCATGCCGGCGAGCTGCCGGATCTGCTGCTTCGAGCCGCGGGCGCCCGAGTCGGCCATGATGTAGACCGGGTTGAAGGCGCGGCCGGTCTCGTTGAGCTCGGCCATCTCGCCGAACATCTCGTCGGCAATCTTCTCGGTGACCTCCGACCAGACGGCGATGATCTTGTTGTAGCGCTCGCCGTTGGTGATGGCGCCCTCGAGATACTGCTGCTCGACCTTGATCACCTCGTTGCGCGCGTTGTCCACGAGCTGGTGCTTGTTGCCCGGGATGATCAGGTCGTCGATGCCGATCGACAGGCCCGACCGCGTCGCGTAGGTGAAGCCGAGGTTCTTCAGCGCGTCGAGCATCTCCACGGTGCGCTCGAGGCCGAAGTCCAGGTAGCCCTTCTGGACGAGCTGCTGCAGCCCCTTCTTCTTGAGCAGGCCGTTGACGTACGGCATGGCGTCGGGCAGCTGCTCGTTGAGGATGACGCGGCCCACCGTCGTGTTGATGATCTTGGCGTCCACCTGCTGCACTTCCGTGTGCAGCACGTCCTGGTCGTCGCGCGCCGTCGTCAGGTCCATCAGCGCGCCCGTGTAGCGCAGGCGGACCGGCGACAGTGTCTCCAGCTCGCCGGCCTCGAGCGCCAGCAGCACGTCCTCCGTGTTGCCGAACGCGCGCCCCTCGCCCTTGGCGCCGGGCTTGGCCTTGGTCAGGTAGTAGCAGCCGAGGACGATGTCCTGCGACGGCACCGCGATCGGGGCGCCGTTGGCGGGGCTGAGGATGTTGTTGGACGACATCATCAGCACCGACGCCTCGATCTGCGCCTCCGGCGACAGCGGGATGTGCACCGCCATCTGGTCGCCGTCGAAGTCGGCGTTGAACGCCGTGCAGACGAGCGGGTGGATGCGGATCGCCTTGCCCTCGACCAGCACCGGCTCGAACGCCTGGATGCCCAGGCGGTGCAGCGTCGGCGCGCGGTTGAGCAGCACCGGGTGCTCGCGGATCACCTCCTCGAGGATGTCCCACACCTCCGGCCGCTGCTGCTCCACCATCTCCTTCGCCTCCTTGATGGTGGCGACGAGCTGCCGCTCCTCGAGCTTGTTGTAGATGAACGGCTTGAACAGCTCGAGCGCCATCTTCTTGGGCAGCCCGCACTGGTGCAGCTTGAGCTCCGGCCCGACGACGATGACCGAGCGGCCCGAGTAGTCGACGCGCTTGCCGAGCAGGTTCTGGCGGAAGCGCCCCTGCTTGCCCTTCAGCGTGTCCGACAGCGACTTGAGCGGACGGTTGTTCGCCCCGCGCAGCACGCGGCCGCGGCGCCCGTTGTCGAAGAGCGCATCGACGGCCTCCTGCAGCATGCGCTTTTCGTTTCTGATGATGACGTCCGGCGCCTTCAGCTCCATCAGCTTCTTCAACCGGTTGTTGCGGTTGATGACGCGCCGGTAGAGGTCGTTGAGGTCCGAGGTCGCGAAGCGGCCGCCGTCGAGCGGCACGAGCGGGCGCAGCTCCGGCGGGATGACCGGGATGACGTCGAGGATCATCCAGTTCGGCTGGTTGTTCGACTTGCGGAAGCTGTCGACCACCTTCAGCCGCTTGGCGAACTTCAGCTTCTTCTGCACCGAGTTCTCGGTGCGCATCTTGACGCGCAGCTCCTCGGCCAGCTTCTCGATGTTGACGCGCTTGAGCAGCTCCTTGATCGCCTCCGCGCCCATCTGCGCGCGGAACTTGCCGCCGTGGTCCTCGCGCGCCTTGCGGTACTGCTCCTCGTTGAGCAGCTGGTTCTGCTTCAGCTCCGTGTCGGCCGGGTCGATGACGACGTAGCCCTCGAAGTAGAGGATGCGCTCGAGATCGCGCAGCGAGATGTCGAGGAGGTGGCCGATGCGGCTCGGCAGCCCCTTGAAGAACCACACGTGGCTGACGGGCGTGGCGAGCGTGATGTGGCCGAGCCGCTCGCGGCGCACCTTGGCCTGCGTCACCTCGACGCCGCACTTGTCGCAGATCACGCCGCGGTGCTTCATGCGCTTGTACTTGCCGCAGAGGCACTCCCAGTCGGTGATCGGGCCGAAGATCTTCGCGCAGAACAGGCCGTCGCGCTCCGGCTTGAACGTGCGGTAGTTGATCGTCTCCGGCTTCGTCACCTCGCCGAAGGACCACGACAGGATCTTGTCGGGCGAGGCGAGCGAGATGCGGATCGCGTCGAAGTCGGCGCGCAGCGTCGTCTTGCTGTCGTGGAAACTAGGTCTCATCTATACCTGCTCCAGTACCGGCTCGCCGTCAGTGGCCGGCAGCGGCTCCGTCTTCTTCTTGGTGGAGATCAGCTCGACGTCCAGGCAGAGCGACTGCAGCTCGCGGATCAGGACGTTGAACGACTCCGGCAGGCCCGGCGTGAACGACGCGTCGCCCTTCACGATGGCCTCGTAGATCTTGGCGCGGCCGGTCACGTCGTCCGACTTCGCCGTGAGCAGCTCCTGGAGGATGTGCGCCGAGCCGTAGGCCTCGAGCGCCCACACTTCCATCTCGCCGAAGCGCTGGCCGCCGAACTGCGCCTTGCCGCCGAGCGGCTGCTGGGTGATCAGCGAGTACGGCCCGATCGACCGGGCGTGGATCTTGTCGTCGACCAGGTGCGACAGCTTGAGCATGTAGATGTAGCCCACCGTCACGTCCTGCTCGAAGTGCTGCCCGGTCATGCCGTCGTAGAGCGGCGTCTTGCCGCTCTTCGGCAGGCCCGCCTGCTCGAGCCAGTTCTTGATCTCGTTCTCCGTGGCGCCGTCGAACACCGGCGTCGCGAAGTAGAGGCCGAGGGCGTGCGCGGCCCAGCCGAGGTGGGTCTCGAGGATCTGGCCGACGTTCATGCGCGAGGGAACGCCGAGCGGGTTGAGGACGATCTCGACCGGCGTGCCGTCCGGCAGGTACGGCATGTCCTCCTCGGGGAGGATGCGCGCGATGACGCCCTTGTTGCCGTGGCGGCCGGCCATCTTGTCGCCGACCGACAGCTTGCGCTTCATCGCCACGTAGACCTTGACCAGCTTGATCACGCCCGGCGGCAGCTCGTCGCCGCGGCGGATCTTCTCCTTCTTCTCCTCGAACAGCTGGCGGATGACCTCGACCTGCCGCTCGGTGCGCTCCTCGAGCAGCCGCAGGTCGCCCTCGAGCCGCGGGTCGTCGCTCTGGATCTTCAGGCGGACCATCTGCTCGTAGGGGATGCCCTG
>Ga0194132_10013041_pt1 | contig 10194 bp, 8 predicted proteins | sample TA2KigOf80mmetaG_FD_148612 | JGI IMG/M metagenome (GOLD analysis project Ga0194132, IMG submission 148612) | Freshwater microbial communities from Lake Tanganyika, Tanzania - TA2015054 Kigoma Offshore 80m | ecosystem: Environmental > Aquatic > Freshwater > Lake | place: Tanzania: Lake Tanganyika... | reverse complement strand
GCGGCGATCGCGCCGCGGCGCTCGCGGCCGCGCGGGTCGAGGCGGCGACGTCCGCGTTCGCGGCGGCCGCCGCCGCCGAGCTCCGGGACGGAAGCAGCGGCTACGCGCAGGCGAGTGCGGGAGGCAGGTGATGCGTTTTCCGATCCACATCGCGACCGACATGGTGAAGTGGCAGGCGAAGAACTGGCTGCGCGGCACCGACCGCTACCCGTACGTGCTGATGCTCGAGCCGCTGCACACCTGCAATCTCGCCTGCATCGGCTGCTCGCCGGAGCGCTACTCGGGGGATCTCAAGGACCGGATGAGCGTCGAGCAGTGCCTGAAGGCCGTCGACGACTGCGGCGCGCCGGTGGTGTCGATCTGTGGCGGCGAGCCGACGATCTATCCCGAGCTCGTCGAGCTGATCGACGGCATCATCGCGCGCAAGCGCCACATCTACCTGTGCACCAACGGGCTGCTGCTCGACCGCTTCTACAGGAAGGGCACGCCGCACAAGCGCCTCGCGATCAACGTCCACCTCGACGGCATGAAGAAGACGCACGACTTCGTGACCGATCGCGCGGGTGTGTTCGACAAGGCGATCGAGATGATCCGGGAGGGCAAGCGGCTCGGCTACTTCGTGTGCACCAACACGACCGTCTACCGCGAAACGTCCCTCGAGGAGCTCGAGGAGATGTGCGCCTTCCTCGACGGCGTCGGCATCGACGGCATGCTGCTGTCGCCGGGCTACCACTACGCGAAGCTCGACGACGAGCACTTCCTCGTGCAGCAGGAGACGCACCGGAAGTTCGAGCGCGTGATCGAGCTCGCGAAGAAGTACCGCATCAACTCGACGCCGCTGTTCCTGGAATTCGCCGCCGGGCGCCGCGACTACCCGTGCACGCCCTGGGGCACGCCGAACTACACGCCGAAGGGCTGGAAGGGCCCCTGCTACGTGATCGAGGAGAAGTACCACGACTCGTGGGACGCGTTCATGAAGGGCAACGACTGGGCGTACTGGGAGTCGCGCAGCGACCCGCGCTGCCGCGACTGCGCCATGCACTCGGGCTTCGAGCCGTCGGTGGTGCGCAAGATGGGCGGCAGCCTGCGCGACGTGTGGACGATGATGCGCTGGCAGTTCGCGGCCTGACAGGCGATTTCCCGGTAGCGCTCACGGCAACGAACGCACTGCGGGCAACGCCGGTCGCGCATGTCCGTCGCCAGCCGGCGCGCCGCAGCGCGAGCCGGCCGGGGCACGGGGGCACGTGTCGCGCGGAGCGAGGGGGGGCGACCTCGACCGACGCATCCTGACCGACTAGCAGCGCGGACGGTTCAGCGAGTACCGGCTCGAGCGCGAGCCGCGGCCCGCGTAGCCGCCCGCGTCGTGCGGGCGATCTGCGGGGAACGCTCGCGCTGGCGGGACGCCCCTGCTCACCCTGCCGCGACGGCCTCGAGGGCGGCGAGGAAGGACCGCCGGAGGCGGTCCTTGCCCGGGTCGGATGGGTGCAGCGCGTGCAGCGCGCCGCGCTCGCTCTCGAGCTCGTGCCACCACGAGCGCAGCACCGCGACGAGCCGGCCGTCGCGCATCGCGTCGCGGACGGCCCAGTCGGGGAGGCGCGCGACGCCCAGGCCCTGCACGGCGAGCGTCGTGAGCAGCCCGAGGTTGTTGCTGCGGAGCGGGCCGTGCACGGCGACGCGCTCGCGCTCGCCCGACGCCCGGCGCAGCGTCCACGAGGCCGGCGTGGTCCCGCTGCCGTAGATCAGGCATGGCAGCGCGGCGAGGTCGCGCGGGTGGCGGGGCCGACGGTGACGGGCGAGGAACGACGGCGCGGCGTACACCCGGCGGCCGAAGCCGGTCACGCGCCGGCAGCGCAGGGTCGAGTCGGAGAGCGGTCCGAGGCGGATCGCGAGATCGTAGCCGTCGCGCACGAGGTCGCGGAAGTCGTCGCTCGCGTGCACGTCGAGCGTGGCGGCGGGCTCGGCGGCGGGCTCGGCGGCGGGCTCGGCGGCGAGGAAACGATCGACGACGGCGGGCAGCACGCGCTCGGCGACGAACACCGGCACGGTGACGCGCAGGCTGCCGCGCCCGGCGTTGCGCGCCGTCTCGAGTCGCTCGCGCACCGCGTCCTCCTCGGCGAGCCAGCGCATCGCGTGCGCCGCATAGACGCGACCGGCCTCGGTCGTCGAGAGACCGTGCGTCGAGCGGCGGAAGAGGTGGGTGCCGAGCCGCCCCTCGATGCGCTGCACCGCTCGGGTGACGGTCGAGACCTCGACGCCGAGCAAGCGTACGGCCGCGCTGAACGAGCCGGCCTTGGCGACGCGGCTGGCAGCGCACAGCTCGAAGAGGTCGTCCGGGGCTCGTTGCCGGTCCGGCAAATCGCTTTTGCGCCTCATGCGGATTCCCTCGTGGCGACGGTCCCGCGAGAGTCTGGTGCGGCGCCGAGGGCGTCGGGAAAAAAGGAGGTGCCCCCTTGCTCGCCCCGAGATACGTCGCTTCGCGCTCTCTGCTGTACGTCGCCGCACTCCCGTCGGCGTGGTTCGGGGTCACCTACCTCGGCCACGCCTTCGCCGGCAACGGCTGGGCCGCGGCCTACCACGAGCGCCTCGCGGGCGTCGCCTACGCCGCCCTGCCGCCACCTCTGGCGACCCTCTACGCGACGCTGGTCGGTGTGATCGGCAGCCTGTTTCTCGCGATCGGCATCGGGCAGGTGGTGCTCGCGACCGGGCTCGGGCGATCGCATCGGCCGGACACGGGCTGGTGGGCGCTCGCCGCGCTGAACGTGGTCGGGCTCGGGGGCCTCATCCTCGTGAACCTGCGCAACGGCCTCGCATCGCCGTGGTGGATGAACTCGATCGTGCTCGGCGTCGTCCTGACCGGCCTGCTGCTCGCGCGCCACCCCGTGGAGGTGCCGTCGTGCGCGCCTTGATCCGTACCGAGCCCGGTTGCCTGGTATGGCGTGAGGTGCCCGCACCGCGGCTGCAGGGCCCGCTGGAGGCGCTCGTGCGGCCGACCGTCGTCACGCTCTGCGACATCGACCGCCCGATGGTCGACGGCCGCTTCCCGATCCCGGGCGAGATCGCGCTCGGCCACGAGCTGGTCGCCGAGGTGATCGAGGTCGGCGACGCGGTGCGTGCGGTGCGGCCGGGGGACCGCGTCGTCGTGCCGTTCCAGATCTCGTGCGGCGCGTGCGACCGCTGCACGACGGGCCTCACGGCGCACTGCCGGGCGACGCCGCCGCGCTCGCAGTACGGCTTCGGTGCCATCGGCGGCGATCACGGCGGTGCGTTCTCGGACCTGCTCCGCGTGCCGTTCGCCGACGGGATGCTGGTGCGCGCGCCGCACGGCGTACCGCTCGAGGCGCTCGCCTGCGCGAGCGACAACCTCGGCGACGGCTACCGCGCGGTCGCGCCCGAGCTCGCACGGCGTCCGGGTGCCGACGTGCTGGTGCTCGGTGGGATCGGCAGCGTGCCGCTGTACACGGTCGCGTTCGCGCGTGCCTGCGGCGCCGGACGCGTCGACTACCTGGACCACGATCGCGATCGCCTCGAGGTCGCGCAGACGCTCGGTGCGCGGGCGCTCGAGGGGCCGGTCCCCGACCGCGCCGGTGACTACGATCTCGTCGTCGACGGGACGCTGCTCGACCCGAAGGGTCTTCCGTGCGCGCTGCGCTCGCTGCGCCCGAACGGGCTTTGCATCGGGGTGACGATCTACCTGACCGATCCGCACATCCCGTACTTCGAGCTCTACTTCAAGGGTGCGCGCTTCGAGACGGCGCGCGTTCAGGCGCGCGCCGTCCTGCCGTCGGTGCTCGAGCTCGTGCAAGCCGGCCGCGTCGATCCGACGCTGGTGAACGGTGCGGTGCTGCCGTGGGAGGCGGCGCCCGAAGCGATCGCGGGCGACGTGCGCAAGCCGGTCTTCGTCCGCGAGTGATCGACCGATGCGCGTGCCCCGGGCCGCGCGCGCGACGGGCTCACCCGTTGCCTGGGCGAGGTCGCCGGGAACGCCGGCTACGGCAGGCGCGCGCGAAAGCCCGGACCCAACGCGCGCCCGTCTGTGTAGGTCACGTCCCAGCAGCTGCCCGCGTCGTTCGACAGCCGGACGCGCAGCGGCAGGCGCGGCGCGCGGCGCGCGAGACCCAGGTCGCGTCCCTTGCCGGCGATCGCGATCGCGACGGTCCCGGCGCGTCGCTCGAGGACCATCCGCGCCACCCCGGACGAAGCTGCGCGATCCGCGAAACGGTACCCGGTGCGCGTCGTGCGCCACAGCGTGGCACTCGCCGGGACCGTGACCCGTACCAGCGTGCCTTGCGGGTCGGTGACCGCGAGGTCGTAGCGCGTCGCGACCCCGGGAGCGCCGAACGCGTCGCCCGAAGGCCCCGCGGTGCCGCGAAAGGTCCAGCGCAGCTTGTCGAACACGCCGCCGTGACGACGGGTCTCGAGCATCGAGATCTCGGCGGTCTGGCACGGTGGCCCCGACTCCGCCTCGGTGACCCGCAGGCGAGCCCGCACCGGGACGTCCGACAGCGTCTGCACGATGCCGCTCGGCCACGCGATCGTCACGCGGTCGATGGTGCCCGCGTGGTCGCCGAGCCCGATGTGCACGAGCAGCTCGTCCTGCGCGATGAAGTTCGAGTTGGCGAGGTGGTGACGCGTCTGCCGGCGCGCGGGATCGTCGAGATCGAGCGTCACCGTCACGACGGCGCCGATGCCGTCGCGGTTCGACAGCGTCCCCTCGAGCTCGAGCTGGAACCAGCTCCCCGCGTTGCCGCCGTCGTTGCGGTAGAGCACCGGCGCGCCCGCGTGGTTCGCGACGAAGACGTCGAGGTCGCCGTCGCGATCGAAGTCGAGGGTGAGCAGGGCCTTGCCCTGCTCCGCGTCGGCGATGCCGCGTGCCGCCGCGACCTCGTCGAAGGCGCCGTCGCCGCGGTTCTCGAACAGCCGCGTCCGGTCGGTCTGCCAGCGCAGCTCCTCGGGGTGACCCGGCACGAACATGCCGTTGGTGTGCGCGACGTCGGCGTCGCCGTCGTTGTCGAAGTCGAAGCTGCTCGCCGCCCACCCGAAGCCGCCGTCGGCGACGCCGGCGGCCTCGGTGACGATGTCGAACGTCCGGTCGCCGCGGTTGCGGTACATCTGGTTGCTGACACCGATGGCGATCTCGTCCGGGCGTCCGAAGATCGACGTCGCGAACCAGTCGATGCGCCCGTCGCCGTCGAAGTCGTCCTGCGCGCTGCCCATGCCGCTGCGCTCGCGCCCGACGCCGGCGGCGACCGTGCCGTCGGTGAAGGTGCCGTCGCCGCCGTTCCAGAAGAGACGGCTGTGGCCCCAGTCGGCGACCCAGGCGACGTCGGGCCAGCGGTCGCCGTCGAAGTCGACGAAGCCCGGCGAGAAGCCGGGCGTGCCGAGGGCACTCGTCGGCAGGCCCGGCGGGCTCTCAAAGTCGAGGCCGGCTGCGACCGTGACGTCGGAGAAGTGCGCCGGGGCCGTGCTGCCGAGGTTGCGCAGCAGGCGGTTGTGCGACGTTCCGGGCAGCGGCGGCGCGGGCGGCAGCGGGTGAGCCCACCACTCGGCGGTCAGCACGTCGAGCCAGCCGTCGCGATCGTGATCGCCGAAGGCGACACCCATCCCGTAGTGCGGGTAGCCGTCCTCGAGCGCCGCACCGCGCGCGACGGCGTCCTCGGTGAACCGACCGCTGCCGTCGTTGAGGAACAGGTGGAAGCGCGTCGTGCCGTGGCTCGTGACGTAGAGGTCGCGGTCACCGTCGTTGTCGAGGTCGGCGCAGCCGATGCCGTTCGAGCCGGCGGGCAGGCTGCTCGCGAGGTCGCCGGCGCTCGCGGTGCCGTCGGCGAAGGTGCCGCCCGCGTTGCGGAAGAGGAGCGGTGTCGCATCGAGGCGCGACACCACGAGATCGACCCATCCGTCGCCGTCGACGTCGCAGGCGGCAGCGCCGCCGGTCGGCTGCGATGCGGCGGCCGGCGGCTGGAGGTCGGTGACGGGCGCCGCGGCGTGCTGGTAGACGACGCCGACCTGGGGCGCGACGTCGACGAACTGCACCGCCTCCGCACGGCCGGCGACCAGCGCGAATAGCGCGCCGGCGATCACCGCGCCGAGCCGTGGTCCGGATGCTGGGGAACGATGCGACGACATGGGGCGTGCGACCCTGCGAGCCGCCGCCTGCCTATCGCGTCGCTCCGAAGCTGCGCAACGAGCTTCGTTTCTGCCGCAGGTCGCGGCCGCTTCAGTGTCCGGCGAGACCTGCGGCGGGATCGGTTGCCGCGCCGTGCGCGGAACGCGACGAGCCGCAGCTCTGGATCGCCGGTGGCGCGACCTCGGCGAAGGAAGATCGCACGGACGCCACCGTCGCCGCGGCCTGCTCGTCGGGCAGCAGGTAGTACTGGCCCAGCAGGATGAACATCTCGTTCTCGGTGCTCTCGCCCCCGGTGATCGCGCAGGCGTCACAGTGACCGTCGCCCGCGCCCGGGGTCGAGTCGCACGAAGCGTCGTCCTGATCGCCGCTGCACGCAGCGCCGATCTTGCCGGCCGCGCAGGCGATCGGCCGGCAACGGCCCGGCACGCCGGGAATGAACACGCTCGCCGGCAGGCGCGAGAAGCGCGTCACGGCCTCGGGATTGGGCGAGCCGTCGTCGTTCACGCCGTTGTTGAAGAGCGCGCAGTAGTGCAGCGTCCGCTCGGCCGGATCGGGCGAGTCGAACACCAGCGGCGGCTCGAAGCGCGTGTTCACCGGGTCGTTGTAGACCCGATTCTCGTAGACCCGCGATCCGTCCGGCAGGTCGACGGTGAAGAGCTTGCCGCGCTGGTGGGTATGCGACGACAGGCTGTAGAGGTGCGCTCCGCGCGGCAGCACGTGGTCGTGGCAGAGGGTCTGCGTCGTGAAGGGGGCCGCGTTCGCCGAGAAGATGCGCTGCACGTTGAAGATCCCGCGCACCGGGTAGAGCTGCTCCTCGGGCGGCGCAAACCGGTAATTGATGCGCCCGTTCATCGGGTGGTCCTTGCCGGTGAGGTTGAAGGCGTGCGAGTTCCACAGCAGGATGCCCTTCATCGGGATCTGCGCGAAGACGCCGTCCGCGTAGCGGTTCGACTGCTGCGCCTGCTGCGCCCCGCCGATCCCGAAGCTCGCCACCTGTCCCTGCACCGGCGGTCCGAAGCCGTTGCACGTGAAGCCGTCCCGGTACGGGGTCGCGCAGTGACCGGCGCCGCACGAGGCGAGGTCCGTCGGCTCGCAGGCCTGACCGCCCCGCTCGCCGCCCTTGCAGGTCCAGCCGCCGAACGCCGGATCGTGGATGTTCTCGACGGCGACGTTCGAGTAGTTGAGCAGCAGGTGGTGGCTCTGCGGGTCTTGCCGCAGCTCCGTCTGCGAGAAGCGGAAGAAGCGTCCCGTCGGGTCGCGATACTCGGGCGGCACCTGATCGGTCAGATCGTAGTAGGAGGCGAAGCAGATCTCGTGCTCGCTGCTCGCGGGCAGGAGCCACTGCGGCATGACGAGCTGCACGCCCTCACCCGGCGGCGGCGGATCGAGCGGCTTGATGGTGATCGGCTCCGGCGCCGGCAGGCACGCGTCGAGCAACCCCTCGGTGCCGATCACGGTGCCGGTGCGCGGTGCCCCGGAGTAGATCCACAGGCGCACTGCTTCGAGCTCTTTCTCGCTGAGCGGGGGCAGGCCGAGCGGCATCGGGGCGCCGCCGATGCTCACCGTGCCCGGCCGCGTGCTCGCGGCGAGCTTCAGGTAGAGATAGCTGCGGTCGTTGTCGCCGGGCACGACGCGGGCCAGGGTGCTGCCGGATGCCTGGACCTCGAGCAGGTTGCCGTAGGCGACCTCGGGCGACAGGTCGAGTCCGCCCGCAGCAGCGCTGCCGTGGCACACCTGCTGCGTGCAGCCCTGGCGCTCGAAGACCACCTTCTGGATCGCCTCGAAGGTGCTGCCGAACGCCTCGCCCTGCTCGCAGGCAGGATTGCCCGGCCCCGGTGCGTCCGGCACGGCGGCCGATCCGCCGCTGCCGCCGCAGGCCGCGAGGAGAAGGCTCGCGGCCAGCAGCGGCGCGAGAGAGCGGTGGCGGTGGAGTCGGTGGGGCCATGACGTGCGCTGCATCGCGGGCTCGCTCTCTGTCGTCGGCCGGCGCACGATGCTGATCGTGCGCGCCGGAACGGTCTCCCCTGGCGGAGTGCTGGAACGTTGCGCCTGCGCCGAGCGGATTGCAAGCAGGCTGGACAGCGCCTTCGCGCCCGCTCCCGGGCGCCGGCGGCGCGGCACCCGGCGGCGCGAGCCTCCGACGATGCGCCGCGAGAGAAGTCCTTGACCATCGCCGAACGCGGTCGTAACGCGTGTCCGATGCCCACCATCGTCCCGGCAGTTCACGGTCGCATCAACGACCTCGACAGCCACCTCCAGGTCCCGGTGTCCCGCTGGGCGGAGGTCTTCGGCGAGGCGACGGCGCGGCTCGGGGCGCAGTTCCTCGGGAACCCGTTCTTCGACGCCACCGACGAGCCCGAGCGCACGGTGGAGTCGGTGTGGCGCACCAAGGGCTCGGCCGCCCCCGGCTCCTGCACGCCCGAAGGCCGGCTCGCGACGATGGACCTCATGGGCATCGAGCGGCAGCTCATCTTCCCGCAGGTCGTGCTGGCGGCGCCGGCCTGGTCGGCTCACCCGAGCGCCGGCGTCGTGCTGCGCGAGTACAACGACGCCGTCCTGCGCTGGACGAAGGCGGGCAACGGTCGCCTCCGACCGACAGCACTGCTCAACCTCGCCACGATCGAGGGTGCCATCGCCGAGACCGAGCGGGTGGTGGACGGCGGCGCGCGCGCGGTCTTCATCCAGGACGGGATCGCGCCTGGCGGCCACTCCCCCGCCGCACCCGAGGTCGATCCGCTGTGGGCGCTGCTGGCCGAGGCACGCGTCCCGGTCACGCTGCACATCGGTGGCCAGGAGGGCTTCTTCGGCAGCACGGCGTGGCCGGCCACCGAGCTGCTGCGACCGGGCAGCTTCTCGAGCGGCGAGCCGGTCGGTCCGCACATGCTGGCGACCATGCACCTGTCGCCGCAGAACTACCTGGCGTCGATGCTCTACGGAGGTGTGTTCGACCGCCACCCCGGGCTCCGCGTCGGCGTGATCGAGCTCGGCGCGATGTGGGTGGGGCCGTTCGTCGACCTCCTCGAGGACCGCCTCCAGCTCTCTCGGCGGCTGCGTCAGACTCTGCAGCGGCGCCCCAGCGAGGTCTTCGTCGACCAGATCCGGGTCACCCCGTTCTACTGGGAGCGCACGGCGCGCCAGATCGAACGCTACGGGATGCCCGAGGTCTACGCGTTCTCCACGGACTTCCCGCACGCCGAGGGGGCACCGACCCGATCGGGCGCATGGGCGCCGACATCGAGCCCCTGGGCGCGGACGCGGTCGAGGCGTTCTTCGTCGGCAACGCCGAGCTGCTCCTGCCGAGCTGATGCGCGGCTCGCCGTGAGGCCCGGGCGAGACGGCCGGCTTCACACCGGCGGGCGCGCGCGGCATCAAGGCGGTCGGGATCCATCACTCGAGGAGCGCACCATGAAGACATCCGTCATGCTGTTCGGTCTCGCCGCCGTGTTCGCGTCGGGAATCGCCTGCGCGAACATCTTCGGCTCGGGTTCCAGCCGGCCAGAGGCGGCCGCCGTTCCGGCGGCGTCGTCGCCGTGCGCCGGCCTCGTCGGTCAGGCGAAGGCCGACTGCGAGAAGAGCAGCGCACCGCGCTGACGTGCCCAACGCCTACGGACTGCTGTCCGCGGCCGGCTGCGTCGCCGGGGTGCTGTGGCTGAAGCGCCACCGCGCCGGTCTCGACCTGTCCGAGAACGAGTTCTGGGCCGCCATGTGGGTCCTCGCCGCCGGAGGGGTTCTCGGGGCAAAGGCCCTGTTCGTCGTGCTGGGCTGGGAGCACTACGCGCGCGGCGAGCTGCGGCTGTTCGCCGACTTCCAGACCGGATTCGTGTTCTTCGGCGGCCTGATCGGCGCCGGCGTGGCCGGGCTCGCGTTCGCGCGCGTGCGGGACAAGAGCTTCTGGCGCGGTGCCGACTACTTCGCGGTCGCGGTGCCGCTCGGCCACGCGATCGGACGCGTCGGCTGCTTCGTGCACGGCTGCTGCACGGGGTGCCGCCGCACCCCGTGCAGCTCTACGAGTCCGCGGGCCTCGCGCTGATCGCGTGGTCATGCTCCCGCGCCGTCGCCGCCGTCGAGAG
>Ga0194132_10013040_pt1 | contig 10194 bp, 9 predicted proteins | sample TA2KigOf80mmetaG_FD_148612 | JGI IMG/M metagenome (GOLD analysis project Ga0194132, IMG submission 148612) | Freshwater microbial communities from Lake Tanganyika, Tanzania - TA2015054 Kigoma Offshore 80m | ecosystem: Environmental > Aquatic > Freshwater > Lake | place: Tanzania: Lake Tanganyika... | reverse complement strand
GCCGCTGACCAGGGCGACGCGGCGGCGCAATACAATCTCGGGGTCATGTACGCTACCGGCCAGGGCGTGCCGCAGGATTACGGCCAGGCCGTACAGTGGTATCGCCGCGCTGCTGACCAGGGCCTGGCGGAGGCGCAAAACAATCTCGGGGTCATGTACGAAAAGGGCCAAGGCGTCCCGCAGGATGCCAGGCAGGCCCTGCAGTGGTATCGCCGCGCTGCTGACCAGGGCCACGCGACGGCGCAACACAATCTCGGGGTCATGTACGCTACCGGCCAGGGCGTGCCGCAGGATGCTAGCCAGGCTGTGCAGTGGTATCGCCGCGCTGCTGACCAGGGCCACGCGGACGCGCAAGTCAATCTCGGGGTCATGTACGCTACCGGCCAAGGCGTGCCGCAGGATGCCAGGCAGGCCCTGCAGTGGTATCGCCGCGCTGCTGACCAGGGCCTGGCGGAGGCGCAAAACAATCTCGGGGTCATGTACGAAAAGGGCCAAGGCGTCCCGCAGGATGCCAGCCAGGCCCTGCAGTGGTATCGCCGCGCTGCTGACCAGGGCCACGCGACGGCGCAACGCAATCTCGGGGTCATGTACGCTACCGGCCAGGGCGTGCCGCAGGATGCTAGCCAGGCCGTACAGTGGTATCGCCGCGCCGCTGACCAGGGCGACGCGGCGGCGCAATACAATCTCGGGGTCATGTACGCTACCGGCCAGGGCGTGCCGCAGGATTACGGCCAGGCCGTACAGTGGTATCGCCGCGCTGCTGACCAGGGCCTGGCGGAGGCGCAAAACAATCTCGGGGTCATGTACGAAAAGGGCCAAGGCGTCCCGCAGGATGCCAGGCAGGCCCTGCAGTGGTATCGCCGCGCTGCTGACCAGGGCCACGCGACGGCGCAACACAATCTCGGGGTCATGTACGCTACCGGCCAGGGCGTGCCGCAGGATGCTAGCCAGGCTGTGCAGTGGTATCGCCGCGCTGCTGACCAGGGCCACGCGACGGCGCAATTCGGTCTCGGGTTCATGTACGCTACCGGCCGAGGCGTGCCGCAGGATTACGAGCAAGCCTATTTCTGGTATAACCTGGCGGCGGCTCGCGCTCCGTCTGAGCAACGGAAGACAATGGTGTCCGCCCGCGACAAGGCGGCGGGCACGCTCACACCTGCTCAGCTGGCGGCGATGCAGGCGAAGGCCCGCACCTGGCAGCCCACGCCGGAGCCACAAAGGTCCCCAGCGGCGATGCCCGCGACACCCCCTCCTCTGCCCCCTCTGCCTGCGCCGTCCCCGCGCATCGGGCTCATCCGGCAGGCCCAGCAACGTCTCCAGGCGCAGGGGTTCGATCCCGGGGCCATCGATGGCGTACTTGGCCCACAGACACAGCAGGCGATTCGGGGGTTTCAAAACAGCACGGGGCTTCTCCCCACAGGGGAGCTTGATGCAAGGACGCTGGAGGCCCTGGGCATACGATAAGGCCCGGCGGGCGCCTTGGGACAGCCCCCTCCGGTTTCGCCCGCCAGAAAACTCGGGGCCGCTTCATCGCCATGATACGTCGTGTCACACCTAAAAAAAGCGCCGCGTCGTCCCCGTCAGCCCGCCAGATTCACTTGCTGCTCGGCAATGTTCACCTGGACGGTGGGCACGCCCAGCCGTCGAATCTGCGCCAGCGTGCGGATCGCCGCCAAGTAGCGCGTCTGGGCTTTGCTGATGCGCGCCTGATGGAACTCGGCGTGCCGGAGGGCCATGCCCTGCAGATTCTGCGCGTAAATCGCCTCCGCGTAATGCAGATGCAACCAGCAGAGCACAATCCGCTCCACCACGAGCCGTTCGAGCGGTGAGGGGGCGACGCCCCCTAGCTCGGTGGTGAGCGCGTCTAACTTGCGGGTATACATCTCCTGCTGCCCCGTCTGCTGCTCCCCAGCCATACAGCGGACCAGGGCGTCACGCGCCGTTTTGGCCACATTCCCGTACTCCTCCCAGAACCAGGGATGCGCCTGTAACGCTTCCCGCAAGGCGGGCATCACCTGCGTATCCCCCTGCGAGGCCTTCCGCACCAGGTGGGTCAACTCCTGCGTCGTCATGGGGCGCCCGTCGGCGCCATTCGCCTCGGTCATGCTGGTAATATCCTTCTGCGTAGAGGGTCGCCTTCAGCAGGAGCGTTCCCAGGGCCCACCAGCCTTCAAGCTGCTGGTCCAGGGCCTCACAGGTGGCGCGCTCCTGGCGCCAGGCGGCTGCCTGCGCCTGCCCCTGCGCCTGGCGCTCCGCATCCTCGGCTGCAGACAACGCCGCCAGGGGACCCGTCCCCAGGTAGACTTTCCGGACCTGCGTGCCTTCCCGCACACTCCGGTAATAATACGTGTGCAGGCCACGCGGTTCCCAGGCCATTGTGCTACTCCTTTCGCCTTGCGCCACCGCACGAGGATGGGAGTTTCGCCAGGGGGTTCTCGGGTGAGCCCTCCCCCCCTCAAAATTGCGACTTTTTCGTGTAGGCTGACGCGCTCGCTTTCGCGACAGACCGCACAAACCTTTGCCCTCCCCCCCTAGAGGGCATCGCGTTGAGGCGGACAGAGCGTCACCCCAGGGCCCCCGGTGCTGCAAAGCCACAGCGCCCGCAGACCACCTGCCCTGGCGCGCCTGCACGCCACTGGTGCAGGCAGGGCGCTGGTCTCGACGCAGGCACTGGCGCCAGCCTAGGACGGGGCGCTCCGAGGGCAAGGGCCTCGCAGGTCACGCCCAGGGTCCTCTTGGCCTCGTGCAGTGCCCGCAGCTTCTCGGGAAAGCCCTGCGGGTCGCGGGCCTTCAGGTCCCGCAACACCCCCACCTCGTCTGCCGTATAGACCACCCGGCCGTCCGCCTGCAGCGCCTCCGCCTGGTCGGCGGTCTCAGCGACCCAGATGGCGGTACCCAGGATGGCGCTGTATGCGCTGCCAGCCATCCTCTCATCATGTGCCGCTGCACGCCTCGCGCTAGCGGTTAATGGATCGGGCCAGCAGGCCCGACAGCGCCACACATCAATGTCACACCAGCGGTCAGCACCGCCACAGACTGCACACGGTGGGAGGTCGGACGGCGGCGCCTCCGTCTGGGCTGTGTCCTCGCCATCGTGCGTCACGTCTGGCAGCTCAGGCTCTGGGGACGCGGGCACATCCTCCTCTGTCAGCCCAGGAGCCGTCTCTTGGAGCAGCACCAGGAGTTCGGCCTTGTGCTGGCGTACCCCTTGACGCGCGACGTCCGTGAGCACGCCCTTGGGGGCATCAACGGCGATGCGGTCGCCCTTGACCGTCAGGTGCACACCCTTGGCGTGCAGGTCTTCCAAGAAAACCAACGCCGTCATCAAAAAATCCTCCCTCATGAGAAAAAGTATATAATTTTGCGTCCCGACCGTCCCGTTGCGTCCCGAAAAACACAACCCATTGTTTTTGCGTTACTTTAAGGAGCGATGGGGCGGGACGCAAACGGGACGCAAACCCACCGGCGGGACGCAAACGGGACGCAAACCCACCGGCGGGACGCAAACGGGACGCAAACCATTTTCATGCTTTCCCGCGTCATTGCTGGCGATGGGACGCACGGGACGCACGGGACGCAAAATCGCATACCCTTTCTCAATACGCTTAGAATTCTTCATACACGCGCTCGCTGGCTTCTTCAGGCCACGCCTCAACCGTCCCTGGCTGTTGGGATTCCTGGAGGGCCTGCGCGGGACGAACGGCCAGCCTGATTGTGCGCTGACGACTCCCCCCGGACTCCCGGTCAAAGACGACGTCGACCCCGACTGTCCGTAGGGTGGGGGCCAGTCGCCGCAACGCATTGCTCATCGCCCGGCCATTTTTGGGCCAGGTCTTCTGTTTGGTCACGGGATCAGGAGGTCGGACTTTGCCGGGACCGATGGGGCCACCGGCGGCAAACTGTTCCAAGGCCGCCAGCAAGGCACTCGCGGTTCCCTCCCAGGTCTCCTGAGGTTCCTGCTTGATGAACGCCCACAGCAGCATACCCACCGGCGAGGCTTCCAGCGTTAAGACATGGGAGGCCTCACGGACCCGGCTGTACGCCTGCAAGAAATCCTCCGCCGTCCACCCACATGCTGGGGCTGTGGCGCAGCTCCATTTGGCGAAGTCGGCCATACGCGGGAGCCGAGCAAGTTGCACGGTGGGCAGCGCCTGCATCCCCTGGCTCACGATGTCCAGCAAGGCGCCCAAGATGGCAGGCCGCTCCTGCTCGAACCGTGCCCAGAACGTGGCTTCCTCCTGACGTTTGTTCTCGGGAATCCTCGGCAGATACAGGACAATAGCGCGGTCGAGAAGGTCCGCACGGGTCGCGAGCTCCTCGATCCCATTGAGCACAATCGGCCGTTGGACCTGGAAGATGGCCTCTTCGTCGTTGGAATAGAGTTCACGGGTGGCAAACCCACTGCCCGTCGCCAGGCGGCACAACGCGTCCGACAACCAGTCCTGGAGATGGCTGAGATTATCGAGGGCAATGCACCAGCTATTCGTGGCCGCAATCACCAGGTCGCGCTCATCTCGTGGCGTGGTCCGCAATGCAGCCGCATTCGGGTCGAGCAGACTGCGCAGCACCCGGACCTGCGTACTTTTCGCGGAGCCTTGCTCGCCATAGAGGACCAAGACCGGATATGGACCGCTCGGCCGTAGGGCTGCGAGGAGCCAGGCCACCAGTAAATACCAATCCTCGTCGCTGCCCAGGTTAAGAAAGTCCCGCAGCAGGGCCAGGCTGCCCCCAGTCGTAGGCACGGGGAGCGGTAACATGCCCCGTGCGCGCCGAAATTGCACGGGAACCTGGTCAAGGACTCGCCACCCCTGGGCGGTGACTTCGACGGCTTGCCACTGGGGATTGCCCAGGTCGAGATAGATGACGTCTCCCTGCGCAGCCAGCCTAGTAAAGACGGGATGTTCGGCCCCTTTATACTGGGCCTCCCCTTCCAACACCGTCAGCGCATCATGCAGTGCCTGTGCGCCGGGGACTTTGTCCATGGCGTCGTAAAAGAGCCGCGCGAGCCAGCGGCGAAAGCCCTTCACCCGGAGCGGCCAGGTCTCGGTGTGGCCCGCCACTGGCAGTGAGGCGTACGCTTCACCATCAGGGGTGTGGAATAACGCGGTGCACTGGGTCATGGCCAGGTCCACCAGGTGCTGCGCTTGGGTTTTGTCGCCGGCTGCACCCTGGCGTTGCTGTTGTACCGGCGGCGCAGGGCTTATCCCTTGTCCCTCGCCGCTGTGGCTCCCGTTGACGTGGAGCGTGGCTGGGGGCTGATAACAAGCGCTGCACCCTGCCAAGGCTTTCGCGATCGTGCGCTGGCGATAATCAAACCGTTTCCCCCACTTCGCGGCCCGGTACAGGCCCGATTGCTCAAACAGCCGGGCCAGCTGGTCGGGGTCCTGGGTCCAGAAGGCGAGGATTTCGCACAGCGCCAGGTCGGCTTCAGACTGCGAGGAATAACCCGTCCAGTCGCCATGCCAGAGCTGGGTAAATTTCGCACCATTGGCCGCTGTGGCGGCTTTTTGCAGGATGAGGTCATCGCCCATCGGTGGGCTTTGTGGTTGCCCGGTAGCTTGCGCAGGAGGGGCCACCTCACAGTGCGCTAAGGGCCAGCCCGCGGTGGTCTCGGTAAAGCCGGCAAAGGGCTGCCCATCAGGGGCGTAGTCAATGCGCACAATGGCCCAGGGTTGCGGGTTCTGGATCACGTCTGACTCATTGACACAGTGCACCAGGTCACCTACCTGTGCGCCAAAATGGGCACACCACAGGGCCTCGAGCGGTCCTTGGCGGTCTTCGATAGTGGCGGGAGTGCCTGGGAGGTGCCAACCGGTCATCGCAAAGAAGCGGTCGGTGTCCCACATCTGGAGGTCCCCGTCCTGGCGACGCCCAGGCGGCAGTGTGGCTCTCACGATCACATGGAGGCCAGTGCCGGAGCAGGAGCGCTGGGTGTAGCTCTGGAGGTCGTCAATAATCGCTTGGGCCCAGGGCTCTATGGCACCAGACACCGGGTCCACGCTGTGGTCAAGATCAATCCCGGTAAACGGATCGTCGGCCGTGAAGACATACCCGATCCCTCCGCCACGGTAGGCGTTGGGGTCGGCGAGTTCCCAGCCTTCAAGCGCGGTGGGTAGCGCGGCCACGGCGTCTTGGTATGTGCTCCAGGTGCGTTGATCCGTGCTGCTGGCCTTTCTGTCTGGATCGTCACACTGATAGGGGATTTTCTCCAGGCCGGTGACGTTCCCAGCCGTGTCCTTACGGTCAGCCCCTTGCCATAAGACCCACTGGGGGCGTGCCTTGACATCGGCGGGTATGCGGGCGAGGTCTTCAGGTGTGGGGCCAGGATAGACAGTGGGCGCCGATTGGGGTATCATTGGCTATCTCCTAAAGATAACGCCACGCTGCACACGTGACGAGGGATGGTGATGCCCTGGGTCTTTACCCGGGGCATTGCTGCGTCTAGGTCTCGCGTGGGGCTAGGAGCTGCCTGACGAGGCGCTGTCGCTCTTCCGCCCGCGCGCGCTCTTCCAGAATGAGCCGGCTGATGATGCGCCCGAGGCTCCGCTGTCCCGCGAGCTCGCGCACATAGACCACGGCTTCCCGGTCCAGACTGAGCGACATCGGCACAGAGGTGCGGGGCCGTCCTGCATACACGTCACGCATGGGAGAAACTCCTGTGTGATGAGAAAAAAAAAGGCGCCCTGCCTGAGCTCAAGAGCCCACAGCAAGGCGCCGATACGCTATCCGTGCAGCATGCATGTGCACACGCATGCCGCCATGTAACACATGCAAGATGAGTATATATACCATGTGAGATGGTATATATACCATGTGAGATGGTATATATACCATGTGAGATGGTATATATACATGGCGGCACATGTGAGATGGTATATATACATGGCGGCACATGTGAGATGGTATTTTTTTGTGGCAACGCACTGGTGATTGTGTACAATGCGGCATCACCTCATGGTGGCTTCATCACCACTGAGAGGGTCAAAGGCGTGCGACCCAACTCCCGGCAAAGAGTAATGGGGTCACACGCCTTTCTCTTTAGTCCTATTCTAGCATTATGCAATGTCCGCAACAATGCAAAATCTTGCAAAAGCGTGATGAAGCGACACTCATATTTGATGAGGTAACGCAACAGGTGGGGGGCGGAGAACCTGTCAAAACGGTACTCGGCGCGGTTGCCAACAGTTAATATCGTGCTGTGCTGGAGTCTCCTGCTCGATGGAGAGGGGAGACGAACAATGGCCACACACTCTACGGCGACATGCGCTGCTGGTCGTTCACGCTGCAGCCCTGGACTCTCCCCTGTGCCCCTGTCGCTGCCGCGCGCCACTGCTTCGCTTGCACGGGGGCGCGCGCGCGAACCCCTTCCAGCACAAGCCTTTTGGAACACGATCCTCAACGTTGACATAATGCCGCTTATCAGAAGAGACTATCTAGACCCATGCGACGGCGCGCTAACCTCTTGAAAACCTGCAACAAGCGTTCGAAACCTTGCAAAGTATATTTCGATAGGGACAACAAAGCCCTGTCATTCTCAATTTGTTGACGGTCGGCGCGCTGTGGACGCTGGACACGAGCAGGGGAGGCTCGCGCCACCGGGGACAGAGCAGGAGCCCTCGCGCACGAGCGGGGGGCGAGGAAACGGTGCATCCCCACGACGCTCGCCACGATTGCCCTCGCTGCGGCCCTCTTGCGTCTACTTTTTGAGCCCCCCAGACGGCAGCACTCCCAAAAGCGGAGTGCTGCCCTCACCCCCGTCGCTGCGCCTGCCGCGCGCGATCGCACACCACGCATACACGGTTCTTCACGTACAGGAGGCTCTGCCCGGTGCCCTGGTAGTCATGCCCCCGCGGGCACAGCTTGCCGAGGATGCGATTGGCGGGGAGGCTCGTAGATGACAGAGGGGCAGCTGCAGCAGGCCCCCTGGAAGGCCGTGGAGCGCGTGGAGGAGGGGGACGCGTGGGGGCAGACCGGCTGACACCCCCCGCCGCAGCGTGTGTGCCTTCGGACTCGCCTCTCCCACCAAGGGCCGGCGGTGGCCGTGGCGTATCAAGCAGGCGGTCGTAGCGCTGCTGGGATTGCTGGAGCATCTGTGTTAATTGCGCGATATGCTCACGATAATCCTGCTCCCGCGTGGTCGCTGCATCGAGTTCTCGCTGTAATACGTCTACCAGGCGTTCAAGCGTCGTGACATCGGGTGTAACGTGTGTGACAGGTCCTGGCGTCACATCGTGTAACGTCGTGACGTCACTCATGACGTCACGCTGCTGTAACATCAGCCCCGCCCGTAAGAGCTCAGCCGTGTCCAACAGCCCGTCAGACGTGCGACTGAGCTTCCCGCTCTTGATGTACCGGTAAAGTAACATGCGTGACACCCCTGTGACACGGGCGGCGTCACTAATGGTCAGTGTGGCCATAGTAGTGTCCTGGAGGCTTACGCTCTAGCGGGAGCGTGCACATGCCGACGAATAAGAAACACCCCCACCACGAAGAGGATCGCCTGTGGGCGGTGCTCCACCAGGTCTGCCAGCATGGCCTGGGGCGGCCGATCCGTTCCCAGCGCAATGCGCAAGTCCTCAAAGCGCCAGCCATACCGCCCCTCCTCGGGCACGGTCAGTGCGGCCTGGCGCTGGGAACCACGGAAGACGTCATACCCCCGCATCGCCGTATAGCCCCTCACACATGTTCGAGAGCACTGAGTCGGTCGAGTTCCCGCTGGTGATCCGCATAGCGTGCCGTCCCGGGCGCGAGGAAGGCCATGCCTCGCAGCAGTATCCGCTTTTCCTCCGCGAGCGACAGGCCTTTTTCTTGTTTTGCTTCAGGTGGAAGAGTGGATGCAAGCGTTTCACCAGGACCTTTGTGACCCGTAGGCGCGGGCCAGGCGGGCGCCTGCACCCAGCGAATCCGAAAGGTATAGGTGTTGCGCAGCCAGCGACCCGGACGCCAGTATTTTTGGATGCCGATAATCTTGAGCGCGCACAGCTCGCGGATATGGTTGATCATGGTGCGGCGACAGCGCCCCGTCTTGTGCGCCAAAAATTGATAGGCCACGGAGACGCGTCCGCTCCGCTCATGCGCCAGGTGCGCGAGTTCTTGCACGGTATAGCGCAAATGCGCCGGGATGGACATTTTGCGCAAGGCACGTATAATTGCCTTTGCCATCGAGAAGACCTTTCCTCCGGGAAGGGGATTGTCGATTGTTACTGCCGTGGCGTTCCCTGCCTGGAAACTAGGACGCCACGGCGGCCAACATCTCTGCATCCTTCTCGTCAATCTCAACCATACCTAATAACACATCAGCGCTACATTCAAGTGCTTTGGCGAGCTTCACAAGAGACTGGCCCCCGAGGTCCTGCAAATCCCCTTGCTCTAATCGTGCAATCGTATTTCGATTAAGACCCGCAGCCTTAGCCAATGTCCCCTGACTCATGCCTCGACGTCGCCTTAAAATAAGAATGCGCTCTCCTAGCGTCATCTGTATTTCCTATAATGTAAGCCTACTATGATGGGTAGATTATATTCACTCCAATCAATTGCATAAGCATACCACATTTTTCCGTTGATACCATATCACTTTAGTGATATAATGAATAAATAAGAAAGGCGAGGGAATGAGCCTGGTAAGCAACTCCCCCGCCTCTTGCGCCAACCCCTCTATGCAGAGGTCGTATTCTATGAGTATAGCAGTTTCCTCCACCTCGTTCCACGCCCCTCTCTCTCCCGCGTTGGTCGACCAGGTCTGCGATGCCGCGTACGTCAAGCTCGGTGACTGCGGCGGCCGCCTGGCCAAAGCCGCCGCGCTGGTCCGCAATGGTGAAGTGACGCTGCTGCCCCAGGGCTACGCCGAGGTGCGCAGCCAGAGCAATCCGCTCGCGAGCTACAGCGTCAACGGTAGCTGTGCCTGCGACGATGCGAAGTACCGCGCCCATGATGGCCGGTGCAAGCATCTGCTAGCCGCGCTGATCATGCGCAAGATGGTGCAGCTTCAGGCCCGAGCGGCCAACACGCCCGATCCCGCTGAGGCCCCTCTCGGCCCCCTGCCGGAAGCGCCCTGCTCGGTCAATACCTATGTCACGATCGCGGGCCGTCAGGTCCAGGTGACGTTACGCGGCCACGATGAACAGCGCTTGCTGGCACGGCTAGAAGCGTTGCTCCAGCGCTTCCCGGCTGAGGCAGAACCCGAAGGCGAGCAGA